>CABDXY010000231.1_pt1 | contig 36574 bp, 31 predicted proteins | sample 3131871 | NCBI WGS metagenome assembly CABDXY01 (sample SAMEA5534336, study PRJEB31848) | metagenome | biome: tundra; feature: field; material: soil | place: USA | collected 2013-05 | depth 0.15 m
CGGGGATGGCGTCGGCGACTGCGCCCAAGCCGGAGCCGAGGACGATTCCGATGCGGGGGGTGAGCGGGCCGAGCTCGGCGCGGAGGAAGGCAGCGGCTTCAGTGACTTGGTCGAAGTAGGTCATTCTTTCAGCCTGACGGTGCGCTTTCAAGATTCTACAGGGGCGGACATTATTGATCCGGCCCTCTTGAGTTGAAACCGAGAACAGCAAAGGCAAAAGCAACCGCAGGTCCTTCGACTTCGGTCGCCGCGGCGACCTCCGCTCAGGATGACGGGGTTTAAAAGAAAAGAGGACAGCAGACTACCCCAAAAACATCCCGGCAATCGAAGCCGAGATCAGGTTGGCCATGGTTCCGGCGAGCATGGCGCGGAAGCCGAGTTTGGCCAGGTCGTTGCGGCGCTCGGGGACCAGAGCGCCGATGCCGCCGATCTGGATGCCGATGGAGCTGAGGTTGGCGAATCCGCACAGGGCAAAGGTGGCGATGATGAAGGAGCGCGGGGCGAGCGCGGCCTTTTGCGCGCCCAGCGAGATGTAGGCGATGACTTCGTTGAGGGCCATGCGGGTGCCGAGCAGGTTGCCGATGGCTCCGCAGTCATGCCAGGGAACGCCGATGAGCCAGGCTACAGGCGCGAAGACGAAGCCCAGAATCTGTCCCAGGCTGCCAGGGACCCAGTGCATGTAGTTGAGCCCGTGCGTCCAGCCGAGCAGGCTGTCGAGCAGGGCGACGAGCGCCAGGAAGGCGACGAGCATGATGGCTACGTTGAAGGCCATCTTGCCGCCGTCGATGGCGCCGCGGGCGATGGCGCCGATCAGGTTTTCTTCCTTGTGCAGTTCATCCTTGGGCATGACGACCCGGCCTTCGGTGGCGGGGAGTTCGGTTTCGGGGACCAGCATCTTGGCTACCAGGATGGTTCCGGGCGAGGTCATGATGACGGCGGCCAGCAGGTGCTGGGGCGCCACGCCCTGGGCGATGTACATGGCCATGATGCCGCCGGAGACGTGGGCCATGCCGCTGGTCATGATGGTCATCAGCTCGCTGCGCGTGGCCTTGGCGAGGAAGGGGCGGATGGTGAGCGGAGCTTCGGTCTGGCCCATAAAAATGGACGCCGCCACGTTCATGCTTTCGGCGCCGGAGATGCGCATGGTTTTGAGCATGATCCAGGCGAGGGCGAGGATGACGATCTGCATGAGGCCGATGTGGTAAAGGAGTGCGAAGAAGGCGGAGATGAAGATGATGGTGGGCAGCACCTGGAAGGCGAAGATGGAACCGAGCGAGTTGTTGGGCGTGCCCAGCGCGCCGAAGAGAACCTTGGTGCCGGCGAAGGTGGAGGCGAGCGTGGCATTGACCACGCCGCCGGCCCAGGACATGGCGCGTTGACCGTAGTCGAAGCGGAGGACCAGAAAGGCGAAGAGAAGCTGCAGGCCCAGTCCCCAGGCGACGGTGCGCCAGCGGATGCGTCTGCGGTCGGTGGAGCCGAGCCAGGCGGCGAGAAGCACGGCCAGAATCCCCAGCACTCCGGTGAATCGATCCACGACGAGATCTCCTTGAAGAACAGCTTCTAGCCTCTAGCTTTTGCTTGCAGTCCGAAATCGCTTGCGTCTCGCCGGGGCTCCCTGTCGTCGGGTGAAGATGCGGCTGACAAGTGGAACTGCGTGCGGCGGGTTTTCGTCCGCGTTGGGCATGAAAGTTGAGGCTAAAGCATTTGCGGGTCCGCTGTACATGGGAACGGGTTTGTGGTCTCCCACCCTTTCGACACAAAAAAGTCGAAAGGATGGGGCACGGAGCCTCGTGCGGTGATCCTTGGTCCCTGTTTCCTTGTCACTCCGCTCCTCAAGTTGCGCCTCTTCTTACCGATAAAGGGCTTGAGAGTTCGCTGTGCCCGGGGGCTCGAGGCCTGGCACGTTTTTTGGCTCGATTTCCGGGCGGGCGGATGAGTGGACGCGATGGATGAATTGACGAGGGAGTTCCTGATCGAGAGCCAGGAAGGTTTGGACCGCATGGAGCGGTGTCTGACCGACCTGGAGGAGCGGCCGCAGGATGCGGGACTGATCGGAGAGATTTTTCGTGCGGTGCATACGATCAAGGGAACCACGGGTTTTCTCGGCTTCAAGCGGCTGGAGAAGCTGGCGCACGCGGGCGAGAACCTGCTGGGGATGCTGCGCGAGGGCAAGCTGGTTGCCAACCGCACAATTATCACCGGACTGTTGCAACTGCTGGACGGTCTGCGATCGATTCTGAAGACGATTGAAGCGGACAACAGCGAGGGCGACGGCGAGGACGGGGTGCTGATCGGGTGGCTGGAAGAGTTGCAGGCTCCAAGATTGGCAGAGGCTCCGGCTCCGGCCAAGGCAAAACGTCCTGTTCGCCCGCAGGGCGGCGGGAGGCGCTCTCCCGCAGCATCAGCCGCACCTCAACTTCCACTTTCCGCCGCGCTCGCAATCCCTGTGGCCGCGCCTCCTCCAGCCGCATCCACTCCAGCCGAATCAGCCGCGCCCGCTGCGCAAGCGCCGGAGCCGGCTGAGGCTGCGCGCGAGCCGGCGCCCGCACCCAAGGCGCAGGCGGAGGCGGCCAGCGATGGCGGCCGGCCGCGCGTGCAGGGAGCGGGGAGCGCCGCGGAGAGCACGCTGCGGGTGGACGTGGCAGTGCTGAACCGGATGATGAACCTGGTGGGCGAGCTGGTGCTGACCCGCAACCAGGTGCTGCAGGCCACCGCGGCCGATCCCAAGATGACCGTGCTCTCGCGCCGCCTGGACATGGTGACGGCGGATCTGCGCGAGAGTGTGATGAAGGCGCGGATGCAGCCGGTGTCGAATATCTTCGGAAAGATGCCGCGCATCGTGCGCGACCTTTCGCAAACGCTCGGCCGGCGGGTGCGGCTGCAGGTGGAGGGCCAGGACACGGAGCTGGACAAGAGTCTGCTCGAAGCCATCAAGGATCCTCTCACGCACGCGGTGCGCAACGCGCTGGATCACGGCATCGAGACGCCGGATGTGCGCATGGCGGCGGGCAAGGACCCGGAAGGAACGCTCAAGCTGCGGGCCAGCCAGGAGGGCAGCCACGTCGTTATCGAGGTTTCCGACGACGGCGCGGGGATTGCGGTGGAGAAGGTGCGCCAGAAGGGGATCGAGCGCGGGCTGATTACGCGGGAGCGCGCCGCGCACCTGGGCGAGCGGGAGCTGCTGCAACTGCTGTTCGTGCCCGGCTTCTCGACCGCGGCAGCGGTGACCAACGTGAGCGGCCGGGGCGTAGGGATGGATGTGGTCCGGACCAACGTGGAAAAGATCGGCGGCAAGGTGGAGATCGACTCGCGCGCCGGCAAGGGAACCACGCTGAGGCTGCGCATTCCATTGACGCTGGCGATCATTCCCGCGCTGATTGTGCGCAGCGTGAAGCAGAGTTTCGCGCTGCCCCAGGGCGCGCTGTCGGAGCTGGTGCACATTCCCCCGGAACAGGCTGCGAAAGCGATCGAATGGATAGAGGGCGCGCCGCTTTACCGGCTGCGCGGCAAGCTGCTGCCGCTGGTGTTTCTTGACCGGCTGCTGATGCCCGGCGTCGAGCACAAAATCGCCACGGAGCGGGATAACTTTATCGCCGTTCTGGACGCCGATGGGCGCCGTTTCGGGCTGGTGGTGGATGGGCTGGCCGATCCGGAGGAGATCGTGGTGAAGCCGCTCTCCGCGGTGCTCAAGGATATCGGGCTTTATTCGGGCGCAACGGTGCTGGGCAACGCCGATCTGGCGCTGATTCTGGACCCCGGAGCGATCGCGATGAAGGCCGGAGTGGCCATGAGCGCGGAGGATGAGGCTGCGCGCCCGGCGGAGGACGAAGACGAAGCCGAGGCCGCGAAGAGCCTGGAGTATCTGCTGGTGGAGGCCGCGGGGCGGCAGGCCGCTGTGCCGCTCAAGGACGTACTGCGGATCGAACAGCTCCCGGTTTCGCGCATCGAGTACATCGGCTGCCGGCCGGTGCTGAACTTCGAGGGGCAACTGCTGCCGGTGGAGGATTCGGGCGGGGTGCTGGCCGCGGCCGAGGGCAATCCCCAGGCGCAGGTGATTGTGGTGGTGTGCCGCGAGGGCAACCGGCATGTGGGCATTGCGGTTTCGCATGTGCTGGACGTGGCCGCGGGCGGTGACCTGTTCGAGGCCGGCACGAGCCAGCGCACGGGCGGCGTGACGCTGTTGAAGGATCGCGTGACCGGGGTGGTTGACCTGGGCGGCGTGGCGCCGTTGCCGGCCGGGGAGAACGCGGCCGAAGAGTTTGCGGAGACAGTGGGATGAGCACAGCAGGGACGGCAATCCATCGCGGGGAGAAGGCGGCTGAGACGCTTGCGGAGATGTGCTCAGTCCGCGTGGGGCAGGGGTTGTTTGGCGTGCCCATCACCCACATTCTGGAGATTGTGGGCTCGGCGCGGCCGCAACCGGTTCCGCTGGCTCCCAGCTACGTGGGCGGTCTGGTTCACTACCGGGGCGACGTGCTGACCACGGTGAGCCTGCGGCAGTTGCTCGCGCTTCCGCCCAGGGACGGCAAGCAGGACATTCTGGTGCTGGAAAGTTCCGGCGGAATTTTCGGTTTGCTGGTGGATTCGGTGGGCGAGGTGCTGACGGTTTCGTCGACCGACCATGAGCCCAACCCATCCATTCTGGATGAGCGCCGGAGGGCCTTGTTTGACGGCGCGTACAAGCTCAAGGACAGCCTGCTGGTGATGCTGGACCCTGAGCGGTTGGACCCGATGCGGCTGGGCGCGGCCCAGGCGGCGTAAGGGGAGCAGGGGGAGAACCTGTTCGGCGTGGAGGTAGCGAATGCGAGCGCTGATTGTCGATGATTCCCGGTTTGCGAGGAGCTATCTCCGCGGCCTGCTCAAGGAGATGGGAATCGAATGCGAGGAGGCCGCCGACGGTCAGGCCGGCCTGGACCTGCTGCACGCGGGCCCGGTCTTCGACGTTGTCCTGGTGGACTGGTACATGCCGGTGATGGACGGACTGGAGATGCTCAGGCAACTGCGCGCGCAGGGATTCGACGGCATGAAGGTGTTGATGGTGACCACCGAGGCGGAGAACCAGTTCATTACCCGCGCCCTGGATGCGGGGGCCGACGAATACCTGATGAAGCCTTTCGACGAAGAAGCGCTGAGCGAAAAGCTGGCCATGCTCGGCCTGGTGGAGGCTTAGGCGATGGCGGCCGGCCACCGGACCCGGATATTGATCGTAGACGACTCGGTGGTGATGCGGAGTCTGCTGCGCTCGGTGGTCTGCGCCGATGCGGGCCTGGAAGTGGCCGGAAGCGCGGCCGACGGCGAAACGGCCTTGAGCGCCATCGAAACCCTTCGCCCCGACCTGGTGCTGCTGGATGTGGAGATGCCGGTGAAGGACGGACTGGCGACACTGAGGGAGTTGCGCGCGCGGGGACACAGAATGCCGGTGATCATGTGCAGTTCATTGACCCATCGAGGCGCGAAGGTGACGATCGAGGCGCTGGCGGGCGGGGCATCGGACTATGTGGCCAAGCCGGCCGGGCAATCGGGGCGCGAGGCGGCCATGCAGGCGCTGGCGCAGGAACTGATTCCCAAGATTCGTGCGCTGACCAATCCATTACAAGGGCAACCGCAAGGGCCGGCGCAGCCGGTTTTGGCCGGCGCGGCGCGGTTTCCGCTGACGCTGCCCCTGGCCCCGCCGCCGCAGGCGCAGCCGATCTCGTCGATTCCGGTGGTGCTGGCGATCGGGGTCTCGACGGGCGGGCCGGCGGCTCTTGACGTTCTGCTGCCGGCGCTGCCAGCCAATTTTCCGTTGCCGGTGATGATCGTGCAGCACATGCCGGAGGTGTTCACCAAGCTGTTTGCCGAGCGGTTGGATGGGCGGTGCAAGTTGCGTGTTCGCGAGGCCGAGGAAGGCGATGCGGTGCGCGCCGGAACCATATCCATCGCCAAGGGCAACTGGCACATGGAGGTGCTGGCGGCTGCGCGCGCCGGCTCGCCGGCCACGCTGCACCTGAACCAGGGCCCGCTGGAGAACCACTGCCGGCCCGCGGTGGACGCGCTGTTTCGCTCGGCGGCCGGGGTCTACGGCTCCGGAGTGCTGGCGGTGGTGCTGACCGGGATGGGGTCTGACGGATTGATTGGCTGCAGCATTGTTCGCGGCCATGGCGGCAGCGTGCTGGCCCAGGACCAGGCCACCAGCACGGTGTGGGGGATGCCGGGCGCGGTGGCCAATGCGGGCCTGGCGCACGAGGTGCTGCCGCTCAACGCGATCGCAACCGAAATCCTCCGGATTGCCGGCCGGACACCCGCCGCGGCAGGCGAGGCCCGTGAGCTTCGGGAAGCGGCGGTCTAGCGATGGCGACAACCACGAGCGTCGACTACGGCTATCTGCGCGACCTTGTCTTAGGTTACTCGCAAAACGTGCTGGACCCTTCGCGCGACTATCTCTTCGATACGCGGCTGACCAAGGTCCTGCGCCACCAGGGCATGACCCGCCTGGAAGAGCTTGTGCAGTCTTTGCGGCGGAGGAAGGACCCGGTGCTGGAGCGCGCCGTCGCCGAGGCCATGACCATCAATGAAACCAGCTTTTTCCGCGACAGCCGTTCCTTTGAGTTGTTGCGCACCGGCCTGCTGCCCAAGCTGATCGAAGAGCGGCGGCAGGTGCGCGGCCTGCGGTTCTGGAGCGCGGCCTGCTCCACCGGCCAGGAGGCCTACAGCCTGGGCATGCTGATGCGGGAGTCCTTTCCCATGCAGAGCGGATGGAGCATCCGCATCGAGGCTACCGACCTGTGCGCCGAGGTGGTGGAGCGCGCCCAGGCCGGCCGCTATCACCGCATCGAGATGAACCGGGGCCTGCCCGCCCGCTTCGTGGTGCGCTACTTCGATCATGTGGGCGAGGATTGGGTGGTGAAGGAGGAACTGCGGAAGATGTGCGCCTTCCGCCAGGGCAACCTGTGCGGGCCGCGTTTTCCGTTCCAGCGGGCCAGCGACCGGTTCGACGTGATCTTCCTGCGCAACGTGATGCTTTACTTCTCGCAGGAGACACGGCGCGCCTTGCTGGCCAACATTCACCGGCTGCTGGCGCCGGACGGGATTCTCTTTCTCGGATCGACCGAGCAACCCGCGGATCCCTCGATCTGGAATTCGGTGCTGGCCGGCGGGACTTGCCACTTCAGGCCGAGACAGCCGAGTTAGAGGGTCAGGCTCGGGCTGAGGTGGTTTTCCAGGTCTCCCGCCGCGGCGGGCGAAAGCTGGGAAACCCGGCGTACTCGCCAAACTACCGTTCCATCGCCTAATCAGCGCTTACCCTCACGATCAAGTGAGGGTCGGTCACGGCAAGCGCGGCGCCGTCCTTGGTAAAGTTCACTTCCAATATATATTTATTTCCTTTTTCGCCTTTGAAGTCCCCTATGACGCGTATAACCACGCCATTCTCCCACTCCCCATCGTTCTTATGGGTGTCGCTGGATCCTTGACCGGCGATCCGGCCGTGGCTCCAAAGCGTCCAGTTCGCTTGGATCATAGGTCCTTTGCCGCGATCGCATGGAACTAGCGGCGACGGATCTGTCAATCCCATCATGCAATTCATATCGTCGAGCGGAAGGCGCGGCTTGGCCTCGATTCCGATGCTATAGTGCCCATTCTCCACCCTGAACTCCGGGGTTCTCACCTTACCCACTCCAAGCGAGACCGGCATATTCACGGAATATCTGGGTTGAGGACCTTGCCCCAACAGCCATGATCCGAAAATAAGCGTTCCCGCCGCTACCAGGAGGATGACGGCCGATGCACGTCCCGATAGCCTTTTCATAAATCACCTTGGAAAAGCTGTTCAAGACCCCTCGCGCCATTGTCGTTTGCCACGCTTACCACGTCAAATGCACTGAGAGTTTTCAATTCGCCCAATACGCAGAACACCTATTCAGCCGTTGAGCAGCTTTTCTACTTCGGCGTGCAAACGGGCGGTAATGGCAGCTTCGGAATCCTGCGGCGCAAAACGGATGGGCCGGCCTACGCGCACTTCGATGGCGCCGGAACGGAACCAGCGGCGGCGGCGCGTCTTTAATTCGCCCAGGCCGCGCATGGCCATGGGCAGCACGGCCGTTCCCGATTGCTTGACGAGTAGACCGATCCCCGGCCGGAAGCGGGCCAATTGACCTTCGGCCGAGCGCGATCCCTCGGGAAAAACCAGCACGTTGAAGCCGCGGTCCAGTGCTTCGCCGGCATGGGCAAAGCTGCGCTGGAAGTCCCGCTGGCGGGGCAAGGGAAAGACGTTGAACAGCGCCGTAATGAGCAGATAATACAAAGGACCTGGCAGAAAGAATCGTCTACTGGGATGGAGAGGCTCGGGATTGCGGAAGCGGCGATAATCCTGGAGCATCTCTCCGGACATGGCGACCGCGATGCGTCTTCGGATGGGGCCGGGGAGCGCGTATTCCAAAAAGGGTCCATCGTAGGTCGTTACATGATTGGCAACGATGAGCATCGGTGCATCGGCTTTCAGCCGGTCGGGCTCGGCAGCGACTACGGCGGGGTTTGCCAACAGCCAGACTAGGGGGCGCACCACAGTCTCTAAGAAAGCAACTCGGAGCCATTGGAAGGGCAACCACCATGGCCAATGCGGATAGATGTAACTTGGCGCCGGAGCGGGTTCAGTCTGACTCTCCTGGTGAACGGACTCCAGTTGGGTTTCGTGGTTTCCTATCCTTTGCTCAGTTTTTTCCTCGAAAATCGGCGGAAAGGATGGGGCGCCCGGCGTTTGTGGGGCATCTGCCCCGGGGTTCGCGGCCAACAACTGCCGCAAATCCCCCAGGGTTTGCACTTCTTCCAATAGCCCGCTCTCGGGAACCATGCCCAGCCGTTCCTCAACAGCGGCGGCCAACTGCACGCGGCCCAGGCTGTCGAGGTGCAGGTCTTCGGTCAGGCGCAGCTCATCCCCAACGCCCGTGGGGGCTTCGCCCGAAATCTGGGAGATCAGCACAAGCAACCAATCCGCCGATGCTCCAAAGGCGGCGGCGGCGGCGGGGTTTGGCGTGCCGGTTTGAGTAGCCGCAGCCTGCATCCTGGCCAGCCACTCCGCCACTGCCTTGCGCCGGACCTTGCCGGTGGAGGTGCGGGGCAAGTCGGGTTCGGGCCATAGCACCCAGCGGCGGAGGCGCTGAAACTCCGCGAGGCGGGCGTTGGCATGCTCGATGGCGGCCGCGGCCTGTTCGCCCGGTCCGCGAATGGCGAGCACGGCGCAAGGCTCAGGGCCGGCGGCTGTTTCCATGGGCACCACTGCGCAGGCCGCGACGCCCGGCTGCAGTTCGATGGCGGCTTCCAGGTCCTCGGGGTGCAGATTCAGGCCTGCCGCGGTCACGATGACCTCGCTCTTGCGGCCCAGGAAGCGCAGTTCGCCGGAGGGTTGGGTTTCGGCCAGGTCGCCGGTGGCCAGCCACTCGCCGGTGCGCGGCTGGAGCGCGCCGCCTGACCATGTGGCGCCGGAGATGGATGCGCCGCGGACCAGCACCTCGCCATCCGGGCCCAGCTTCACCTCGCGCCCTGGAAGCGGCTTGCCGATGGTTCCCCGCGCCACGTGGAAGGGGTGGTTGAGGGTAATGATCGCGGTGGTCTCGGTCATCCCGTAGCCCTGCACCACGACAAAGCCGATCGCATTCCAGAATTTTTCCAGTGGACCGGTGAGCGCGCCGCCGCCGGAGATGATGGCCCAGAACTTGGGACCGAATGCGCGGTGGACATCGCGGAAACGCCACCAACGTAGCGGGACGGGGACGCCCGTCGCCGTCCCGCTGGGGCTGAGGACACGCTCGGCGAGCGAGGGCAGGGTGGTTTCCAGGTGGGTCTTGAGCAGGGCCATGACCCTGGGCACAGCGGCAAGAACGGAGATGCGCTCGCGGCGGATGGTCTCAATGAGCCGTGGCGCAACCAGGCGGCTCTCGAAGTGAAGCTCGGCGGTATAGATGGGTGGAACCCACAGGCTCATGGTTTGGCCGAAGACGTGGCTCAGAGGCAGCGTTTGGAGGATGCGGAGGGGATGGATCAGCCGCTCGTAGCGCATGTAGGGCTGGGACGCGTCCTCGATGGGTCCTACGCTGGCCAGCACGTTGCCGTGGGTGAGGACGATTCCCTTGGGATCGCCGGTGGTGCCGGAGGTGAAGAGAATTTCTAGCGGGGTTTCATGAGAGAGCCCTGGAACCGGGCCGGCTTCATGGGCGGGCAGGATGGAGAGCCAGTCTTCAAAGGTGATTTGAGGCCATTCACCAGGGTCCCCAACGACGGGTCCTTGTCGTTGGGGTGGTTGGGCGGGCAACTGGCTGAGCAGGAGAGCATCGCCGACGGCGAGTTTGGGAGCGACGTCAGCGGCGACGCGGGTGGCGAATTCCGCGGTTCCGTTGGCGTCGAGAGGAACGGCCAGCACGCCGCGCAGCAGGCAGCCGTGGAAGGCGGCGATCCACTCCGCGCTGTTTTCGGCCCATAGGAGCACACGGTCGCCGGGCTCGATGCCCCGCTGGGCCAGCAGCGCGGCAAAACGGCCAGCCAGGCGCGCGATCTCACCGTAGGTGGTGACGCGGCGGCGGTTGCCCTGGTAGCGGACTACGGCGGCCTCGCGGCCGTGGCGGCGGAAGTCGTCGAGAAGTGTAGCCAAATGGTCGCGCATGGGCGCTCCGGCAAGGATCATGGTACGCGATGCGGCCTCTTCGGCGTTGGCGCTATTCTCTGAGTATGGACCGGCGACGGCGCGGCTACCAACTTCCCGCTCTCCACTTCATTCAGCTTCGGCCACGAAGTGTGCCGCAGATAGACCCACAGGTAGAAAATGCTCATGACCAGCAGGATGAGCGGGACTGTAAAGACCTGCACGGCCGTCAGTATCTGCCCGGACATCCCCGCTCCGGACAGGTACAGATTGTTGGTGAGGCCAAAAAAAATCGCCCACGAAAGATCTCCGGTCAACACGAACCCCGCGGTGTTCACCAGGAGTGCGAGCCACCCGATCAAGCCGCCCTCGGCCCACAGCATGGCGCAAGCGGGAACCGTGAGCAGCAGCAGCTTGGCGTCATATAGATGGTGATGGACAGGCAGCATGGAGAGAGGCGCGATGGCCGCAATCGCCAACCAGGCTCTCGCGGGCGAGGGGCGGGACGGCAGAGTGGCAAACACCCATGCGAGCAGGAGCGAGCCACATATGAGGTAGCTGACCGGATTGTAGATGCGCGGATCGTCCCGGAAGAAGCTGACGACCGTTTGCAGGCTTATCAACATATCGAGACTGCGTCCACCCGTTGCGGCGAAACCAGGGTCGTTGAGACCGCCGTGTGCCGCAAACGCCGACACATTGGAGTGCAGTTCCCGCATCCAGTGCGGCGCTACGTGCCAGACCCACAGGACGCCCGGCAGACTGATTGCAACCGCCGCGAGGAGGGTTTGCAGTGCGCGTCTGCGGTAAACTCCGCCCGCCAATAAGAAGTAGAGCCAGACCAGTCCCGCATCCTGCGGCTTGATTGCGAGGCTAACCGCAAGGCAAAGGATGCCGGCAGGAACAAACCGCTCCCGAAGAAAGCACCAGACGGCCACTACGCAAAGGCTTATAGCAATTCCGGACGGATTGCCAAGAATCGTGAGTACCTGGCTGTTGGCGAGAAGGAAGCCAATCAGGGCGCCGGAGAGGATTGGCATGTAATCTGCCCCGAGATTCCAAGCCAGAAACGAGGCAAAGATGAGGCTCCCAACGGTGAGCGTCATCCAAAGCACGTACGCAGGCCCCCAGGGCAGCAAGGCGAAGGGAACCGTGAAGGAAAATGCGGTTGGCGGGTATACATACCGCGTCGCAATCTGGATCTGGCGAGCCGTCGCGGTATTCAACGAGGCTCCCCCATCCGCCTGATATATGCGCAGTACCTCACTTTCACTGTATGGGTCGCAATGTTGAATAAGGCATCGAGCGGAGAAGTAACTTGATTTGAAATCTGTTGTCCCGGCAGGAACGGCGTTGTGGAGAGCGATGCTCAGCAAAAGAAGCACCGAGCTGCCCAGAAGCAGCAGGCACAGGCCATCGAGCCGCGCTCTTGTCATCTTGAGCCTCTCACTGCGCCGGGGACGATCGCCACGCCAGGGTAGGCGATCGGGAATAGGACGAATGGATTCAGTTGGGAACTACCCACTTCATTCCCCTTTTCGACGCTCTCTTGCGAGGTGGACTCCAGGTTGAATGGTTAATTCGCTGGTTTACCCAGGCCGAAGATCTTTTGCAGCATGTTGCGGTGGTCGGGAGGATGGTCGCAGGTGTCGGTGGGCGCGGTGCCGGCCAGGAAGGCCGCGTCGTAGCTGTCCGGGCAGGAGGCGTCGCTGAGCAGGTTGCTGACCTTGTCGATGGCGACAACGTCGACGCCATCGGGCCGGGTGAATTCGTGGGTGTCGGAGTACTGCGGCAGCAGCACGGCCTTCTTCATGAAAGCCGCCCAGATGGGCGCGGCGGCGTGGGCGCCTTCGAGCTTTATGTCGGTGTAGTCGTCGTTGCCCACCCACACGATGCACAGCAGGTTGGATGTGAAGCCGGCGAACCATGCGTCGTGGTCGGTGCCGGTCTTGCCCGCGGCAGGAGCGGTGAATCCCATGTTGCGCACCCCGGCGCCTGTCCCCTCACCCCGCAGCACGTTCTCCATCAGGCTGACGGTAAGATAGGCCACGCGCGAGTCCAGTATCTGTTTAGAGGTGGGCGAGTAGTCGCTGATGATGTCGCCGGTGGGCGTGCGCACGCTGGCCAGCATCCAGGGGGCCAGGTGGAGGCCGTTGTTGGCGAAGATGGTGTAGGCGCCGGTCATCTCCAGCGGCGTGGCGTCGTAGGAGCCGATGGCCATCGAGGGAGTTGCGCGGGCGCTCTTGACGCCGGCGTCGCGGGCCAGCGCCGCCACGCGGTCTAAACCGACCATCGAGGCCAGGCCGATGGTGGCGTTGTTCAGCGATCGCATGAGCGCGTAGCGCGCCGTTACCTGGCCGTAATACTTGTCTTCAAAGTTGCGCGGCGTGTATTCCTGGGCGGTGCCGGCATCGTAGGTGGTCTGCTCGTCCTTCAAAATGGTTACCGGCGAGAAGAGCTTGGTTTGCCCCGGCAGCATGGTGCCTTCCGCAGCCGTGGCGAAGGCTGAGGCATAGACGAAGGGCTTGAAGATGGAGCCCGTGGGCCGCTTGGCCATCGCGTGATTCAACTGCGAGTTGCCATAGCTGCGCCCGCCCACCAGCGCCAGCACCTGGCCGGTGTGCGGATTGAGCGCCACCAGCGCCACCTGCGGATAGGCGTAGGTTTCGCCCCGCTTCTTTTGGCGCGCGTGCAGCCTGTCCACCTGCTGGTCCACCACGTGAATCGTGGATTCCACCGCGGCCGTCGCTTCCCGCTGCAGGTCGGGATCGAGCGAGGTGTAGATGCGCAGGCCTTCGTGGTTGAAGTCGCGCTCGCCCAGCTTCTGTGTCAATTGATCATGAACCAGGTCCACGAAGTACGGCGCCTCGCTGGCGTCCACGCTCTGCGCCGAAAGGTGCAGCGGCTCGGTCTTGGCGCTCTCGGCCTGGTCCTTGGTGATGGCGCCGGTCTCCACCATGGAATCCAGCACCAGACCGCGCCGCTCGATGGCCCGGTCCGCATGGCGGAAAGGACTTAGCCGGTTAGGGCTCTGGACGATGCCTGCCAGCAGCGCGCACTCGGCCAGATCGAGTTGGCGCACGTCCTTGCCGAAGTAGGCCTGCGAGGCCTCGCCGAATCCGTCGATGGAGAAGCTGCCACGCTGGCCCAGATTGATCTGGTTGGCGTACATCTCGAAAATCTGCTTCTTTGAGAAGCGGTGCTCAAGCTGGAAGGTGATGACGATCTCGATGATCTTGCGCTTGAAGCGCCGCTCCGGCGTCAGGAAGAAGCCGCGCGCCAGTTGCATGGTCAATGTGGATCCGCCCTCGACGTACCGTCGCCCAGGCGTCAGATCGTTGCGTATCGCGCCCAGGATGCGGATATAGTCCACGCCGCTGTGCTCATAGAAGCGGCGGTCTTCGATGGCGAGCACTGCCTGCACCAGGTTCGGCGGAATCTCGCCGTAGGAGATGAGGCGGCGCTTGGTGCGATTGGCGTCTTCGCTGAGGCCGGTGATGAGCAGCGGTTCGAGTTCATAGCTGGCCAGCGGCTGGCCGTGGTCGTCGGTGATGGACTCCACAACGCCCGCGTTGATGCGGATGGCCGCGCTGTCCTGCGCGTGATAGGACTGCGGGCCGGGGCGCACGGTGATGACCTGCACGCCCTGCGAGTAAGTTCCCAACGGCGAGAGCTGCGAGGCGCCATCGGCGGAGTAGCCGGCCTCGCGCAATTCATTGGCGATGAGGCGGACGGTGAGCTTTTGTCCGGGACGGACCTCGCGCGGCGCCGCATAGATCTTGGCGGTGTTGGCGAAGGGCTGCTTCAGGCGCTCATCCACGACGCCCCGATACTTGAAGTAGTAGTAGCCGCCGACGGTAATGATCACCAGCGCGACGGCCGTAAACGCGACCAGCGCGATGCGCAACAGCAGCGATACCACGGGATGCGGCCCCGTGGGTATTGCCCACTTGAACGTGGGTATTGCCCACTTGATTCTCAACTTCATCGCTGCTCCTTCAAAAGCAGTTGACAGTGGACAGCTAACAGTGAACAGTTGGCTGTGGGTTTCCATCCTTGTGGGCGCCCCACCCTCGCTCCGCCGCGGCGGACCGCGGCGGATTATTGCGGCCAGGGTGGGATGCCACGAACCTACGCTCCGACCGTTCCCAACAGCGCGTCTTCCTCGACGCGGACCTTCACCAGCGCCACCACTTCATTCAACGCCACGTCCACGCTGCTCGCCGTGGCGCGCGTCACCAGTTCCACCTGGCCGCCGGCGGCCTTTTTGCCCACATTGATGCGGTAGGGAATGCCCACCAGGTCCGCATCCTTGAATTTGACGCCGGCGCGCTCGTCCCGGTCATCCAGCAGCACGTCCAGGCCGTCGGCTTCGAGCTCCGCGGCCAGCTTTTCGCCGGCCTCGCGCAGTGCCGCGTCGGAAACGTTGGTCACCGTCACCACCACGGTGAAGGGAGCAATCGAAGCCGGGAGCCAGAAGCCGTTCTGGTCGTTGGACTGCTCGATGGCCGCGGTCAGGATGCGCTCGATGCCGATGCCGTAGCTGCCCATGATGGGCGTGACTTCCTTGCCATTCACATCGAGCACGCGCGCGCCCATCGACTCGGAGTATTTATAGCCGAGCTTGAAGATGTGGCCGACTTCGACGGCCTTGCCCACCACCAACTTGCCCGCGCAGGCGTCTTTCGGACAGGCTTCGCCTTCGTTGACGCTGCGAATGTCGGCCGTCAGGGTCCAGGAAAAATCGCGGCCCGGCGTCACGTTTCGCAGGTGATAGTCCAGCTTGTTTGCGCCGCAGACCATGTTCGTGCGGCCTTCCAGCGAGCTGTCCAGGATGACGACAGGACGATCATAATAGACACGGAAAGATGAGGGCTTTGGACTCAAACTGCCGTAGAGTGTCTCTACGCCGTTGATCGTCACATCTTTTTTGAAGACCGAGAAAGATTTCGGCAAGATGCCATGCACTTGTAGAAATTTGAGATTTTCAATATCTAGAGGTTCTAGACCAACTGGTCCTAAATAACCTGCGGGTGAAGTGAGAGTTTTTAATACTTGAATTTCATCAAGTCCTTTTGCAGGTTTTTTCGCCAAATTACGGGCCTCTGATACGAATGTGTTCAGAATTTCGTCCGAGTCCATAAACTCCAATATATTGACTGAGAGTAACGAAGCTAATTTGGCCTCGTTAAGGTCATGATCCCCACGCAGCAAAATAACGATCGGAACCATAGCTTCTCCATTTGGACCAATAAAGACAGCCATGTATGCCAGGCACTTGATGTCGGAGGACTCTTTCATCTTGAGAAAAGCGGCAATGTCTGCGATAGCGCCCATGCCGGGCGTGTGAATCAACTCCGGCTTGCCGTCGCCGGTGGGTTCCATCTCGACGACGGGGCCGAGGCGCGAAGTGGCTTTTTCAAGATTGGCCGCGTAGCCGCAAACCGGACAGCTCGCGATTAGATCTTCGCCGGCGTCGGTATAGACCATGAACTCCTGCGACTGCGAACCGCCCATGGAGCCGGAGTCCGCCTCGACGGCCACAAACTTCAGCCCGCAGCGGGTGAAGATCTTGCGGTACACGGCATCGTGCAACTCGAAGCTCTTGTCCAGGCCGTCCTTGTCGATGTCGAAGGAGTAGCTGTCCTTCATGGTGAACTGGCGCACGCGCAGCAGGCCGGATTTGGGGCGCGGCTCGTCGCGGAACTTGGCCTGAATCTGGTACCAGATCTGCGGCAACTGCTTGTAGCTGCGCAGTTCGCTGCGGGCGATCGTGGTCATGATCTCTTCGTGCGTCATGCCTAGGCACAGGTCGGCGCCCTTGCGGTCCTTGAGCCGGAACATGTTGTCGCCCATGCCGCTCCAGCGGCCGCTCTGCTCCCAGGGTTCGCGGGGGTGAATAGCCGGCAGATAGAACTCCTGGCCGATCTTGTCCATCTCTTCGCGCACGATGCCGATGATCTTGTTCAGCGAGCGCTGGCCGAGTGGGAGGTAGTTGTAGATGCCCGCGCCGAGCTGGCGGATGTAGCCGGCGCGGAGCAGGAACTTGTGACTGGCCACTTCGGCGTCTGCCGGGGCCTCGCGGAGAGTGGGAATAAACAGCTTGGACCAGCGATGCATACGAATGAGTGCGTGCTTTCCCGTCCGCCTACCACCCCAGCGACGAAGTGGGTGCCCTTTGGGCATCGCCGGGGATCCCGGTTTTGCGGCGGACGCAAGACAATCTTCTACAGGGACCATTCTAAATGTTCACGCGAGTGGGGTGATCAAGGGAGCTTGTCTAGGGAGTGGGACCGGCCCGTTCCTCAAAAGACTCTGGCCAATTCTGTCGTCCGTGCAGCACAGCAGCAATCAGCACCTCGTCGCCTTGAATTGTGTATGCAGCAATATAGGAGTAGGAGGTAGGAGGTTCCAGGGATGACCAGTTCGCGTGTTCCCGGTACGCGTCCCGCCCTACCGGATAACGGGAAGTTGCTGAGGCGATTGACGGCTTCCTTGATTCTGTCCGCTACCTTACGCGCAGCTATGGGGCTGTCTCCTGCGATGTATTCGCGGATTGATTCCAGGTCGGCGACAGCTGTGGAAGACCACTGAATCTTCATTTCGGAGCAGGCATCTCGCTCTCAGTGCCCCAACTGTCAAGCCATTCAACCACTCGCTCGTTCGAGACTCTCTTACCCGCTTCCAGATCAGCCAGACCGGCGCGGATGTGCCTGTGCTCCCAGCTATCGGGATCAAAAAATGTGGCGATGACCTCTGCTGCCACATCGGAGACAGGCTGCTGGCGAACATCCGCGAGGGCCACTAGACGGGCCTGCACTGCTGAATCCAGTTGGACAAGAATCGATGTTTGGGCCATGACCCCCCTCTTGAGTCATTATGCGCCCAATTCGCCCGACCCAGTTTGCCCGAATTGATCCGAAAGACTTCCCCCGGAAGACTGTTTCAGATCAGATCAAATCAGTTCTACGCCCAGGAGATCGCGCAAGTAGAGCAACCATTGCACTCAATTCAAGGAATGCAGCTTCACTACTCGTCCGCAAAAACGGCTTGAGCATCGCGGCTGGCGTGAATGATCCTAAGAATTCGTATCTCTCCCGGCTTTACGCTGTAGAAGATCAGATGGTTGTTGACGGGAAAGGTACGAACGTTGGGGCGCAGGTCCGATTCGAGGCTTTTGCCGATGTAGGGGAACTTGGCAAACATCCCGAACGTGTCTGCAATTGAGCCAACTGCGCGAGTTGCAATAGCGCTGCTGCTGCTCTCCCGCGCTACATACAGCCAGATTGCGTCAAGGTCGGCTCTGGCCTGCGGCGCCAAGCGGATGCGCATTATCGACCGGCGAGACTGGCTGTACCGCGCTCTTTGACGGACTCAACCAACTCGTGGAGAGTTTCGCTGGTATATGTCTCACCCTCCCCGGCATCGAGGGATTGCTCGGCAAGGTCAAGTGAGGCCAGCAGTTCGACGCGAACGCGTTCCCGCTTTTCCCACAGCGCGAGAGCCCGCTGCACGGCCTCTTCGGGGTCACGGAAACGCCCTTCCTGGATTCCCAGGTCAACGAAGGAACTTTGTGCTGGAGTGAGCTGTACTTGCATAATCCAAGCGTAGGACCGGATCGACGGCCTGTCAACAAGCACTCCCAAATCCCTGTTCCCTGTCTTGTTCAGATCAGCTCCACGCCCCACAGATCATGCAGATGCAGCACGCCTTCGACTTTCTGATCGGTGTCAACGACAACCAGGGAGGTGATCTTGCGTTCTTCGAGGATGGCCAGCGCCGTGGCGGCGAGTTCTCCTCCGGCAATCGTCCGGGGATGCAGATTCATGGCTTCGCCGGCCGAGCGGCTGAGGGCTGCGCCGCCTTCGCGTTCGAGCAACCGCCGCAAATCGCCGTCGCTGATGACGCCGCGCAGACGGCCCTGATCCTGAACGGTCGTGATGCCCAGTTTCTTCGAGGACATTTCGTAGATCACGTCGGTCATGGGAGTGGTGGGAGCGACCACGGGCACCTCGTCGCCGGAGTGCATCAGGTCACGGACCTTGGCCAGGCGCTTGCCCAGCTTGCCGCCGGGGTGCAGATCGGCGAAGTCCTCGGCGCGGAAGCCCTTGCGCAGGCTGACGGCGATGGCCAGCGCGTCGCCCAGGGCCAGCATGGAGGTGGTGGAGGCGGTGGGGGCGAGATTCAGCCCGCAGGCTTCGCGCTCCACGCCGCAGTCGAGGGCCACGTCGCTCGCCGCGGCGAGGGTCGAGTTCAGATTGCAAGTGAAGCTGACCAACGCGTCGCCCTTGCGCTTGAGCGTGGCCAGCAGGCGCAGAATCTCCTCGGTTTCGCCGCTGGCGGAGAGCGCCACGACGACATCGCCGCGCATCAGTACGCCCAGGTCGCCATGGACGGCCTCGGCGGGGTGCAGAAACAGGGCCGGGGAGCCGGTGGAGCTGAGCGTGGCGGCAATCTTCTGGGCAATGATGCCGCTCTTGCCCATGCCGGTGACCACGACGCGGCCGTTTTCATGGCCGCAGCGCAGAATCAGCTCGACGGCGCGGGCGAATGCTTCGGCCATCGGCCCTTCAAGGCGCGCGGCCAGGGCTTCCAGCGCTGCCGCCTCGGTGCGGACTAAATCAGCCGGCGTGGGCGCGGCCGGCTCCAGATTGCCTGCTTCAGGAATGTGGTTCATCGGTTTCTGATGGTATCAGCTTTGGGGCCAGCTCCTCTCGTACAGGGGCGGCCGGCTTTCGCCGCCTCCCACCCCTTCGACTGCGCTCAGGGCAGGCTCCGCCGCAAAAATCCGCCGCGGTCCGCCGCGGCGGAGCGAGGGCGGGGCACCCTGCTCATACAATGGAGTAGGAGAGGCGAATCCCCGTGAAGCGCAACACACTGGTTCTCACTGCCGTTCTGTTCATCCTGGCCGTATTTGCGTGGGCGGGGTGGGCCAACTGGGAGTACCGCAAACAGGCCGCCGAGCGTCTGCAGGCCTCCGTGGCGCAGGGCGAGCTGGTGGCCAATCCGGCAGGCGGCGCGCCGCAGTACTTATCGCCGCTCAAGGGCAAGCTGGCGCCGGATTTTGCGCTGGAAGACCTGAGCGGCAGGAAGGTTTCGCTGGCCAGCTACAAGGGTAAGGCGGTGCTGATCAACTTCTGGGCCACGTGGTGCGCTCCGTGCAGGATCGAGACGCCGTGGCTGGTGGAGCTGCGGAATCAATACGCTGCGCAGGGGTTTGAGGTGCTGGGCGTTTCCACCGACGACATCGATCGCGGCGACAAGCAGAAGCTGAGCGACGAGAAGAAGGAGATTGCCCGCTCCGCGCAGCAGATGCACATTCCTTACCCGGTGCTGATCGACGGCGACACGCTGAGCAAGCCCTATGGCGGGCTGGATGAGATGCCTACTTCGTTCTTTGTGGACCGCAAGGGGACGGTGGTCGCGGCGCAACTGGGATTGACGTCGAAGGACGATATAGAGGCCAATATTCGCAAGACGCTGGGGAATTAGCGAGTCAGCAGGTTAACAAGTCAGCGAGTTAGCGGTCCGATCCGCTCTGCGAATCGGACCAGTTAGCGAGTTAGCAAGTTGGCGGCTGAGTCGCTAAGAAGGTAGAGATCGATGCTTGGAATGAACGCTGGAATTCGCATTGTGACGGCATTGGTCCTTGGGATGGCCGGCTTGCTGGCTCAGGGGCAGGCCGATGCGCCGGGACGGTCGGTTTTGAAGGGCGCGGCCGTCGAGTTTCTGTTTCCCGAGCAGGTGACGGTGACGGCCGGCAAGCCGAGCACGGTGGCGCTGCACTTTCGCATTGCGCAAGGACTGCATATCAACTCGCATACGCCGAAGGACGAGTTTCTCATCCCTGCTACGTTCTCGATTCCCGAGGGCTCGGGCGTGCGGTTGGAGGGGGCAAGTTATCCAGCAGGTACGGAGTTTACGCTGCCGCTGGACCCCGAAAACAAACTCAGCGTCTACACCGGCGAGTTTGTGATTCAGGCGCGGATTGTTGCCACGGCCGGCAATCACCTGGTGGAGGCCAAGTTGCGCTACCAAGCCTGTGATAACAACGCCTGCATGCCGCCCAAGACGATTGTGGTGGCGATGGATGTGGTAGGGAAGTAGGAGCCTATATCCCGGGCCCCATAAGCGGGACCCTTCGGCTTCGCTCAGTGCAGGTTCTGGGGCACCCGGCGATCATTGTTCCTGTGAGACACAGGAGTGGTATTCTGACACGTCGTCTGATAGGAACGAGGAGGATGACTTGAGAAAAGGAATCATATTGGCGATCGGGGGATTGGCGCTTTTGACGGGGTGCGGAAACCAGGGGGACAAGGCTTCCAACGTTCCCGTTAAGCCCAAATGGCAGGGGGCCCCCTACCATATCGCGTTTGACACGCAGGCAGCAAAACCGAACCCAGCGGGCGTCACCATTCCGGCCATCAAGTACACGGCGAATCCTGACGCGCTGGAGAAAAGAGCCAGCCTCGTGCTGCGATTCGACGCTTCGGGAGTTACGAAAGGTGGGCCGTTGATGAACCAGATGATTATGGCCCCGGTCGATGTCCGTGGCACGGAGGGCACCCTTCCCGCGGACTACATGGATTTGGCAGATAGGGATCTGTCGAGGTTTCTCGGGAGTTACTGCATTAAGGGAAAGGTCAAGATATCCGTGGCGCTTGCCAGGTCGTCGCTCACCAGCCATGCCGGAGATGCCGAATTAGACCAGAAGCGCCTGTCGGACTGGGTGCCGATCGAGGTTGTGTTCAAGAACCCCCATCCGAACTGCTAGCTCTGCACCGCTGACGGGGTGATCCTGATGCACCAGCCGCCGGGCGCCCCAGGTCCTCCGCCGCGGTCCGCCGCGGCGGAAGACCTGGGAAAGCACAACACTTATGCGAGCGATGAGCGAGCGTCTGCCCCACCGCAGGTGCCTACGCTCCTGACTTTTTCTCAATCTTGGCCCAGGAGTCTTTGAGCGGGAGGGTGCGGTTGAAGACCAGATGGGCTGGAGTAGAGTCGGGCGTGGAGTCGGGATCGAGGCAGAAGTAGCCGACACGCTCGAACTGGAAGCGGTCCTCAAGTTTGGCGTTGGCTAGAGAGGGCTCCAGCTTGGCGCCCAAGAGGATCTCGACGGAGTTGGGGTTGAGATTGCTGAGGACGTCTTGGCCTTCTTCGACGTCGCTGGGGTCTGGCTTGAGGAAGAGCTTGTCGTAGAGACGGATTTCGGCGGAGATGGCGTGGGCGGTCGAGACCCAGTGGATGGTGGACTTGACCTTGCGGCCGTCGGGAGAGTTGCCGCCGCGACTGGCTGGATCGTACGTGCAATGCACCTCGACGATCTGGCCGGCCGCGTCCTTCACCACGCGCTGGGCGGTGATGAAGTAGGCGTTGCGCAGGCGGACCTCCTTGCCGGGTGAGAGGCGATAGTACTTGGGCGGAGGAATCTCGCGGAAGTCATCCTGCTCAATGTATAACTCGCGGGAGAAGGGCACCTGGCGGGCGCCGGCAGAGAGGTCTTCGGGGTTGTTGGCGACCTCCATAAACTCAGCCTTGTCGGCGGGGTAGTTGTCGATGACCAGCTTGAGGGGATGCAGGACGGCCATGGCCCGGGAAGCGCGGCGGTTCAGGTCGTCGCGTTGGAAGTGCTCGAGCATTTCAATATCGGTGCTGCCGTTGGTGCGCGAGGCGCCGATGGAGGCGCAGAAGGCGCGGATGGCTTCAGGGGTAAAGCCGCGGCGGCGGAGGCCGCAGAGGGTGGGCATACGGGGATCGTCCCAGGCGCTGACGCGCTTTTCACTTACGAGCTGCAACAGCTTACGTTTGGAGAGCAGGGTGTAGGTGATGTTGAGGCGGTCGAACTCAATTTGTTGCGTGGGGAAGATGCCCAACTGCTCGATATACCAGCGGTAGAGGGGCTGGTGGTCGGTGAACTCCAGAGTACACATGGAGTGAGTGACGCGCTCGAGGGAATCCGACTGGCCGTGGGCGTAGTCGTACATCGGATAAATGCACCACTGGTCGCCGGTGCGCTGGTGCGAGGCGTGGAGGATGCGGTACATCACCGGATCGCGCATATTCAGGTTGGGCGAACTCATGTCGATTTTGGCGCGGAGTACGCGCGTGCCGTCGGGGAATTCGCCCTGCTTCATGCGGGTGAAAAGGTCGAGATTTTCCTCGATGGAGCGCGTGCGATAAGGGCTGTCTTTGCCGGGTTCGGTCAGTGTGCCACGGTGCTGGCGAATCTCGTCGGCGGAGAGGTCATCGACGTAAGCCTTGCCTGCTTTGATGAGCTGCAAGGCCCACTCGTAGAGCTGGCCGAAATAGTCGGAGGCGTAGCAGAGGCGCTCCCAGTCGAAGCCGAGCCAGCGGACGTCCTCCATAATGGAATCGACGTACTCCTGCTCTTCTTTTTCGGGATTGGTGTCGTCGAAGCGCAGGTTTGTTTTTCCGCCAAATTCATCCGCAAGACCAAAATCAATGCAAATTGCCTTGGCGTGGCCGATGTGGAGGTAGCCGTTGGGCTCGGGAGGAAAGCGGGTCTGGATGACGGCGTCGCCGTACTTCTTGGTGCGCACATCCTCGGCGATGATCTCGCGGAGGAAGTTGGAGGGGACGGCTTGCGTTTCCGGATTTGCGTCGGTCATGGCTGGTATTCATTATCCCACTGGAGGGCTGCGCTCAAGAAGAGCGGCGCGGGATCCGCGCTATCCTTGGCGCCGGGTAGCAAACGCGCAAAAAAAACTCTGTGTCGAAGCAGAGGTTTTCTTGCGAAATTTTGGCCAACCCAGGAGGGAACGCGAGCGTTTTGGGGTTTCCCAGGCCTGGATTTTCAGAGCTGGGAATCCTCGGAATCCAGAGTATCCGAGAACAAAAACCGCCGGTCGAGGTTCATCGTCTCACCCATCTCAAAATCGAGATGTTGGCCACCCGCCCGAATGTTCCGCACTAAGGCTTAGCGCCTGTATTTTCTATCATTTCATCTTCTTAAGGAGCGATTTCGTCAAGGAGACCAGCAAGATGAGAGACACGACGAGGACAAGCCATTTCAGCCAGTGTCGCAACTCCGACGTTGCCCTAGCCTTATCATTGAGAGCGATCTTCGCTCGCAACGCCTGATCGGTCACTTTCCCGGAAGCAGATTGGCGGATATCCGAGTCTCCTGCCTCGATGGCGACTTTTGCCAGTGACTTTTGGTCAGTCAGATTCACGACTGCAGCCAATCGGACATCCCTGATTTTATCCTCGATGGCAACTTTCGCCAACACTTCCTGGTCGGTGAGGTTCTTGACGGCAGCTTGGCGGAGTTCCGGAATATCGGATAAAGAGAGCTCAGTCAAATCGTCCTGCGTGAATTCTGCATTGTGCAATAGTTCCGCTAGCAAGTCTTCGCCATGGACCTGGGCGGCCAGAAACGTAAGTTCCTTCGCTTCCGCTGGAAAGTGTGTGCCCCACTGTTTATTGGCTAGAGGAGGAGAAAATAGGGTCACCGTGGCTTGGCTCAGTGTGAAACTCACGACCTCGCCACTCATGGTCCTTTCGATTCCGCTCCCGTTTACAGAGAAATACCTCTGTTCATACGGACCAAACTTCACTCGGAACAGTAATTTCGGAAACCGGTTGGTTATGTGCGATTCGTGAATGGCAAGCTTGATTCGGGCGGTGGACTCTACGGCGTCAGCGGTTAACGCATTAAGATCGCCCGCCGAGCGTTTTAGAGCGGGGTTGGATTCATCCATCGCTGCTATGGCCTTAGCTCGGATATCCCGACTCTTTTCCTGATCAGCAATTTTCGTCAATAACGATTGGTCGGTCAGCTTTTCGATGGCGGTACCGCGGGCAGTTTCGTCGTTGCTCTCGACGGCAATCTTCGCCAATAACGCTTGGTCGGTCAGTTTTTTGGCCGCTTCACCGCGGACCTGTGCGTCCCTACCATCAATGGCAATTCTCGCCAGCATCCATTGGTCAGTCAGCTTCCAGACAGCGGTGCGACCAACATCTGCGTACATGAAATCGGACTCGATGGCAATCTTTGCCAGCAACCCTTGGTCGGTCAGTTTTTCGACGGCGGCACGGCGAATACTGTTGTCCTTGCTTTCGACAGCAATCTTCTCAATTGACGCTTGGTCGGTCAATTTCCCAACGGCAGTAAGGCCGACATCGCTGTTCCAGGATTCGCCACACTCGAGAGCGATCTTTGAGAGCAAATTCTGGTCTGTCAGTTTGCCTACAGCTTCATCGAGTTTCTCGCAGGCATTTCTATCAACTTGTACACATTTGCCGATAAGTCCTTCTATGTCTCTTGATTCTGCTGCGACAAATGTATTCGTGACCAATAGAACGCACAAAACCGAAACAAACGTACTTTTCTTCACTGGTTCGATCCTCCTTGAAAGTTCTGAACGCTTTCACAGTTCCAGGAGCCTTCGGGCAAATCCGACATTTAAACCTAACCTAGGAGAACGAGCCAACGCAGAAGTCCTCCGGTACAGAATGCGGTATACCAATAATGTCATCCAGTAGCGAGCGGACCATGGGAAAACTACGGTTGAATGAACAATAGTCCGACCGAGTGTAGCTCCATATTATCAATTCAAAATCCCTGCGCGCGGCACACGCGAGAAACATGTGGGGGAGCCTGAGCGGACCCCGGAAGAAACTCAGGCGAGCGACTGCAGGCTTTCTTCGGCCTGGCGGATGCGGGCGAGACAGGTCTCGCGGCCGAGGACGGCCATGGTTTCAAAAAGCGGCGGCGCGTTTTTACGTCCGCAGACGGCGACCCGGATGGGCTGGAAGGCCTGTCCGGCCTTCAAACCCAGGTGCGAGGCTGCCGCTCGAAGAGCCTGATCCAGCGAATCGTGATCGAAAGAGGTTGTGGCGAGAACTTCCAGCGCGTGCTGGAGGACGCGGAGAGCCATGGCCGCATCGCCGTCCTTGGACGGGATCAGCTCGGCAGGGTCGTAGGGGGCGAGTTCTTTCAGGAAGAAAAAGTCGGCGGCAGCGGGTGCTTCGCCGAGGAGCTTGATGCGCTCGCGGATGAGCGGGGTGACGGCGAGGAGCTTTTCTGGCGAGGGATAGAAGCCGGCCTGCGCGAAGAAGGGCTGGAGCAGCGGGCTGAGTTCGTCGACGGGCAGGGCGCGGATGTGCTCGGCGTTGAGCCAGACGGCTTTGGGGTCGAAGGGGTCTTCTTCTGTGAAGTTGACGACGGCGTTGGAGCGGTTGACGTTTTCCAGAGTGAAGGCCGAGCGGATCTCGTCGAGGGGCATGAACTCGCGGTCGTCTTTGGGCGACCAGCCGAGGAGGCAGAGGAAGTTGATGAAGGCGCGCGGGAGAAAGCCCGCATCCCGATAAGTGGTCACGCTGACGACGGGGCCGTGCTTGCGTTTGGAGAGCTTGGCGCCGTCGGGGGCGACGAGTAGAGGCAGATGCGCGAAGGTGGGCGGCTGGACGACGAGGGCCTCGAAGATGAGCAGGTGCTTGAAGGTGTTGGTGAGGTGGTCCTGGCCGCGGATGATATGGGTGATGGCGAGATCGGCGTCGTCGGCGCAGGAGGCGAGGTGGTAGGTCGGAAAGCCATCCCACAACCCCAACGACGAAGACCTGTCGTTACCACCCCAAGAAGCAAAGGCCGCTTCTTGGGGACCCCGGCTGTTGGGGACCCCGACCGAGCGCAGCAGGGCGAAGTCTTCGACCTCGTCGGCTTGCTTGGATTGTTCACCGTAGACGGCGTCGGTGAAGCGCAGGGTGCGGCCCTGGCCGCGGGGGACGCGATAGCGGAGGGCGAAGGGCTCGCCACTGGCGGCGCGGCGGTCGGACTCTTCGCGGGAGAGTTCGCGCATTCCGGGATTGCAGAGCCATGCGCCTTGCGCGGAGGAGTGCTCGTCAGCTTCCGAGTGGGCGGGGGTGAAGTCGCGATAGGCAAGGCCCTTGGCGAAGATGGCTTCGGCCTGCCGGCGGTGCAGGTCAAGTCGTTCGGATTGCCTGTACTCTTCGTCCCAGGAGAGACCGAGCCAGCGCAGTCCCTCGAAGATGGACTGGACGCTGGCCTCGGTGTTGCGCTCGACATCGGTGTCGTCCAAACGCAACACCATGGTTCCGTGGTTGTGGAGGGCATAGAGCCAATTGAAGATAAAGGTGCGGGCGCTGCCGACGTGCAGGAAGCCGGTGGGCGACGGGGCAAAACGGACGCGTGGAGTCTTCTGAAGAGAGGGAGCCGAATCAGGCATCGTAATTGTTATGTTACCAATCGCGTGCCATCCCACCCTAGCCGCAAAAACAAAGACGCGGGGCCCATGTCGTTACGCAACCCGAGAAGAAAGCTCAGGCCTGGGGCGGCAATGGCGGCTGGGGCGGTTGCGGCGGGTAGGGCGGTTGCGGCATCCAGCTTTGCTGGGGCGCGGGCACCACCTTCCACTCCCCAAAGGCCAAAAGGTAGAGCAGAACCAGGGTGCCGAGGGACGGAATGAGGCACAGCAGCGAGAGCCACGGTGTAAAGCCGGCTTTCTTCAGGATGAACCAGCAGGGCACCATCACAATGGCAATCGCCACCACAATGATGATGGGGATGATTGCGAGCATGGTCATGACGATGTGCTTGACCATTTCGGGATCGGGCTGGCTTTGCAAAAGTAGCGCTAAAGCGTGCATAGAGAACACTCCTGAGCGGGATAGGAACTCTGAGACAAGGTAAGGCCAAACCCGGAAAAGCGCAATTGAAATCCGCCGCGGGGTTTAAGGAAGGGAGAACAGCGGGAATGTGCTTGCGCCGGAGACCGGGCTCGCAACCGCTTGACCAACTTGACCAACCCTGGAAATTGGTCCACAATCGGGGTATAGGAGACTGACTCATGGCGAGCACACAAGTGAATCTCTATGAAGCAAAGACTCAGCTATCCAGCCTGGTGGAGCGGGTGGCGAAGGGCGAGGAGTTCGTGATTGCCAAGGCTGGCAAGCCTATGGCGAAGCTGGTTGCCTTAGCGCCAGAGTCGGATTTGGCGCGGAAGCCTGGGCAAAACCTGCTCGGGATTACCTATATCGCAGAGGACTTTGACGCACCGCTGCCGGAGGATGTGCTCCAGGACTTCGGGCTATAGCGCGATGAGACTGCTGCTCGATACGCACGCCTTCTTATGGTGGGACTCAAACGATGCCCATTTGCCGGACGCACTTCGCTCGGCAATTGCTTCGCCGCGGAACCAAGTCTTTGTCAGCGCGGTAACGGTCTGGGAAATTGCCATCAAGCGGGCTTCGGGGAAGTTGATCTTCGGAAAACCGGTTGGAAAAGCCATTGAGGAGCACGACTTCCTGCCCTTGCCCATCACCGTCGAGCAGGCGGAGTGGGCAGGGGCGCTTCCGCAAGTGCATCGTGACCCATTCGACCGGCTTTTGGTGGCACAGGCGCAACTGGAAGGGCTGGTTCTTGTAACCGTGGACGAGCAAATCCTGCGCTATCAAGTCCCGCATTTGTAATTCGCGACAACACCTCTACTCCAGCGGCAGGCCGTCGAGGGAGAGCAGGCGGCCGACCGGGTACTCGCCTACGTGGTTCTCCTGGAACCACGGGGAGCGCTCGTAGAAGAACTCGAGGCGGGCGTCGGGGCTCGAGGCAAAGCGCGGGTTGGACTGGATCTGGTGCTCGAACTCGGCTTTGAGGGCAGGGTCTTTTGCCAGGCTTTCGCGTGCCAGCTTTTCCAGGACGTAGGCCTCTCCATATTCCTTTTGCTCGAAGATTGGATCGAAGAAGCCCCAGCGCAGGGCAGAGTCGGGCGCTTCGGGTTCCAGCCAGTGAATGGCGACCTTTGAAAGCCGCTGATCGAGCGGGACCACGACCGAACCGGCGGGGAAGGTGAGGGTTTCGTTGGTGAGCGTGCATTGGCCGTAGCGGCCGGACTTGGCGCCTGGGTTCTCGCCGCCAAAGATGGGGTGGCGGCCCTCGAAGGGTAGCGCCTGCCATTGCATTCCGGAGCAGCGGTAGCGCTCGACTTTGCCGGTCCAGGGGGCGGTGGTGCGGCGGAAGGTTACGTCGTGCGCGGAGAGCACGTCGATGGCCTGGGTCCACTGCGGGGGCACGATGTAACCGGCGGGGAGCGTGACCGAAGCGATAACTTTGGCGCCGGTGGCCATGGGCAGGGTCACGTTCCAGGGCTCGTGCGAGTAGCTTACCCACATGACGCCGGAGATTTCGCTCAGGGCGCGGGTGAACTTGTAGCCGTGAAAGAGGACCGGGGTGGTCTCGCCGTTCCAGTCGATGGCCAGCGGGAATCTTTCGTTGCTGAAGGGGTGCGCGCCCAGCTTGGCGGCTGCGGCGTCAGCCTCGCGATTCAGGGCAATCAGCTTGGCCGCGTCGCGGTTCATCACTTCAAGCAGCGCCCGCAGAATCTCGTAGTTGCCGGTGACGCGGGTCTTGTAGTCCTGGAGCATGTGCAGCTCCACCAGCAGGCCGGGACGGTCTTCAAGGATCATCTGGCCGGTGGAGAAGCGGGGCCGATCAGGGTTGAAGGCCAGGCCCTGCGCGGGATCGGTGTCGTCGTTGAGGGCGATGAAAGTGGGGAAGGCGAGATGGCCGGAGGCGTCGACCTGGCGCTCCAGTTCGGGGGTGACGGCGGCGCGAATCCATTTGGCCGTGGCCGGCGCAACGTCGGGCGTGTCGTCGATGGCGAAGGTCACGTCGTACTGGAAGTCCGCACCGTCAGTGACGTGGTCGTCGACGAAGAAGTCGGGCAGCCAGCGATGAAACATTTTGAGAAAGGCGCGGGTTTCAGGGGCGTCGGCCTTCATGTAGTCGCGGTTCAGGTTAAGATTGCTGCCGTTGCCGCGCCAGCCGGCCAGCTCAGGGCCGTTCTGGTTGATGCGGTTGAAGGCCGAGCGTCGCTCGTGGCCGTCGATGTTGTAGACGGGGATGAAGACGAAGACGACGTGATCGAGGAGAGCGGCTTGGGTTTTGGCGATGACGATGTCGCGGAGCAGGGCGAGACAGGCATCCTTGCCGTCCATCTCGCCGGCGTGGATGGAGTTCTGGACGAGGAGAATGACGCGGCCGGAGGCGTGGATGGCGGCGGGGTCGAAGACGCCGTCTTTGGAGGCGATGACGATCTTGAGGTCGCGGCCCTCGCCGGTCTTGCCGAAGTTTTCGATTTTGACTTGGGTGGGGGCGGCTTGCGCGATCCGCTCCAGGTAAGCGACGGTTTCGGCGTAGTCGGGGGTGGTGCGGTAGTCCGAGGCTTCGGCAGGGGTGCGCCAGTCGGGGGTCTGGGCGGATGCGGATGAGGCGCAAAGCAGAGCGGCGGCAAGGAGTGCAATGGGGCGCAGATTCATTGAGAAAAGACCTCTTGCAGGCAAATACCCGCAGTTGCTGATGGGAATCTCCATCGGCGAGGGCAGGTTTCCTGCTCAAAAGCTGGATTCTCCGGCATGACCGGTTCAAGCCTGAATGGAAATCATGGTAACATTCCAGATGATGGCCACGGCTCTGCACATCCCGATCCATGAATATCTCGGCATCAGCTACAGGCCGGACCGCGAGTACGTGGATGGAGAAATCCGGGAGCGAAACGTGGGCAAGTGGGAACATGCACGAATGCAGTGGCTATTGGCGCTTTGGTTCGGCAATCACGAGAAGGAGTGGGGAATCACGGGCAGCACGGAACAGCGGGTTCGGGTAGCGGAAAACCGGGTTCGGGTGCCGGATGTTGTTGTCCTTACATACGGAGCCCAGCCCGATGTATTGACTGAGCCGCCGCTGCTTGTCATTGAGATACTATCTCCCGACGATAGCTACTCCGATACCCAGGAGCGCGCGCAGGATTATCGCGAGATGGGCGTGGAAACGGTTTGGATCATCGATCCAAAGACGCGCACCGGCCGCATGTGCTCCGGTGCGGAATGGGTCGAATCCACCCGCCTGGAAGTCAAGGGAACACCGTTGTATGTGGATCTGCCCGAAATCTTCGGCCAGTTGATCTCTGCCTGAGGACTGCGCGTTGATCGGAATTTCCGGTCTCCAAAAGCAAAGACCTTGTTGCCGACCTCGTCCAGATTCTTACTTCAGATTCCATTCTTTCCACTGCTTCTCGAATCGGGCAGCATCTTTTCCTTCTTTATCAAAATCCGAGCACCGAATAAACTTTCGTTCTCGCCCCTTCGCCTTATATCCTTCTTCCTCTTTCATCAGCCCCTTCTTCATTTCGCTGCCGGTCAGCATATAGCATTCAAACGTATCGTTCGATCGGTTTCGGCAGAGAAGGACATAGTAGTCATCGGGACCGTCCTTGACGCTTTCAAGCTTCTCGCAAATGGGCCAAGAGTCAGGACGATGCTCCGACGTCTTTACCTGGATATTTGCATGACGAGTCCCATCCTGGGTTGTGGCGATGATGTCGTATCCAGCGGTGTTCCGGATTGTTGGTAAAGCAATGATGCGACGCATCGTTAGCTCCGCCGAGACATGGAAGACCCCCGCTGCGCCAATCAGAGCTTTGTCTTTCGCCTTAGCTGCAATCATCTCTGGCCTTCTTTCCTGGCCCCTGATCCCTGACCCCTGATGCCTGATCCCTGCCCTACGTAATGTCCTCGGTGTCGTAGACCGTGACGCCGCGCTTCTTGTGGGCGCCGTGGACGGAGCTGAGCAGGTCTTCGACTACATCTTCGAGCGGACGCTGGCTTTCGATGACGGCGGTCATGGTTTTCAGGTCGTCGGGTTCCTGAACGCGCTCGACCAGGGCGACGGCGTGGCATTGGGCCACGTGATCGAGGCCCAGGCCTTCGGGGGTCTTGGCCTTGATGCTCACCTGGTCGATGTCAATGCCCAGCTGATCGGCGACGCGGGCGCGCATCTCGCCGGCGATGGGGGCGATTTTGGGCGCGGCCAGAATGAGCGTGGTGTCGATGTTCACGATGCGGTAGCCGGCGTGCTGCAACTCTTCGAGAGCCAGGCTGAGAAAGATGACCGAGTCGGCGTCTTTCCAGCGCGGGTCGCCGGAAGGGAAGAAGCTGCCGATGTCGCCGGCGGCTACGGCGCCCAGCAGGGCGTCGGTGATAGCGTGCAGCAGCACGTCGCCGTCGGAGTGGCCGGCCAGGCCCTCCGGGTGGTCGAGCGTCAGTCCACCGATGCGCAGCGGCACGCCCGGTTCGAAGACGTGCGAGTCATAGCCAAATCCGATCCTTGTTTCCATGGTTACCGTGCCTGTTCTTGAAGCATTTCGGAGGTCAGCGAATTCTCGGTTGCGCCAAAGAAATGAATAAGCAACCGCAGGTTCTTCGACTCCCCTTCGTCCGCCGCGGCGGACTCAGTGTCGCTCAGAATGACATCCAGTATTTGGTGCTCCGCTCAGGATGACAGCATTTTTGTTTCAACCAGCCGGAATCAGCGGGCGCGCTGGCGGAGGTAGAACTCGGCCAACTCCAGGTCGCCTTGCTGGGTAATCTTCAGATTAACCTGAGAACCGTGGACCACGGCTACCGGAAGGCCGGCGCGCTCCACGACCGAGGCCTCGTCGGTGCCGATAAAGCCGTCCGCGGTGGCCTCGGCAAAGGCGCGCTGGAGCAGGCCGTAGCGGAAGCCCTGCGGGGTCTGCGCCAACACGATGAACTCGCGGGGGATGGTCGAGGTCACGAGGGCGCCGTGGGCGGTGCGCTCCACCTGCTTGATGGTGTCCACCGCAGGCAGGCCGACGATGGCCGCCCCGAACTCGGCGACCGCGTCGATGGTGCGGTCGATGGTGGCGACATCGATCAGCGGACGCACTGCGTCGTGGACCAGCACGATGTCGTCGGGCTCGGCAGGCAGGGCGGCCAGTGCGTTCGAAACCGACTGCTGGCGGTTGTCGCCGCCCTCGACTACTTGAACGCGCGAGGTGAAGCCGTACTCGGCGATTTGGGCCTGGACGCGCTCGATCTCCGGTTTGCGCACGGCCACATAGATCGCCGTTACCCGCTTCACCGCGGCAAAAGCGCGCAGCGAATGAATCAGGATGGGGAGGCCGTTGAGGGCGAGAAACTGTTTGGGCTGCGGCCCGGCCATCCGTGTGCCGAGCCCCGCAGCGGGAAGAATCGCGAATACTTGCATTACGGGTGGAGTATACAACGGCAGGGCATTGGATGGAGCAGGCATTGTGTGCGGCATTCCCTCGGGGAATCTTCTCCGGCAACGCGCGGCATCGGGGCCGTATGATTTTGGGATGCGCCGAACGCTGCCAACAACGCCGTCCCCTGGACTGCCGATCGACACAACGCTGCTCAAGCCGGGTCTGCGGCTGGCCGTGGGTCTTTCCGGCGGCGCGGACTCGGTGGGCCTGCTGCGGGCGCTCAAGGAACGGAGCGTAGAACTGGGCCTGGTGTTGCACGCCGCCCACCTGCATCACGGCCTGCGCGGGGCCGAGGCCGATGGCGACCTGGAGTTTGCGCGCGGGCTGGCGGCGGAACTGGGCCTGCCCTTTCACGAGGCGAGGGTGGATACAGCGGCGGAGGCAAGGGCCAGCGGAGAATCCGGCAAGGCTACCGAAAGCATTGAGGAGGCGGCGCGGCGGCTGCGCTATGGGTGGTTCCGGCAACTGCTGGCCTCGGGCGAGGTGGAGGCTGTGGCCACCGCCCATACACGCGACGACCAGGCGGAGACGGTGCTGGCCAAATTTCTGCGCGGAGCCTGGACCGAGGGGCTGAGCGGCATTCACCCGGCGGTCGAGTTTCCGGAGGGGCGGATTCTGCGTCCGCTGCTGGGGGCTACGCGGGCCCAGGTGGAGGCATACCTGAAGGGATTGGGGCAGGGCTGGCGGGAGGACTCGTCGAACCGTCACCTCACCTTCACCCGCAACCGCATCCGGCACGAGTTGCTGCCGTTGTTGGAGGGCTGGAACCCGCGGCTACGCGAGCACCTGGCGCAGATGGCCGCGCTGGCCCGCGACGAGGAGGCGTGGTGGGAAGGCGAAGTGGCCCGCATCGCGCCTCAGTTGCTGCTGCCGGGACGCCCTGTGCGGGGCGGGGGCCGCGCGGCGGGCGATGGTCTGGCTCTTGATGTTACCCGGCTCGCCGTGCTCCCATTGGCGCTCCAGCGACGGCTCTTGCGCTATGCCGCGGAGCATCTGAGCGTGGCGGTCGACTTTCCCTCGACTGAGGCGTTGCGTTTGTTGGCCCTGACAGGGCGTGCTGGACAAAGGCTTGAGCTGGCTGAGGGGCTCCGGGCGGAGCGAACGCCGAGGGAGTTGCGAATGGAGGTCTTGCCGGTCGCGGCAGGTGGCACAACGGAGGAGGCTACGCCGGAATACATCGTGGCGATTCCGGGTGAGGTCGTGGCTCCGGTCTTCGGTCTTCGGCTGCGGATCGACGTTGACTCTTCCGCGGCTTTGGAGGCCGATGATGAGAGTCAAGTGGGAGGCAGATCTCAGGGAGGAGTTCCCCCAGGGGCTAAAGCCCACGTCGATTCTGTTGCATCTGCGGCACGACTGAAGTCGTGCCCTGATACAAGGCAGAGTATTTCCGCAGCGAGGTTTGACCGCGAGGCGACTCTGCGCAACTGGAGGGCGGGCGACCGGGTGCGGCTGCGCTACTCGAGCGGCCCGCGCAAGGTGAAGGAAGTGCTGGAGCGGCTACGGGTTACTGGCTCTTGCCGGAGAGTGTGGCCGGTCCTCGAACTCGATGGCCATATCGTCTGGATGCGGGGAGTGGAATTGGAGCCTGCGCCGGGAATCCGCATCGTGGCAACCAGCTTGGAGGAGGCTGGCGCCGAGTCTTTCCAGACGGGAGTTTCAGTGGACGGTTGACCTCCCGGATGCCGCCGCGTAAGCGGCCTCCGGATAGCTGCAAGACTTTCGGCGTTGAGAGTACAATCGTAGTTACTGCTCTTCTGGGCGGCGAGGTTGTTGTGTCTGCCGCCAAGATTTCCTGTACTTTCTGTGACTTTGAGGAAGGTAGGGGCGTCTAAAAGGGGATGTAGACAGTGCTGGAGACCCGTTGAGCGGCTTCTCCAATGCTGGAAGAGAGGGATCCTGGTGAATTCGACCGTTAGATCGATCATGTTCTGGGTCTTCATCCTCATTTGCCTCATGCTTCTTGTCGGCGTGTGGCAGAAGGGCGCCGGCGTGGGCAAGGATGCGGAGATCCCCTACTCCGATCTGTACAACAAGGTGCAGCAGGGGCTAGTGATGGATGCGGCCATTCAGGGCAGCGATCTGCGCGGCCACCTGAAGGCTTCGCCCAAGGATCAGTTCCACACTACGGTCGGGAGTGATTACGAAGACCTCAAGAAGGCGATGCTGGCCGCCAATGTGAACTTCTCCATCAAGGACCAGCAGAGCAACTTCCCGTTGCAGTTGTTGATCAACCTGGGTCCGTTCGTTCTGCTGGGCGCCATCTGGTTCTTCTTCATGCGGCAGATGCAGTCGGGCGGGAACAAGGCGTTGTCGTTCGGCAAGAGCCGCGCGCGGCTGCTCTCGATGCAGCAGAAGAAGGTCACCTTCAAGGACGTGGCCGGCGTGGACGAGGCCAAGGACGAGCTGAAGGAGATCATCGAATACCTGCGCGAGCCGGCGAAGTTCCAGAAGCTGGGCGGGCGCATTCCCAAGGGCGTGCTGCTGGTGGGTTCTCCGGGAACCGGCAAGACGCTGCTGGCGAGGGCCGTGGCCGGCGAGGCCAATGTGCCGTTCTTCTCGATTTCCGGTTCCGACTTTGTGGAGATGTTTGTGGGCGTGGGCGCGAGCCGCGTCCGCGACCTGTTCGAGCAGGGCAAGAAGAACGCGCCCTGCATTATTTTTATTGACGAGATCGACGCCGTGGGCCGCCATCGCGGCGCTGGCCTCGGCGGCGGGCACGACGAGCGCGAGCAGACGCTGAACCAGTTGCTGGTGGAGATGGACGGATTTGAATCCAACGACGGCGTGATCCTGGTGGCGGCCACCAACCGCCCGGACGTTCTGGACCCCGCGCTGCTGCGCCCAGGGCGCTTCGACCGCCGCGTGGTGGTGGGGCTGCCCGATGTGCGCGGCCGCGAGGAAATCCTGCAAGTGCATGTGAAGAAGGTTCCGGTCTCCGACGACACCAACCTCAACGTGCTGGCCCGCGGAACGCCTGGCTTCAGCGGCGCCGACCTGGCCAATATGGTCAACGAGGCCGCCCTGAGCGCCGCGCGCATGAATCGCAAGCAGGTGACGATGTACGACTTCGAGCTGGCCAAGGACAAGGTGCTCATGGGCGCCGAGCGCAAGTCCATGCTGCTGACCGAGGAAGAGAAGCGGGTGACGGCCTATCACGAGGCGGGCCATGCGCTGGTGTCGTTCCGGCGCGAGCATTCGGACCCGATTCACAAGGTCACCATCATCCCGCGCGGCATGGCTTTGGGCGTGACCGTCTTTTTGCCCGGCGACCGGCACAATTACACGCGGGAATACCTGGAAGCCAATCTGGCCATTTCCTACGGCGGACGCGTGGCGGAAGAGATCTTCCTCAACCAGATGTCCACCGGCGCGGGGAGCGATATTGAAAGCGCCACCGATCTGGCCCGGCGCATGGTCTGCGCGTACGGCATGAGCCGGCTGGGTCCGCTCACCTTCGGCAAGAAGGAGGAGCAGATCTTCCTGGGCCGCGAGATCGCGCAACATCGCGACTTCAGCGAGGAGACGGCGCGGCAGATCGACCTCGAGGTGCGCCGTCTGATCGACGAGGCCTACCAATCGGCTCATTCGATCGTCGAATCGCATGCGGACGCGATGCACCGCATCGCCGCGGCACTGCTGGAGCGCGAAACCATCGACGCCGAAGAGGTGAGGATGCTGATCGAGGGCCAGGAATTGCCGCCGCTGCGCTCGATTCTGGCCACGCCCAGCGATACCGGCAGCCCCGACGTGCAGCAGGTTCTCAAGCCGGAGAGCCGCAGCGGACCAAGCTATCCGGAGGGTTCGCCTTCGCCGGCATAACGCCGTTCAACTTTGCTTCAAGCAGAAGGGCCATCCGCCGCGGCGGATGGCCCTTTCTATTTGTGGTCAGTCTGCGCAG
>CABDXY010000234.1_pt1 | contig 36014 bp, 40 predicted proteins | sample 3131871 | NCBI WGS metagenome assembly CABDXY01 (sample SAMEA5534336, study PRJEB31848) | metagenome | biome: tundra; feature: field; material: soil | place: USA | collected 2013-05 | depth 0.15 m
GCCCCCACAGCCCGGCCAGCCGGTCCGTCAACTGGGGTTGTCCGGGCGTGGCAGGCGCGCTCTTTTCCAACTGTGTTCCGGTGGCCATGATCCCCGTATCTCGCCGCTTTCCCGTCGTTGATTCCGCGCTGTTGAGAGCCCATTCATTGCCGGGACTATCTTCTGCGTGGCCTGCTCACCCATTCGGCTCACACGCCCGCCCGCGCAACCGTCCTAAAACTGCATGCCAATTACCTGCTGGTAGGCCTGGACCGCCTTGTTGCGCACGGCCAGCGCCAGTTCGAAGGCCATGCTCGCCTTCTGGGTGGCGATCATCGCCTGATGCACGTCCACGCCGGAGCCGGTCATCAGCCCGGCCACGGCGGAATGGGCCTGGGCCTCCAACTGGTTCACCTGGCCGACCGCATCGGTCAACAGATCGGAGAATGGGGTGGGCGCGGCGGCGGCGGAAGCCGTGGCCAGCGACGCGCCGGAACCGGCGAGGCCCGATAACGCTGGAGTTACTGCATTGATTGGGTTCATCGCAGTTTGCATTGGTCCTTTCTGCAGTCTTCAGCCTGCTGTTGTCCGCTCCTTGCGCCGCCTTCCGCCAGGGCCGTCAAGCCGCTGCCGATGGCTACGGCTTGGCGATCTCCAATGCCGAGGAGATCATGCCCTTTTCAGCCTGCACCGCGGAGCTATTCAGACCATATGCACGTGTCGCCCCCATGAGGTCCACCATCTCTGTGAGGGGATTAATGTCCGGATACGAGACATACCCGTCGGGCCCGGCATCGGGATGGCCGGGATCGTATCGTTTGAGCGGAGCCGAGGGGTCCTCGACCACGCCGGCGATATGCACGCCCGGCGCCACTGACCCGGAGCCGGCCACATTCAGCGCGGGAAGAGCCGGAGAGCCGACGGTTCCCGAAGCCGTGGCCAGGGAATCGAGAAACCCGGGATCGCCTGAATTGGCGGCGAAGATCACATGCTGCCGGTGGTAAGCTCCGCCCGCGGCCGTGCGGGTGGTTTCAGCGTTGGCCATGTTGGCCGCCACCACCTCGGCGCGCATCCGCTCGGCCTGCATGGCCCCGCCCGAGGTCTCCATCAATCCAAAGAGGTTCATTCTCCAGCCTCCTTCCACTGCCCAGGCTACTTGCTGTCGGCGTGGATGGCGTCCATCACCCGCTGATACTCCTGCCGGAGCAGGGCCACGCCGGTTTTGAACTCCAGTTGCGCCTCGGCCAGATTCAGGCCCTCGCGGTCCATGGAGACGTTGTTGCCGTCGGGGCGCGCGATCAGCCCATCCACCGCCTTGTCACGCACCTGCCGGGGCGCGCGTCCCCGGTCCACGCCGTCCATGGCCTCCCGCATCTCGGCCTCGAAGTCCATCCCCACGGCCCGGTAGCCGGGGGTGTCGATGTTGGCCATGTTGGCCGCGGTCAGCTTGGCCTGGCTGGTGGCCAGGTCCAGGTAACGGGCCAACTGGTCGCTCAGCCGGGTTTCGATCTCCATGCTCATCGCAACCTCCCTTCTTGGGACCGCTCAGTTGACCGTGAGTCCAAAGTCGATCTCCTTCGCGGTGAGGACGGCCTCTTCGCCGGCCAGAATGGCGGCCCGCTCCAGCACGTGTTCGAGTTCGCGGACGTTGCCCGGCCAGTCGTGGACGGCGAGTTTGGCCAGTGCCCCCGCGTCGACGCGCTTTACCGGCGCCTCGCGGCCCATCCGCTGCATGAAGTGTTCCACCAGCAGAGGCAGGTCCTGGGCGTGCTCGGCCAGCGATGGAGTGCGGATGAGGAAGACGGCCAGGCGGTAGTAAAGGTCGGAGCGGAAGCCGCCCGACTGGGTCTGCTGGGCCAGCGCCTGATGGGTGGCGGCCACGATGCGCACGTCTACCTTCACGATCTCGTTGTCACCCACCCGCTGCAGTTCGCCGCACTCCACAAAGCGCAGCAGCTTGGATTGCAGAGCCAGCGGCATCTCACCGATCTCGTCCAGAAGCAACGTACCGCCGTCGGCGGCCTCGATGCGCCCGACGCGTCCCTGCACCGCGCCGGTAAAAGCGCCGCGGGTGTGGCCGAACAGCTCGGCTTCCAGCAACGCCTCCGGAATGGCCGCGCAGTTGATGACGACAAAGGGCTTGCGGCTTCGGGGCGACAGCCGGTGCAAGGCCTCGGCCACCAGCTCCTTGCCCGAGCCGGTGGGTCCTTCGATCAATACCGGAGTCGAGCGCGGAGCCACCAGGCGGATGCGGCGGCTGACCTCCAGCATGCAGGGGGCGTTGCCGACCAGCTCCGGGAGGCGTTCGATGGACGCCGGCTCGTCCCCGGGTCCGGGCAACTGCACCAGATTGGGTAGCGCCGGGGAAGAGTTGGGCTGCGCGGGCTTCGAGCCGGCTGCGGCAGGATGAGCCGGGACCGGCCAGGGATTCATGTGCATCCGGGCCGGCGCCGCGTTCGGTTTGTTGAGCGCGGGCGCCGTGTTCCATGCCGTCGTATCGGTGTCCTGGCTGCGGCGCAGGGCGTAGAGCAGCTCCTGGCGATAGGGGCCGCGCGGGCTCTCCTGCGCGGAGGAGCCGCCTGCGGTCACCAGATCCACTTGCGGAAAGGATCCGCGGAAGTCCTTGATAAACTCGGCCAGGTCGAGATCGGGCAACCATGAGTCGACGATGATGGCCTCCGGGAGGGCGGCTTCGGTTTCGGCCCAGGCGTGGGCGCCGCCCTCGGCCTCGCGCACCTGCCAGCGCAGGCCGGTGAGGATCTCGGAGAGCCGCTGGCGGAAGCTGCGATCGGCGCTGGCCACCAGCGCGGTGCGCGGCCGGATGCGGGCGGCGGGGGAAAGAACGGAAACCGGAACAGGCTGCATGGGCATTCTCCTAATCATCGAGCGGGTTGATCAAAGCGAGTGCGCTTCAGGGACCGGACCGGTTGCTGACGGTCTGGCCGTGGGAATGACGAACGCGGGGGTTGCGGCGAGGGCCAGATCGGCCTCCGAAGGCACCACGTAGCCCTGCCCGCGCACCGTCCGGATCAGTTGTCCGGGGGGCGGGTCCTTGAGCTTGCGGCGCAGATAGTTAATGTAGACATCCACAATGTTGGTGGTCTGCGCCGGTTCCAGATTCCAGACCGAGTCCAGCAGCTCCACCCGCGAGACGCACTGGCCGCGGTTGAGCATCAGGTGCTCCAGCAGGGCAAACTCCTTGTTGGTGAGCAGGATCGATTGGCCGGCGCGGCGGGCCGTATGATCCAGCCGGTCGAGTTCCAGGTTGCCGGCCCTCAACTGCAGACGCGCCTCCCGCTTGCGCCGCAACAGGGCCCGGCAGCGGGCTCGCAGCTCGTGCAGGCTGAAGGGCTTGATCATCAGGTCGTCGGCCCCGCAGTCCAGGCAGCGGACGCGTGTGTCCACCTCCTGCCGCGCGGTCAGCACCAGCACCGGCAGGTCTGCGTCAATGGCCCGAACCTCCTTGAGCACCTGCTCGCCGTCCTTGACCGGCATATTGAGATCGAGGATGGTCAAATCCGGCATCTCCTGACGAAATGCCTCTACGGCGGCCGCTCCATCACTGGCCACGCGCACGCGATGCCCGTCGGCTTCCAGGCCGCGGCTCAAAAACAATCCCAGTGCCTTGTCGTCTTCGGCGATCAATAACTTCATGGCAGCCTTCCTCTTGGGCAGCGTCCTCAACCCGCAACGGCAGCCCGCTCCACGAAAGGGCACGGCATTCGCCGCGCCGCATCCAGGCCGGCTTAGCGTGCGCTAAGGAACGGCTCCCCATAACCATCCCGCGTGGGGGTGAAGAACTCAAGATTGGAAAGAAGAAAGAACAGGAGGGGATTCCAGAATCGGCACAGGCAAGGGGAAATGTCCCAAAATGGCGAATGTTTGCACGCCGCTTATGACCCCGGTTTACCACCGCTGCTCAAATCCGGGCAGCCTCCGGCCGGCCTATCGCTTCGAACTCGTTCCCTGGGCGCGAGAGGCCGCCTTGTTCTGGTACATCTCGGCATCGGCACGGTCGAAGAGCGCCTTCAACGTCTCCTCCGGCATATGTTCGGCCAACCCGAAGGAGGCGTCGACCCGCAGCTTGATGGTCTCGGCGTTTCCATGCACCGTGTAACTTCCGCAGACCCATTTCCTGAGGCGGTCGATCTGCGCCGTCGCCTCGGGCAGGCCGCAATCCAGCACGATGATGAACTCGTCGCCGCCCAGCCGCCCAATCAGGTCCGTGGAACGGCTCGCCGAGCGCAACTCCGTGGCAAACTGCTTCAACAGCTCATCGCCGATCAGGTGTCCATGCTCGTCGTTCACCTGCTTGAACCCATTGATGTCGATGATGGTCACGCAGAACGGCGTTCCGGCTTCGATCCGCCGCTCGATCTGGTGCTCCACGCAGAGCCGGCTGCACAATCCGGTCAGAGCATCGCTGGAGGCAATTTCTTCGGCCTTTTCCAGCTTGGTCTGATAGGTAGAGACTTCGACCCGGAGCTGGTCGATGGCGGCGTTGCCTTCGGCGGCCATTCGATCGATCGATCCCTTCAGATCCGAGGCGCTCTTCACAATTGAGGCGCGAATCTCGGTCAGGTCTTCGAGCTTGGCGATCTGGTTCAGCCGCGCGGTGACCTCGGTGATCTGCTGGGCGCAGCGCTGGTCTCTTTCCCCCACCGATTCGGCCGTGCGCGCCAGAACCAGCAGCAGTTCCTTCACCTCGCCGGTCTGTTGCCGGTAGTGCCTGGCGGTGCGCCTGCCCCAATCCTGCAACTGCTCCTGAACGCTCCTCTGCGCGCCTTCGACGGCCTCGCGGGTCACGGTCGAGGAGAGGTTATCATTCAACTCCTCCAGGCCGTGTTTCAGTCCTTCGCCCAGCGCGGGACAGGCATCCAGGCTGTACTTTCCCGTCTCCTGCAACGCGGAGCGATACGCGGCCATGGCCACCGGGAACAGCTCCTTCGCGTTCGGCGCGGTTAGCGCCCCCAGCTTTTTTGCCCCGCTCACCGCCAGCAACTTGGCGCCGCCCGCATTCTGCGCTTGCGGGGCGCTGTCGATAGCATCCAGGTACCTTTTCAGTGAGATCATCTGTCCTCGAAGGAATACCGTCCGCGCACATAGGAAGCGCGGACGGACGACCACCGGCTTATCGGCAGTTTCCCGAATTCGCTTTAGCCTGGACTCGTGCGCCATTTCACACCGGCAAAAGAAAATAAGAATTGCGTGATTATCTACTCGACACAAGGAGGAGCGCAGTGAGAACATTTCGGGCATGGTCGAAAAGGGCAAGAGGATGTCGCTTCGCGTTTCCCTCGTAGTCGGAGTCACGGGGTTTACAGCTTGCGCTTGCGCCTTCTTTGCTTTGGGTTTGTACATTTATTGGGACAGTCCTAGACTTATCAATTTTCTCGCCGCATGGATACCCTTCATTCTTTCCGTCCTTTTCGCGTTTGTGCCCTCGGGAAAAGAAATGAAACACCAATGGATAAAGTGGACGTGGCGTGGAGGAGTTTTAGTTGTTGGATTCTTCTGGAGTATCATGCTCTGGCATCAGCAAGACTTGAGTGATCGGGCGAGTGCAGCACAGACCAAAAATGCCCTAGGTTCCGCTGTTTCACAAGCGAATGACCACGCAGACCAGCAATTTAAGAAGGTTCAAGATCAAGTATCCGATGTAAAGAACAATCTCAAAACTACAGAAAACAACATAGCAACAAAATTGGATCAATCAACCTCAACCCTAAACGCTGGACTCGGAAAGGTTGGCAAGCCTGAACCCGCAGAACCCGCAAAGCTTACATTCTCTCTTTGGGACACGACTGCGAGCGCAGATAAACCCGTACTTTCAAAAATCGTGCAACCAGATAAAGATGGGAACTTCCCCGTAGAGTTCAGTTTTCTTAACGGAAGCGAATCAACAGCTGAGGCAATAGACATATGGATTCGGGTTTGTGATGAATGCTCATTTTCCAAAGAACCAGATGGATTTGAAAAACCGGCAGGTATAGACGAGCATCTTCGACACAGAGTGATTGGATCACTGAATCCCAGCGTAAATTTTGAGAAAATGACCATCCTTGTTAAGTCCCCACTATTAGGTCACTTTCAGATCGGCTTCAAATACGCGTGCAAAACTTGCGGGGGAAAGATGTCGCCACTCCAGTTCGCAACTGTCAATGAGGGCTCTCCACCCGCGCTTAAGCCGCAATGAGCCTTTTGTATTCCAACACAGGCGCTTCGATGAGTTTCATCAACGTATCGCGGAACAGATAAGGATTGGAACGGTTATCAAAACGCCAAGTCATCTCGTCCAGGTAGGCTTGCAGATGCTTCGTGCTGATTTTGTGCCACGAACCCACGATGCCCCTCTTGAGCAGAGAGAAGGCGCTCTCAATCGTGTCCGTATGGATGTTTCCCTTAACGTAGATGCGCCCTTGTGACGGATAGACTGATGTTCGGCGCAGAAAAGCGAACAAGACGAGAAAAAATAGTTGACACGGTTCGCTTTTTATTCGCTATAATGTTCGCATGGCTGTTACAAGAAGGCAAAAAGAGGTTCTCGACTTCCTCGAATCGTTTGTGGCGCGCAACGGCTACTCCCCGTCGTTTGAGGAGATTGCGCGCGGCATGGGGCTGAAGAGCCTGGCAACCGTGCACAAGCACATTACCAACCTGGAAAAGAAGGGGCTGCTGGACCGCGTGCATAACCGCAGCCGCTCCATCGACGTTCTACCGCCGGGCACGCGCACCCGCACCAGCGACCGGCTGCCGCTTGCGGGCCGAATCGCAGCCGGCTTTCCCGTCGAAGCGATGGAGACCGAGGAGAGCATCTCGCTGCATGACGTGGTGGGCAACCGCGACGTCTTCGCCCTCGAGGTGCGCGGAGATTCGATGCGCGATGAGCACATCATCAACGGCGATTACGTGCTGGTGGAGCGCGCGCGTACGGCTCGCCAAGGCGAGATCGTGGTGGCCCTGGTGCATGGCTCCGAGACCACGTTGAAGCGCTTCTACACGGAGGGCAACCAAGTGCGGCTGCAACCGGCCAACATGGAGATGGAGCCCATCTACGTTCCGGCCGCGCAGGTAGCCATTCAGGGCCGCGTGCTCGGCGTGCTGCGCAAGTACCGTTAACCGTTCGTTTGTCGCCGAATACGGTGAAGGCCCGGCGCACCCACCGGGCCTTCCCATTGCCAATCTGCGGCTTCCGCGGAGTTCCGTTACGCCAACAGGCGCTTGATCTTCTCTTCAATCACGTCCTGGGGCACATAGCCCACGATCTGATCGGCCACCTTACCGCCCTTGAAAAACAGCAGTGCGGGAATGCCGCGAATGCCGTAGCGCGACGGTGTGGCGCCATTTTCGTCCACATTCACCTTGATCACCTTCAGCTTGCCGGCATAGGTTGCGGCTACGCCGTCCACGATCGGCGCGATTGCCTTGCACGGACCGCACCAAACGGCCCAGAAATCCACCAGAACCGGCTGCTCGCTGTGCAGCACTTCCTGATCGAACGTTGCATCGTTGACTTCCAGGACTCCCAAACCAGCCATGATCCTCCTTGCGGCGCCCACACTTCTTCCAGTGTACCGGGAACCGCGCTTTCATGGGATGCGGCACTCTGGCGGAAAGTCGCAAACCGCGCCTGAACCGTAAACGGCAGATGGGTGTGCGATGTGCGAACCAATCCGCTGGCGGGCCTCTGAGACGCTGGCCTTAGAGCGCTCTCGCCGCGCCATGGGAGCAAACAAAAGCGCCCGGATCCTGAAAAGGATCGCGGGCGCTAGAGCAGCCCTCCCCCAGAACTGCCCACGCAGCGAATTTAGGTGTTTCCGGGGTGAATAGCAAGGAATCTTAGGTAATCGAAGTAGCAATAACTAATGGGGGATTACCTAGAAAGCCACTAGAGCCGAAGCAAGAAGTTACCGCAATGACAACCTTTTCATCGACGTGTCCGGAATACGGCTCCCGGCCATCAACTCTGGTCCGTCTCAAGGAACTGCCTTGCCCCGGCAGGCAAAAACCGGCAGACCACGAGTTCCGGCTCCGGCAGGCCTGCAACCGCATTGCGGATGGCGGCCGAAGCCTCCGGGAGGCTTTCCTCGCTGCCGACCACTACAAGAACGGCTGGACCGGCGCCACTCAGCGCTGCTCCCAGAATGCCGTGATCTCCTGCCAGCGGCAGCAGAGGAAGCAGCAGCGGACAGATGGGCGCGCGGTAGGGCTGGTGAATGCGGTCCTGCATGGCGATGCGCAGCAGATCGGCTCGTGCCTGGGCAAAGGCAAGCCCCAGCAGCGCCACGGACTGTATGTTGGCCACAACGTCGGCCCGTGAATAGCAGTCGGGAAGCATGCCGCGGGCCTTGTTGGTGGACAACGGCTCCGCGGGAAGAACGACGATGGCCCGCCACTCGGCCGGAGGGACGGCCCGGGCCACATGCACGGTTTTGCCTTCGCAGGCCGCGGCGACAAACCCGCCCAGCCAACAGGCCGAAGCGTTGTCCGGATGGCCCTCCAGCGCCGATGCCTCTTCGAGAATGTGCTCCGGGCTCCAGCCCAACTGGCCAAAGTGCACTGCGAGCACAATGGCCGCCAGCCGTCCGGCCGCGGACGAGCCGCAGCCCATTCCAAGCGGAATGTCATTGGCCATGCGAATTGCCAATGGCACGATCGGCCGGCCATGGCTCTGAAGCAGCCCTTTGTAAATCTCCAGGATGAGATGATTCTCAAGCCTCGAAATGAGCTCCCAGTCCCTGCCGGTCGCGGCAATCGAGAACTCCGCGGCCGGTTCAGCCTCGATCTCAAGATAGAAGTCGAAGGCCACGGCGACAGCGTCGAAACCGGGGCCGAGATTGGCTGAGGTGGCAGGCAGGCGCAGCCGGAGACTCCCGGCCTTTGCTGTCAAGGCGTCGCTCATCCCACTCTGTCCTTCATCGCGGCCAGCACCGCGGCCGGCGTGGCCTCGACCACCTGCGCGTTGCGCCGCAAACCCTCGATCTCCGCCTCCCGGCCAACACTCTCCTCATCCGTCAAGAGCGTTCCCCGATGGAAGTCGATGGTGTAATCGGCGTCCTTGAGGGTGTGGCCGGTGAGCATCAGAACCACCGTCTCGCCTGGCTCGATCGCGCCCTGGGCACACAGCTTTTTCAACCCTGCGAGGGTGACGGCGGAGGCCGGCTCGCAGCCCAGCCCTTCAGCGCCCACTTCGGCCTTGGCGATCGCTATCTCGGCCTCGGTCACGTCCAGACACCAGCCGCCCGTCTCCTGGATGACCCGCGCTGCCTTGCGCCACGAAGCCGGATTGCCGATGCGGATGGCAGTAGCCCGCGTGTGCGCCTCCACCGGCTCCAGCGCGGCGCCGTGGCTGATTTCAAAGGAGCGCACCAGCGGATTGGCCCCTGCTGCCTGAATTACGGAGATGCGCGGCTGCCGTGCCACCAGCCCCAGTTCGTGCAATTCGCGGAAGCCCTTGCCCAGAGCCGAACTGTTGCCCAGGTTGCCTCCGGGCACAATCAGGTGGTCGGGAACATTCCAGTCGAAAGCTTCGGCAATCTCGAAGGCCGGTGTCTTCTGCCCTTCCAACCGGTAGGGGTTGACCGAGTTGAGCAGATAGATGGGCGCTTCGTTCACAATCTGCGTCAGCAAGCGGAGGCAGCCGTCGAAATCGGCCTTCAACTGGCAGGTGACGGAGCCGTAGTCCATGGCCTGTGACAGCTTGCCCCAGGCGATCTTCCCCTCGGGAATCAGCACCAGGCTGCGCAGCCCGGCGCGCGCGGCATAGGCGGCCATCGCGGCAGAGGTGTTCCCTGTCGACGCGCAGGCCACCCACTCGAAGCCACGCTCCTTGGCCACGCTCATCGCCGCGGTCATGCCCGTGTCTTTGAAGGAACCTGTCGGGTTCATTCCCTGGTGCTTGGCGAAGAGCTGGTCGATTCCCAGGGTCTTGGAGGCGCGGGGCAGGTGGTAGAGGGGCGTATTGCCCTCGCGCAAAGTCACGGCGTTGTTCAAGCTGTCCAGAATCGGCAGCAGCTCGCGGAATCGCCAGACGCCGGAGTGGTCCAGCGCCTCAGAGGACGAGCGCCGCTCCCGCCACAGCCACTTGAGCGCGCCGGGATTGGGGCGATCAGGCCCCTTGCGCTGGCTCCAGCCCGGATACTCCACTTCAAACAGCTCTCCGCAGACCGCGCAACGAAAGTCCGGGCGCGCTTCCGCCCCCGCGATCCGCGCCCCGCATCCAAAACAGCGCAACTGGTGCAAATTGTCGTTCATGCCTGAGGATAGGGTACCAGCCAGCGGCGAATTTTGGCGTGCACTGGACACTTATGCCACCCTTTGCCAAAGAGGTTCTCGGTTCCGCTTCTTGGATTGCGGTGCGTGGCTGCGGAACGGGCACGGAAGCTGGGCGAATCGGGAACGCTCAAGTTGCGGCAATTACCAGGAGCGTTGCGTCATCTTGGAATTGAGCCTCGCAAAAGGCCGTGACCTCCGCGAGCAGCCGGCGATTCAGCTCGCTTGCGGAGAGTCCAGCGTTGGCCTTTGCAAATGTTGCAATACTCGTTTCTTCGAATTCCTGCCCGTGCGCATCCGACGCTTCCGTGATGCCGTCGGTGAACAGGAGCAAGCGGTCCCCTGCCCTCAACTCGATCACCGAGTCCTCGTATTTCCAGCTTGGGAAGACGCCGAGCACTGCGCCGCCTTGCTCCAGCATGTGGACAGAACCGGCAGAGACGAGGATGGGGTAAAGATGTCCGGCGTTGCAGTACTGAAACGTACGCGCTTCACCATCGAGGATTCCGTAAAAAAACGTCACGAACTTCCCCGTCGCAATGTTCTCGTGCAACAGGCTGTTGACTTTGCCGCACACCCTGGCCGGGCTCTCCGAGTCGCTCGCAAACGCGCGAACCGCGGCTTGCACATTGGCCATCAGAAGCGCGGCCGATACCCCTTTTCCGACCACGTCGGCAATGCAGATTCCAAGCCGGTGGTCGCCGAGCCGGAGCACGTCGTAGTAATCCCCGCTCACGGAGAGAGCCGGTTGCCATGCTCCAGCGACTTCAAATCCCGGAAGCTGGGGAATTTTGCTTGGAAGCAGCGACTGCTGTATCTCCCGGGCCCGCTGCAATTCCTGCTCCTGCATTTCAAGCCGAGCTGTCCCGAGTTCAACCGAATGCTGAAGCTCGATGTTGCGCCGTTCCAGCCGCTCCTTCGTCGTGTGGTACAGAAACGAGAGAACACCGAAAACGAAGGTGATTAGATACGGGAACTTCCATCCGGTTCTAATGAGATGAGAAACCGTCTGCGGAGTAGGCGGGGCAATCAACCATACCACTACACTCGAAAACACGTAGACAGGGATCGCAAGTACAAGTAGGACTGGCAGGAAAACCAGCCAGTTGAAAGGGAACGGCCTTTGCCGATAAAGGAAGTTCAGTCGATCGGTTGCAGGGGTGAGGAGATTCCCAATGCAAAGAGAGTACACCAGGATCGTCGCGGGATTGATCGGCTGTCCGATGGCCCAGAAAATGGCGCCACCGACTGCGGAAACGACGAGGTAAAGGCTTTGCTGCCTGAAGAAGCGAACTAGAGAAGGATAGTTGACTTTCACGCTACCACGCTGTCTGAGCCTCAATTGAGCTAACTGTCAATTCTATTCCCGCAATCAGAATCCCAGCATCACCGGCTCCATTTCAAGATGAATGCCAAAGCGGGCTTCGACCGCGGTGGCAATCTGGCTGGCCAAAGCGAGAATCTCTGCCGCGCTCGCGCCGCCGCGGTTCACCAGCGCCAGCGTATGCCGCGATGACACGCCCGCCGCGCCCAGCGCGTAGCCCTTCGCGAAACCAGCCTGCTCAATGAGCCACGCGGCAGGTACTTTGACCCGGCCCATATTCTCAGGCCCTGTCCCGGCAGGAAAGCGCGGCGGCTCTTTCGCGCTGCACTCGGCAATGCGCCGCACCTGCTCCTCGCCGACCACGGGATTCTTGAAAAAGCTGCCCGCGCTGCGGCAGTCGGGATCGCCCTCGACCAACAGCATTCCCTTGGACCGGCGAACGCGGCGCACGGCCGCGGCAACCTCGGCAAGGCTCACTTCCCTGCCCTCTCTCTCACTCTCCGCAAGGGCGCGTTGCAGCTCCGCATAGCGCAATGTGGGCGCGCCGCCGGGGGTGAGCCGGTAGTCCACGCGGGTGACGACGTACCGCCCGCGATCCGCCGAGTTGAAGCGGCTGCGGCGGTAGGCGAAACCGCACTCCGCACCTGAAAACTCTACAAATACGTGCTCTTCCAGGTCAAAGGCGCGCACCCGCTCGATGGCCGAAGCCACCTCCTGCCCGTATGCGCCCACATTCTGAACCGGAGTCCCGCCGACCGTACCCGGAATGCCTGCCAGGCACTCCACGCCCGCGCAGTTGTCCCGTACGGCGCGCTCCACAAAGCCATCCCAGTCCTCGCCGGCGCCAACCTGATAGATCGTTTGGCCTGAATCCACTGCCGCCTCGGCCACAGCGATGCCGCGCAATCCCACCCGCAGCACCAGGCCATCGAATCCTGCGTCGGAGACCAGCAGATTGCTGCCGCCGCCCAATACAAACAGCGCCAGCCCGCGCTCCCGCGCCCAAGCCGCCGCCTCAACGATCTCGTCTTCGCTGGCTGCATCCACAAACCAGCGGGCCGGGCCGCCGATGCCAAAGGTGGTGAAGGGCGCAAGCGGCTTGTTTTCTGTCAGGAGCATCGGATAAAGGCTACACCACGGGGTTTAACGATAGAATGTTTGCAGGCAACTTTCCCTGCCGGAGGCGACAATGTACCCAGAATTGATGGTAATTCCGATGCGCGAGGAACTGGTGCGCGCCGGTATCCAGGAAACCCGGACCGCCGAGGACGTAGACGCGGCGCTGGCCCAACCGGGCACAACCTTGGTGGTGGTCAACTCAATCTGCGGCTGCGCGGCTGGCAAGATGCGTCCCGGCGTGCGGCTGGCGCTGACCAACTCCGCCAACCTGCCCGATCACAAAATCACGGTCTTTGCCGGCCAGGACCGCGAAGCCACCGAGCGCGCCCGCAGCTACTTTGAAGGCAACCCGCCCAGTTCCCCCGCCATCGCCATCCTGCGCGACGGCAAGTTGGTTTACCTGATGCAGCGTTCCGTCATTGAGCAGGCTACCGCGCCGCAGATCGCCGGCGAAGTGGTTCGCGCCTTCGACGAGTTCTGCGCCAGGGCGACGGCGTAGCGGCGCATTTCGCAGTCTCATCCGCCGAACGGCCCCCGCATACGGAGGCCGTTCTGCTTGGTACTCTGAGCCGACGAACCAGGGACTCAGTCGCCCTCGGCCGCTTTAGGCAGCTTCTGCACCTTGCTGTGCTTGATCGAGTAGCCGAAGTAGATCACCAATCCGACCAGGAGCCAGCCGATCATCACCGTCCAAGTAATCAGCGGGAGGTTGGTCATCAGGTACACGGCCGTGATGATGCCCAGAATCGGCACCAACGGAACGAACGGCGTCTTGAAGGGCCGGTGCAGGTCAGGATGCCGCACCCGCAGAACCCACACTCCGGCGCAGACGATGGTGAAGGCCAGCAGTGTGCCGATGTTCACCAGTTCGGCGAGCCGGTCGACGGGTAGCAGAGCCGGCAGGATGGCCACCACAACGCCCACCACTATGGTAGAAATCCACGGCGTGCGGAATCTGGGATGGATGGCCGAGGCCCATTTAGGCAAAAGACCGTCGCGGGACATGGAGAAGAAAACGCGCGACTGGCCCAGCAGCATGACCAGCATCACGGTTGCCAGCCCGAAGACCGCGCCGATTTTCACCAGCAGCGAGCCCCAACTCACGCCTGTAGCGTCAATGCCCAGCGCCACCGGGTCGGCAACGTTCAGCTCCTTGTAGTTCACCAGGCCGGTCAGCACCGTGGAAACCAGGATATAGAGGATGGTGCATATCACCAGCGAACCGAGGATGCCCAGAGGCATATCCTTCTGCGGATTTTTCGCTTCCTGGGCCGCCGTGGAGACGGCGTCAAAGCCGATGTAGGCAAAAAAGATGGAAGCCGCGCCCGTGGCAATGCCGTGCCAACCGAAATTCCCGTGCCCGTCGGAGGGCGGAAGGTATGGGTGCCAATTGGCCCGGGCCAACTGCGGATGGTGGGCAATGAAATAGATTCCGATGACCAGAAAGACGCCGACAATGCCCAGCTTCACCACCACGATGGCGGAGTTCAGGTTGGCCGACTCTTTGATGCCGATGACCAGAACGGTAGTGACGAACAAGATGGCCAGAATGGCCACCATGTTGAAGAGCGCAGTCACGTGCGGCAGCCCGGCCGCTTGCGTTCCCGGCGGCAGTGAAGTCAGCGGCAGCCATCGCTCGTGAAAGAAGACCAGCACGGTGCCGGGAGTCGCGGTCAGCCGCGGCGGCATGTAGATATGCAACTGCTGCAGCAGGCTGTTGAAGTAACCCGACCAGCCGGACGCCACGGTGGCCGCGCCAAAGCCGTACTCCAGCCCCAGGTCCCAGCCGATGATCCAGGCGACAAACTCGCCCAGTGTCGCATAGCCGTAGGTGTAAGCCGAGCCGGCGATGGGAATGATGGAGGCAAACTCGGCATAGCACAGGCCGGCGAAGGCGCAGACGATGCCGGCCAGCACAAAGCTGAGCGCCACGGCCGGCCCGGCATGCAGGGCCGCGGCCTGCCCGGTGAGCACAAAGATGCCGGCGCCGATGATAGCGCCGATGCCAAGAGTGATGAGGTTCGTTGCGCCCAGTGAGCGCTTGAGCGTGTGTTCGCCCTGTTCACCGGCCTCTTTCGAGAGCATCGACATGGGTTTGATACGTAGCAGCCTGGACATGAATGAGGGACGTCCTCCTCAGTGGTTGAGATCAGATTGAATTTGACTTGCCGTGAGCTTGGCTCGTAGGCCGCCGCGACCAGAAGAGATAAACGGGTATGCCCAGCAGCACCAAAACCAGGCCCGGCCATGTGTATTGGGGCTTGTATCGCAATAATACGATACAAATCCAGGAGGCAAGCAGGATATAGAGCGCCGGCAGCACCGGGTAGCCCAGCGCCTTGTAAGGCCGTGGCGCCTCCGGCCGTTTGAAGCGCAGCACGAACAGCCCAACGATGGTGAGGATGTAAAACACCAGCACCGCGAAGATGATGTAGTCCAGCAACTGGCCGTAAGTGCCTGAGACGCACAGAACGGTGGTCCAGCAGGCCTGCACCAGCAAGCCCGCGACTGGAGTTTTGAAGCGCGGATGCAGCTTGCCCACGGACTTGAAGAAGAGCCCGTCGCGGCTCATGGCATAGTAAACGCGCGCCCCGGCCAGCGTCATTCCATTGGCGCAGCCGAAGGTGGAAACCAGAATAGCCGCGGCCATCAGGTACGCGCCGCCGGAGTGAAAGATTTGCTCCAGAGCTGCCGTGGCCACGCGGTCCTCCGCCGCGAACTGCACTCCCCGCGCCAGCACCGTAGCCCCGTGAGGGTCTCCATGCATGGGCAAAACCAGCAGGTAGCCCAACGACACAAGAAAGTACACTGCCAGCACAAATCCCGTGCCCAGCACCAGCGAGAGGGGAATATTGCGCCTGGGATTCTTCACCTCGCCGGCGGTGAAGGTGATGTTGTTCCACGCGTCGGCGGAGAACAGCGACCCCACCTGCACCACGGCCAGAATCACCAGCAGATTCACCAGCACGATGGGACCGCCGACACCCACTTGCACCGGATCGCGCGCACTCCAGCCGGCATTCTTCCAGAACTGGCTCCAGCCGGGGCCGAAATTTGCTTGCCATGCGATGGCATTGCGCCCTACCGTGAAAGCGAGCAGAATCAGCGCCGCCAGCGACAGAGCCTTGGCCGAGGTGAAGACGTTCTGGATCAATGCGCCCAGCTTCACGCCAAAGATGTTGACGATCGCCAGAAAGAAGACTACTGCGATCGCGGTGAGGTTGGCCGTGCTCACGCCGATCTCCATATTCCCCAGCACCATGGGCCCAATTTTGAGCGCTGGAACATGGGCAATATCCCACAACCAGTGCGTCGTCGAGATGGTGGGAAAAAACACGCCTAGAAACTTGCCGAAGGCCACGCACACGGCCGCGATGGTGCCCGTCTGAATGACCAGAAACAGCGTCCATCCGTAGAGGAAACCCCACAGCGGCCCCAGCGACTCGCGCAGGTAGACGTACTGGCCGCCGGCCCTGGGCATCATGGCCGCCAGCTCGCCGTAGCTCAGCGCGGCGATCATGGTCAGGATGGCCGTAACCACCCACGCGCCCAGGTAAAGCGCCGGAGAGTTGGTGCCCCTGGCAATGTCCGCATCGACGATGAAGATGCCGGACCCGATCATGGATCCGATCACCAGCGCCGTGGAGCTGAAAAGACCGAGACTCTGCACCAGCCGGGGAGCGTTGGCGGAATCGTTTATCGGGCCGGCGGCCTCGGGGATGGGAGTCGCGTCTTGGGTCGTCACTTAAAGAAAGTTTTATCGGATTTTGGCGCGGATGTCTTTCTTTTTCTCGAAGTGTACGAATTCAGGACACTTTGTACGAATTCAGGACACTTTGCTGAGGTCACATCAAAGCCCCGTGCCCCATCCTTTTCGTGTTCTTTGCGAAAAGGGTGGGAGACCACGAACCCCTGCTTGCCAGCTCTCAGCCCAGTTCCGCCAGCCACCTGCGGAACTCAGCCGCCGGATCCGGCTGGCGGAAGAGCGCTCCAGCGACGGCCACGACCGTGGCTCCGGCAGCCAGCGCTTCGGCCGCCGTGGCCAGCGTAATGCCGCCGACAGCCACCAACACCGGGCTCGGTCCAGCCTGTGCGCGCAGCCGCCGCACGCCTTCCACGCCAATCAGAGGCTTCGAGGTTTGCTTGGTCCTGGTCGGATAGACAGGGCCAATGGAGAGATAATCCACTGGCTCAGCCAGAATTCCCGGCAGCAACGCCTCGCTGCCGCCGAAGGTTCCCACGATGCGATCCGGACCAAGCAACCGCCGGGCCCCGGCGGGCGGCAGGTCACCGGCATCCACGTGCACGCCGTCAAATCCGAGCTGCTCAATCAGATCGGTCCGGTCATCGAGAATCAGCTTTACCTGGCCGGCGGGCAGCGCAGCGCGCAGAACCTCTGCGTCGGCCAGCAACTCAGCTTCGACCCCGGTCTTGTTTCGGTATTCGAGCAGCGTCACCCCAGCCTGGGCAAGTGAGCCGCCCAACCTGCGCAGAAATTCGGCGCGGCCGGTTGCCGGAAGGATCGAAGCATCCAGGATGGCGTAGATTCTTGGAAAGGAAAAAGGCATGAAATAAGGGTAGTCGATGAGGGGTCAGGAAATTGTTGTGCTGTCCGAGTTTGTCAAGCAGTTTCTTGAATTCTGCTCACAACGTCATGAACGCCGATGCGCCGCACTGATCCCTGACCCCTGATCTCTGATCCCTGTACTTCCTACATCTCGTCCGCCGACGGGCCATACGTGCCGGGAATCGGCTTGTCCAGGAGCCGTATATACACCCCCAACTGCGCGCGGTGGTGGATCAGGTGATCGAGCACCCAATTGCGGAAGACAAGGTACTTCGATTCGTCGATCCAGGCCTGGCCGCCAGCCACAAACTTCCAGTTCTCATCCCACTTCTCCGGAACAAATTTGGCCAGTTCCGCCTTGGCTTGGGCTATCTGCCCGTCAAACCGCTCCAGCAAGGCCTCCTTGGACGCTGGGACGTAGGGATCCCACTTGTGATCCGGGGGAAACTCCAGCTTGTCGGTGGTCAGAGTGGAAATCGCCCACTCCCCGGCGGTGTCCGAGACGTGTCCTGCTAAATGGCCCAGGCTCATCGACTTGGGGTGGGGTTTGAAGGTGAAATCAACATCGGCCGGAATCGCCTCCAGCATTTTGCGCGTCTTGGCGGTCTCGCGGTCGTATTCGGCAATCAGTTCCTTTTGAAAGTCCATCGGGGCAACCTCCTGTGTTGCGAAGCCAGCATAAATCAGGATCGGCCTAAACGCGAAGAAAAAGCGACAAATTGTCGCAACGTTCGCGGGCAAGCCCGCTCCTACTTGCCTTCTCCGCCTTTGGCGGCCAGGAACCGCTCCATGAACTTGGTGTCGAATTCGCCGGCGCGGAAGCCGGGGTCGGCAAAGATCGCCTGATGCAGCGAGATCGAGGTCTCGATGCCCTGCACGATGAACTGGCTGAGCGCGCGTTCCATCTTGGCGATAGCCTCTGCGCGGTCGGTCCCGTGCGTAATCAGCTTGGCAATCAGCGAGTCGTAGTAGGGGGGGACCACGCCTTCGGCGTACTGCGCCGTATCCACGCGCACGCCGTTGCCGCCGGGCACGTTGAAGGCCGTAATCTGGCCCGCCGAAGGGGTGAACTTCTGCGGATGCTCGGCGTTGATGCGGCATTCGATGGCGTGGCCGCGGATCTCCAGCCTGGAGGGCAGAATGGCATCCAGCCGCTCCCCGGCGGCGATGCGCAACTGCGCCTTCACCAGGTCCACGCCGGTGATGGCCTCGGTGACCGGGTGCTCCACCTGGATGCGGGTATTCATCTCGATGAAGTGGAGCTGACCCTCCTCGTCCATCAAAAATTCAACAGTCCCGGCGTTCTGGTAGCCGATGTCGGCGAGGCAGCGGCACAGTGTGCGGCCGATTTCCTCGCGGAGTTTGGGCGTCACCTGCAAGCTCGGCGCTTCTTCGATCAGCTTCTGGTGGCGGCGCTGGATGGAACACTCGCGCTCAAAGAGCGAGACCACATGGCCGTGCTCATCGGCCAGCACCTGGAACTCGATGTGGCGGGGCTGCTCGATGAACTTTTCCATATACAGCTCGCCGTTGCCGAATGCATTGGCCGCCTCGCCGTAAGCCGCGTGGAAGAGATTGGGAAGTTCCTCCGGGGTGCGCACGATTCTCATGCCGCGCCCGCCGCCGCCCGCCTTGGCCTTGAGGATGACCGGATAACCCACGTTCTTTGCCCAGGCCTGCGCTTCTTCGGCCGTGCCAATCACGCCATCGGAGCCGGGCAGAATGGGCACCTTGGCCCTCTTCATCGCCTGGCGAGCCTTTTCCTTTTCGCCCATCAGGCGTGTCACCTCGGGCGGAGGGCCGATGAACTTGATATTCGAGGCGCGGCACACCTCGGCGAAGTTGGCATTTTCGCTCAGCAGCCCATAGCCGGGATGGATCGCGTCCACATCGGCGATCTCGGCGGCGGAGATGACCGCGGGCACGTTGAGATAGCTGTCCGCCGGGCGTGGTGGGCCGATGCAGATGGCCTCGTCGGCAAAGCGGACGTGCAAAGCGTTGCGGTCGGCCTCGCTGTAGACGGCGACCGTGCGAATGCCGAGTTCCCGGCAGGCGTTCAGAACGCGCAGCGCGATTTCACCGCGATTGGCAACCAATACCTTACGAAACATTCAGGACCCTTTGAGCGGAGTTAGCGTCCCTACCCCAGCCGGACGGAAAAGAGGGGCTGCCCAAACTCGATGGGCTGGCCGTTAGATACAAAGCACTTGACGATCTCGCCCGCGGCGTCGGATTCGATCTCGTTCATCAGCTTCATGGCTTCGACGATGCAGATCACCTGGCCCTTGTCCACGTGATCGCCGGGAGCGACAAATGGCGAGGCGCCAGGCGAAGGCGAGCCGTAATAGGTGCCCACGATAGGCGACTTGACGATGTGCAGGCCCGCATTCGGATCCTCGGGAGCTTCTGGAGCCACCGGCGGAGCGGCCGGCGCACTTGCCGCCTGAGCCGGGACTCCTGCGCCGGACAACAGGCTGGCCAGATCGGACAGTCCCTTTCCCGGAACCTCCGGCTGAGTGAATTTGAGCCAGACCTTCAAATCGCCCCGGTTCAACTCGAATTCGCCAACCTGATTTTCCTTCAGGAAATCGATCAGTTGTTTCAGATCTTCGATATTTTCTGGGTTCAGTGGATTCATTCGTTCCTTAAGTTTCCCACACGCGCGTGGGACGGGATGGTTCAAAGTTCGATGAGGGCCTTGGGCGCCGGCGTCAGCACCTGCCCTCCGGTTCCGGTTACAGCCACCATATCCTCAATGCGAATGCCGAACTGACCCGTCAGATACACTCCAGGCTCAATGGTCACAACCATGCCGGGGAGCAGCCTGGTTGTCTGTCCGGCGCCGATGCGCGGCGGCTCGTGAATCTCCAGGCCCACGCCATGGCCGGTGGAGTGGGTAAATACCTCCGCTAAACCCGCCCTGCGCAACACGCTGCGGGCGGCCTCGTCAACCTCTCCGCAGCTTGCGCCTGGGCCCACCGCGGCCACCGCGGCCTCCTGAGCCTCCAGCACCGCCTCGTATGCGTTCCGCTCGTTGGCCCTGGGCTTTCCCAGGTGCACGGTACGGGTCATATCCGAGCAGTAACCCTTGAGAATAACACCGAAGTCGAGGGTCACGAAGCCCCTGCTGGGCAGTTTGGCGGCGGTGGCGCGTCCATGGGGCAGAGCCGAGCGCGCGCCCGAGGCGACGATGGTCGCAAACGACATGCCCTCGGCCCCCAGCAACCGGGCCTGGTGCTCCAGTTCCGCGGCCACTTCAAACTCCGCCAGGCCGGGCCGGATAAACCCCAGAATCTGCTCAAACAGCTTGCAGCCCACCAGCGCCGCCTCAATCATCAAGGCCAGCTCGTCCTCGTCCTTGACGCGGCGCAGTGGCTCTACCAGCGGCGCGGCCAGTTCGGAAAGAAAGCTGCGCCGCAGCCGCGACGGCAGAGCGGCCTTCCAGCGGGCCAGTTCCGCCACGGTGGTCCAGGCCGGGTCGAAACCGGCAAACTCCACGCCAGGCTGCGCGGCCAGCCACTCGACGGCGGCAACCGCCGGGGAACCTGAGACGATCTGCACTCGCGCGGCCTCCACCTCTTCAGCGGCCTGCGCTGTGTAGCGCCCATCGGTAAACAGCCGTGCAGCCCGGCGCGTGATGGCCAGCGCGGCCGTTGACCCTGTGAATCCAGAGAGATAGCGAAGATCGGGAATGTGGGTGACCACAAGCCCAGAGAGGCCTGCACGGGTCAAACGGCGGCGCAATTGGCCGATGCGGCGGAAGTGGTCCACTGGGTAAGGATAAATCACGGCGGGTAGGGGTCAGGAAACAAGGGTCTTGGATCACGACAGTGCCGAAGGGGAAAATCGTCTGCTTGGTCTCAATTGGTATACAATGTATCCATGAGCGCCACCATGCCCAATGCGACTGCGATGATTCATGTCCGCGTGGATCAGAATCTAAAAACGAAAGCGTCCAAGGCGCTTGACGCCATGGGTCTAAGCCTTTCTGATGTGGTTCGCCTTCTATTGACGCGCATTGCTGTGGAGCAGGCGCTTCCCTTCGAGGTTCGCGTCCCGAATGCTGTGACCAGAGCAGCGATGGAAGATGTCCGGCGAGGCGATCTCCTAACGGCGTCCGGCGTTGCAGACTTGATGGATCAACTGAATGCGGAAGATTAATTGGACTCGCCAGTTCAAGCGAGATTACAAGAAAGCGCAGGCCAGCCCAAGATATCGAAATGAGATTGTGACGGTGCTTCCCGCTGTTTTGGACAACCTGGTTGATGATCAAGAGCTTGATCCGAAATACAAAGATCATGCCCTCACAGGTGAGATGGCCGGCTTTCGAGAATGTCATCTGAGGCCGGATTTGCTTTTGGTCTACGAGAAAGTCGAAGACCCTCCCAGCTTGAATTTGATGCGTATGGGTTCTCACAGCGAACTTTTCTAGCCGGTCGACGTACGCTCCAACCTGTTCCCTAATCCAAGTTCTCTGCTTTTAGAACGCCGGCCGGACCTGCTTTTTCTGCTGCGGATCGAACTCGGCCTCGGCAGCCTGGAGATCGGACTGGCGATCCATCCACTCGTCCAGCCTTATTTCTCGCTCAACAATCGTTTGTCATGATGCGCAACCACCCTTGATTTAAGTGGTTCCCCCGCTCTTTGCCTTTGCGCGCCGGCTGGATTCCATGGCGTGGCGCAGCAGCAGGTTGGTCCTGGTTTGATAACCGCGGCCATAGCTCTTTAACCAGTCGATGATGTCGTCGTCCAGCCTGATGGTCACCGGGCGTTTCGCTGGGCGGTAAAACCGGCCAATCTCAGCGTCGGTCCAGTCGAGAACCTCGGGCATCTCGGAAAAATCAATCGTAACGTCGGTTTTGGCGGCGATGGCGGCGATGTCCAGCTTCTGCGCGGCTGCGAGCTTCTTCATACGACCTCTTTTCCTGGGCGGATGCGCCTCGTGCGGAGATCAGACGGATGGCTTCAACTCCATCCCGTTCCCGATAGGCATAGACGATGAACAGGACCACACCGGGCGCGATCTCTCCCAGTGCGTTGTACCGTTCCTCCGCGTCATCGTGGGATAAATCCTTGTGCGAGAGAATCCACTGGTCCTCGAAGACAAGAGATGCGGTTTCAAAGCGGACGCCGTGTTTGCGAAGATTCTCCCGGCTTTTTGCCGGATCCCAATCGAATCGGCACATCTTGCCTGCTACCTTCCAGTGTGCCCGATGTATGTACAAATGTCAATATCAGGGCGGATGATTGAAACAAAATCGAGCGGCCTGCACTGTGCAAGCGGCAGGCCGGTTGGTTTGCGGTCAGGTCTAATTCAGCTTCAGGACGTCGTCGAGGGCTGATCATTCTCTGTCGATCGTCGATCACGGCCCTACATCGCCGGCCGGACCGGCTTCTTCTCGTGCGGGTCGATTTCCGCCTCGGCGGCCTGGAGGTCGGACTGACGATCCATCCACTCGTCCAGCCGCGAGCGCTTGAAGCGCCAGCGGTTGCCCAGCTTGAAGGCGGGCACGAAGCCCTCCGAGGCGTACTTGTAGAGCGTGTCGGGGGAGATGCCGAGGTAGTCCGAGGCCTGGCGAATGTCCATGACCTCGCGCACCTCCGGGACCAGCAGGTTGGAACGGATGGCGGCGCTGCGCATGATTGCCTCCAGACAGCCGAGATGCCTCAGGGTGGATTCCGGCACTTCTGCCGGTAGTCTTGTATATAACGCGGTTTCGCCCGCCAGTTCAAGGATTTTCAGGGAGTTACCAGAAATTCATCGGCTTTCGGCCTCCCGATCTGGAAGCCTTCATGACCGAACTACGCCTGCAAACCCAGCCGGTTGGGCCTGAGCTTATGCCTGACCCAAGCGATTGGGCTGTTGGGACGGATGGTGCGCTTCGGCGCTAGTTCTGGCCGTCGCGGCGGTGCAGCGTGGGTTGGTCGCCGGAACTGCTGTTGCCGGTCGATGTGCTGGACGGACTGGTTGGGTCGCCGGTTCCGGTGCTGCCACGGCGCAAGGACGGCTTCTTCGTATCCTTCGAGTCGGTCAGGCGGCGCTTGTTCTCAATGCGCGCCAGCCGCGCCTTGATGTCGTCGAACTCCGAGGTGGTCACCGCGTACTCGTCCCTGGCAGGCAGGATGCGAGCAATCTCCTCCTGGGAGTGCAGGATGCGATCGGGCGTCTGCGGGTGGTCGGCGAAGACCTTGGCGACCGCGCCGGGCTTGCGCTTTTCCAGCGCCTGCACCTTCTCAAAGAAAGTGATGTAGGCCTGCGGATCGTAGCCGGCCCGGTACATGTATTGCACGCCCAGGTAGTCGGCCTGCTCCTCGAACTCGCGGGAGACATGCATGAAAGCTTTGGGCACAGCGATTTCCACGCTCTCGTAGAGGGCGATGCCCGTCCAGCCGCCGATCATCACCAGAGGAATGGCGCCCAACTGGGCGTAGTTCAGGCGCGTCATTTCGCGGACCGCGTGGTGGGCGCAGACATGAGCCGTCTCGTGAGCCATGACCCCGGCCAGCTCCGCCTCCTCGTCGGCGTTCAGAATCAGGCCGGAGGTGACGAAGAAGAAGCCCCCCGGCAGCGCAAACGCGTTGATCTCGTCCGAATCGATCACCTTGATGGTGAACGGCACCTTGCAATCGGAGTTCTTGACGATCTTCTGGCCGATGCGGTTCACATATTCGGTCACCACCGGATCGGTGATGAACCTGCTGCTCTTCTCGATCTCCATGGCGTACATCTTGCCCATCTTGATCTCGGTATCGACGGAGTACCAGTTTCCCGCTCCACGGCCGCCGATCTCGCGATTGCCCACAGCGCTCACGTCGTCGATGCTGCCCGGTTTCACATTGATCTTCTGGCTGCCGGGTTCCACCACCTTGTCCGGATCCACGGCCGCGGCTTCGGTATCGCCCCCAACAGGAGTCGTTCCGGGCGCCGGTTGGGCCGTGGGGGGGCTGGCCGGAGTTGTACTCGACGGCGTGGACTCTTGTGCCCACAGTCCGGTGGTCAGCGCCAACGCCAATCCTGCCAGCGCCGCTGCGCTCCAACCCTTGCAATCCGCCCTCATGACCTCGCCTCCAGCGGGAAGAAAGCCTAGCTGCTTGCGCCGCTTCGCTCGACTCTTAAGACGTTATAGCATTTCCCGAGTTGGTGTAGAGGAGGCCACAACCGTCAAGTGGATTTTTCCGCTCCGTCCGGCAACCGAAGGCAGCCTGGCTTGGCATCCGTAGATCTGACATGGGCTGTTCCGATCAAGAATCTGGGCGAATAAATCAAGAATATGTTAAGCTAGATCAGTCTAGACTGATCTAAGGAGAAACCATGCAACAAATCGGAGCCTTTGAGGCAAAGAATACCTTCGGCTCCCTGCTTGATCGCGTGGAAGCAGGTGAGCAAATTGAGATCACCCGCCATGGTCGCCCCGTAGCCCAGATGGTGCCCCGTCCTGCCATCACGGCAGAGCAGAGAGAAATTGCGCGCGCGGCAATGCAGCGCATTCGGCAGCGGGCCAAAGAAATGAAGCTTGGCCCCTTCGACTGGGAAGAATGGAAAAGCTATCGCGATGAGGGCCGCAGATGAGTCTCGTCCTTGACGCTTCGGCGACCTTGGCGTGGCTCTTGCCGGAGGAACTTACCGGCGCAATCACTGCAGCCTTCGACCTGATCGCGGACGATTGTGCCTGGGTTCCCAGCTTGTGGCGAATCGAGGTTGCAAATAGCCTTTCCGTCAAACTCCGCCGAGGGAGAATCACACCGCTGCAAAGGCGGGAATCGCTGGTTGATTTGAAACTATTGCCGATCTACTGCGATCAGGAGACCAACGACCATGTCTGGGATCGAACGCTGGAATTGGCAGACCGGCACAATCTGACCGTTTACGACGCCACCTATCTGGAACTTGCCATGCGCCTTTCGCTGCCGCTGGCCACGCTCGACGAAGACCTGCGCAAAGCCGCTCAACGGGAAGGCGTCCCGCTGCTGGGAAAATAGATTCCGCCGCACCAAACAAACGCCCCACCCTTGCGGATGGGGCTCTTGTTTTTGCCGGCCAGCGGGAGGCGTCCGCCTGGAAAATCCCTCAGTCGTAGTATTCGAGCCCCAGATGCGTGATCAGGCCCGCGCCCATGATGTGGCGCAGTGTGTTTTTCAGCTTCATCGACTGGATGAACAGGTCGTGCTCCGGATACAGCCCCGCCGCCGTCTGCGGCGACTTGAGATAAAAGCTAAGCCACTCCTGAATGCCGAGCGAGCGCAACTCCGGCGTGCGCTTGGCCAAGTCCAGGAACAGCACCAGGTCCAACGCGATCGGCGCGGCCAGAATCGAGTCGCGGCACAGGAAGTTCACCTTGACCTGCATCGGATAGCCCAGCCAGCCAAAGATGTCGATATTGTCCCAGGCCTCTTTGTCATCGCCGCGCGGCGGGTAGTAGTTGATGCGAATCTTGTGGAAAATATCCTTGTAGAGATCGGGGTAAAGCTCCGGCTGCAGGATGTATTCGAGCGAACCGAGCTTCGACTCTTCCTTGGTCTTGAACGATTGCGGATCGTCCAGAACCTCGCCGTCGCGGTTGCCCAGGATATTGGTCGAGAACCAGCCGGAGACGCCCAGCAGGCGCGCCTTGAAGGCCGGCGCCAGCACCGTCTTCATCAACGTCTGGCCGGTCTTGAAGTCCTTGCCGCAGATCGGCGCCGCATTCCGCTTTGACAGCTCGACCATGGCCGGCGTGTCCACCGTCAGGTTCGGCGCTCCGTTGGCGAAGGGCACGCCCTCGCTCAGCGCCGCGTAAGCGTAAATCTGCGAGGGCGCTATGCCGATGTCGTCGTTCTCCAGGCCCTTCTCGAAGGCCTCAATGCTCTGGTGCACCGCTGTCGGCTCGATGAATATCTCGGTCGAAGCGCACCAGATCATCACCACGCGGTCCACGGTCTTCTTGAATGCCTGAATGTCGGCCCTCACCTGGTCGGCCAGATCGCGCTTGTTCTTGCCCTTCTTCACGTGCGTGCCGTTCAGGCGCTTCACGTAGTACTGGTCGAAGACCGCCGGCAGCGGCTTGATCGTCTCCAGGTAGGGCTTCAGTTGCACCAGCGTTTCCTTGTCCAGGACCTTGGCGTGGGCAGCGGACTCGTAGACGTTGTCCTCAAAGATGTCCCAGCCGGTAAACACCAGGTCTTTCAGATCGGCCAGCGGCACAAAGTCCTTGACCAGCGGCGACTTGTTGTCAGTGCGCTTGCCCAGCCGGATGGTGCCCATCTGCGTCAGCGAGCCGATGGGCTTGGCCAGTCCCTTGCGGACGGCCTCGACTCCGGCGATAAACGTGGTGGCCACGGCGCCCAGGCCGACCACCATCACGCCCAGTTTGCCCGTGGCGGGCGCAATCTTCCCTGCTTCAGCGGTCTTCTGGCCGCGTTGCTCTTCAATTCCCATCGCTTCTCCTATACTTCACTTTGATTGCCCTGTATCTCCGGGCCGTTTCAAACCATCTTCAGGCAACCGCAACAGTGTACGCCCTGCCGAGCGCCTTGGTCTCATTCCCTGCTGCTACGCGGCCTCCGCCTGCCTGCCGCGCTTCAGGTGCGACCAGACGAACCACACGATCCCCGCGGCAATTGCCAGTTCCACGATCAGATGAAAGCGGTGGAACGCCGCGTAAAACCGTGGGTCCGTGTGCCATGCCTCGCCCAGCTTCATCCCCGCGTAGGCCAGCGCGAAGCACCACGGCCAGGAACCCACAAACGTGTAAATGTGAAAGCGCATCTGCGGCATCCTGGCAATTCCCGCCGGAAACGCAATAAACGTGCGCACCACCGGCAGCAACCGCGCCAGCAATACCGTAATCGAGCCATAGCGGTTGAAAAAATCCGTCATCCGGTCCAGGTCGTGGTGGCTCATCAGAACCCATCTGCCGTAGCGCTCCACCAGCGGCCGCCCGCCTTTGGCTCCAATCCAATACGCGGCCAGCGAGCCCAGATTGCAGCCCACCGCCCCCGCCGTCGCCGCCCAGAACAGGCTGAAATGGCCCAGATAGACCAGGTAGCCCGCAAACGGCATGATGATCTCGGACGGCAGCGGAATGCAGGCCGATTCGATGCCCATCAGCGCAACAATGCCGGCGTAACCGCCAGCGTCAATCACATGGGTTACGAATTGAACCAGAAAAGCCAGAATTCTTTCGCTCATGTACTCTTCCATTATATCGGTCCAAGGCCGAAGGCGTCTGCCCCACCGCAGGTGGCTGGGTACCCAGGGCAATCGCATGAATGTATGTGATAGAACCCTCGCCGCGCTCCCGGAGGGAGCAGATGAAAGTAGCCCAGGGTGGAGTCCGCCGCGGCGGACTCCACCCTGGGAATCGAGTCCACGCCGCATCTCCCGTCCCGTAGGGCCGGTGCGACGCTCCTTCTCGCCGCCAATCCGTCTTCATATGATTGCCCTGCGGAGCCGGACGGGCCATACTGCGGACGGCAACCTCGCTTTGCTACGATGATGGTTGTTCGAAGCAGTATCCGAGGTGGTTCAGTTGGCCGACTTTCCCCCCGTCCCGCTTACCCTTGAAGGCTCCTTCCTGCTCCACCAGTTCTTCCGCTTCGACTGGAAGGCGTGGCGCGCCACCCCACCGGCCGCCCGCGAGCGCATCGCCGCCCAGGCCGTCGAGGCGCTCAAGGCTCTCGAACGCGCCAATCCTGACGCCCCCATCCACACAGCTCTCTTCTCCGAACTCGGCCACAAGGGCGACCTGATCCTCATTCACTTCCGCGACTCGCTCGAAGCCCTCAACCAGGTCGAACTCTCGCTCGCCCAGACCGAACTCTACGACTACCTCTCGCCAGCACACTCCTATGTCTCCGTGGTCGAACTCGGCCTTTACGAGTCCAGCCGCAAAACCTACGAAGCCGCCACAGCCAAGGGTTTCGAGCAGCATACGCCGCAGTGGAACGCCGAAATCGCCGCCACGCTTGAGCGCCAAGCCGGAGCCATGGCTCCGCGGCTCTTCCCATCTGTCCCCGAGGCCAAGTACCTCTGCTTCTACCCCATGGACCGCAAGCGCGGCGAACAGGTCAACTGGTACACCGTGCCGTTTGCTGACAGGCAGCGCATGATGCACGAGCACGGCCTCATCGGCCGCCGCTACGGCGATCAGGTAAAGCAGATCATCTCCGGCTCCATCGGCATGGACGACTGGGAGTGGGGCGTCGACCTCTTCGCCGACGATCCGGTGGTCTTCAAGAAGCTCATCTACGAGATGCGCTTCGACGAAGTCAGCGCCATCTACGCTCTCTTCGGCCAGTTCTTCATCAGCGTGAGGCTGCCCGTCGAACGCCTGCCAGGCTGGCTCGGTGGAAATCTGTAGGAGCAGGCCGACTCGCCTCGTCGGGTTACGCCGGTAATGAACCCGCTAACTTGCTAACCCGCGATCACCGCGAAGCGGTGGCTAACCTGCTAAATGGTTTCCCAGACCTTCTGCATTTCAGCGAATGAATGGAGAATCTTATCTCCCCAATCGGTTTCGTTCATAGGGGGCGATCAAGGATGCCGAAAACTTCTGGACAGTAAGGAATATTTGCCTTACCCTTTAGAAGGAGGGTTGATCAATGACTACGTTAACGATTACCGCCAAGGGCCAGATCACCCTGAAGCGGGAACTGCTCCGGCATCTCAACGTCGTTCCCGGACAGAAAGTCGAAGCCGACAAGCTGCCGGATGGGCGGCTCGTGGTACGGCCCGCTACACAGACAGGTTCGATCGCCGCTTTCAGCGGATCACTTGCAAAAAAAGGAACGCCCCGGCTGACGATCAAACAGATCAATAAAGCCATTGCCGATGGATGGGCGGGGATACGGTGAGAATCGCGGTCGATACTAACGTGCTGCTTCGCGACGCGTTACACGACGACCCGCGCCAAACTCCGATAGCCTCAAAAACCTTACAGAGCGCTGAACTCGTCGTCGTGCCCACGCCGGTGCTCTGCGAATTCGTATGGGTGATGCGACGCCTCTACAAAAGATCCACTGCGGAGATTGCCCTCTCTATTCGCCTACTGATGAGCGGCGATAACGTCGAGCTGGACCGTCCTGCTATCGAAGCGGGCCTGGAAGTACTCGAAGCAGGCGGCGATTTCGCCGATGGCGTCATCGCCTACGAAGGCCACTGGCTGGGCGCCAAAGAGTTTGTCAGCTTCGACAAGCAAGCTGTGTCCTTGTTAAAGTCGCAAGGCAAGCGAGCCCGCCTTCTCGTCTGAACCATGACCTGAGATGCGCTTCGATCAGGTCAGCACAGTGTAGTCTCGATCCTAAGGAGATGCCATATGGACGTGAGGTTGCCGCAAGGATTGACGCTTGCTTTGGTATTATGGGGCGTCATCGCCCCGCTCGTTGGCATTCTTATCGGCCATCTCCTATTGCGCTCATGGCAGCGCGAGCAATGGTTCCGGGACAAACGCTATGAGGATTATCAAGCGGTACTTAGCGCGACCGTTGCTGCATATATGGCAATCGTCCGGGTCGATATGGCGAGCCTCACTTCGCTCTTTACGCCAGAGATGCTCCAAGAGGTCGAGGTGATAAAGGCCGATTCATTCCGCGTGCTCCGAGACCGCATTTTCATCGCAGAGGAGCTTGATTATGGAGGCATACTTGTTGAATGGATACCATGGTCACCAACTATGAGATGCACACTAGCGACGAGCGAGAATTTACTGGCCGCTTCTCGGAGCTCAATGACAAACTTGTACGCATGGCGCTCAACCCTCCATGGCGCCCTGGATGGTTCGAACGCTGGCGGTTGAGGCGGCTGAGCAGGAAGTTGAGCCGGGAATTGGCTATATTTAAACAAGGAAAATTGTAGGTGGTTTTGCAACCGATTCCGCGCTACAATCTAGCCATGAACCGCTCCGCCGCAGAAGTTCTTGAAGATGTGCGTCGCCTACCCCCCGGCGAACTCGATTGGCTGTTCGGGGAACTTCTCCAGTCCGGAGATGGATCGAGCGCTGCGGAAATCGACGCTTCCTGGAAGGCGGAGGTCGAGCGGCGGGTCGCCGAGATCGATTCAGGGACCGCGAAGTTGATCCCGCTGGAGGACGTTCTCGCCCGTATGGACGCGAGGCTTTTGGCACGGCAGCGCGGGTGAAACCGGTATACGTTCACTCCGAAGCCGAGGCAGAGGCTGACGAAGCGTTTGAATGGTACTGGTCACGAAGCGAGTCCGCCGCGCTAGCCTTCGACGCCGAATTGAGAGAAGCTTTCAGCTTTCTGCGAAGATCACCGCAGATGTGTGCGCCTTATCTGCGAAGGATGCGCCGAGTGATGCTACACCGCTTTCCCTACTTTGTCGTCTTCCGCGAGCTGCCCCGCAAGATTCAAATCATTGCAGTTGCTCACGCCAAGCGCCGTCCGGGTTACTGGCGCGGAAGAGTATGAACACACTCTATGCCAGAGGCAAAGCCATCCCGTAAGCCCGCCGCAACGAAAAGGCCGCCACGCGGCGACTTAGCCCCCGATCGCATCGCCGCCATCCTCAAAGCCCTCGACGAAGCCTATCCCCACGCCGAGTGCGCCCTCATCCATCGTTCCCCCTGGGAACTGCTGGTCGCCACCATCCTCTCCGCGCAGTGCACCGACGTCCGTGTGAACATGGTGACGCCGGAACTATTCCGCCGCTTCCCCACCCCGGCCGCAATGTCCAAAGCAACGCTCCCTGAGCTTGAAGCCCTCATTCGTACCACCGGCTTCTTCCACAACAAAGCCAAATCCATCCAGGGCGCAGCCCGCAAAATCATCGCTGACTTCGGCGGCCAGGTGCCGCAGACTCTCGCCGAGCTCATCACCATTCCCGGCGCAGCCCGCAAGACGGCCAACGTCGTCCTTGGCGTCTGTTTCGGAAAAGCCGAAGGCGTGGTGGTCGATACGCACGTCTTCCGCATCGCCCGCCGCCTCGCCCTGGCCAAAGGCGAAACGCCCCAAAAAGTCGAGCAGGAACTGATGCGGATCATTCCCCAGGATCGCTGGATCGCCTTCTCCCACCAACTCATCCACCACGGCCGCCAGGTCTGCGACGCCCGCAAACCCAAGTGCGACCGCTGCAATCTCGAACAGCTCTGCCACTCCAAAGACAAAACCTGGCAGTCGTAACTCCACTTGGGCATTTTCACCTCCGCTTTTTGCAGAAAATAGCCTTCCGCCGCCGCACAATTGGAATAGAGAAACTCATGAAAAACATCAATAGGCCTGCGTCCGCGTTCCCCGCCGCCCAACCCGGTTTCCACAAGCCCGCTCGCGCCATCCTGCCAAAAAGAAAGATCATGTTTTTGGGCTGTGAAACTGTGAAGGCGCACCTAACCCACGCAGAATCAATTGGTTACTCTGGGCAATTCCGCAATGTTACAGCGCCAGTACGCCAGTATGAGCCTGTGAAGACTCACTTAACCCAAGCAAAATGAATAGTTTAATCCCGTCAGTTTCGAAGCAGTACAGCGGCAATACCGCAGTAATTCTGTAAGACTCTTTGCCTTAGGTGACTGCTCCCGAAGGCTACAAAGTCCGCACCACAGCGTCGATCAGCCCTGCAACATCGAAAGGACTTGCTTCACCGGCAGGCTTCCAACCCAATTCCCACAGCGTCTGGCTGGTAATGGGACCAATGGAAACCGCTGCAACCCCCGCAAACGGCCACGCAACCCCAGCCACACGCGCCGCCTCAGCCAAGTGTGTCGCGCTCGACGAACTGGTGAACGTCGCAGCGTCGATACCTTCCGCAAGCGCCCGGCGAAGCTGCTCCGGCGCGGCCTCTGGCAGGACGTTCCGGTAGGCGTCCACCACATCGACCTCTGCGCCCGCCTGCCGCAACGCATCGGGGATCACGTCCCGCGCCACTTCAGCCCGCGCCAGCAGAATTCTCTGGCCGGCAGTCCGAAACTGGATGCCTTCCAGCAGCCTTTCCACCAAACTTTCGGCCACGTAGGCTTCTGGAACAAGAGCTACCTGCAATCCCGCCTTCCGCGCCGCCGCCGCCGTCGCTTCACCCACCGCAGCCACCTTCAACCGGGCGAGTTGATGCAGCCCAATCTCCAGTACCCACGCCCGCTCGGCAATCGCCCGCACCGCATTGGCGCTGGTCAAAACCACCCAATCGTAGCTTTTGAGTTGATGCAGAGCCGCGTCCAGCGCATCGAAGCTGGCCGGAGGGCGAATCTCCAGCACTGCAACCTCAACCGCCTCGGCCCCCAGCGCCTGCAATCCTTCGCTGAGCTTGCCGGCTTGATGCAAGGCGCGAGTCACCAGGACCCGCCTGCCCGCCAACGGCAACGCACTCACCGCAAGCCTCCGCCCGCAGCAGCCGCAAGCAAGGGCCCGGCGCCGGCTTCAATCAGCTTGTTTGCCACCTGCCGCCCCAGTGTCGCCGCATCCGCGCCAACATGGAGCGCCATGTGGAATATGCGGACAGACTTCCCGGTCTCGGGATCGGCTACCACGGCAAAGAATTCGTCCCAAAGAGCGTCTTCCGCGTCGGAATCCTCATTCAGCCGCGGCCGGCAATGAATGCCGATGGGAACCTGACAGCCTCCTCCAAGCGCCGCCAGCGCCGCCCGCTCGACAGTTACGGCAAAGCGCGTCGCAGCATCGTCGAGGAAGGCAACAGCCGCAATCGTCGCGCCATCGTCCTTCCGCGTCTCGATCCCCAGCGCTCCCTGTCCGGCAGCAGGGCAAAAATCCTTCGGTTCCAGCCGCTCCCGCACCCACTCGGTCTTTTCCAGACGGTCAAGCCCCGCGGCAGCCAGCAGAATCGCATCTACCTGCCCCTCGGCCAGCTTGCGCAGCCGCGTATCCACGTTGCCGCGAAACTCCACTGCCTCGATGTCCGGCCGTAGCGCCTTCAACTGCGCCCGCCGCCGCTGGCTGCTGGTTCCCACCCGAGCGCCCTGCGGCAGCGCCGCCAGACTGGCGTATTTCACCGACACAAACGCGTCCCTCGGGTCCACCCTCTTGGGCGTCGCCGCCAGCGCAAACGGCTCCGGCAGCTCGGTCGGCAGGTCTTTGAGCGAGTGCACCGCCAGATCAACCCGCCCCGCCGCCAGCGCCTCCTCGATCTCCTTGGTAAACATTCCCTCCGAACCCACCTGGGCAAAGGTAAACTCCTGCAGCCGGTCGCCCGTCGTCTTGATGATCTCAATCTCAACCGAGTGGCCCTGGCCTCGCAGCAGCCCGGCAATATGGTGGGCCTGCCAAAGAGCAAGTTGCGAGCCGCGGCTTCCAATGCGCAGCTTCATCGGCGGCTCTCCACGCGGGCTTCGCTCACAGTCGCGCTCTCAGCTTTCTCTGCTTCAGAACTCGTTGGCCCGGCTTCGACCGGCGCACCCTCAGGCTCCCCTTCACGTCCTGCGCCGGCAGACACTTGCCATGCGTCGCACAGCGCATCCATCCGCGCCTGGTTGCCCTCCCGCGCCGCCTGCTTCAGCGCCTGCATCGGCGGGTGCAGAAACTTGTTCACCAGCCCCCGCGTCAACGCCTCCACTGCGGCCACCTGCTCGGCGCTCAGCGAGCCCAGCCGCGCCTGCACCCGCCGCAGCTCTGCCTGCCGAATCTCCTCCGCCTGACGCTGCAAAGCCACAATCGCAGGAGCCACGTCCACTGTCCGCTGACGCTGATGGAATCGTTCCACCTCACCGGCGATCAGGGTCTCCGCGTCGCTGGCTACGCGGCTCCGCTCCGCCATGTGCGCCGCGGCCACTGCCTGCAGGTCGTCGATGTCGTAAACGAAGATGCCTTCGAGCTTCCCCATCGCCGGGTCCACGTCCCGGGGCACGGCAATGTCGATGAAGAACATGGGCCGGTTCCGCCGGCGGTGCAGAAACGCCTGACCATGCTCAGGGCGGAAGATGGGGTGCGGCGCGCCCGTCGAGCTGATCACGATGTCCGCCTCGCTGGCCGCCTCATAGAGCTGTTCAAACGGAATCACGCGCCCCTGAAACTCCTCCGCCATCCGCCGGGCGCGCTCCTGTGTCCGGTTGCTCACCAGGATGGCCCCCGCCCCCTGCTGCACCAAATGCCGCGCCGCCAGCTCGCTCATCTTGCCTGCGCCCACCAGGAACACCGTCCGCCCTTGCAGCGATCCGAAGATCTTCCGCGCCAGGTCCACGGCCACTGAGGCGATCGAAACGGAGCTCGACCCAATCTCCGTCTCGGAACGCACCTTCTTGGCGGCGGCAAACGCGCTCTGCAGCAGGTGCTCCAGTTGCCCAGCCACGGCGCCCGAGGCCCGCGCCACGGCAAAGGCCTCTTTCACCTGCCCCAGAATCTGCGGCTCGCCCACCACCATCGAGTCCAGGCTGGCGGCCACGCGGAACAGATGCCGCACCGCATCCTGGTCGCGGTGTTCATAGATGTGCGGCCCCAGCAGCACCGGGTCCAGGCCAAAGTGCCGGTACAAAAAACCCGTCAGATCCGCATCCGGCGACTCCACGGCGGCCAGCAGCTCCACGCGGTTGCAGGTGGAAACGATCATGCACTCGGTAACGCCGGGCACGGCGGCCAGGGCGCGCGTGGCTTCGGGCAGGTCCTCGCGGCTGATGGCGATCCGCTCGCGCAGCTCGATGGGCGCGGTCTTGTGGTTGACTCCAATGAGGGCCAGGGTCATCGCGGACCATACCTGTGAACCTGGCTGAATACATTGGCCGCCAACACGGCCAGCATCACGATGAAGACGGCGCCGGAGAGATAAGCGGCCCTGCGGCCGCGCAGTCCGGCACTGCGGCGGACCAGAAGCAGGGTGACGTATACGACCCACATGGCAAAGGAGGCGATGATCTTGGGGTCGAGAAAATATGATGCTCCCAGCGGCGTCTCCTGCGCCAGCACCGACCCAATCACCAGGCCGACCGTCATGCAGGGAAAGCCGAACTCCAACGTGGCGTGGGCAATGCGCTCCAGCGTATCCAGCGGCGGCAGCCAGTCCAGAGGCGCCCACCAGGAGTCCTGCCCCGCTTTAGGCTTGCTCTTCAGCCGCCGTTCCTGCACCAGGTAGAGAATCGAGGCCAACAGGCTGAAGCCGAGCGCCACATAGGCCAGCAGCAGCGCCGCAATGTGGGCCACCAACCAGCTAACCCGTACGCCCTCGGAGGGAAACGTGTAACGGTCTGGCCCCAGCGCGGGCACAAAAACCAGGAAGAAGGTTGCCGGTAAGGCAAAGATACCAAGGGAGATCGCGTCGTAAAGCCACCAGACCAGGAAAAACAGCCCGGCCACCGCAAAGCCCAGCAGAGACTCCACCTCGCGTACGCCCACCGGCATCCAGCGATGGGCCTGCACCAGCATCTCGACCGCCGAAACGAAGTGGAAGAAGAGCGCCAGGCCGGCCAGGTGGACGCAGATTTTGCGCCACCGCACCAGCCCATAAAGAACGGCCGGAAAAACGGCAACACTTGCAGCCGCGTAGAGGATCGCCGCAACTCGTAGCCAGAGCAGATACATATCGATCTTCACCTTAACGGCGTTACTGTTCAGTATACTGTGACGCAAATCACCCAGCGGGGCAGTTCGGTTCGGGGGCTTCGCGGGGTGCTTCAGAGCGCTGTAAAGGCCCCCGATGCGGTCAAAGGTCTGCTTAAAGGGTTGCGTTTGCGGGCCAAAGGCGGCCTGGATGGTTACAGTCCGGGGTTGTTTTTTCGGGTTGTCCGCGCCTGTGGGGGCCGACTTTCAGGGGTCAGGGAACGGGCGGCGGCGGCGCAGGCCTGCATTGGGGTGGCTGGATGTGGCGATGGGATATTACAGCCT
>CABDXY010000245.1_pt1 | contig 33884 bp, 30 predicted proteins | sample 3131871 | NCBI WGS metagenome assembly CABDXY01 (sample SAMEA5534336, study PRJEB31848) | metagenome | biome: tundra; feature: field; material: soil | place: USA | collected 2013-05 | depth 0.15 m
ACCAGGGAGGCGCTCGATGAGGCCATCGCCAAACTGCTCCCACTCATCACTGCCGAGGATGCGAAGGCCTGGTTCCGGCTCCCCTTTCAGGCTCTATAACAATAGGAGAAATGCTCTAGGTGTAATTGGATGCCGGAATCGGCAGCGCGCGGAACCGGCAATCAGAGCCTAGCGGCTTTCTTCCTCAGAAGATAACCGGGGGCCCCACGGACAGATCTTCGTCCGTGGGGTGAAAGCCGCCGTTCCCTTGAGCCCGTAATGCAACGCGCCTGCCGGCAACCGTCCTACTTCGTTCCCTCTGCCGCCCCGGCAATGTACAGGTCCACGTTGCTCTTGTCCACCAGCGAGGTGCCGGTATCCACAAATACCGGGTACGGCGAGAAGGAGTCAGTCGCGTAGTCCTTGTTCAGTTGCTTGGGCGGCGCGTGGTACACCTCGTCCAGCCCCTTCAACCCGATGTAGCCCATCGTGAAGGGCTTTTGCGCGATCGTCGCGTCGATAGTCCCGGCCTTGATGCCGTCCAGCGTATCCTGATTCACGTCGAATGCCACCAGCTCCCGGCCGCCGGCGGTCCGCTTGATCGCATCGGCCACCACCTTGCCCGAAGCCGACTCCAGGCAGACAAAGGCGTCGATCTTCTCCGCGCCCGTCCGGGCCATGTAATCCTGGGTCTTGTCGAACGCGGTTCGCACATCGCCCTTGATGTCCACCACATCCACAATCTTGATCTCCGGCCGGCTCGCAAACACATCCTTGAAGCCCTTCAGCCGCTCTTCCGTGTTCGGCTGGCCTGAAATCGTGAAGAACACCACGTTCCCCTTGCCGCCCAGCTTCTCAACCACCCGCCGGGCGCCCAGCCGTCCCGCCTCCAGGTTGTTGGTCCCGACGAAGTACAGCCGGTGGCTGCCCGACGCATCGGAGTCCATGGTAATCACGGGAATCCCAGCGTTGACCGCCGCGTCGATCCCCGGCTGCAGCACCGCAGCATCGGCCACTGAGATCAGGATGCCCGCCGGGTTGGCCGCAATCGCTTTCTGCAACTCGGCAGCCTCGGCCTGCGGATCGTGGCCGTCAGGCCCCACCACCCTGGCCGTCACCTTGTATTGCGCCGCCGCCTTGTTGAATCCGGCCGCGGCGGTCTGCCAGTAGGGCAACGCCGAATTCGCCGAAATCAGGTAGAAAATCTCTTTTTTAGAGTGCCGCTCGCCGCACCCCGACGTAAACGCAACTCCCAGCGCCAGCAGGACCAACGCAGTCGTTTTCATCGCTTTCATGCTTGCCTCCCAATCCACACGTGAAATGTCTCCGGAGACTGGCGCCAAATTCGTCCCCGCGCCAGCCCCTCAAGAATTCCGGCTGGATGGTACTCCCGCGCGATTGGCGTTGTCCAATCCCCCGCCGTATGGGAATGTTATAGCACTCCCCGGTTGCATCTTTGGTGATTTACAGCACTTTAGAATCCTTCTCTCAGCGCCGGAGTCCCCGGCTGCGGTATAACCAGACGTGAACCCTTGAGTTGCATGGATGATGGACTTGGAATCGAAACCGGCCCGCGCGTTACCCCCAGGAATTGCCGTCCGCGGAGACGCAGGCGGCGAACTGATCCGCCGCGCGCGCTTTGAGCCCCCTCATCCCTACCGCGCTCCCTTCGCCCGCGATGCCGCCCGCATTCTCCACGCCCGCGCCTTTCGCCGCCTGGCCGGCAAGACCCAGGTCTTCGCCCGCCTGCCCGCGGACTCCCCGTCGGACCACTTTCGCAGCCGCCTCACACACACCCTGGAGGTCACCCAGATCGCGCGCACCCTGGCCGCCGCTCTGGGCCTGAACACCCAGTTGGCCGAGGCCCTCGCGCTGGTCCACGACATCGGCCACCCGCCCTTTGGCCACGCCGGCGAACAAGCCCTCGACCACTGCCTGCGTGGCTTCGGCCTCACCTTCGACCACAACCTCCACGCCCTGCGCATCGTCACCTGGTTCGAGGAGCGCTACGCCGCCTTTCGCGGCCTCAATCTCACCCTGGCTGTCCGCGAGGGCATCGTCAAGCACTCCCGCGACTACTCCGCGTCCGCCCATCCCGAGCTGGCCGAATACTTCCTCGATCAGTTCCCGCCCCTCGAAGCCCAACTGATCGACCTGGCCGACGAGATCGCCTACCTGACCGCCGATCTGGACGACGGCCTCGACTCCGGGATCCTCACCCTCGCGCAGGTCCGCGAAGGCGTGCCCCTCTTCCGCGGCTTCCACGACGCCGCGCTCAGCGAATATCCCGCCGCCGCGCCCAGGCTGACCGTCAACGAGGCGATCAAGAGCGCCCTGAACGCACTCGTCACCGATCTGTTGCAGGAAATCCGCGCCCGCGTGGCCGCGCTCGGCGCCACCACACTCGCCGAAGTTCGCCACGCGCCCCACCGCCTGGCAGCCCTCAGCCCGCAAGTCGAAGCCGCGCGCGCCGCCGCCAAGGAATTCCTCTACGCCAACCTCTACTACTCCCCCGGCATGGAGGACGCGCACGCCCACGCCACCACAGTCGTCCAGGGTTTATTTGCCGCCCTCATCGCCGATCCCAGCCTGCTCCCCGAGGACCACCAGGCGCAAATTCCCTCGCAAAGCCTCGCCCGCACCGTCGCCGACTACATCGCCGGCATGACCGACAGCTACATCGAGCAGCTTTGGGCGCGCTGCGCCAGGCGGTGAGGGCGCCGAGCCGCACCCCGGCGTTGACCAGACGGCTAATCAATAGCCGCAGGACTGCCAAATGAATCCATCCCGATCCATCGATCTTCACAACTTCACCGTTCAGGAAGCGATGAGGGAGTTTGTCCGCTTCTACAACGCCTGCGTGAGGAGCGGCTACCGCGGACGCATTGAGGTGATCCATGGGTACGGATCGACGGGAGCCGGCGGGACCATTCGGCAGGAACTGCGCAAGTATCTGAAGGCCCACGCGGAGACTTTTGGAGAGTACCTGGCCGGAGAAAGCCTGCGGAACCCCGGAGTCACGATTCTCTACGCAAAGGAAACCCTGGCGCCGCCGCCGCAGGGCCAGGGGTCCATGCCTGTCTCAGGCGGGCGCAAGAGGCCATTCGGAGGTTCCGCGGTAACGCGAAGGGGAAAGAACGGATTCTAACCAAACTGAACGGACGCGCCGGGTGGTAGAGAAGAGGGGCTGAAAGCCAGGTCTCAAGCCCTGATGCCCCGGCATTCCTACCAACCCTCCTCGGCCAACTCCCGTTCACGTTCACGGCGCCGGTCTTCGAGCAACTCATCGCACATGGAAGGGCCGCCGGCTGTGCACCCGCGCAATTCCTTAATCAGCCGCAACTTCTCTTCCAGCGTAAGCGGCTTTCTAATAACTGAACCCTCTTCCGCCTGCACTGCGTCATCTTTATCCATGATCTGATTGTCTCCCAAACACGGCAATCTTGCTCTTTACGCCCGCACCCGGCAAGACCAAGGTGATTTGGGATGCGTCTTACTGCACCGTCCCCTGCGGCCTCAGCCTGCGCAAATCCAGCGCGCACGCCACCGCATTCTGCGCGTTCAGCCGCAAATTGTCTGATGCAGCCCAAAGCCACAGCCGCGAACTCTCATTCGTATTCCGCGCGCCCGCCGGCTCCGGCCGCAGCCGCACCAGCACATCGTTCTGCCCCATAACCGCCAGGTTCGACGGCGAATCCGTATCTTCCAGCACCAGGTCCACGTGTTCGCCGCTCAGAGCCTCTTCCAGCGCGGAAATTTCCACCGCCCGCTCCAGCTCCACCGCAATCGAAAACGTGTGGCCGTGAAACACCGGCGCATGAATCACCTGCAGCGCCAGCGCGGGCCAGCGCCCGGCGCTCAGCGCGTCATAGTGCCGCCGAATCCGCGCCTCCACCGCGCTCAGGTTGACAGCCGCGCTCTCGCCCAGCCCGCTCAGCAGGTTATAAGCCGCCTGCGCGTCATAGATCGCGCGCGGCATGTTCTGGAAGCTGAGCAGGCTCACCGTCTGCTGGTGCAGTTCGTCCATCGCCGCGCGGCCAAACTCGCTGGCCGGCTCCAGCACCGTAGCGGCGGCAAACCGCACCGGCGCGGCCTGTTGCAGCCGCTCCAGAATCAGCGCCAGCGCCAGCGCCGCGGGGTGCGCCGGACAAACCGCCGGCGTAAACAAATCCGGCGTCACCGCCTCCGAACCCAGCCCCCTGAAATCCAGCCAAGGCGCGCGCACCACGACGCCCGTCTCCTGGTCCAGCGCGCCGCTCAGGTCCAGCACCGTCGAACCGGCCCGCAGCGCCTCCCGCCAGTGCTTGCGCGTCAGGTTCTCCGTCCCGGCAAAAAAGGTAAAGTCCACGCGCTCGAAAGCATCCGCGCCGATGGCCTGGACGAAGGTCACCTCGTCCCCCACCTGGTCCAACTGGCCTTGCGCCTCTTCCTCGTCCAGCAGCACAAAACTCGCCGCCGCCAGAGGCGACTCTGACAGGGCTTCCTTCAACTCCCGGCCCAACAGGGTGGAGGCTCCGGCTATAGCAATCTTGTACACAGGCATCCTTCCTGGGTTGGAAATGCTACAAGGGTCTCAAAGGATCGGGTTCTGTCGCGGCTGCTTCGGAGGCGGGAGCGGGAACGCCGGCCAACAGCCTGCGCCGCCGCCGCGACCACGAGTACGCCGCCCGCGCCCAGATGCCCGAAAACATATAGGTCAGTGCCCACAGGAAGAGCACAACCTGGGAATAGCGGAAGATGATATACAGCGCAATCGACAGCAGCAGCAGAATCTGGAACGGGTGACGGCGGGAGAAGTTGATCTCCTTGCCCGACCAGAACCGCCAGGTGCTCACCATCAGGAACCCGCTCAGTCCCACCAGGATCAGCCACGGAATGGCGATCCACCACGCCTGCACGGGAATGCCGTAGAAGAAGTGCACCGTGGCGGCCACCAGACCAGCCGCCGCCGGAATCGGCATCCCCACAAAATACTTGCGCCCCGGCCGCCCTGGATTCCGCGGCTGCGCATCGTGCGAGATGTTGAAGCGCGCCAGCCGGGAGACCCCGCCGATGAGAAACAGAAAACAGATGAACGCCCCCGCCTGTTGCAGGTGCTGGTGCAACTGCGGGTTGATGGATTCGGGCAGGAAATGGAATCCCCAGATCAGCGCCAGCAGACTGGGCGCCACGCCGAAGGTGATCGCATCGGCCAGCGAATCCAGCTCCTTGCCGAAGTCGCTGCACGTGTTGGTCATGCGGGCAATGCGCCCGTCCAGAGCGTCGAAGGGAATCGCGAAGAGGATGGCGATGGCCGCCCAGTCCAGATGCGTCTCCGCGCTGCCGGTCCCGCTGATCGCCTTGATGGTCTCGGTGATCGAGAAGTATCCCGCGGCGATGTTGCCCACGGTAAACAGCGACGGCAGCAGGAACATGCCGCGGCGCAGCCGGGCCTTTACCCTGGCTTTGGCCAGTGCCGGATCGCGGCCGTTCACAGTCCCGCTCCGTTCGTCATGGCCGCCAGCACGCTCGATCCGCCCTTGACCCGCTGGCCCACCTTCACCCGCAAAGCCGCTTCGGCCGGCAACAGCACATCCACCCTGGAACCGAATTTGATCAGGCCCACGCGCTGCCCGCGCTCCACAGTGTCGCCCTCGCGCGGGTCGAACACGATGCGCCGCGCCAGCAGCCCCGCAATCTGCTTGAAGGTGACCTCGATCCCCTCATCGATGCCCTCGCCGCGCACGGTTACTATGTTCTGCTCATTGCGGTCCGCCGAGGCCGGGTTCATCGCGTTCAGATATTGGCCCTTCTGGTAGCGCACACCCGTGACCACGCCGCCGATCGGCGAGCGGTTCACGTGTACGTCAAACACACTGAGAAAGATGCTGATCCGCTGCCTTGGGCCCGCCGGAGTGGCAATCGCGGCCGTCTCGGTCACCAGTCCGTCTCCCGGCGAAACAATCAATCCCGCGCCGGCCGGAACCGTCCGCCGGGGGTCGCGGAAGAACCAAAGAAAAAACACCGCCAGCAGCGCCGGCGCAATGCCCCACGCCCAACTGCCCGTAACCCACTTGAGCGCCGCCGCCACCGCCAGCAAGCTCAAACCGTAGATGGTACCGTCACGAACCATGGTCCACAACGATTATACGGTCATTCTGCCACGGCCTGCGCGGATTGCCCGCACACTGCCCGCACTAAGGCCGCCCGCGGCCGCCGCTTCGCAAATTGCCTGCAAAAACCCGTTCCCGTAAAGCCTTAAGCGACCGCCGGCGACCGGCGTTCCAGGGCAAAGATCAGGTCTTTGGCGTGCAGCTTGAGCTTCTTCAGGCGCACTTCCTCGAGTTGTTCATCTGCGGAGAGATAAGGTTTTTGAAGCAATTCTTCCAGCCGCTGAGCGTAGCGATGATGTTCGGCATGCAGGCGATCAATTTCTTCGCTCAGCGTGGGATCCTGTACTTCGTCCATCAAGCACCTCCCTTATTAAAGAACAATTACATATTCCGCCGCAGCCGCGCAAACGGCAAGATGCAAACAGCACAAATGTGAGTGAAAGTCATTTGAAACCGTGGATTCCTGGACGAAAATCGATCAGGCCCGCGGCCAGGCCGTCCGCTTCGTGCCGGCAGCCGCGCCTGCTTGAGTCATTTGAGCCGCAATCCCAGCAAAAGCGCATCTTCTTGAGAATCAGCGTAGTAGCGCGGCCTACGCCCGGTCTCGACAAATCCTTGAGCGTGGTAAAAGGCCAGCGCCGGCCGGTTCGAGGCGCGCACCTCCAGCATGACCTCCGTTACCTGCGCCGCCCTCAGCTCCTCCGCCATCGCGGCGAACAGCCTCCGGGCCACACCGTGGCGCTGGCCCTCCGCGACCACCGCAATCATCTCCAGTTCGCCCTGCGGCGGCAGCAAACTGGCCACCGCGAGCCCCACCACAATGCCGGTCTTCACGTCCTCCGCCACCAGCGCAATCCTCCGCGGAGCGCCCTGCGGTTCCAGCGCGGCAAGGTAGGCCGCCAATGGCCAGTGAGGCGCATCTTTCAGATCCTGCGCAATTTCCATCGCCCGGTCCATGTCCGCCGGCGTCATGCGCCGTATCCGCGCTTCTCCACGACCCGCAGTCATGCGCCTTGCGGCTCCGCCGTGGCCGCCTCGCCGAAGATCTCCGCATCGGACCGCCGCAGATAGTGGCCATCCAGCAGCGCCAGGTCCACAAACTCGCCCGTAGCTACCCGCCCCGCGCAAAGCTGCAACGCATCCGCTGCTGCCGGCGCCAAAATTCGAACCAGCTCGGCGGCCGGCCACACCGACCCCAGCAGCATTTGGGCAGCATCGTCGCAAACGGCAATCCGCACGGGCGGGGGCGAGAGGTCCGCAAGTTCATGGGCGCCGGCCAGCAGTTCCCTGGTCTCCGTGCCAGGTCCCGGCCCATCCACCCGCAAAAACACCTCGCTGCGATGCGCATCCAGCGCCGCCGCCGTCGCCCCGGCCTTCCAGGCCAGAACCTCAAGCCGCGAAACGGCCACCACCGGAATCCGTGTGCCCTCGGCCAGTCCCTTCACCGCGCTCAGTCCCACGCGCACGCCGGTAAAGCTGCCCGGTCCGTTCACGGCCACCATGCCGCCCAGCTCCCTCAGCTCGACGCCTTCGCGCGCCAGCAGCTCTCCCACGGCAGCCACCAGCGTGGCCGAATAGCTCCGCCCCGCCAACTCGATCTGGCCAAGAATCTCAACGCCCCCCCCAGGCACTGATCTGTCCAGCCGCCCCAGCGCCACCGAGCCGGTGGGCCCGCAGGTGTCAATGCCCAGCAGAAGCGTCAATTCAGGCATGAGTCTCCTCTTACACCGCGGCCAGCGCCTGCTCCAGGTCCGCGATCAGGTCGTCCTTGTCCTCGATGCCGATCGACAGCCGTATCCGCCCTTGGGTGATCCCCATGGACGCGCGCACTTCCTCACTCACCGAACCGTGGGTGGTCGTGGCCGAGTGCGAGGCCAGCGACTCCACCCCGCCCAGCGACTCGGCGCTGAGGAAGATTTTGATCGCCGCCAGGAACCGTCCCGCGGCCTCGCGCGATTCCACCTCGAAGCTCATCATCGAACCAAATCCTTTTTGTTGCTTCACGGCCAACTCGTATTGCGGATGGCTCTTCAGTCCCGGATAGGCAAGCTTGCTCACCTTGGGATGCGTGGAGAGATACTCCGCCACGGCGCGGCCATTTTCCTCGTGCTGCTTGATGCGCAAGGGCAGCGTCCTGATGCCCCGCAGCACCAGAAAGCACTCGAAGGGCGACATCACGCCGCCCGCAGCCTTCTGCACCAGCAGAAACCGTTCCTTGTGCTCGGGCGTGGAGCCGATCAGCGCCCCGCCCAGCCCATCCGAGTGGCCGTTCAGATACTTGGTCGTCGAGTGCATCACGATATCCGCGCCCAGCGCCAGAGGGCTTTGCAACACTGGCGACAGGAAGGTATTGTCCACACTGACTTCGACGCCGCGAGCGTGCGCAATCTCGCTCACCACGGCAATATCGGTCAAAACCATCAGCGGATTGCTCGGCGTCTCGATGTGAATTAGTTTGGTCGCGGGCCGGATCGCCGCCTCGACCGCCTTGAGGTTGCTGGTGTCCACATACTCGATCTCGATGCCGTAGCCCGCCACGATCCGGTCGAAGAGCCGCACCGTCCCGGCATACACATCTTTGGAACAGATCAGGTGGTCGCCCGCGCGCAGCATGGCCACCAACGCCGAGATCCCCGCCATGCCGCTGGTGAAGGCATGACCGCTGTGCCCGCCTTCCAGCGCCGCCAGCGCCTCTTCCAGCCGGTCCCTTGTCGGGTTGCCCGCGCGCGAGTAGTCCCACCCCTTGTCGGTGCCGATGCCGGTCAATTCAAACGTCGATGAAAGGTAAACAGGCACGTTCACCGCGCCCGTAAGAGGGTCCGGATACTGCCCGGCATGAACGGCAAGGGTCGAGTATTTGTATGGGGACATGGTCAGCGATGAACTCCTGGATTCCAACCTCTAGCTTATCGCGGCGAGGCGGGCACTGATGACCGGGTTGAGGGGATTGTTCACTTCTGTCTCCTGGAAGCTGTCTAGTATAGGTATTGTTGGCGAATCCCCGAACCGGCTTCTGCAAATTACTGCAAACGCCGTCTTACCAGCGTTGCGAAACAGCAACCGTGACCAAAGCGTGCCTGCATGAGTGACTTGGGCTGTTCTCGATCGTTCACATCGCTGCCCGTGAGAATCTGTCCTTCGCCTTCGTCTCCAACGCCATCGGAGTACCGCTTGCGGCGGGTGTGCTGTTCCCTACCTTCGGACTGCTTCTGAACCCGATGATCGCCGCGGCTGCCGTGAGTTTCAGATCTGTCTCGTTGATCGCCATTGCGCTGAGGCTGCGCGTAACCAGGCTATAGCTGCTTTTAGTTGGCCCGAGCATTATTGACCGGACTTGGGCCCATCTGAACTGAGAAGGTTTCAGCACGGTTTGCGGACGAAACGAGGTCTTCAGGACGCGTAGCAAAAGCAATGCTGGAGACTGCCTCCCACCCACTGAGCCGCAATCTGCGCAAGATTGAGAACCCCTAAGGAGATGAAGCAATGAGAATGAAGAGACTGCTTTTCGTATCGGCCGTAGCACTCTTGCTAGCCAACTTTCACGGTGTATCGCTGCAAGCCCAGGATGCAATGCCGAGTTCCGGCACGGACATGAAGGACATGAAGCCGCAGATGGAACAGATGCATGCGCAGATGGAGCAGATGCGCGCGCAGATGGTTCAGATACAGGCTCTGATGAAGGACACTATGGATAAGATGGCTGCCGCTGACGCCGCTATGAAGACCCACATGGAGGCAGAAAAAGCCGGAATGAAGAGCCAGATGGCCTTGCAGCAGGCGGTGATTGACCATTTGCAAACTATGGATGACCATATGCAGTCCATGGCAGGCAGTATGGACATGAAGCCGGATGCAATGGACATGCATAAGAAAGCCGGGACGACGATGAAGAAGGACAAAGGAACGATGGGCGATCAGAAGTAGATGGCCCCGGCAGAATTGAAACGCAATGAAATCGAAGTCAAGAACCCAAGGAGATCCATATGAGCAGCACAACAGTTGTGAAGGATCCAGTTTGTGGCATGGACATTGATACGGCTGCGGCCGCGCAACACACCGAGCACGCTGGGCAGACATATTATTTCTGTTGCTCCAAGTGCAAAGAGAAGTTCGATCATAATCCAGCGCAATACCTTGGCAAGAATGCAGCCGTTCCGAAGAGCGCGTGTGGCTGCTGCAGCTAGGCAGATCGATGGATAGCGAATGATCGGAGAGGAACGTTGGGGAGGAGCGCATGGATGTAATGACCGACCCGGAGAAAAGCAGCCTTCTGCGAGCGACGCCGCGACTAATGCAAATCCTGCGCGTGCTCATCCGACATAAGTTTCTAGGAGTCCCGCTCGGCAAGAAACATTGGCCGCCGCCGAAAGCGGTACGGGAAGTCTTCGAAGAGCTGGGCCTGACTTTTCTCAAATTCGGCCAAGTGCTCGCGATGCGGAGCGATCTGCTGCCGGCCGCCTACATCGATGAGTTGAGGTTGCTGCACGACCATTTGCCGGCGATGGGCATTGACGCGGTGCGCGCGACGGTCGAAGGGGAACTGGGTGCCCCCTTGACGGAACTGTTCTCGTCGTTCAGCGAAACGCCGCTCGCCGCCGCCACCATAGCCCAGGTGCATGAGGCGACAATGCATGATGGGCGTCACGTGGCCGTGAAGGTGCAGCGTCCCGGCCTTAAAGTGATGATCTCGAAGGATATTGCGGCACTTACTTACTTGGTATCGCTGGGAGAAAAGCTCTTTCCGCATCTACGCGCACTTGACCTCCCTGTTGTGGTGCATGAATTTGCCAACGCTCTATACCGGGAAATCGACTTCACTCGCGAAGCACGCTCCATAGTGCTCTTTCGCACGGCACTGGCGGATGTCCCCGAACTCTGGATTCCGGATGTCGTTCCGGAGTATTCGAGAAGAACCGTACTCACGATGGAATACTCGGCCGGCGAACGGGTGGATCTTTACGCCAGGCTGCACCCGGAAGCGATGCCGCAAGCGATCAACACCCTGGTAAAGCTGATGCTGCAATCGATCTTTGAAGAAGGGTTGTTTCACGCCGACCCGCATCTCGGCAATATCTTCGTTCTGCCCGACGGGCGGCTCTCCCTTCTAGATTTCGGGATGACGGGCGACCTTGACGAGCCGATGCGCGAATCGCTGATACTCCTGCTCGAAGCGGTCGTCAAAGGCGATGCGCGGGCCGCCACAGAGGCTTACCTCGAAATGGCGCCGGCAAGCGAAGAAGTCAACCATGCGGCGCTGTTGGTGGACATCAAGGCCACGCTCTATGAAGTCGGCAAAAGCGACCTGGCGAATGTTTCAATCGGGGATGCGTTCGAGTCGCTGCTGCATGCCGGAAGCCGGAACGGAGTGCACAATCCAAGTGAGTTTTTCCTGCTGACACGCGCTTTCGTCCTCCTGGAATCGCTGGTGAGCGTACTCGCCCCGGAACATAACTACATGGAATCGTTTCGCGAAGAGATTTCTCGCCTGACCGCGAAGCACTTCTCCCTGGCCCAGATAAAGGAAAAGTCAACCAAGCTTGTGCGCGAACTGGAGCGATTGATAAAAGATGCGCCCGGCGACACGCGACGCATTCTCCGGCGTATCGCCGAAGGCAATCTGGGCCGACTTCCGAGTTTGGAAGCCCTGGGAGGTCGCTTAAGCCGCAATCTCGGGCGGCTTGCGGGCGCCATCGCTTTCGCTGCTCTCGTGATCGGCGGCTCGATGCTGTTGATGACTCCGATAGGCGACTGGCATGATATTTTTGGCAAAATCATGCTTGTCAGCGGGATTATGGGCATGCTCATCACCGGTATTGGCGCATTGCGTCGCGACCATAGCCAACGCTGACGTTCGCCTTTCAACTAGGGCGTGTTCACACTAACGAAGCGCTTCGATGAAGCGTTGATCCTTGATGGTCGTTCGTACCATAAATGCTTTCATCCTGATTTTGGGTTGAATCAAGTTGCAATTACGAGCTTAATTCGCAAATTTCGTCTCGCAAACCAGCGAAGCTTCACGGTAATTTGCATGGGATCAAATCCGTAATGGCTCAGATATAGATAGTGCGCAATTCCCATCTTCGTATGTGGAAACCTGAAGCGCCCTTTGGAATCAGTTGTAGTGGAAGCCAGAAAGTGCTTAGGTTCAAAATGGCAGTCAAGAATCATCGATTGCTCGAAAATGGGCTGTTCTGCGTCGCCTGGTGCCCTAACCTGTCTAAATGTCTGAACGCAGTCATCAATCTCTACGCCGGGCACTGGTGCTCCAGTGGAGTCCACAACAACCCCGGCCAATTCATGCGCATGGAACGGATATGCAAATGATATGAGGGCATAGCCCTGCGCTCGCACAGGTAGTGCAAACGCGATCAAAGCCACGACCAAACCAATCAGCACTACAAGCCGTCGCATTATCCTATCCCCCTTCAATTATCTTCACCGGAAATCCATCATCTTACTTCTTCTCCGGCGCGGCATGTTGCTTGACGGCCCGCGCCACCGGAAAGTAGCCGGTACGCGTGCGCACCGTCAGCTTGCCCATCCCCTTGCCCTCGGCCGTCACCGTCACCCGCCGGAACCCCGGTTCCGTGGTCGGCTTGGTCGAGTGGTAGCCCAGCGTGTACTGGTTGCGAATATCCCGCGCCACCTCAGCGGCGATCTGATCGATTTGTTCGATAGACTTCGGGAAAAACGCAATCCCGCCGGTCTCGTTCGAGAGCATCGCGAGCGCCTTCCGTGCGTTGTGCGCTTCGGAGCGGCTCGTCTCGCCGCCAAATAACAATCCAATGGTGTAGATGACCGGCCCGGAGAGCTGCTGGACCCGTCGGATCGTCTGCTCCAGGTTCAGCGTCGAGGCGTTGTCTTCGCCGTCGGTAATCAGGATCAGCACCTGCTTGGGCCGCTTGGCGTCGGTCGCCAGCTTGTCGGCCGAGGCCACCACGGCATCGTAGAGCGCCGTGCCGCCCCTGGATTCGATGTGCGCCAGCCCGGCGCGCAGCTTGCCTACGTCCGAGGTGAAATCCTGGTCGATGAAGGCCTCGTCGGAGAAGTTCACCACAAACGCCTCGTCCTGCGGATTCGAGGCCTGGATCAGGTCCATCGCGCTCTTGTTCACCGACGGGCGCTTTCTCGACATCGACCCGGAGTTGTCCACCACCATGGCGATGGAGACCGGAAGGTCGGTGTGCTGAAAACTGATGAGGGTCTGCTTGACCCCGTCCTCGAATACCTCGAAACTGTCCTTCTTCAGGTCCGGCACCAGCCGGTTGCCCTCCAGCACCGTGGCGTTCAGCACTACCTCTTCCACGTCGGCGTGCAGAACGTAGCCCTCGCCCTGCTTGTATATAGCCTCAGGCGAGACGACTGCGGGCGGCTCGGCATCCGGCGAGCGCGCCGGGTCGCGGTCCACCGTCAGAAGCGGCGCATTCACCGGGGCCGGCGTCGCGACCGGCTGGGACGGCGGCTGCTGCGCCGCCGGCGTGAGCGCCGCTCCGGCAAGAAGAGTTGCGAGAACCGCAAGATTGCAAAGGCGCATAGGAACCGGTGCGAGCAGGAACAGCGAGCGAAAGCAATTCCTGTGCAGGATTGCCTTCACTTCACCTTCACTTTACGCCACTTGCCGTCGCGGGTCAGCATCGTGAGCCGCTACGGCTCCAACCGAGTTCTGGCAGGAGCCGCCAATAGGTCGATCAGTGTGGCGTGTCGATGGTATAGCCGACGTACCAGGATTCCCCTACCATTTGAACGTCGTCGTTGAGGCCTGTAATACCGCATTCACAACCTGAGTTCTCATCCGGGGTTGCTAAAGAATCCATTGTTCCGTCCGTGTTGATGAAGAATGAGGAAGTTATGTCCCAGCCATGGGATGCGTCTAAGGTCATGCCGGCGATCTGCCCATTGTTGTTCAAGCCATAGACACTGAAGATTGTATTGCTTGGCGGCGGAGCGACGATCGTAACGTTGTCGGAAGGGCCGGGATTGCCGTTCTCAACATCGTCTAGAAACACTGCGCCCGTTGCCTGCCCCCAATCGTCAACTGCTCCGCCCGATACGGCAGTGCCCGCAATCTGGCCCAGGCCGTTAATCTGAGGCTGGACCCACGTTGAACCAAATGAACTAAATTGGTACCACGCTCCACAATCGGCAACCCCGCCGAAGGAATCGAAGATGTACGGCGTCTTGTAGGGCGGCTTCCAGAGTACGCAGCGTTGTGGTGGGTCAGGGGGTTCATCTAATTGTTCCATGTATGTCCCGATAACCCAGCCCGCATCGTTGATGGAGATCGGCCAGTTCCATATTTCTTCCGCGTTCGCGTCCGGGCGAACGTCAAGGATCGTCCACGGCTGTTTCGCTCCTGGCGTATAGAGAAATCCGTGCTTTACCCCAACCAGACCTGCATCGAGATTCTGAATATAACTTGCATCATAATAAGAACCGACGATCTGGCCGAGGTTGTTGATTGCAAGCTGAGTCATCGAAGGTCCGTCGCAGTCGTCGACATTGGCGCATAGGCCTCCCGGCGGGCTGGGCAGAGGATACACACGTGCCGGATAAGGCCAATTCCCCGAAGAATAGGACGAATCGACAAACCCATTCCAGGCATTGTAATCAAAGCCGACGACCGGCCCCATGTGCATCGTTGTTCCATCGTTGATCCCGTTTGCGATTCCGCCCATTATAGCGACAGATGGGCCGGATGGGACAGCGGCTTGGAATTTGTATTGTTTGACGCCGCTGCTTTGAACGACAGTGGCATCCACGAGATCGTCGTCGAACGTGTGTTGAATCGTCGGAACACCTCCCCATCTTTCAATAACAGGGATTGCTGTGGTATCGATACGATACTGATGCATTCTCTGGTGGTTCTCCCACATATTATCGGTCAGAGCGGAATCAAAGTTCTTTGGATTTTTTAAATCCCGCGCAGTCAGGTTCCAAACCGTAACACGACCGGAATTGTTTGCAATCCAAATGTCGTCCGGCCTTGGACTGGCATTGTACAAATCTCCGGGTGCGGCATCAACATTCCCATAGACACCGGCAGAGCCGCCCGCTTTTTCGTGCATCTCGTTGACAAATGCGCCAACATAGGCGCTCACTGCGGCGCTGCATTGCTTCGATGTATTCGAGTACGGCTCGATATCGAAGTAGACAATGCTTCCGTCCAAGCCCAGACTCGTGGCCGAATCGTATGCTAAGTCTGCCTGCGCTACCCCTTGATTTGCAGCTTTATTCGCGTCAGCGCTGATATAGCTATGAAAGGTGTCATTGGCGCAGGGTGCTTGCAATCCGAACCAGATGGGGATGATGCCCCAGCCTTGCCCAATGACGGCATCAACCCAGTTTCCACCCTTCTGCCCCAGCAGCCTCTTATCGTTATGGCGATTGTGCTTACCTGGCGACGTGTCGGGCAGATATATCCCCACATCATAGTAGGGACTGGTGTTCCACCACGTTTGCATATCCGATACCGATAGAACGTTCGTACTATCGAATCCAAGGTGCTGATCGATTCCGCTGACGTAAGGGATGTGGTTTGGCGGAGAGGCTAACGGATGGATCGCGGCTGCACCGCCTTTTCCGGTTGCAGGTTTGATTTGGATGGTTTTCATCGGTTTTGGTGCTGGCACAGGCGTGATCGGGTCCGTGGTGAGGACGCCGTTACGGACCCGTGGAGTGATTGCTGTCCACGAGGCCCCGCTGTCAATGGTGGAGGAAAGGATGCCCAAGCAGTTCATCCAACCTTCGTCTGCCGTGAGAAAGCTGAGTTCGCAATCGTTGTAGCCGTCATGACCGTTTTTATTGGTTGTGGCAGTTTTCTTTTCATTTGGGTGAATTTTCGCCAGAGTTGTTTGAGAACCATCGGGAGCGTAAGAGAATATCCAGTCGGAACCGGCAATCGCGGAGAATGATCTTCCGCCCGCAGAACTTTCATCCAGGTTCGACAGTATCCGATCCGGCTTCCAGGTGCGTCCACCGTCTGTGGTGGCGAAAAGAACCATGGCCGACTTGTCGCCATTTCCGCCTGTATACATTACACTCTCATAGCCATTGAGGCTGTCTCTGAAGACTGGTAGGCCGTAGGTTGGATAATCGTCTGGGTCAATTCCCGCTGGGACCGGCAGCGAGACTTCCTGAAAGGTGTTTGCCCCGTCGTGTGTCGCAACAAGTATGTAATCCCTTCCTCCTGCCATCCAGAGATCCTTATCGGTAGGGGCAACCATATCGGAGCCAACTCCAGGCTGGCTCTTGGGACTCTGCCAGGTCCGGCCGCCATCGGAGGTGGCGAACAGGATACCTGAGCGGAGCGTACCCAGGTCCACCCAGCCGTGGAGCTTATCGGAAAACACGAGGAAGCCGCCGCCGGTCACTTCTCCAGATGAACTCAAAATCGGAAGCTGCGATACCGTGGTCCAGGATGCTCCACCATCTATGGTCGCGAAGAGGTGAGTGTAGTAGTCGATGGGCTGTCCATCGGGAGTTGTGTCATCCGTAACGGTTGCATAGAGCAACCAGCCGGTTTGGGCGTCGAGAAAAAAGACGCCGGAAAACTTCTCGTTATTGGGGTCGGCCAGGGCGGGGACGGTTGGGGAGATGTCCTTCCAATGTGTGCCGTTGTCGGTGGTCAAGAGCAGCCGATTGCCGGTTGAGACCCAGCCGGTGTTGTGGGCGAGCAGCTTGAACTTGTTTACCGGCAGCGCCCTGACTGGCATTTTGGCGATCTGCTCGGGGGTGAGCTGGTGGACTGTGGAGGCCCCTGCCGGGGCGGGTTGAGGGTGAACGAGCGTCCCTTGCGCCCCCGCATGGAGGGCGAAAAGCGATGTGACCGCAGCAAGAACAGGGAAATACCGAGGGAGTTTCATGCACATTCCTTTCGGGTGGGATCGTAGGCGCGCTAGCTTAAATTTGTCAAGTTATTTTCCAGTGTTATAGTTCTGCTGGTAACTCATATCTCAGTATTGTATGCCGGAAAGGGAATTAGCTGCGGTCGGCCCGATTTTGGGATCAGCAAGTTTAATTGGATGGGTCTTCATCGGTTTTGGCGTTGGCACGGGCGTGACGGGGTCCGTAGTGAGAATGCCATTGCGGGCGCGCGGTGCAATTGCGGTCCAGGTGGCTCCGCCATCGACAGTAGAGGAAAGGCCGGAAGAACAGTTCATCCACCCCTCGTCTGGCGTGAGGAAGCTGAGATCGCAAAGGTTGAAGGCGCCGCTGCTTGTGTGGGTTGCGGCCGTTGTCCTGCCGCCGGGGGACAGTTTCACCAGTGCCGGCTCAGACCCAAGGGGAGCAAAGGGAAGAATCCAGGTAGAACCGGCGACGGTAGACCTTACCGTCTCCCCCTCGGCCAGATTGGACAGTATCCGGTCCAACTTCCAAGTACGCCCGCCGTCCTCAGTTGCAAACATCACCGCGACCGACTTTGCAGCCTTGGAGTCCGAATAGGTTACTGCCTCGTAGCCGTTGAGACTGTTCGTGAATACCGGGAGAGCGTATTCCGGGTATCCGAAAGAAGGGAACACTTTGGGAGCCGGTAAGACAACTCCCTGAAAGTTGTTTCCGCCATCGTGGCTTACGCTCAGTTGAGAGCCGTCTTCGTCGGAGTGACCAATCATCCATATATCCTTGTCTGTAGCGGCAAGAATCCCGTCAATTGCCCCTGCAATTCCGCTCTTTGCCCAATTCCAGGTTCTGCCACCATCCGAGGTGGAAAGCGGGACACTACTGGCAAAGAGCGTATTTCTAGCTTCGAGCAAGCTCATCCAGCCATGGAGCTTATCGGCGAAGACAATGATTCCCCGGTCAGTGAGCCCATGCTGGCCTTCCCATACCGGAAGATTTGCTTCTGTCCAGCTCGCTCCGCCATTGAAAGTGGCGGAGACTCTAAAAGTCTGGTCATTTTCCGGCGAATCAGGAGTTGGGTCTTCGTCACCTCGAATCCGATGCGCGAGAAGCACCCAGCCGGTGTCCGCGCTGAGGAAGAAGACGGAGGCATACCCATCGCGATTCGGGTTGGGCGGGGAGATGTCCTTCCAGTGCGCGCCGTTGTCGGTGGTCAGGAGCAGTTGACCGCCGGTTGAGGCCCATCCGGTGGTGGAGTTGAGCAGCTTGAAGTCCTTTATTGGCAGCGCCCTGACCGGCATCTTGGCGATCTGCTCGGGGGTGGGCTGGTGGACGGTTGAGGCCCCTACCGGGGCGGGTTGAGGGTGAACGGGCGGCCCTTGCGCCCCCGCATGGAGAGCGAAGAGCATGGCGAACGCAGCAAGAATGGAGAAATACCGGGGGATTTTCACATACAACTCCTTTTGGCTGAGATCGTAGGCCGCCCGCTGGAGTCCGTCAAGTTACTTTTCAGTGTTTTCATCCTGTGGCGAGGCCTGAATGGCTCAAACTGGCCCTCGGCATTGCCTGTTAGTTGCGAACTCCATTGGCTGCGGCTTCCACCTTGTTGATTCCTTTCTAAATATTGAATCCGAGGCGCCGGTCGATTCCGTTTGGCCGGCGCCCGCCGCGCGCGGTCTCCGCGGCTACTGGGATACAATCGAACAAAGCGCATAACGGTCCCGGAGTGAGCAGGATGGGATTCCGGTGCGCAAATCTCGCCGTTCCACCCGGAGCAAGGCCTTCCGTATGGCCCGCATCTATCCATTTCGCGCCTGGCGCTACAATCCCTCCACCGTCCGGCTGGAAGACGTGGTCACCCAGCCCTACGACAAAATCTCTCCCTCCATGCAGCAGGCCTACTACCAGCGCAGCCCCTTCAACCTGGTCCGCATCATCCTCGGCCTGCCGGAACTGTTTGACACCGAGCGCGGCGAGAGCGTCTATACGCGGGCGGCGCGCGACTTTCGCGCCTGGCGCGAGCAGGGCGTCCTGGTTCAGGAAAAAGACCCCTGCATCTTCGCCTACTCCCAGAGTTTCAAGGTCCCCGGAACCGAAATCGTCAAGGAACGCCGCGGCTTTATCGCCCTCGGCAAGCTCCACGACTACGCCGAGCAGGTCGTCTTCCGCCACGAGCAGACCCTTTCCAGGCCCAAGAGCGACCGCCTCAACCTGCTCAAAGCCACCCATGCCCATTTCGGCCAGATTTTTATGCTCTACTCCGACCCCGCCGGCAGCGTGGAGAAGATTTTGTACGACGGCAGCGGCCCCGCCGACGCCGAGGTCACTGACGAATACGGCGTGCTTCACCGCCTGTGGCGCATCGCCGACTCCGCGGCCATCCGCCTGCTGACCACGGCCATGGACGACAAGAAATTGATCATCGCCGACGGCCACCACCGCTACGAGACCGCGCTGAACTACTCTAGGGAGCACGCGCCCGCCGCACCGGCCAAGGCTGAATCCAGCACCAGCCAGTTGCCGCAGCCGGCCTACCCTGAAGCCGTCGTCATGATGACCTTCGTCAATACGGACTCCGACGGCCTGGTCATTCTACCCACCCATCGCGTGGTCCACAGCCTCCCGAGCTTCGACCCAGCCGCCTTTGCCCGCGCCGCCGAGGAGTTTTTCACCGTCGAGCCGCTGCCGACCGCTGAAGCCGTCAATTACATCGAGACACTGAGCAAACAGCAAGGCACTGCCTTTGTCGCCGTCACCCGCGCCGGGGCTCTGCTTCTGCGCTCCAAACCGGAAGCCGTAGCCGCCGTTCTGGCCGGTCTGCCCGAGCGCCAGCGCCAGCTTGACCTCAGCCAATTGCACTCCATCGTGCTCCACCGGCTCCTCGGCCTCGACGCCGAAAAGGTCCGCGAGCAGACCAATATCCGCTACCTCCGCGACGCCGCCGAAGCGGTGGAGTTGGTTCGCCCCGCCACGGCGGGCAGGCGCGGCGAGGCCGACGTCGCCTTCCTCACCAACCCCGTCTCCATGGAGCAGTTGCGGGAAGTGGCTTTTGCCGGCGACGTCATGCCGCAGAAGTCCACCGACTTCTTCCCCAAGCTGCTCAGCGGCGTGGCCATCTATGCGCTGGACTAAGCGCAGGAGCGGAAGAAACTCATTCGGGTTCATAGGGCGATAAACCGAGGAGACCAATGCCGACGATCAGCAGGTTTTACGGAATCTTGATTCAGATGTACTTCGGTGACCATGTTCCACCTCACTTTCATGCGCTGTATGCTGAATTCGAAGCATTGATCGACATTCAGACATTCGAGGTCATCCGTGGAGATTTGCCTGGCCGCGCCATGGCGCTCGTGCTGGAATGGGCACAACAACACCGCGATGAACTCAGGAAGGATTGGGAACTATGCGTACAGAATCAAACGCCAGTGAAAATTCTCCCGCTGACTTAACCGCGGAGGTCGCACCCCGGTCGCCTTGGCGTGTAACCGAAGTCGAAGCCCTTCCAGGGTTCCGGCTGCGGGTTGCATTTGCCGACGGCCTTACGGGGATGGTAGATATGTCGGGCTTGGTACATTCGCCGAAGGCCGGGGTATTCGCCGCGCTTGCCGACCCGTCTCTGTTTGCACAGGTCACGCTTGATTACGGCGCCGTTGCGTGGCCCAGTGAACTGGATCTTGCACCAGACGCGATGCACGCCGCAATCCAGGAGCATAGGGAGTGGTCACTCTAGAATTCCGATATATTTGGGCATTTGCGGCTTTGATGGCGGCCTCACATATGGCTGCCGCCCAGGCCCCGCCCGCAGGCCCGCCAGCTCGATTTCTGGTGGTGCTTGATGCCGCCCACGGCGGCGACGACCCCGGCGGGCGCCTGAGCAACGGCCAGGCGGAAAAGACCTTCACTCTTGCCCTCGGCGTCAGGCTGCGTTCGCTGCTGGCCGCGCGCGGCATCCAGGTCGTCACCACCCGCGAATCCGACGCCACCGTGAACCTCAACCGCCGGGCTGAAGTCGCCAACCACTCCAACGCGGCCGCCTGCCTTAGCCTCCACGCCTCTGAGAGCGGCTCCGGCGTTCATCTTTTTGTCTCCTCGCTGGCCCCGGCCGAACCCGCGCGCTTCGCCGCCTGGAAGACCGCGCAGGCCGCCTGGGTCACGCGCAGCCTGGCTCTCGCCGGGGTGCTCAACTCTGCCCTCCTCCACGCCGGCATCAACGTCACCCTGGGCAGCGCCGCGCTGCCCGCGGTTGACAGCATGGCCTGCCCCGCCGTAGCCATTGAGATTGCCCCAGACCGCGACTCCAGCCATGCTGTGACCGCCGGCCTGGACGATCCCGGCTACCAGGCCCGCGTGGCCTCCGCGCTGGCCGCCGCGATTCTCGAATGGCGCACGGAGGCCGCCCGCCCGTGATTCCCCGCCACCAGACCATCCTCTTCATCGTCCTGCTCCTGGCTTCTGTGGTCATGGGCGTGGTCCTGTGGCAGTTGCGGGAGCGCGCCCACCAGCGGCTGGTCGCCGGCGAAGACTCCGCGCCCACCCAGGCTCCCGAGGTCGCGCCCGCCGTACAGGCTACCCTCATCGTGGCCAACGACGCCGACAGCTCCCTGCGCGCCCAGATCCAATCCCTGCCTCTGCCCCAGGACCCCGGCGCGCGCGCGCGCGCCATCCTGGGCAGGCTGTTCGACCTCTACGCCACTCCCGATGCCGCCCACCCCGTCCCCGGCGGCGCCGGCTCCGTCACCCAGGTCTTCCTGTTGCCGGCCCAGGCCCCTCTCACGGGTCCTGATACGGGACCGGACACAGGCTCCAGCACGCCCACCGAATCCAAACCCGGCCAGACCAACTCAAGCCAGTCCGGCCCCGAGCTAGCCGTCGTCAACCTCACCGCCAGCTTCGCCGCCAGCCACCCTTCCGGCCTTGAAACCGAGACTCTCACCGTGCTCTCCATCTGCGCCACCCTCCACGCCAACCTGCCCCGCGTCACTCAGGTCCGTTTCCTGGTCGACGGCCAGCAGCGCGCAACCCTTGCCGGCCACGCCGACCTCACCCGCACCTACCTCGCCGCTGAAGCTGTGCCCTCCGAGGGAGCACACCCATGACCAGCCCCAAGACCAGCCCAGAAGCAACCGTCAAGGCCGCCACTCCCACCATCGGCGTCTTCGATTCCGGCTTCGGCGGCCTCACCGTCCTCCGCGTGCTCATCCAGCGGCTCCCGCACGCCCGGTTCGCCTTTCTCGGCGATACGGCCCGCCTGCCCTACGGCTCCAAGTCCCGCCGCACCATCGCCCGCTACGCCGCCCAAAGCGCCCAATTCCTGGTCCGCGAGCAGGGCGCCGAGTTCCTCGTCATTGCCTGCAACACCGCCAGCGCCCTGGCCCTCGACGCCATTCAGGAAGCAGCCCTCGGCGTCCCCGTCTTGGGAGTCATAGCCCCCGGCGCCACTGCCGCCCGCGCCGCATCCCGCACCGGCGACGTCCTGGTCATCGCCACCGAAGCCACCGTCCAGAGCCACGCCTACGCCGCCGCCTGCCGCGCCCAGGGGCTCCGCGCTCTTGAGAAAGCCTGTCCGCTGCTGGTCCCGCTGGTCGAGGAAGGCTGGACCGACCATCCGGTCACCGCCGAGGTCATCCGTATCTATCTCGAAGAATTAACCACCGAAGCCGCCGCTGCGGGCCTCAACCCTGACACGCTGGTCCTCGGCTGCACCCATTACCCGCTCCTGCGCCCGCTCCTCGAACGCATCATTGCCCGCGCTGTCCCCGCCGGCATCCGGGTCATCGACTCCGCTGAAGCCGCCGCTGAGGCTGCCCTGCGCCTCTTCGGCCAGCGGGAAACGGAGGAACGTTCGCCGGCCGCGCAGGTCCGCTGCTTCGCCACCGATTCCGTCGACAAATTCGAGCGCCTCGGCTCCCGCTTTTTAGGCCGCCCCGTCGGCAAGGTCGAGCTGGTCGACCTCGGCGGCTGATATTCGCTGATATTCTATGAATTGGCGGGTCCGGCATCCCCCAGAGCAATCTGAGCAATCCTGTCCGCGGACCCTGGAGGAAGAAAGCAAGCATGATCAATCTGGCGGGTAAGACGGCCGTGGTCTTCGGGCTGGCCAACAAGCGTTCCATCGCCTGGGGCATCGCCCAAAAGCTGCACGCGGCCGGCGCAACCCTGGCCATCTGCTATCAAAATGAGCGCATGAAGCCCGATGCCGAGCAGCTTATCGCCGAGTTGCCCGGCGCCAGCGGCTTCCAGTGCGACGTGTCAAACGATCATGAGATCGAAACCCTCTTTGCCGCCTTCAAGCAGAAATACGGCAAGATCGAGATTCTTGTCCACGCCGTCGCCTATGCGCCCGTAGAAGAACTCCGCGGCGAGTTCCTCTCGACCACCCGCGAGGGCTTCCGCATCGCCCACGACGTCAGCGTCTACTCCCTCATCGCCGTCAGCCGCGCCGCCGCTCCCTTGATGACCGAAAGCGGCAGCATCATCACCCTCACTTACTTCGGCGCCGAGAAGGTCGTCCCCAACTACAATGTCATGGGCGTCGCCAAGGCCTCGCTTGAAGCCACCGTCCGCTATCTTGCCTGGAACCTCGGCCCCAGAAACATTCGCGTCAACGCCATCTCCGCCGGTCCCATCAAGACCCTGGCCGCCCGCGGCGTCGGCGCCCTCGGCGACATGCTCAAGTCCCACGCCGACCGCGCCCCTCTCCACCGCAACGTAGACCAGTTAGAAGTCGGCGGCGCAGCCCTCTTCCTCGCCTCCGACCTGGCCAGCGCCGTCACCGGCGAAACCCTCTACGTGGACTGCGGCTATAACATCATGGGGTTTTAGCAGAAACCTTAGATTGTTCAAGTCTGCTCCTTAGTCGAGGCCGTTTGCTCGAAGAAAGAGAACGAGTCGAAGGATCGCTCCTAGCTGGCGAGATGGTCTGCCTGTCGGCCAAACGCGTCGCAATAGAGCGAGTCGCAGCCGGAAACGGATTGGTATACTGCGCGGCAATCGGAAGGCTGCTCAGATCCACGAATGAGACGCCGGTTGCAGTGATGACGGCGAGAGTATTTTGCCCTTCGGCCATCAAAAGCGGATCGTAAACATTGGCCGGTGTAACTGGAATCTGGATACGGTAGAGCAGGCGACCGGTGTTTCGAGCAATCATATCGATCCCATCAGTAAGCGGCTGAAACAGGATGCTGCCGTCATGGTTGAGCTTCTGCCCGCCCACGGAAGTTGGGAACCATGTCTCCCAATCGATATAGGCTGTTTCTGTTTCCGCTTTGAACAAGGAATCGGTAAATTCTCCTTCAGCATCCAAAGTGTCTCCGTCACCTGAAATTGCGAAGTCCGGAAAGCCGCCGTTAAGGCTTAAATCCGAGCCTATAATCTGATCGCTTGATGTATCGATGATGAAATAGCCCATGTACACTAGATTGCCATCTGGACTCAGAATGGCGCGCACGTAGCTGTCGTTTGAACTTCCGCTTTGCGGATACACTATAGCTCCAGAGATTAAACAGTAAAGGTCAGTAATCGAGCCGGTCGAAGTATCGAGCTTGTGTAGCGCGGGGTCTCCAGTTCCACCGATATCGGCTGTGTAGAAGTAAACCATTCCGGCGTTTGTGACGGCAAGCCCGCTTGGCGCCAGGTTAGCTGAAAACCCGTCGCTGTCTAGCGACATCGGATAGCTCGTCGCAGACGCCGGACTATCTGGATTGAGTACATAGATGGCCTGATCGCCGTAGTCGGAAACGGCAAGCTTGGTACCGTCGGGGGACTCTGAAATTGCCAGCAACTGAGTCTTGCTACCCGCTCCGGGGAGGGTAATTGGCGAAAGCCATTTCCCTGTGCTCTTCGAAAGAATCTGAATCTGCTTTTGATCCGTAAAATAGTAAAGGTCTCTGCCCGCGTCATAAATCCCAGCCTGCAAATTGGCAGTGATCGGATAGAACTGTGTTGCCGCAGTATAGTGAAATGCACCTGAAGCAGTAGCTGAACCGGAAGGTGTGGTCACCGTCACGTCGACGGCCGTGCCCGCTGTTCCAGATGGAATTGTGAATTGCAGCGAATTTGTAAGGAACGGATAGGGATCAATGGGAGGGCTGTCGTGGATCACCGTGACTGGAGCGGATTGCCTGCTCACGGTCACCTGAACTTCCGAAGTGGAATCCCCAAAACCGTAGCCGATGATCGTGCCAGTCTGCCCACCTTCCGCCGTAGCTCCGTTGGGAATGACCTCCAGGATCGTTGGCCCATAGCTAAAGCCTTCCGGCGCAATGCCAACTCCTCCATCGCTCAGGACTAAAACTAAATCCACTGCGCCTGCCAGACTGCTGGGCGGGGTGGTCACGTGCGCATCGGGGTAATTCTCTGGGTTCGTAACCAGGGAGGCGTCAGATCCAGGGATATTCCCAACGTAGATTTGGCTTAAAGTAGCATTATCCGACACATTATCATAAAAGAATAAGGAAAGGAATTCGGTTAATTCAGTTCCTCCGGTTAAAGGCCCAGTTGTATTGTTTCCTAAGCCGGGAGCAATCAATGTCGGGTCGCCTGTCTGAATTTGTGAAGCGTCATTGAATGAGACTCCGTGCCCTATTGGTCCCATAATCAGCCCTGTCTCATCGATAGCGCCGGGGAGGATTACATCTTGCGAATCGGTCACCGCAAAACTTGGAACCCAGCCTATCTGCTGATATGTAGTGGTGTCATACGCGCCAAGTGCCCCTCCTGCGGCTCCAAATGTTCCAGTTTGGTTAGCCAGGTAGAGCGTCTTCCCATCAAGGCTAATGACTCCACTACCGGCCGCATTTGGAATCTCAAAACCCGCATTGCCAGGACCGTTTGAATTAGGGTTCGTAATCTGGCCGAGCATCTGCACGGTCCTGGCATCGAAGACGGCAACTCCTTGAAGATTTGTTGTCAGGAAAAAGCGTGTTCCATCTGGAGTGGGAATGATTTCCCTTACCGGTGAGCCAGACGGAGTCGGCAACGACCCGTACGTTGCAACCTGTGCAATGGGGTCATAAGAACAGATTGGGGCACTGGCGCTTGTGTCCACCCATGTCACCAGAATTCGCGTCCTGTCACCACTGAGCGCAATAGTTCCCTCGTTTCCGACGTTACAAACGCTGCCGTTTGTTCCGGTATCCAGGGAATTGGTGACAGGGTTCCACACTGCGGAATTGCCAAAGCCATCGACTCCGAGAATCCCCAATTCCGTCGTTCCCTGCAAGGCCAGGCGCCCATCGGATAGAACCAACGCTGTGAGTGCGGCAAAGCCGCTCGGACCTATCGAGGCCTCAGGGTACCGAGTGGTCACGGTGAGCGTGGACGTGTCAATTTGATAAAGATCCCCGATCAACGTGCCCGCATAAAGGCTCCCATTGTAGGGTGAAACATCAATCCCCCATGCCAATGGAACTGGAATCGTCGCGATCTCGTTCTCCTGCGTCGCGCTGAAGACATCGATCTCGTTCATATAGGGATTGCTCACGAAAAACTGCTTATGCACCGGATCGTACACACTGAAATGGGGCGGCGAATACTGCAATGAATTCGGATCGTAGAACGAGTTCGTGCGCAGATACTGCGTGCGTATGGGTGGATGCGCTCCGGTGACCGCCGCAACCACGCTCAATGCCACCTGCGCGCTTTGACTCAGGCTACCTGAGGTACCCTGAAACGAAATGGTAGCCGCGCCCGCCGTGGCCGACGCTGCGACACTCAACGCCACCTGCTGTTGACCTCCCGGCGTCAGGCTGAATGTAGCCGGAGAAGCGGTTACTCCCGCTGGCAAGCCGCTCACGGCTATGCTCACGTTCGACGCAAAGCCGCCGGACCCTGTCACGCTGACCGTCACATTCTGACTGCCTCCCGTATCGACACTTAGGCTTGACGGTGTCGCGGAGATTGAAAAATTCGGCGGAAGAACCACGACGCTCAGAGAAACCTGCGAACTATGGCTCAGACTGCCGGATGTGCCTTGAAATGTGACCGTAGCCGTGCCCGCCGCGACCGAGGCCGCCGCAGTCAGCGTTATCTGTTCCTGACCTCCCGGTGTCAGGCTGAATGTCGCCGGAACGGCAGTGACTCCCGTGGGCAGCCCGCTCACTGCTATGCTAACGCTCGACGTAAAGGTGTTGACTTCCCCCACGCTGACTGTAACCGTCTGGCTTTGGCCGCTGTTCAAAGTCAGGCTCGGCGGCGAAGCGGAAATCGAAAAGTCCCCAGCCGGCGGCGGGGCAGTTCCACCCCCTCCGCCACACCCGGCCAAGAGCACGGAAAAAATGCCAAGAGCGGCAGAACACAGTCCTGAACGATGAATGCGGAAGAAACGCGTCGTACTCATGCAGATCCCTCGAAAGAACGAAATCTCATGCCCCGGATTAAGCCAGCTATTGCGGATGATAGAAATTCTAGCATAGGACTGTACTTAAACCAGTGAATTCACTCTGCGGACTTTCTGCTCCCGCCTATTCCTTCAGCGTCACCGTAATCTTCCGCGTGTCGCCGCCGGTCGAAGTAATAAGAATCTCCACGGTCGCCTTCTTGCGGATGCTCTTTAACTTCTCGCCCCCCTCCACCAGCACCAGCGCATCGGGAGTCAGCAGCTCGTCCAGCCCCAGCGTCTCCAGTTGGCGTTCACCCTCAAGGCGATAAACGTCCAAACAGAAGAGGTTGACCGGCTCACCGGTCAACCTCAAATGATTGCAGAAGGATTCCCTTAACTTGGTAGCTATCCGGCCCCCGTCGTCAACTTTGTGGGGGCCGAACGATCAGTTTTACCGGCGGAGCAGGCCTGCTGGCCTGCTCCGCCGGTTTAAGCAGCTACTTCTTCACCGGCGCCGCGGCCTTCTTGCTGTGCGCCGGACTCTTTTCGTTGAGAAGAGTCAGGGCATCGGCGGCGTTGAACGGGTACCGTTGCACCGATTCCTGGCTCGGCTGGCCCGTGGTGCTCAGGGTGACGTCTACACGGCGGTTTTTAGCCAGGACAATGACGGGCAGCTCCTTGAGAAGTTTCTCCCGCTCCGCGTCACTCAGCTCAGGATTCTGTTTGACCGACTCTTCCACCTGGTCAGCGGTGAGCTCTTGCTCCTTGCCAAGGCCGAGCGTTTCAATCTTGGCTTCGGGTACACCCTGTTCAACCAGGAACTGTTTTGCGCGAGCGACACGGCGTTCGGTAAGCGCCTGGTTGTACTCGACTGATGCGCGCACATCCGCATGTCCGGTCAGGGTCAGGTGGGCATCCGGTTTGAATGTGAGGTAGCTCTTGAAGTCCGTCGCCAGGGTGGTTAGGGTTGCCTGCTGGCTAGCCACCAGACCGCCATTGGGATGCTCGATCCTGGGCTCATCGGTCTGGAAAAATATACTGTGCAACGCCAGGCGAGCCTCGAGCCGCACTTGCTCCGCGGGGGGGGCCGGAGGAGGCGGAGGAGGCGCGACGGTCACGCTGGTGTTCGCGGTTGCCGTCTGACCCTTGTCGTCGCTCACGTTGCAGATGATGCCTACGGCGCCGGTCGGCGCGCCCGTCGAATCGAATGTCGCCGAGGCGCCGGTTCCGCTGATGGTCCCGGACGCAGTCGAGTAGCTGTAAGTCAGCGGGCGGTTCTGCGGGCTCATGCCCATGGCCGTCACGTTGCTGGTCTCACCCGGGTTGATAGTGCTGGGGCTGGCCGAGCAGTTGATCGTCGGCGGCTCAAAGGCCTTCACCGTGAAGCTGGCCGTTGCGGCGGCAGATTCCCACGGCTGGAGGCCTTCCTTGCCGGGTCTGCCTTCCTTCACTCCACAATTCACCGTATAGGCGCCCGGCGCCAGCGCTCCCGTGGCTGCCGTGTCCAACAAAACTGTCGTTCCGTTGCCCGTCAAGCCCGGCACTCCCGTCCAGTAATAAACCACATTCAGCTTGGGATCCAGGTTGCCGGCCGTCGCGGTCACCGTGACCGGGTCGCCGGGGAAGATCGTAGCCGGACTGGCCGAACACGCCAGGGTCACCAGCGTGGAAGCGGGATTTCCACCAAAGCCGAAGACAAGTCCGGCAGATAGGCGCACGTCGTCCTGCTCAGTGGTCTTTCCGGTGGTGTAATCCTGGAACCCGGTCATCAGGTATTCGGCCTGAATGACGCGGATGGCGAAATGGCGGTGGACCCTGACGTCCAGGCCGCCGCCGCCGGTCCAGGCAAACGTGTTCTGAGCGGGAAGGAGCGTGCAGCTGAATGTGCAATCGGCGAGTGTCACTTCATTGGCGTGTATGCCTCCAAAAAGAACCTGAACAAAGGGAGTGATCCTGTCGTTCCGGAAGGAAAGGCGCGGACCGAAGAGATAGCTGATAGCACCCACGTTGGGGTTGTTCACGTCGACCGTAGAGCCATATCCGCCCTGGAATCGGACCTCCGAGTTGGTGTAGGCGCCAACGTCGCCAACGATCCCCAGATAGCGGTTGACGTTGAAAGCGATGGACGCGCTGCCGCCATTCATCCACATCAGCCGGTTTCCCCACTGCGGCGCCGGCACCGAGCGCAGATAGGAGTAGCCCAGGAACAGTTCAGCCTTGGGATAACTCTCCACGCCTCTCGAATACGGCGTGGCTGCCGACATCGAGGCCGCAGGCATTGGAGCCGCCGGCAGCGGAGCGGCCGGATCGGAGACAGCCGCGGCGCTGGAGCTGGAATCCGCGGCTTTATCGTTCCCGGCGCCGGTTGACGGCTTTGCCGCTTCGTCCGCACGAAGCAAGAACGCGGGCATTAGAAAAATGGCGAATGCCGCTGTGGCAATCATTCTTGCACTCAATCTCATTGTTGCCTCCCGAACTGCTCGTCGCGATCATCGAAAATCTCAGCGCCGGGTTTACTCGACGCGAATTAAACACGCCAAACACTGTATTGCCTGAAACTGGCTGAGACCGCCCTGGGGGGCGGTCTCAGCCGGAACTTTACGGGGTAGGCACATTGATGACAGTGTCCACCAGTGTGGTCGACGCATTCAAACTAATCAGTCTGCCGTTGACTGTCACTGGATTGACATATCCGGCAGTTGAAACGTGGATGAAATTGGTCGCGATGATGGTTCCCTCGAACGTCCCGCCTCCCGACGGTTCGAGGTATACACCGGTCCCCTCCACCACCCAGAAGATGTTGCTGGCCTTGGCGCCGCCTTTCAGGATGACATTGCAAGGTGTTGCCGGCAAGCCTACGGTGAGTATTGTTCCGATCTGGAAGACAAAGCGCGCATTGGGATCGCCCTTAGCATCGAGAGTTACATCCCCAGCCGTTATGAGAACTGGGCCTGAGGTTGTCCAGACGCCGGGGTAAATGGTTGTATGGCCTATCTGCCCAGCCAGAGAGCCGCTTGAGGGGAGGCCTGTAAGAGTGGTGTAAGCGGTGGTAGCTTCCGCCAAGGCTTCATCTGCGATGGCGATATCGGCTGCCGTTCCTTCCGGGCAGGAACCGTTGGGAACTATCGGTGAGTAGATCGTTCCAGTCACCAGCCCTACATTGGCTGTCGTTTCCGTATACGTGCATCCCTGTGTGCTACCAGCATATGAGTCCACCGGTAAAACGGTGTTATCGTGGAATCCGGTATACGAAGTAGCGGCGGTCGCCGTGGTCCCGCTATCTCCATGGATGACCGTGGTGAGTCCCGTGTTGGTCATCCCTGCGGTGCCGCTAAAACCGCCAAAGGGCGTTATGGTTGGCCCAAGGGTGACTGGCTGCTGACAACTTGGCGTGTCGGTCGTGACGGTCTTGAAGGTCCAGGGATTCGGTGGGCCGGTGGTCCCCAGCGGATCGCCGAATACGTCCGTTGCTCCATCGGTCACCGTTGCGGTATAGCTGGTGTCGAGAGTGAGCGGGTTCGTGGGCGTGAAAGTGGCAATGAAGTTGGCCTGATCGTAAGAATACTTTCCAGCTATCGGAGTTCCGCTCGCTGCCGTACCCGTATAAAGCAGGAAGGTTGTCGAGGAAGTACTGGACGTGCTGAGGGTCAGTGGATTCATCGCCTCGCTGAAGGTTGCGCTGACTGCCTGAAGCGGACACACACCTGTGGCGCCGCTGGCGGGGACCGTCGAAACCAGCTCCGGCGTGTTGACGGGAGGAGCCGTGCCGGTCGTGAAGGTCCAGACGCAGTTGCCGCCGGTGCTGGTGGCACAAACAGTCGGCACCACTCCACCATTCAGTGCAGTGCCGGCCACGTCCGTAACTCCGTTTGAGATGGTGGCTGTATACGCGGTGCTGGGCAGCAGAGGAGTACTCGCTGGCGGCAGCACGAACACCAGATTTCCACCCGCTCCACCCGCTGCGTAAGCAACCGTGCCACCGGTCACGGTATTGATGACGCTCCCTACCAGGTATGTCAGCGTAAAGTTTGCCCTGACGATCGTGTTAGGGTTCATCGGCTCACTGAACGCGGCGCTGATGATCTGCAGATTGATGGGCACGAGCGTGGCTGCATTTGCGGGGATGGTCGAAGTGACCGTCGGCGCTGGAGGAGGCGGCTGGGTAAGCGTGGTAAATGTCCACACGTAGGCGCCGGCCATCGCAATGCCTGCAGTGTCCGTAGCCCCTGTGCTGATCGTGGCCGTGTAGGTGGTGCCGTAGGATGGGAGAGCGCCGCCAAACGTGGCAACGGTGTTGCCAGATCCATTAAGAACGCACGTGACGGGTGGCGTTGCGCCAGTCACGGCAACGTCGCCCATCGGGGCTGTGACTGTAAAGGCAGTCTGGAGAGACGCACAGCTCATCGGCTGGCTGAAGGTCGCGCTGATGGTCACGTTTAAGGCAACAGGATCAGCGAATGGAGCGGGGGTCACTGACGACACGAATGGGACCACCCGGGGAGTTGCGGCAAGCGTGGTAAAGGTCCACACGTAGTCGCTAACCAGCTCAGCGCCCCCGGGGGTCGCGGCCGCAGTGGTGATCTTAGCCGTGTAGGTGGTGCTGGTTGCCAGAGCGGCTGCCGGCGTAAACGTCGCAGTTACACCACTGTACGTCACGGCTCCAGTGACGGCTCCGCCTGGCCCCGCCACCGTAAAGGTTCCGGCGGAGGTGATCGAGGCTGGGCTCATCGCCATGTTGAATGTCGCGGTGACGGTTGTGTTGGTGAGGACACCGGTAGCGCCCTGAGCGGGGGTTACTGACACCACGCCTGGGATGTTTACTGTTTCCTGGCCGCATCCGGTTACAAAAACGACCAACAGAGCCGCCAGCCAATACGTGATTCCAAACCTGTATTTGCGCATTTGATCCCTCTCGTCCAACTGTGGTGGCAAAATGTCCAAAGCTCATCGATGCGCCGGCTCGGCACGGAATGCCGACACAGCGTGACTCTGCCAACTTAGCAACGGAAGTTTGCCGGGTCTGTACAAAATTGCTCATCGTAACGCCGGAATTGTGAAAAGGTAACTTACGCCGGGATTGTCAAAAGGCAACTTCGCGTCTCTGAGCAAAATTGAACATATATTTAAAATTGGGCATTTATTTTAGGGCAAGAGCGGTAAATACGGGCCCGCATCACTGGACGGATGCTCGGCAGCACCAAACTGTGCATAAATCGTCTGACGGGACGTGACAAACTGCGCAATGCGCGTGCAGCCGCAAAGCTCGGAAAATAACCGCTGCTTCCACGAACTTGCGCCGCTACTCCTTCAACGTCACGGTAATCTTTCGCGCATCCCCACCAGCCGAGCTGATCGCAATCTCCCCAGTCGCCTTTTTGCGGATGCTCTTGAACTTTTCGCCCCACTCCACCAGCACCAGCGCGTCCGGCGTCAGCAGCTCGTCCAGTCCCAGCGTCTCCAGTTGCCGCTCGCCTTCCAGCCGATACACGTCCAGGTGAAACAGCTTCACAGGCTTGCCGTCCAGCGCGCCGTCGTACTCATGCACCAGGGTGAAGGTAGGGCTGGTCACCTCGTCCGCCTCAGCCGCGTCCAGAGCCTCGGCAATCCCTTTCACCAGCGTGGTTTTTCCGGTGCCCAGGTCGCCGCGCAGCAGCAAAAGTTGCGGCGGCTTCAGCAGTCGCGCCAGCTTGCGGCCCACTTCAATGGTGTCCGCGCCGCTCATGGTGGTGAACTCGTGAATCCGGCCTTCGGCTACAGGTGCGGCGTTGCTCATCCCGGAACCTCATGAGGGGCCGCTGCATGCAATGCCCCCTGCAACCAAACATACCCGTTCTCCCCACGGGAATGAAAGCGAAAAGCCCTGGAAAACTGCGCAAGACTGTCCGTGGCCAGCAATGTGTGCTCGTCCTGGGTACCCTCTGGGTAGCGAACGGCCATATCCGCGGCCAGTCCGTGCAGAGTTACCGCCGCCTCCACCGCCCGCGCTGCGTCCTTGGGATACTGTGCCAGCAGCCCGGCCACCAGCCCGGTCAAAAAGTCGCCGCTGCCTCCCTTCGCCATCCCCGGATTGCCGGTCGTATTCACGGCCACCTTCCCGTCGGGATGCGCAATCAGCGTCCGCGCGCCCTTCAGCACCACCGTCACGCCAAACCGCTCGGCAAACCCTCGCGCCACTTCCAGCCGCTTGGCCTGCACCTCGGCCACCGTAATCCCAGCCAGCCGCGCCATCTCTCCAGGGTGTGGCGTCAGCACCAGTGTGCGCTCACTGCGGTGAGCCAACTTGGCCAGCAGCCCCGGCTCGGCGGCCAGAATATTCAGCGCATCCGCGTCGATCACCGCCGGAATCTTGGTTGCCTCAATCAGTCCCATGGTGAACTTCACCGTCTCCGGCTCCTGACCCAAACCCGGCCCGATAACCAGCACCGTCTTCCCGGCCATAAGCGCCGCCACCAGCTCCGGAGCGAGGTTCTCGGCCGAGATGCGGCCCGCCGCAGTCGCCGCCAGCGGCCAGGTCATCAGCTCCGGCGCAATAGCGGCCACCAGCGCCAACGCCGGCGCCGGCACCGCCGCCGTTGCCAGTCCGGCCCCAGCCCGCAACGCAGCCAGAGCCGCCATGGCCGGCGCGCCCGCCTTGCCCCCAGCCGTCCCAAAGGTAC
>CABDXY010000006.1_pt1 | contig 32251 bp, 22 predicted proteins | sample 3131871 | NCBI WGS metagenome assembly CABDXY01 (sample SAMEA5534336, study PRJEB31848) | metagenome | biome: tundra; feature: field; material: soil | place: USA | collected 2013-05 | depth 0.15 m
AGCATCTGGATTTCGTACTGTCGAATGACGGTGAACCATAAGCCATTTCACACCGGCCAGTTTACTTTTCATCACCGGCTGGCGTCTCCGGTGTCGCCCTGGGAACGGCTCAAAATCGGCGGCGGAACCCCGCCTATCCTGACTCAGCACGGCTGGATGATCGTTTACCACGGTGTTAGCGAGATAGACGAGCCTAACACCGAGAAGCATCCGTTGTGCTACTCGGCAGGGGTGATGGTGTTTTCAAAGGAGCATCCGCTCGTGATTCGCTATCGCTCGGAGGAGCCGGTGTTGACGCCGACTCTGCCGCAAGAGCGCCACGGAACCATCGCAAACGTCGTATTCCCCACGGGCATCGACCGGCGCGACGATCTTGGCGCGCCAAACCGTTTCGATGTCTACTATGGGATGGCCGACTGCCGCATAGGCGTGGCCCGGCTTGATTTGCCGGATACCCTGCCGCCGGAAGGGGTCGCCGATCCGCCGGAAGCAAAGGTGTGACGCTCCGATTGCGTCCCTGCAAGAAGACTTCCAATATCTCCATCACGCGGCCATACTGGCCACGGTCTTCATCGATCGAGACAATCTCAGCCATTGAGCACCATATAAATGAGTCTTCTCTATTTTGCCAGCTGCTTACGGATCGAAAGCAACTCTGCGCGTCGCTTTTCAGTGGTCTTGGGATATGCCATCTTGAGTTCATTGAGAGCTTCCAGAACGATTCCCGAAACGATCAACCGGGCGTTCTCCTTATCGTCGGCTGGAACAATGTACCAAGGCGCATGGCGCGTGCTTGTCGCGCTCAGGCACAATTCATATGCTTTCATGTACTGCTTCCAATATTTCCTTTCGTGAATGTCCGCGAGACTGAACTTCCAGTTCTTGTCAAACTCATCGATGCGTTCGAGGAATCGCTTTCGCTGCTCGTCGCGAGAAAGATGGAGGAAAATTTTGACCGTTCGGGTTCCGTTTCGATAGAGATGGCGCTCCATGCCGGCGATAGAGCGATACCGCTCTTCCCAGATGGATTTATCATCCCGCAGCTCTTCGGGAATGCCCTGGCTGCGAAGCAGCTCCGGATGTACCCGAACGACCAGCACCTCCTCGTAATAGGAGCGATTGAAGATGCCGATCCGTCCGCGTTCCGGGAGCCGGCACGTGGTACGCCAAAGGAAATCATGCTCCAGTTCCTCGGCGCTCGGCTGCTTGAAACTGAAAACCTCGCAGCCTTGCGGATTGATCCCGGACATGACGTGCCGGATGGCGCCGTCCTTGCCGGCGGCATCCATCCCCTGAAAGATCAGCAGGAATGCATAACGGTTAGAGGCATAATGGAGGCGTTGCAACGCGCTGAGGGTCTCCATGTGTTCCTGCATCAGTTCCTGGAACTGCCTCTTCGACTTGCAAAGAGGCTTCACCGTCGTAGGCCACTCGGCCAGGTCTACTTTATTCCCAGTCGATACACGGAAGTCCTTTGGATTGATTTTCATGTTTTCCATTCGCCATTACGAACTGCAAACGTGCATTGAATACTTTTGAGGGTCATACGGAAGCCTACGCAGACTTCGTATGTCCTGCCTGACCGCTTCGAGCCTCCCGCTCGGCCTGAAGCCAATCTTGATCCGCCTGGCTTTCGCCGCGGACACGCTGCTGGTAGAGTTCATAAGCGCGCTTGGCAATCTGCGGCGTGAGATCGAGCGGCTTCTTTGTCAGCAATGGAGCTTGAGTGGGATCGAAAATCCGATAAGCGAGCAGCTTCACGCGGTCATTGACCAGGAACCAGGCCAGGGCATAGCCCCAAACGAACATTGCCCAGCGCCAGCCGAGGGGTGTCATGAACACGCCATACACCGCAATGAGAGTCGCCAGGATCTGCGTGCCGAGCACCGCTATCCATAGAATGCGTGCGGGGCGGATCGACCAGAACGGGCCGCGCGTGCGAGTCAGGAAGATTGTCAGATGCCCGGCCACGGACAGCTTCAGGTACATGAGTGTCTGGATGTGCAAGCGGTCGAGGTGAAATACGCGCTCACCAAGATAGAATAGCCCGAATGCGGCCACAACCCCGATAACGCCCAGCATCGTGGATACACCCAGTACCAGGCGCATGTTCCATGCCTCGGGCTTGTCCTTGTAATGAACGTTGTCGTACGCGATGGACAGGATGGCTCCATCGTTGAGCAAGGCCAGCATCACGATCATCACCGCGGTCACAGGATAGAAGTTGAACACCAGAATCGACAGCGTCATGAACAGCAAAACGCGCAAGGTTTCAGCAATGCGGTATATGGCGTAGCTATTCATCCTCTGGAAGATGCGGCGGCTCTCTTTGATCGCGTCGATGATCACTGATAGGCCTGACGCCAGCAGCACAATGGACGCCGCCGCGCGCGCCGCGTCTGTCGCGCCGGAGACAGCGATGCCGCAGTCGGCTTTCTTGAGCGCGGGCGCATCATTCACACCATCGCCGGTCATGCCGACGATATGGCCGCGCTTCTGCAGGACATCGACAATATGGAACTTGTGCTCGGGAAATACCTGGGCGAAGCCGTCCGCATTTTCGATGGCCTCCGCAGTCTGCGGAGACTCTTGCTTCTTCGTGTCTCCCAGTGCGCCGGCATCCAGGATGTTCGTGCCCAGCCCCAGTTGTCTTGAGGTCTCCCGTGCGATTGCAATTTGATCGCCCGTCACCATCTTGACGTCCACGCCCATTTGCCGGGCGCTGGCGATGGTTACTTTAGCCTGCTCGCGTGGCGGATCGAACAGCGGCAACATGCCGATGAACTTCCATTTGCCTTCCTCATCCGCTCTGGCTACACCCAGGGAACGGAAGCCGCGTGCCGCGAATTCATTGATGGCTTTCTCCACAGCCGGCTTCACCTCACCGGCGTTGATCGACATCTCCAGAATCACCTGGGGGGCGCCCTTGGCCACAAAGAACTGTTTCCCGTCCGCGCCTTTCACAGTGGCTTCCGTCCGCTTATGCACCGGATCGAACGGCTGGAAATGCAAGACCTGATTGCTCTTCAAGGCTTGATCGTCCTTCACGCCACCGATCACGGCCAGGTCGATGGTGTCCTTGTCTTCAGCGCGCGATGCAAGCGCAGCCCATAGAATGACTTGGTCGGGAGCAATACCGTTCACGCTGAATGGATCGCCCAAGGTCAGCTTGTTCTCGGTCAGGGTGCCGGTCTTGTCCGAGCACAACACGTCCACGCCGGCAAGTTCCTCGATAGCCGATAAGCGAGTTACAATCGCTTCCTTCTTCGCCAGCAGCCGCGCGCCGACCGCCATCGTCACGGACAGCACCGTGGGCATCGCGACAGGGATTGCGGCCACCAGAAGCACCAGGCAGAATTCCAGCGTAGTGAGGACCGGATCGCGACGAAAGAGCGCGACGACGAGTATCAGCAGTACCAACGACACTGCGAGAACGATCAGATAATCGCCAATCTTCAGCACGGCGCGCTGGAAGTGGCTGACGGTATGAGCCTCCTGCACCAGTTGTGCGGTCTTGCCGAAGTAGGTGTTCGTCCCGGTGGCGTAAACCATCGCGTCGATTTCCCCCTGGCGGAGAATCGACCCCGAGAACACCGCTCCGCCGGGTTTGCACGTGACGGGCAAAGACTCCCCGGTCAACGCGGATTGATCGACTTCTACTGGATCGCCATCCAACAAGCGTGCATCCGCCGGCACAATGTCGCCTAGCCGCAGGCGGATGACGTCGCCGGGCACCAGCTCACTGGCCTTTGGGTTAACCCACTTCCCATCTCGCCGGACTTTTGCCTTGATGGCCAGCTTGGCCTTCAGAGCGGCGATGGCGTTGCCCGCCTGGTGTTCTTCCCAGAATCCGACCACGGCATTCGAACAAAGCAGAAGCAGGATGATGAAGAAGTCCAGCCAGTGCTGGACAATCCCCGATAGAATCACTGCCGCTTCAATCATCCACGGGATGGGACCCCAGAAATAGGTGAGGAACTTCAGAATCTGATTCGTTTTCTTTTCGGTGATCTCGTTAGGACCATATTGCGCCAGCCGCTTCTGAGCCTCGGCTTGACTGAGGCCGTCCGCAGAGGACTCCAACTTCTTCTGCAATTCCGGCATCGGGAGGGACTTCAAATCGTCTTTGGACTCGGGACTCTCAGCGATTGGTTTCAAAATGAACACCCATCGACGCTAGTTGCGTATGTGAGGTTCCGGCTGTGAGGACGCCTGAAATGTCATAGGCCAGGCATGGCCCGTTCGGAGAGGCTGTGCGGCACTCCCCACGACGTTGGGAACCCTCCCAACAATATCTTTCCTCGGTTGTGCGCAAGCTGTGCATTTCTGCTCAAGAGGGGCGTAGATGCAAGTCAGGGAATCATCGCGCTGTCGCCGCCGCCGGTCACTTTCCGGTCCCATTGTGCTCGCAGCGGATGACTCACGAATCGCCGGCTGGGAGGAGCTCACGAAGTGGCTTAAATACGCGGCTGCTCTGAGTTGTGCTCGGGCAATTGATCGAGCAGGACCACATTGAGGAGCGACTTATGCACCTGGATGCGGCCGTTGTAATCGATAAAGCCGAGCTTGCGAAAGCGATTCATAAAGAAGCTGACGCGGGACCGAGTGGTGCCGATCATGTCTGCCAGAGTTTCCTGCGTGATCGGGGGAATGAAGGTTTCCGGTTCGCCGGGCTTGCCAAATTCCGCCATGATCAGGAGAATCCGCGCCAGGCGCTTTTCACTGGAATTGAAGAGCTGATCGATAAGATCGGCCTGGGTGCGCATGCTGCGGGCCAGCAGGAACTTCAAGAAGATGTCAACGAACGCAGGTTCGTCATGCATCACGCGGACCATCTCCTCCCTTTTGATCTTGAGCGCCGTGCAGTTGTTGATGGCAGTGGCCGTTGCCAGCCGCAGCCCAGCCACTGCCGCAAGGCATTCCTCTCCAACGAAGTCGCCGGTGGAAAGAAGCGTGATGGTAGCCTCTTTACCGTTCCGCGAAACGACAGTGACCTTTGCGCGGCCCTTCTGAAGATAAAAGACAGAGTCTGTCGGGTCTCCCTGGCAAAAAAAGGTCTCCTTTGGCTCCAATTCAACGATTCTTCGGCCAAGGCCGGCGTTGGCAAGAAAGACAGCGGGGGAAAATGCCGTGTGGTTCGCATCGCTCATCAATGGGCAACCTCGTTACAGGCGGTTCGTTTGGCGTGGACGGCTCATGCTCAGCAAGCAGCCACCTTGGATACGGCAGAGGAGAGGATTGTGGCGAACCGATCGAACACCGCGAACGAAATGTTACAAACGGTGAAAAATACCCCTTGCTGCCTGATATCGGCAACACGATCAGAAGCTGCCTTTTTTGGGGCCGCGCCATATTCGAGGCAAACTACCCCCGCGCTTGAGTTCAATTCCGCTCCAGCTTTCATCCATCTTGCCCTTGAGCCGGAGCTCTTGTATGGTCCGTATTGCTCAACACCGAGGAATACCCGGAAAGCAGGCAAAAAGAGAGCTGACGCGGTCAGGAGGGCGATAGGCTTATACTGTTCATCTGGCAGAAAATGAGGGCACGCAACCTGCCGCGTCCTTCCCGCGTCTCATCTAACGAAGGTTTGCGGGACGTCTGGTCTATTGGGCCTGTCTTGGGGGAGTGGGCCGGAACTTGCAATTGCGCGGGATTCCTGCGATTCTGCGGAGTACACCTCCTCAAATGTGTTTGAACGCGGAGTCGTAAATGTCTGGAATTGAAGGCAAAGCAGATGGTCGGCACGTGGGCGCTGGCCACCAGTTGTCTGCACCACCCCCCTGGTATCGCAAGCGATGGGTTCTGTGGACAGGCTTGCTTTTACTGCTGCTTCTGGCCATAGTCGTTGTCGCCATCATCCATAAGAATAACGCCAAGGCAGCGGCGGCGAAGAGTGCGGCGGCTGCCGTCAAGCCGCCCGTTTCAGCCACGGTCGCAACTGCCACGAAGGGCAGCATTGGAGTATACCTCGATGCGATCGGCACGGTCACTCCGGTCTACACCACTTCCATCACCGCGCAGGCAAACGGAGTCCTGACCGCGGTGCATTACAACGAAGGGCAATTCGTCCAGAAGGGGGATCCGCTGATCGATATCGATCAGCGACCCTACCAGGCGCAATTGCTCGAAGCCGAGGGTACACTGGAGCGCGATACCAATGTTCTGGCACAGGCCCAAATGGATCTGGATCGCTACCGCACGGCGTGGGCGCGAAACGGAATCAACAAGCAACTGCTGGACGACCAGGAAAAGATTGTGCTGCAGGATCAGGGCACGGTGAAGAACGATCAAGGCACCGTGAATTACGACCAGGTCCAGCTCAGCTACTGCCGCATTTCCTCGCCGATTGCCGGCCGGGCCGGTCTTCGCCTGGTGGACCCCGGAAACGTGGTGCAGGCAGGCGGAACCACCGTTCTGGTGGTTATCACGCAAGTGCAGCCCATTACTGTGATTTTCATTCTGCCGGAAGACAGCCTGGGACAGGTGCAGGCGCGATTGCGCAAGATGCACACGTTGCCCGTCGAGGCCTGGGATCGCGCTCAGACCGCCAAGATAGCATCGGGCAAGTTGCAGACCATCGACAACCAGATTGACACCACGACGGGAACGGTCAAGCTGCGCGCCCTCTTCGACAACAGGAACGGCGCATTGTTCCCGAACCAGTTTGTCAACACAAGGTTGCTGGTGAACACGCTGGACGGCGTCACCCTGGTTCCCTCCGCGGCCGTTCAACACAATGGGCAGATAGCCTTTGTCTATGCAATTGCGAACGGAGTGGCGAGCGTGCGCAACGTCAAGACGGGCGTTTCGGATGGCGGCATGATCGCGGTGCAGGGAATCAACCCCGGCGAGGTTGTGGCCACCAGCAGCTTCGATAAATTGCAGGGAGGGAGCAAAGTGATCGTGTCGAAGCAGGCGATTGCAGCTAACCCTGCGGAGGGCAATGCCCCGTGAGTCCTTCCGGGCCTTTCATTCAGCGTCCCGTTGCAACCTCGCTGCTGATGGCCGCAATACTGCTGGTGGGTATCGTAGCGTATACCCAGTTGGCGGTCTCTGCGTTGCCGGAGGTCGATTACCCCACCATCCAGGTAGTGACCTTCTATCCAGGCGCCAGTCCGGACGTGATGGCCACCACGGTGACTGCCCCTTTGGAGCGGCAGTTCGGCCAACTGCAGGGACTGAGCCAGATGACGTCGACCAGTTCCGGCGGTTCCTCTGTGATTGTCCTGCAGTTCACCCTCAGCCTGACCATCGACATCGCCGAAGAAGAGGTTCAGTCCTCGATTAACGCCGCGCAGAGTTATCTGCCGTCGAACCTGCCCTCGCCGCCGGTGTATAGCAAGACAAATCCAGCGGACGCCCCCGTCCTCACGCTGGCCGTAACATCCAACTCCATACCGCTCTCGCAGGTCGAGGATATGGTGGATACGCGCCTTGCGCCCAAGCTCTCGCAGTTGAACGGGGTCGGCCTGGTGAGCATCAGCGGAGGGCAAAAGCCCGCAGTACGCATTCAGGCCAACCCGACGGCGCTGTCGTCCTACGGGCTCAACCTCGAGGATCTGCGCACGGCGCTCGTCCAAAGCAGCGTCAATGCCGCCAAGGGCAACTTCGACGGACCTCATCAGGACTATCAGATCAATGCCAACGATCAGTTGGTGACCAGCGGCGACTATCGAAAGGTTGTGGTTGCCTACCGCAACGGCGCGCCCATCATGCTGAGTAATGTCGCGCAGGTGGTGGACGGCATTGAGAACAAGAATCAGGCAGCCTGGATGAACGAGACGCCGGCGGTCATCGTCAACATTCAAAGGCAGTCCGGCGCCAATACCATCAAAGTTGTGAAGGCCATCAAGGCAGTTCTGCCCCAGCTTGAGGTGAACCTGCCGGCTTCGATTCAGGTTACGCCGCTTACCGATCTCACCACGTCTATCAACGCCTCCGTCGCCGACGTCGAGTTTGAGTTGATGCTGACCGTTGCGCTGGTGGTGATGGTCATCTTTCTGTTTCTGCGCAATGTTTACGCCACCATCATCCCCAGCGTTGCCGTGCCGCTCTCATTGGTGGGCACCTTTGGCGCCATGTATGCGCTGGGCTATAGCCTGGATAATCTTTCGCTGATGGCGCTCACCATCTCCACGGGCTTTGTGGTGGATGACGCGATCGTCATGATCGAGAATATCTCCCGCTATCTCGAGGCCGGAGATTCGCCCATGCAGGCCGCCCTGAAGGGCGCGGAGCAGATCGGCTTCACCATCATCTCTCTCACTGTCTCCCTCATCGCGGTGCTTATTCCGCTGTTCTTCATGGGCGGTGTCATCGGCCGTCTCTTTCGCGAATTCGCGGTTACCCTGGCCGTCACCATCATCCTGTCCGCCGTAGTTTCCCTCACGCTGACGCCCATGATGTGCTCGCGGATTCTGCGTCACACTCCTGAAGAAGAACAGGGCCGGTTCTTCAAGGCCTCCGGGCGTGTCTTCGAGAACATCATCGCGTTTTACGGCCGCACGCTCAAGTTCGTCCTTGAGTACCAGACCATCACGTTGCTGGTAGCCGCGGCCACGCTGGTGCTGACCGTTGTCCTCTACATCTTCATCCCCAAGGGATTCTTCCCCACACAGGATACGGGCGTCATCCAGGGCATCTCGCAGGCGCCGGCGACCATTTCCTTCGCGGCCATGACGCAGAAGCAGCAGCAACTGTCAGCCATCGTCCTTCAGGATCCGGCGGTCGAAAGTTTGTCTTCCTTTATCGGAGCGGACGGGACCAACACGACGCTGAACAGCGGACGCATGTCCATCAACCTGAAGCCGGTGGAGGTGCGCAATCTGAGCGCCTCTGACGTGATTCGCAGGCTGCAGACGAACCTCAAGCAGGTAGACGGCGTCGAGCTTTTCATGGAACCGGTGCAGAACATTACCGTGGACGACCGCGTGAGCCGCACTCAGTACCAGTACACGCTGGAGGATCCCGACCCGAACGAGTTGAATTTGTGGACCGGTCAGCTTGTCGGCAAAATGAAGCAATTGCCTCAGCTTGCCGATGTGGCTACCGATCAGCAAACCGGGGGCCTGGCGGTATCGCTGGTCATCGATCGCGTCACCGCGTCGCGGCTTGGCATTGCGCCGTCCACCATCGACAACATTCTCTATGACGCGTATGGCCAGCGCCAGATCAGCACCATGTACACGCAGTTGAACCAGTATCACGTGATTCTGGAAACTTCTCCAAGCAACCAGCAAAGCCCCGGCAAACTCCAGGATCTGTATATCCGGACCAATACGTCTTCAGGAGCCTCGGGGCCAGGCGCCTCCTCGTCCTATTCGTCCTCGGGATCCTCGTCCGCCGGCTCGAATGCGACCACGAGCTCGGCGGCATACACTCCATCGTCGGCGGTACTGACCCCGCCCGCGAATGCCATAACTTCCGGCATCGGCGCCAGCAGCACTGCTTCCACCGCAAATGCAACCACCAGTTCAACGCCATCCAATGTCGTACCCCTCAGCGCGTTCACTCATGTTGAGAAAGCGACCGAGCCGCTCTCGATTAATCACCAGGGCCAGTTCCCGGCCGTGACCGTGTCGTTCAATCTCGCCCCCAACGCCGCGCTGGGAGGCGCAATCACGGCCATCGAGAAAGTTCAGAAGGACCTGAACATGCCGGCCAGCATTCAGTATGGATTCCAGGGGACTGCGGCTTCATTTGAGGGCTCGCTCTCCAATGAAGGCCTGCTGATTCTCGCCGCGCTGGCCGCGGTCTATATCGTGCTCGGCATCCTTTACGAGAGTTTCATTCACCCCATCACCATTCTCTCCACACTGCCCTCGGCAGGCGTGGGCGCGTTGCTGGCCCTCATTCTTTTCAAGCAGGATCTCAACGTCGTCGCCATCATCGGCATCATCCTGCTGATCGGTATTGTGAATAAAAACGGCATCATTATGATCGACTTCGCTTTGGAGGGCGAGCGTGAGCGCGGGATGAATTCCCGCGATGCGATTTACGAGGCCTGCCTGCTGCGCTTTCGCCCCATCATGATGACAACCATGGCGGCGCTGCTGGCGGGCATTCCATTGGCGGTTGGTCAAGGGATGGGTTCGGAGTTGAGGCGCCCTCTGGGCATCGCCATGGTTGGCGGGCTGCTGCTTAGCCAAGTGCTCACGCTTTACACCACTCCTGTCATCTACATCTTCATTGATCGCATCGGCCATCGCATCATCCGTTCGCCGAAAACTACAGAAACCGGCAGCCAGCCACAACCGGCGGAGGAGACATGAATATCTCCGCCCCCTTCATCCGCCGGCCAGTAGCCACCACCCTGCTGACGGCGGGCATCACGCTTGTCGGGGCCATCGCCTTCAACGTTCTGCCTGTTTCTCCTTTGCCACAAGTCGATTTTCCGACGATCTCGGTTTCGTCCGGCTTGCCCGGCGGAAGTCCGGAGATCATGGCGTCTTCCATTGCCACTCCTTTGGAGCGCCAATTCAGCCACATCGCCGGCGTGACCGAAATGACATCGTCGAGTTCGCTTGGTAGCACCTCGATCACCATGCAGTTCGATTTGAGCCGCAACATCGACGGCGCGGCGAGAGACGTTGAAGCGGCCATCAACGCGGCGCGCACCTACCTGCCCGCAAACCTGCCAGCCAATCCAACTTATCGCAAGGTGAATCCAGCGGATTCACCGATCATGATTTTGGGGCTAACCTCGGATAAGTACGACAAGCCGACACTCTATGACGAGGCGTCGTCGGTCGTTGCACAGAAGCTCTCGCAGATTCAGGGTGTTGGACAGGTGTCGGTCGGCGGAGGCGCCGGTCCTTCCGTGCGCGTGGAAGTGAATCCCACGCTGCTCAACAGCTATGGACTGACAATGCAGAATATCCAGTCTGTGTTGAGCCAGCAAAATGTTCACGAGCCGGTTGGCCAGATCTCAGACGGGACCACGACCGCGGATATCGTCGTCAACGACCAGATGTCCCGTGCGGGTCAATACAGGCCGCTCGTTATCGGTTACAACAAAGGAGCCGCGGTCAGGCTCGCTGACGTAGCCGACGTATCGAATTCCGCGCAGAACATCCGCACGGCAGGCTACCTGAACGGCATACCCTCGATCACCGTCATCATTTTTCGCCAACCGGGCGCCAACATCATAGAAACCGTCGATCGAATTCAAAGCGAGTTGCCTGGGATCGAAGCTTCCATTCCGCAAGGCATCAAGACCACGATTGTTCTTGACCGCACCACGACCATACGCGCGTCGGTCAACGATGTAGAGCGCACTCTCATGCTCTCTGTCCTCCTGGTGATTCTTGTTGTCTTCGTCTTCCTGCGCAACTGGCGCGCCACGCTCATTCCCACGGTCGCCGTTCCCGCCTCGCTCATTGGCACCTTTGCAGTCATGTACCTGCTTGGCTTCAGCATCGACAATCTCTCGCTGATGGCATTGACGATCGCGACGGGATTCGTCGTCGACGATGCCATCGTAGTGATGGAGAATATCTCCCGCCATCGTGAAGCAGGCATGCCGCCCTTGAAGGCCGCCTTCCAAGGCTCCAAGGAAATCGGGTTTACCGTCTTCTCCATCAGCATGTCGTTGATTGCGGTGTTCATCCCCATCCTTCTCATGAGCGGCATCGTCGGCAGGCTATTCCGCGAATTTGCCATCACGCTGGCGACGGCCATTGTTGTGTCCATGGTCATCTCCCTGACGACTACGCCCATGATGTGTGCCTATCTGCTCAAGGATGAGCGGGCGATCAAGCACGGCCGCGCGTTTCGGATCAGCGAGAGGGGATTCACATGGGTGCTCTCCGGTTACAGCCGCTCTCTGGCGTGGGTGTTGAAGAACCCATGGCCGATATTCACTCTGCTGCTGCTCACCATTGCATTGAACTTTTACCTGATTTTCATCATCCCCACGGGATTCTTCCCGCAGCAGGATACCGGGGCCATCACAGGCAGCGTGCGAGGACCACAGGACGCATCGTTTCCGGTGATGGACAACTCGATTCGGCAACTGGTGAATGTGATCAAGGCAGACCCTGCCGTGGCCAATGTCAATGCGTATACGGGTACAGGGAACGGCGGCTTCATCTTTATCGCACTGAAGCCGCTGAATGTGCGCAAAGATACGGCGCCGATGATTATAGATCGCCTGCGGCCCAAGCTGAACCGGCTTCCGGTTGCTTCGGCCTTCCTGCAGGCGGCGCAGGACCTGCGCATCGGAGGGCGATCGAGCAATGCGCTCTACCAATACACCATACAGTCGGACAACGTGCAGGATCTCTCGCACTGGGGCCCCATCCTGCTTGCGGGGATGCAGAAGATTCCCGGCTTCCAGGACGTGAGCAGCGATGCCCAGAATAGCGGCCTGCAAGAGCTGATCAGCTACGATCGCCCCACTGCGGCCAGGCTTGGCATCACGCCGCAGTCTCTTGACCAGTCCCTATACGGCGCTTTTGGACAGTCGGAAGTCTCCATCATCTACACGCAACTCAACCAGTACTATGTAGTGTTGGAAGTTGCGCCGCCCTACTCGCAGAGTCCCGATGGCTTGAAGAATATCTACCTGAATACTTCCGGCAGAGGCATCGTTCCACTCTCCACGGTCACCTCGGCGCAGGCGAGCACGACGCCACTCGTCCTCAATCACACCAGTTCGTTTCCCTCCGTCACTGTGTCGTTCAATCTTGCAACAGGTATGTCGTTGAGCGACGCAACCCGCATGGTTTCGCAGATGCAGCAGCGACTGAATATGCCTCAAACCGTCCGCGGCTTCTTCGCCGGAACCGCTGCGGCCTATCAGACCTCGCTCGCAAGCGAACCCATTCTCGTAGGGACGGCCTTGCTCGCGGTCTATATTGTTCTCGGCATACTTTATGAGAGCCTGGTGCATCCTATCACCATCATCTCCACCTTGCCTTCGGCAAGCGTCGGGGCCATGCTCGCGCTGATGTTGTTCAAGATCGACCTCAACGTAATCTCGATCATCGGCATCATCCTGCTGATCGGCATTGTGAAAAAGAACGGGATCATGATGATCGACTTTGCCCTGGTTGCGGAGCGCGAGCAAGGGAAGACCACAGCAGAGGCCATTTTTGAAGCGTGCCAGCTTCGCTTCCGTCCCATCCTGATGACAACCATGGCCGCCTTGTTTGGCGCGCTGCCGCTGGCCTTCGGCACCGGAACCGGCTCCGAACTCAGGCGTCCGCTTGGCATCACCATCGCCGGCGGACTGATCGTGAGCCAGATGCTGACTCTCTACACCACGCCCGTTGTCTATCTGCTCTTTGATCGGTTGCGTCTGTGGCTCCGAGGCAAACAACCGGCGACTCTCCACCAGGGAACCGCAGAGGCCTCCTAGCAAAGGGGGTCATGGAGTATTGGTTATGAAGAATTCGATCTTGCAAACCCGGAAAGTATCTTCAGCTTTGTGCGCGCTCCATGCCACAGTGCTCTGTGCGATGCTGGCTGGATGCAACGTCGGGCCGAAGTATGTTCCACCCACGATAACGGCGCCGCCGGCCTTCAAGGAGTCTCCCACGCAGTTCAAGGAGACCACCGATGAATGGACTGTCGCGCAGCCCCAGGACGCGGCTCTCCGCGGCAAATGGTGGGAGATCTACAACGATCCGGAATTGAATGCGCTCGAAGAACAACTCAATATCGACAACCAGAATATCCGGGAGGCTTTCGCGAACTTTATGGAGGCTCGCACCCTGGTGCGCGAGGCACGATCCCAGTATTTTCCCACAGTGAGCGTAGGCGGCTCCTATACCCGGTCCCAGACATCTTCCAACGTCGGGTCCGCGGCAGGAGCTGGCTCGACAGGCGGTCAGCAGTCTCAGTTGTTTTCTCTCCCGTTCGATGTGTCGTGGGAACCCGATCTCTGGGAAAAAGTCCGCAACACAGTGCGCGCCAACCAATATAATGCCCAACTGAGCGCGGCCGATCTTGAGAATGAACGGCTGACAGAACAAGCGAGCCTTGCCCAGTACTTCTTTGAGATACGCGGCCAGGATGCACTGCAGAAGCTCCTCAACGACACGGTGGAAGCCGACAAGAAGGCCCTGGAGTCTGAGCAGGCTCGCTATGACACGGGCGTTGACGATCGGATATCCCTTGTTGAAGCGCAGACAACTCTGGAGAGCGCGGAATCGGCGGCAATCAATATTGGAATTGCACGAGCCCAGTATGAGCATGCGATTGCAATGCTGGTTGGCAAGCCGGCCTCGACGTTCTCCATTCCGGTCAAGCCCGCGACGAGCGCGCCGCCACCGATCCCCGTCGGATTACCGTCCCAACTGCTCGAGCGGCGCCCGGACGTTGCTGCCGCGGAGCGGAGCATGGCCTCTGCGAATGCCCAGATCGGGGTTGCTTACGCAGCCTTTTATCCGGTTCTGACGCTCTCCGCCAGCGGCGGCGCGGAGAGTTCAGCCATCAAGAACCTCCTGAAGTGGCCCAGCCGCTTCTGGTCTGTCGGTCCATCCATCACTGAGACTGTTTATGATGGGGGCCTGCGCCGGGCGACTGTAAATCAGTACATAGCCACTTACAATGCAGATCTTGCCGCCTATCGCCAGTCTGTACTGACAGCATTCGAGCAGGTGGAAGACTACCTTGCGGCGGTTCGCATCCTGTCGCAGCAGATCCGGCGCCAACAGGAAGCCGTCGAATCATCCCGGACGTTCCTGAAGCTCGAGCAGGGGCGATACGATACAGGCATCGATCCCTATATCGATGTGGTCATAGCGCAAACCACATTGCTCTCCAACCAGCAGTCTCTGGCAAACCTGCAGGTGCAGCAGATGACGGCGTCGGTTGAACTGATTCAAGCCCTGGGTGGTGGTTGGGACCGTTCGCAATTGCCTACGCCGGCACAGGTCACGCAGAAGCCGGCGAAAACGGAGACCACGATTCAGCATTAGATTGCGAGGGTGATTGTTGAAAGGGTAATTGCCGATTGTGCTCCGGCAATACTCAAGAACACTAGGAGATCCGGAGACGAGTAAAGACGGGGATCTTTACCACGTCCAGGACCAATCCAAATGCGATAGCCGCGGCAAACTCACAGGCAATAACCGCGATGGGCAATGGCGCCATGGCGATTCCCAAAACCGCGAGCGTTGAGATGATAAGGACGTCGGCGATTGAAGAAAGCACAAGCCAAACACTGGGGCGCAATCCCCACAGATGTTGGCGCCCGCGAATGACGTAGGTTGTAGCCTGGCTGCCAAACACAATGCCGACCACGGAGAGGGTTTGGAGTGCCGCGATTCCGAAGTGCAGCTCGAACTTGCCCACTGCCAGGATGGCCGTGGAGAACGCAAGAAAGCAGATTCCGAGGATAACCCCTGCACTTGTAATCCCGCCGATTTGCCACGAGTTCGGCATCTTCGATGGCCGCACTCTATCGGTGGTCAGCGACATGGCGAGGAAGTCGCCGGTGATCATCACAATGACCATCAGCATGGGAGTCAGGACGGCATGCCCGGTCATAACCAGGCCGACCGCCAACAGAAGCACCTGCAATATCTTCTTCATCACCGAGTTCAGCGTGTAGGTGAGGATGCGCTGAAACGTGATCCTGCCCTCTTTTACAGCGGCCACAATGCCGCCCAGGCCAGCTTCGGTCAATACAACGCCTGCCGCGGATTTCGCAACATCGGTTGCGGTCGATACGGCTATGCCGATCTGCGCCTGGCGGAGCGCAGGAGCGTCGTTGGCGCCGTCCCCGCACATCCCAACCGTATGCCCGCTCTTCTGGAAGGCTTTGACGAGGTCATACTTGCCTTCCGGAAGAATGCCTGCGAAGACCGCAAAATCGCCAGGCTTGACAGCACGGGGGAGTTTTCCGGGCGGGCAGACGGCGCCGTTCAATCCAACTGCGTGAGCGACGATTGCCGCTGTGGCCGGAGCGTCTCCCGTCACCATGACCGTGCGCACGCCGAGGGTATGCAACTCCGAGATGAGAGAGCTCGAGTCAGTCCGCGGCGGGTCGCTAAGGGCGATCATGCCGATAACCTTTGCGGACGCCGTGGGCCCCGCGGCTACTGCCAGAACCCTGAAGCCTTGTTTCTCGAGTTCGCCGGCGATCGCAGCCGCAGCAGGCGACGGAGCAGTGAGGGCTACGACCGCGGTAAACGCGCCCTTGATGATCCGCTCTGCACCACCTTTTGCATCTGTCGCGGTCGCTTCTGAAGTCTTCTTGACGGGATCGAACGGCACAAACGTGGCCAGCATTGGAAGATCCGACGCAGGCTTGTGCGAGGCAGCAGCGCGAATCGCTTGATCGACGGGGTCCTGACCGCCCTCAGAACTGGCCAGGGCTGCCATCCCGAGAACGTGGGCTTCGTCAAACCCGGGCATGGGGCGAACGCTGGTTACTGAAAGCTCATTGCGGGTCAGAGTTCCGGTTTTGTCCGAGCACAAGACATCGATCGATGCAGCTTCGTCCACGGCAGAGAGCCGTGTGGGCAACACACCCAGCTTCGCCAGAGAGCGAGCTCCAACCGCGGCGGCCAGGGTGAATGTTGCGGGCAATGCCACCGGGATGGCCGCCAAGACCGACGTGAGCAACAGGGGAACGATCTCACTCCACGGCATCGCATGGGTATAGGCGTATATGCCCATAGCAAGGATTAAGACACCATTGAAGATCGCCAGGTTGCGCACGATCTTGAGCACAGCCTTCTGTTGTGTGCTCACGACGTGTGCGGTGCGAACGAGTTCCGCAGTGCGGCCAAATTTGGTGCGGGCGCCCGTAGCCGTCACCACGGCTGTTGCTTCACCGCGCCGAACGAGAGCTCCTGCATAGGTGTCTACACCTGCACCGGCTTCAATAGGCAGGGATTCGCCTGTGAGCATCGACTGATCGAGCTCGACCGATCCACCGGTCAGATGCACATCGGCAGCGACCACACCGCCAAGCGACAGCTTCACCAGGTCGCCACATGCCAATTCCGCGGCCGGCACAGTCTTCCATGCGCCATCGCGCTGGACAGAGGCGTTGAGGGCGAGACGCGACTTCAGGGCCGTCAGGGTAGCCTGGGCGCGACTCTCCTGGAAGTAGGCAAGCGCGGCATTGAACACCAGCAGGGCTGCGATGACAGCAGCCTCGTAATATTTATGCAGTACTATCTCAAGCACAATCGAAGCTTCGAGCAACCATGGAACAGGCGCCCAGAACTTAGCCAATGCATTTTGAAGCGGATGAGCCGACGTATCCGGCATCGCATTGGGCCCGTCTTTTTCAAGACGTGCGCGCGCCTCATCGCTCGTGAGTCCTTTTGAGGCGACGTCCTGAACCGGCTTTGCCGGCTGACTGGGCAATGCGGGGGCGACAACGTTTTTTGCACTCATAGATGGGCGATCGGTACCGCCGCCTCGGCTACCACCATTCCATGGAACGCCCCGATCGGCTCTTCACGCTGGTATCGGGTTTGGCAGAGCGAAGAAGCAGGAGCGGGCACTGCACGAGCTTCACGACCTTTTCGGCAATCGACCCGAAGACCAGCGGATGCCAACCGGAGATACCGTGCGTGGATATCACGACCATGTCGATATGTTCCCGCTCCACCACCTCCATGATGTTCCCAACTATGTCATTTCCAACTTCGACGCTTGAACCTGACTTGATTCCCCTGGCCGCAAGAGCGGCGTGACACTTCGCCAGATGCAGATCTGCGAATGTTCGTGCCTCCTTGATAAATTCGGTTTCGGGAATCAGGTCAGGGAGAGTCGTGGTGGGAAACATCGGGATCACGTTCACAAGATAGAGTTCCGCATGAAAGTGCTGAGCAAGGTCGGCCGCCATCTCCAATGCCGCCTGGGAGGATGGGCTGAAGTCAATGGGCAACAGGATTTTCGTGGGGATGGAAGGGGAAGCAGGCACTTCAGGCATGACGGTCTCCTTGCCTAACCATGAAGGTGGCAGGAGTCTGATTCTCCTCAATTACGAAGGGAAAGGCTGTGCTCTTTTGGACACCGGGCTCCCGGCCTATACGCACCGATGGTACAGATTTCGCTTCGATCGCATGGAACGGCCGATTCACAGGAAGGCCAATTGCAATTCCGTGCAAATATGACCATCTTTAGAGATCCCAATTCTGACAACATCTCTGAGAGCGCAGCTAAACGCCGGCATCTTTCATGGGCAACGCCAAACGTGTCTTAGAGAGGCGATGCCGATCCGAGGAGAAACCTTGACACCATTAATGACGGTATGGAATTCGGAGCCCTTGCAGGTTGGCCATCGTGATCTGGCATGCGGGCAGGGCAGCCGATCGAACAAGGGGCCTCTCGGCATGAAGATCGGCAGGGCAATCCTCCTGCTGTTGGTCGCCGCAGTCCTGGCAGCTCTGCCGTGGATGGCAAGAGCGCAATCACTGCTCGATTCGGCAGGCTCCTCCGGCACTCAATCACTGCTCGATTCGGGAGACTCCTCCGGCACTCAAGCAAGCACGACCACAAGCCAACTGGACCTGAGCTACGAGCGGCCGACGCAGAGAACAAAGGTCAACAACTACCTTTTCGACGCGTTCGGTCCGTATCCGATTGTCGGCGCAGCGTTCGGCGCTGGCATTAACCAGGGGAATAGTACTCCGCCGGAGTGGGGACAAGGATCTGAGGGTTACGCCAGGCGATTCGGGTCTGACTTGGGCATCGCAGCGGTGGGCACCACGACGCGCTATGCGCTGTCAGAAGCCTTCAAGGAAGATACCTTGTACTACCGCTGTGAATGCAGAGGCGTGCTTCCGCGACTGCGCCACGCCATGATTTCGACCTTGACGGCACGCCGCGGTGAAGACGGCCACCGTGTCTTCTCTGTCCCTTCGCTTGTCGCGCCCTATGCAGGTTCGATGACTGCGGTCTATGGTTGGTACCCCAACCGCTACGGCGCCAAGGACGCGTTCCGTACGGGCAACTACAGCCTGCTGGCATATATGGGCAGCAACATTGCCCTGGAATTCTTGTATAGCGGACCCCACTCCTTGCTTCATCGCATGCATCTGAACAATGCGCACGGCTCGCCGGAGCCAGGTCCAAACCATTGAGCAACAGCGGATTCACTACCGTCGCAGGCATCAACCCGCCACTTCCGGGACGGAGGACCGTACTCATGACCACCGCTGCGAGTTCTGCCACGGGACTGGTCAACGGTTTCTTTGAGTGGTTCGGGAACCTGGGTATCTTTTCCTGGCAAGTTTTCCGGGCCGCAGTTACACCGCCGTTTGAGTGGCGCGAGTTGATTCGCCAGCTCGACGAGGTCGGATCGAAGTCTTTCCCATTGGTCGTCATGGCCGGCTCCGCCATCGGCGTGATCATCTCGTTGGAAGCTCGTTACAGTCTAAGTCGATTCGGCGCGAAATCGATGTTTCCCGCCACTCTGGTGTACTCGGTTATCCAGGTGATGGGCCCGATCATCACCGGCCTGGTGGTGAGCGGCCGCGTGGGCGCGGGCATCGGCGCGGAGCTGGCGTCGATGAAAGTGACCGAGCAGATCGACGCCATCGAGGCATCGGCGATCAACCCCTACAGACTCCTGGCGGCAACACGAATCCTGGCTTGCATCCTGATGCTTCCACTCCTGACCCTTGCCACAGACGCATGCGCCTTGCTGACGGGCTGGTTTGCACAGACTCTGGTCGAGCCGCTCTCGTTCCATCAGTTCATCCAGGACGGCTTCAAGGGATCGACCTTCAGTGCATTCATGCCGCAAACATTCAAGACCGCCGTGTATGGCCTGATCATCGGTCTCATCGCGTGCTTTCAGGGAATGCGCACGCGCGGAGGCGCCGAGGGCGTGGGCCGCGCGGCCACAAACTCGGTGGTCCTCGCATCGCTCTTCCTTATACTGGCCGACGTTGTGCTGGTGAAATTCATTCTCGTTGTCTTCCCATAACCGTTGATGCAAGGGTTCGTGATACAAACATGGCCACAGCCTATGACATTGCGATGAAGCAAAGGGACACTGAGAAAGACGGCAGTGCGCCGGTTGTCGCCGTCGAGAATCTGCATAAGTCCTTCGAGGGCCACAAGGTCTTGAACGGGATTAGCTTATCGGTAAGCCGCGGCGAAACCCTGGCGGTGCTGGGACGCAGCGGCACAGGAAAGAGCGTATTGCTGCGGCTCATCATCGGCCTCGAAAAGCCCGACTCGGGATCGATTCGCATCCATGGCAGGAATATCGTCGGCTTGGCTCTTGACCGGGTGGGCGAGATCAGAAAGAAGATGGGTTTCCTGTTTCAGCATGCAGCGCTCTACGATTCGCTCACAGTAGCTGAGAACGTGGCGTTCCCCCTTGAACACCATCGGAGAGACATGTCCAGGTCAGAGCGCGGCGATCGGGTGAAGCGGTTACTGGCTGAGGTGGGCATGGAAGGCGACCTTGGAAAGATGCCTTCCGATATCTCAGGTGGGATGCAGAAGCGCGTGGGTCTGGCGCGCGCGCTGGCTCTGGAGCCGGAGATTCTGCTTCTCGACGAGCCCACGGCAGGTCTCGACCCCATCAGTTCAGCGGAAATCGACGATTTGATTCTCAAACTCCAGCGGGAGCGTCAGATGGCATCCATCGTCGTAACTCACGATCTGCACAGCGCCAGGATGATCGCCAACCGCCTGGCCCTGTTGGATCAGGGCAATGTGGTGATCGAGGGCGCGTTTGAAGACCTTCAACAAAGCGACATCGTGCTTGTGAAGGAATTTCTGAAGTTGTCGTAGGAGGATATATGTCGAGGGTGGCAAGGCTGGGAGCATTCATCGTTGTGACACTGGCAGTTCTGGCCGCCGGGGTCTTCATTATAGGGGGCAAGGAGTATCTTTTCCGCTCCACATATCAACTGAAGGCGCAATTCGACAATGTGGGGGGCCTGGCCTCTGGCGCCGATGTGCAGGTGGGCGGGGTTCACAGCGGAACTGTGCATAGCATCGATTTGCCTCGCAAGCCCGGTGATAAGGTCACGGTGGTCATGGATCTCGACAAATCGACGCACGAGATCATCAAGCAGGACTCCGTGGCTTCGATTGAAACCGAGGGGTTGTTGGGCAATCAGTTCCTGGCGATTTCGTTTGGAACTGCCGGGCAAGCCGACGTGAAGAATGGCGACACCATCCAGAGCCTGCCGCCCTTGCAGATGGGGGAACTGCTCAAGAAGGCCAGCGGCATCCTGGATGGCGCCCAGGAAGCTATCCAGAACGTGACTCAGGCGGCGGGGAATCTGAAATCGGTAACCGGTAAGGTCGACTCGGGCCAGGGAACCGTGGGAGCGCTGGTGAACGACAAGCAAATCTATAGCAACCTGGATCAGACCATGACTACCCTGCATGCAACGATGCTCCAGGCGCAGGTCGCGGTGACGGACTTCCAGGAGAACATGGAAGCCCTGAAGCATAACATCCTCTTGAGCGCGTTTTTCAAGAAGCGCGGATACGAAGATTCCTCCGGCCTGACTGCGAATAGTATTGGCGGTCTTCCGCAGGCTGCGCCTGTAAAGTCGTTTACCTACACGGCCAAGCAGCTCTTCGACGGCCGCGATTCGGCCAAGCTGAAGGGTCAGAAATCTCTCAATGCCGGCGGCGAGTTCCTGGCACAGAATCAATTCGGGTACGCGGTAGTCGTGGTCTCCGCTGGCATGGAAGGCGATACCCAGAAGGACCTGGTGCTCACCGAGGCCAGGGCCATGGTGATACGCGAGTACCTGGTCGAGAACTTTGCATTTGACGATAGCCAGCTTAAAACGCTGGGAATGGGCAAGCAGGCAGGCGCGAACCTGGATGCCGACTGGGGTTCGATCCAGATACTTGTCTTCCCTGCGGGGACCGAAATACCGCCCGACAAACCGGCGCCGGCGGTTGGCTCATCCACAACAGATTCCAGCAAGCCGGCTCAGGCTACTGCCGCATCAACGCAAAAACCATAGCGCGTAAAACGTCGGGTGGAAGCGGCGAGTGCACGCGCGAAGGGCCGTCCTCCGTTTTGTGTGCCCAATTGCTCAGCACGCCGCCTTCCAAAAATGAAAGACTTTTTCAGTAGGCGATCCGGGTTCCGCCGCGGACTTTCATGCGTCCCGGCACAGGGCTGCATTTAGCTTGCCAAACCAGACCGCACCATCGTCTATCGAATTGAGAGCCGATCGGCCTCAGAACATGGATAGGAGAACATGACATGCCACTTATCAACATCGTTGTCGTAATCGCCATAGTAGGCCTCCTGTTATGGCTGGTGAACCGCTACATTCCAATGCAGGGAACGATCAAGGGAATCCTGAATGGCGTTGTAGTGATTGCTCTGATCATCTGGCTCTTGAAGATATTTGGGCTCTTGGCCTCCATTTCGCAGTACCGCGCCGGACAGTGAGAAACAGAGTTTCAGGCACCGCAAAGCATCAACCCGCCGGAGCAAGACCGGCACAACGCAACAAGGCAGATGTATGCCCGCAGGAGATACGATGAAGCTCAAGGTTTTGTTAGTGATCGGAAGCGTCCTCGGTTTGGGCGTGTTTGCCCAGGCCAGTTCCCAAGCGACGATGGTCGTCGAAACCGTAGGCCCTACGACCACATACCGCGTGATCGTGGTCAGCCGCACAGTGCAGGCGATCAACTACCGGCATCGCGAAGGAGCCACGGATGTGGATTTCGCCGGCACGGCTCTGCTGCCTTCAGCCGACGGAAAAGCCAAAGTGCGAAGCAAGCGCGGCACCATGGAAGTCGAAGCGGAATTCGGAAACCTGCAAAATCCCACCACCTTCGGCGGCGAATATCTCACATACGTTTTGTGGGCGATCTCACCCGAGGGTAGAGCAGTGAACCTGGGCGAGGTTCTGGTAGGCGACAACAATCGAAGCAAACTGACCGCAACCACCGACCTGCAGGCATTCGCCTTGGTCGTTACCGCGGAGCCTTACTATGCCGTCCGGCAGCCCAGCAATGTCGTCGTGCTCGAGAACGTGGTGCGCGCCGATACCAAGGGAACCACCGAAGCGGTGAATGCGAAGTATGAACTGATGGAGCGTGGGGGCTATATTCCCACGGGCTACAAGTTCGACCCCGTGGTATTGAGCGTCAATCTGCCTTTGGAATTCTACGAGGCGCGGAATGCGCTGCGCATCGCTCAGTCCGAAGGGGCGGAGACCTATGCAAGCGAGAGTTATCAGAACGCCGTTCAGTTGATGAATCGTGCCGACGGGTATGCCTCCGACAAACACATCGACAAAAAGCCGTTGATTTCAGTTTCGCGGCAGGCAGTACAGACGGCCGAAGATGCGCGGGAGATTGCAGTCAAGAAGATCGATGAGGTGCGCCGGACGGACGAGCGTCAGGCTTCCGCCGACGCACAGGCAAGATCGCAAGCGCAAGCCGACGACGCGACCCGCCTCAAGGAACAGGCGCAGTTGGATGCGGCAAAGTCTCAAGCCGATGCGGCAAGGTCCCAGGCCGATACAGCAAAGGCGCAGGCCGACGCAGCCAAGGCCCAAGCCGACGCGGCCGCGAACCAAACGGCATCGGCAGCGGCAATCAGCGCGGCCCAGGCAGATGCAGACCGGTCTCGCCTGGCTGCACAACAGGCGAACAGCGACAAGGCCACAATGCGCGCACAATTGTCCGAGCAACTGAACCGGATTCTTGCAACTCGCGATAGCGCACGTGGACTGATTGTAAGCATGTCCGATGTATTGTTCGACACCGGGCAATACTCGTTGAAGCCCGGAGCGCGGGAGAAACTGGCCAAGGTTGCCGGAATTCTGATCGCCTACCCTGGGCTCAACATTGAGGTTGACGGATACACCGACAATGTCGGCGGCGACGACATGAATCAGAAGCTGTCGGAGAACCGCGCAGGCGCCGTGCGCGATTACCTGGTGAATCAAGGCGTAGGGGCAAACTCGGTAAGCGCAAAGGGCTTCGGCAATTCTTTGCCGGTAGCCTCCAACGATAACTCCGCCGGGAGGCAGGAAAACCGGAGAGTGGAACTAGTCGTATCGGGAGACGCAATAGGGAACCCCGCTATTGTGCCGACGGGGAGCCTGCGCTAACGCAACCGTGTACGCGCTGCGGCCCAGATAGACGCCGCAGCGCGTATTGGATGAGCCCGGCTGCAGACGTGCCGGGGGTGTTGGAAGAACGCAAGAGACTGCGACCCATCATGCGCTGGTTCACACCCTCAATAAAGTGATGCGTTGCGCCGATACGAGTGAAAGCAGGGCAATATGTCATTCGTTGATTTAGTTCATCCTGAAGATCTGGCCGGGGACCATCTTCCAGCGGCTTCCTTGCCCGTCGAGTTGAAGGCGTGCAGCCTGCCATTGCCTACGCGCATTGCGTTTGTAGGGAACTATCTTCCGCGCCAGTGCGGCATCGCCACATTCACGACGGACCTGTGCACTGCGCTTGCAACCGAATACGGCACGGAACGCCTCTTTGCCATTCCCGTCAACGATCCTGAGTCAAGCTATCAATATCCGGAGCGGGTGCGCCTCGAGCTTGCGCAGGAGGATATCGGCTCCTACGAGCGAGCCGCGGAGTTCCTCAACTTCAACGGCAACGATCTTGTCTGCCTGCAACATGAGTACGGCATCTACGGCGGGGTTGCCGGCCGCCATATTCTAACGCTGCTGCGCAAATTGAAGATGCCGCTGGTCACAACGCTCCACACAGTTTTGCGCGATCCGGATCCGTATCAGCGCGCTGTCCTCGACGAGATTGCGCAGCTTTCCGACCGCCTCGTTGTCATGAGCGAGCAAGCGGCCCGCTTTCTGCGCGAAGTGTACGCGGTCCCCGACGGAAAGATCGATGTTATCCCGCACGGCGTGCCCGATCTTCCGTTCATGGATCCCAACTATTTCAAGGACAGGTTTGGCGCAGAAGGCAAATCCGTCCTGCTGACGTTTGGGTTGCTGTCTCCAAACAAGGGCATCGAGAACGTGATTCGGGCACTGCCTGCGATCCTGGCACAGCATCCGGACGTGATGTATATCGTCTCCGGTGTGACGCACCCGCATATCCGGCGGCGGGAGGGCGAGCGTTACCGCGAACAACTGCAAGCGCTGGCGGAACAGCTTGGCGTTGCCGATCACCTGATCCTCAACAATCGGTTTGTGAGCGCCGAGGAACTGGTCGAACATGTAGGCGCTGCGGATATCTACATTACGCCTTATCAGCAGGAGGCGCAGGTTGTTTCCGGCACGCTGGCCATTGCTTTTGGCGCGGGGAAAGCCATCATCTCCACGCCCTACTGGCACGCGAAAGAGCTGCTCGCGGATAACAGAGGCGTGCTTGTACCGTTCGAGAATCCGGATGCGATTGCCGAGGCAGTTGTGAAGTTGCTGGAGAACGACGGCGAGCGTCACGCCATGCGGAAGAGGGCCTATCTCTACTCAAGGGCAACCACATGGCCCAAGACGGCTCGGGCGTATATGGCGAGCTTTCAGCGGGCGCGTTTCGAGCGCACTTTGCAGCCCAGGGCGGCCCAGAAGGACGATGTAGCGGTGAACGCTACCGATAGCCTGCCTGTGGTGAACACCGCTCACATGTTGAGGATGACCGACGATACGGGCATGTTGCAGCATGCAATCTTTTCCGTGCCCAATACCCGCGAGGGGTATACAACCGACGACAACGCGCGCGCGCTCATCGTGTCGACCCTTCTGGATGAGTTCCCGGCGCATGCGGGCAGACTCGAGTATCCAAACCTCTCCCATCGCTACCTGGCCTTCCTGTGGTATGCCTTTCACGCCGACACGGGAAGGTTCAGAAACTTTCTCGGCTACGACCGGAAGTGGCTGGAAGACGTTGGGTCGGATGACAGCCATGGCCGCGCCTTGTGGTCCCTTGGGAGGGTACTCGGCCATTCGCGGGATGCGGGATTGAGAGCAGCGGCCGGGAGGCTGTTTGAAGCAGCGGTCCCCGCGACACTCTCGTTCACCAGCCCGCGCGCGTGGGCGTTTTGCATTCTGGGCATGCAAGCCTATCTGGACTGGTTCCCAGGAGACAGAGCGATACAAGGCGCTCGCAATACGCTTGCGAACCGGCTCCTCGATATCTATGAGCGCAGCCGGGCAGAGAATTGGCATTGGTTCGAGAAGAGTCTTTCCTACTCGAATGCCAGGCTGCCGCAGGCGCTGATTCTCGTGGGGTGGCGCAGCGACGACCAGAGGATGATCCAGGCGGGGATGGAGTCGCTCAAATGGCTCGTTGGAGAGCAGCACCGCGGCAGTGAAGAGGTTTTTGTTCCGATCGGATCGAGTGGATTCTTCGCAGAGGGCGGGGAGAAGGCGCGCTTCGACCAACAGCCGGTGGAGGCTTGTGCTACGATCTCAGCTTGCCTCGAAGTTTACAGGCTGACGCACAGAAGGTATTGGCTTGAGGAAGCCCAGAGTGTCTTTCGCTGGTTTCTTGGCAAGAACGACTTGCAGGCGCCGCTTTACGACGCAACTACTGGCGGCTGCAGAGACGGACTTCATCCCGACCGCGTGAATGAAAATCAGGGCGCGGAATCGACGCTTTCGTTTTTGATGGCTCTCCTCGAAATGAATGAGGCGAAGGTGGCAAACGCAGAAGAACTGCACATGGAAATGAGTAACTCCTCTTGACTACTACTGTCCCTCTTATAGCATCGACAGATCCTATTGCTCCCGAGCAACTGCATGTAGAGACACATACCGGGCTTCCTCTGTTCACCCGCTATGCCGGCAACCCGATCCTCACCCAGGACAACTGGCCCTATCCGATCAACAGTGTCTTCAACGCGGGGGCCGTGCGGCTGGCCGACGGAGAGACTTTGCTGCTTTGCCGGGTGGAAGACCGGCGCGGCTTGTCTCATCTTTGCGCCGCACGATCCGCGAATGGGCTCGATGGATGGCGCATCGACGCGCAACCCACGCTGCCGGCAGATCCGACCGGGCATCCGGAGGAGATATGGGGCATCGAAGATCCGCGCATTACCTACGTCCCCGAACTGGAACAGTATGCGGTGGCGTATACCTCGTTTGCGCGAGGCGGTCCGGGAGTTTCGCTGGCAACAACCCAAGACTTCAAGAACTTTCTGCGATACGGCGTGATTATGCCGCCGGAGGACAAGGATGCCGCGTTACTGCCGCGCAGGATCGGCGGCAACTGGGCATTGATTCACCGGCCGGTGACGACGCTGGGCGCGCATATGTGGATCTCCTACTCGCCCGATCTGCGGAATTGGGGAGGCCACAAGATCATCCTCGCTGCGCGTCGCGGCGGATGGTGGGATGCAAACAAGATCGGTCTATGCTCGCCTCCGATAGAGACGGCAAAGGGTTGGCTGACAATCTATCACGGAGTGCGCCAAACAGCATCGGGAAGCATTTATCGCCTGGGCCTTGCACTGTTCGACCTGGAGAAGCCGGAAATCTGCCTGCAGCGCGGAGACTCCTGGGTGTTCGGGCCGGAAGCCAGTTATGAGCGAGGCGGAGATGTGAAAGACGTCGTGTTTCCCTGCGGGCAGACGATCGGCGCGGACGGAGATACCATTCACCTGTATTACGGAGCCGGAGATTCCTGCATTGCCTTGGCCACCGGCAGCATACGTTCTCTGCTCGCATGGCTGGACACAAACTCGAGCCCTGAAGAAGTAAGCGCACTTTAACGCGTACCGTTCGCGGATAGTGAAGAGCAACCAAGATGCATGCTGAAAGCCGGCGCTGGCCGGATTGGTTACCGCAGTTGCTTTGGATTCGGCGAGAATGCCCTCGCTGCAATTCGCTCCAATTCAAACCAGCTGAGTTGCGTTCATACGACGGACTGCTGAGCATGTTTGCGCTGCGGCCCGTTCGTTGCATGTTTTGCTGGCGGCGATATTACTGGTTTGCATTGCGCGGCGCGAATGCCGGATAAGTCCACCTCTTTGGGCCCCGTACACCTCTTGGACCGTGCAAGCCGCCTGGGCCGGGCCTTCTGAATGGCGCAGAGGGTTATAATTTGCCCATGGCGGCGAGTGCGCACACGAATCCATCGAAAGCCGAAGACACGCGGAGTGAGCCGGACCGCGCCTTTACCGGCGAGCCGGGCACGGCCTCCAAACTGCTCACCCTTGAAGCGCGGCTTCGGCAGTTGGGAAGCCTGATGGTGGCTTACTCCGGCGGCGTGGACTCCGCGTTCCTGGCGGCTACGGCGCATCGTGTCCTCGGCCCCCGTATGCTGGCCGTACTGGCCGACTCGCCCAGCCTGGCCCGGCGCGACCTGGAGCAGGCCCGCGCCTTTGCCCACGGGCTTGAGATGCCGCTGCACGTGGTTGCGACCGAAGAATTGGAGCGGCCCGAGTATGCCCGCAATGAGGCCGACCGCTGTTTCCACTGCAAGGACGAGCTCTTTGCCGCGATGGAAACTCTGGGCGCCAAGCTGGGATTCGACCGCATCGCCTATGGCATGAACGCCGACGACACCCGCGATTTTCGTCCCGGCCAGCGCGCCGCCGAGGACCACGCTGTGCTGGCGCCGCTGGCGGAGGCCGGCCTGACAAAAATCGAGATTCGCTCGCTGGCCAAGGCCGCCGGCTATTCCTTGTGGGATCGCCCGGCGGCACCCTGCCTGTCCTCGCGCGTCGAATATGGCCGCACCGTGACCCGCGAGGTGCTTGAACAGGTGGAGCGGGCTGAGGAGAGCCTGCGCCAGTTGGGTTTTCGCGAACTGCGCGTCCGCCATCACGGCGAGTTGGCCCGCGTGGAGATCGCGCGCGCAGAACTGCCGCGAGCCCTTTCGATGGAGATGCTCGACGCCATCTCCGCGGCTCTCAAGCAGGCCGGTTTCCAATACGTGACCCTGGATTGCGCCGGCTTTCGCTCCGGCTCAATGAATGTAATTCTCCCCGCCGATGTCCTTGCCCGGCGCGGAGCATAGCCGGCAGTTTAAAATCACAACGCGATGCGAATTGGATATTTGGAGTGTTTTTCCGGCATAAGCGGAGACATGCTGCTGGGCGCGCTGGTGGATGCGGGCGTTCCCTTCGCCTGTCTTGAAGAAACGGCGGTCGCGCTCGGTGTGGGCGCACGCCTTGAGATGCGCAAGGTAAGCCGCGGCGGCCTGGCTGCAACCAAAGTGGACGTGATTGCGCCGGACCAACCGGCAACCGAGGCGGAGCACTCTCATTCCCATTTCAATGCCGCGAACACCCATGAAGCTCACTCCCACGGCGAGCATTCGCACGAAGAGCATTCTCATGGGGCGCCTTCGCATGAGCCGCACTCGAATCCGCCGAACACGCACGCGCCTCATCGTTCCTTGTCGGCCATTCTCGCCATCATTCGCTCCGCCCCGCTCACTGAAACGGTGAAAGCCCGCTCCATCCGCGCCTTCCAACTGCTGGGCGAGGCTGAAGCCGCCATTCATTCCATCCCCATTGAAAAGGTCCATTTCCATGAAGTTGGCGCGGTGGACACTATCGTCGATATCGTATGCGCTGCCGCGGGCGTTGAGGCGCTCGGTGTGGATCGCTGGCTTTCTTCGCCATTGAACGTAGGCAGCGGAACCGTCGTCTGCCGGCACGGCACGCTCCCCGTTCCGGCGCCGGCCACGCTGGCCCTGCTCGGCGATGCGCCCATCTATGCCGCCGGTTCTCCCATGGAGCGTGTAACCCCGACCGGCGCGGCGGTGTTACGAATGTTCGACGTGTGCTACGCGCCGCTCCCGGCCATGCGCATCAAGGCTTCCGGTTACGGAGCCGGTGGCCGCGATACGCCGGGAGAGCCCAACCTGCTGCGTCTGCTGGTGGGCGAGGAAGAGGCTGCACAGGCGGACGAAGCGGAATCCGTTGCGGTGATCGAAACCGTAATTGACGATTCCAGCCCGCAGTTGCTCGCCTATGTCAGCGAGTTGCTGCTGGCGTCCGGCGCCTGGGATGTTTATCGCGCCGCGGTGCAGATGAAGAAGGGGCGCGCCGGCGTACAAATGACCGTGCTCTGCCGTCCCGATCTCGTGCCTGCACTGCGCGATCTTTTGTTCCGCGAAACCACCACTATCGGCCTGCGCTGGAGGCTCGAAAAAAAGGTGGGGCTGGCGCGCGAGTTTCGTAAGGTGCAAACCGCATGGGGCGAAGTGACCATCAAAATCGCGCGCTGGCCCAACGGCAAGATCGCCAACGCCGCGCCGGAATATGAGGATTGCCGCCTGCTCGCCACCGGGCACTCGATCCCCCTCAAACAGGTGATGCAGGAGGCCATGCGGATTTACGCGGAAACCGCGGGAACGGCCACGAGCACGAGAAAGGAAGGTCTCTGATGGATCGCGCAAGCATCGAAGCTCTGCTCAACGAAGTACGCGAGGGCCGCACCGCCGTGAACGAAGCGCTGGACCGCCTCCGCGACCTGCCCTTCGAGGACCTTGGTTTCGCCAAGCTCGATCATCACCGCGCTCTCCGCACCGGCATGCCCGAAGTGATCTTTGCCACGGGCAAGACCGCCGCGCAGGTGGCTCAGATCTTTGCTCGCATGGCCCAGGCGGGTGGCAACGTGCTGGCTACCCGTGCCTCTCGCGAAATGTTTGAGGCGGTCCGCGCTCTGGAACCACGAGCGGAGTTCCATGAGACGGCCCGCGCCATCACGCTCACCCAGGCCCCCACCGTACTGGGCGTTGGAACCATCGCCGTGGTCTGTGCCGGCACCAGCGATCTGCCGGTGGCCGAAGAGGCTGTGGTTACCGCGCGCCTGATGGGCAATACGGTCGAGTTGATTGCCGACGTCGGCGTGGCCGGCATTCACCGCCTGCTGGCGCAAAAGCACGGGCTGCAATCGGCGCGCGTGCTTATCGTCTGCGCCGGCATGGAGGGCGCTCTGCCCACCGTGGTCGGCGGACTGGTGAACGCGCCGGTGGTGGCCGTGCCCACCAGTATTGGTTATGGCGCCTCGTTTGGCGGCGTGGCTGCGCTGCTGGGCATGTTGAACACCTGCTCGCCCAACGTCTCGGTCGTCAATATCGACAACGGCTTTGGCGCCGCCTGCATCGCCTCGCTCATCAATCACCTGTGAAAACCTGCCTGGGAAGATCGAGAGGGATTGTTTTCAGGAACAAATTCGCCTGTATCAGGCGCAAGTTATCACGAATTCCATTTTGCAGGGACTTCGGCTCTCAGTCCAATCAAAGCCCCGTTTGCGCCAATTGAGACTCAACTTCCACTTGCCCTGATGCGCTCCGGAACCGGAAGACGTCCACGTGTGCTGCAATCGATCACGATGCCCGCAGACCGGGACGCAGTCGACCGGCATTGGCGACTACGGATTCGCGAGCGGAACCCGCACCAGGATCGCATTGTCCACGCGCACAATCAGGCGGGAGTATTTCTCCTTGCCCGCGTTTTGCATGGCCTGGTAGCGCGGGTTGAGCGAGTCCACGTCGACGCGCAGAGGAGCCTTGGGGTCGCGGGGCACGTCGAAGCTGACGCGGATATCGGGCTGGCCGTCGCCGTCGATGTCCACCGTGTCGGATACGCGCTGGGGCAAGGCGCTCACGGGGCTCCAGTCGAGCTGGACGAAGGGCTTTTCGCTCTGCAGCAGGTGAGGGTAGACAGGCCGGTGAACGTCGATGGAGTATGCGCCCATCGGAATGGTGCGCACCTTCGGGCCGCCGGTGTAGACCTCATCCACGTGCATGCCGAGGGCGATAAACCCTTTGCTGAAGAGTCCCATGAGCAGAAATGGAGTCAGCAGCGCCGCCATCACCGTTGCGCCTGCCGCCGTGTAGCCGAGTATAGCGCGGAGTTTCATCAGCTCCTCCTAAACAATGAAGTGCAGGATGGTGGCAACGCCCTGAGCGATGATGGTGCCGCCGAACATGATGGCCATGGCCCAGGCCGCGTACAGAAACATGAGCCGAGCGCGCTCCGGCTTCCATGCGATCTGAGTCCCCTTGATGTGCCAGACAATTGCCTGCCGTGGGCAGACATCCACGCATGCGTCGCACTTCATGCAGGAGAGCAAGGTCTCGCCGCGAGCGACGGATTCCTTCGAGAGGGAGAGATTGGGGCAAGCGTTCTGGCAGAGCAGGCAGGGCTTGCAGCGGGTTTGATCGATCTTTACTTCAAAAACACTGATCTTGTTGAAGATGGACTGGAATGCGCCGAAGGGGCAGAACCAGGCACACTGCGTTCGCTTTTTTGTCAGGAAGGGCAACACGACGACCAGCCCGGCAAAGAGCAGGACAAAGATTACGTTTTGGATCAAGCCGATGGTGCTGCGAGCGGCGACGTATTCCGAGACGGCTTTGAAGGGGCAGAGCCACATGCAGTAAGCCGGCTCAA
>CABDXY010000011.1_pt1 | contig 31930 bp, 28 predicted proteins | sample 3131871 | NCBI WGS metagenome assembly CABDXY01 (sample SAMEA5534336, study PRJEB31848) | metagenome | biome: tundra; feature: field; material: soil | place: USA | collected 2013-05 | depth 0.15 m
CTCGAAAAACTGACCGCCCTGCCCGACCCCGCCGCTGGTAGCGACTTCGGCGTCCAGTTGATGACCATCCACAAGTCCAAAGGCCTGGAGTTTGAAGTCGTCATCGTCCCCGACCTGCAGGCCGGCACGGGCCGCAGCGGGCGCAAGCTCCTCTCCTGGCTGGAACGGGGGCTAGCTCAACCCGACGGCTCTGGAGAGATCACCGAATTTTTGATCGCACCGCTCCAACCCAAGGGCGCTGATCGAGGAAAATCAAAGGCCTGGGTCGATCGGGTCTATCGTGACCGTGAATCGCAGGAGGACCGCCGCATTCTCTACGTCGCCGCCACCCGCGCCCGCGAAGAGCTGCACCTCTTCGCCCGCCCGGCCTACAAGGTCGAGACCGACGGCGCCCTCAGCCTTCCCGACCCCTCCCGCAGCCTGCTGGCCACAGCCTGGCCCGCCTTGGCGGACGAGGTCCGCGCCCGCTTCGACGACTGGAAATCTGTCTGGAAGCCCGCCGCCGAAACCGTAGAGACAGAAATCGCTTCCATCGCCGCCTCCGGCGAAAGCAATCTCCTCGTCTTTCCTTCTGCCATGCCCACTCCGGCCAGGCCAACGCCGCTGCGCCGCCTACCGCCCGATTACCAGCCCGCGCACAGCGAGTCCGCCGCTCCCGCGGTCACGAAACCAGTCATTGTTGGAATGGGCGCATCCCGTCTCTACGCCCGCCACGAGGGCGGCTTGCTCTCCCGCGCACTGGGCGCCGCCGTTCACGCGCTGCTGGAAGAACTGGCCCGCCTGCGCGCAACAAACGATTGGGACGCTGCCCGCGCAGCCCTCCAGCGCTTCGAACCCCGCATCGCCGCCCAGGTACGCGCCTCCGGCGTGGACCAGGCCAAAGCCGCCGCCATCGCCGCCAATGCGCTCCAACTAGCGCTCAGCGCGTCACGAGACCCCATCGGCCAATGGATCCTTTCGCCCCACTCCGACGCGGCCAGCGAGGTTAGCTGGGCGGGAGTCGTCGCCGGAACCCTCAGCACCGTTCGCGTAGACCGCGTCTTCCGCGCCGGCCTCGATCCGCAGTCCGAAGGCTGGCAAGCCTGGTGGATCATCGACTACAAAACCGCCCACGCCGACAATCTCGACCCAGCTGCGGCTTTGCCCGAGCTGCGAAAACTCTTCGCGCCACAACTCGAAGCCTACGCCCAGGTTCTGCGCAACCTGCACGGCGCAGACACAATCCTCCGCGCCGGCCTCTACTATCCCCGCATGTTGATGCTGGATTCATGGCAGATTTAGAGCAGTCCGGAACTGTCGAAGCCCTCGAAGAGAGAATATAATTTTCACTCTGAACCGAACGCTGCGGAACAGCGCGCCATGGTTCGGTGATGGAGGGGTGATGGGCGATTTCAAACTCTTTGGCAAAGTTGTCTGCGTGGTGAGCGTCGGTTTCCTCGGAACATGCCTCTTTGGCTTCTATGCGATAGCGGCCGCGGGCCAGGATGCGCAACCGGTCAAGAACAGCTATATGCCTGTGGACGACAAGGAGAGCTTCACTATGGTGCATGACCGCATGGCCGCCGCGAAAGCAGCGATCATGCTGCGGCAGATGAACCTGCTGGCGGAGCGCTACGATCTGAGCGACCGTCCGGCAAAGGGGATTGTCATGGATCGCGCAAAGCCTGTCCAGGAAGGCCTGCGAGTGAAGCTGACGACTGGCGTGACGTGGGACGAGCTTGCGAAGATGACCTCCGACGATATCCGTGAAAAGGGTATCTTCCCCAAGGGCTTTCTGCCGCTGCCACATGCCAACCATCCTGAGGGCGGCATGGTATTTCCCGCACAGGAAATTCAGGAACTGCTGAAACAAGAGAACCGCGATCTGACGCGCTTCGATCTGGACTTCGATATTCCGGAGCGCTTTCTGCCGGAGTTTCCCCCGGCAATGTACCTCACCACGCGGCCGGATCTTGGCGACGTGTCCAAGGGGCAGTTGGTCACCATCGACAACTACTACAATATGTTCTCCGGCATTCTGAACCCGAAGCAGATTGAAGGCTTGCGGCTCCTGCTGACTCCGTTTCCGCAGCAGCAGTTCAATGAAACAATCGACCGGCGCTCTGAGAAGCCGAGCCGCGGGGTGGCGTGCCTGGACTGCCATGCGAATGGCGGCGCCAATGGCGCCTTCCACCTGGTGGGCGATATCCGGCCACAGGAGTTTCGCCATCGCATTGAAACTCCGGCGTTGCGCGGCCTGAACATTCAGCGGCTCTTCGGTTCCCAAAGGGCCTTGAAGACGGTTGAGGACTTTACGGAGTTCGAGCAGAGAGCCGCCTACTTCGATGGCGATCAGGTAATTGCGGCAAAGAAAGGCGCCAATGTATTGGAGCGCGGAAGCCAGGTGCATTCTATGGCGGAATTTGAGGAGATTCTCGACTTCCCTCCAGCGCCCAAGCTGGGATGGGACGGCAAACTGGACCCAACCAAGGCCTCCCCCGCCGAGTTGCGCGGGCAAGAGGTCTTCTTCGGCAAGGGACAGTGTGCAAGCTGCCATGCAGCCCCGTACTTTACCGACAACTCGATGCACGATCTTCATGCGGAACGCTTCTACAAGCAGCATATGGAGAACGGCATGATGATGGCTCACGACGGCCCGATCAAGACCTTCCCGCTCCGCGGCATCAAGGACACGCCGCCCTACCTGCACGATGGGCGATTGTTGACCCTGGATGACACAGTGGAGTACTTCAACCTGGTTTTGGGCATCAGGTTGACCGATCGGGAAAAGAAGGACCTGGTAGCCTTCATGCTCGCCCTGTGAGGGGATACGATTCCTTGACATGGGGCGGACCGGCCACCGTGCCCTGCGCTCAGGCGAATGAACGATAGCGGGATTATCCCGGCAGGACCCCTCACTCCATGGCATGAGGGTCCGGCGCCGTCTTCAAGCTCTTGTGGTGCCGCACGTCCGCTCCTTGCACCCAGAAGACCACGTCCTCGGCGATGTTGGTGGCGTGGTCGGCCACGCGCTCCAGGGCGCGGGCGATCATCAGCGCATTCAGGGCCTGCGGCGCCAGGTGGCTTTGCTCTTCCATCACCTTGGTCAGCGCCTTGTAGGCCGCGCGATTCATCGCGTCCACGGCGTCGTCCATGCTGAGCACGCTGCGGGCCGTCTCGGCGTCCGCCTCGATGAACGACTGCAGGCACTTGCGCACCATCTCTGCGGCCAGAGACGCCATGCGCGGAATGTCCACTGGCAGTTCCACCACTGCCATCTGCTCCATGCTGCGCACCCGCTCGCTGATGGCCTTGGCCGCATCGCCCACCCGCTCCAGATCGGCGTTGATCTTGATCACCGCCAGAATGAAGCGCAGGTCGATGGCCATCGGCTGCTCCATGGCCAGCAGGTCCAGCGCCGCCTGGTCGATCTCCCGCTCCAGCCGGTTGATGGCGATCTCGCTCCGGCTCACCAGGTCGCAGATCGACAGGTCGCGCACGCGATAGGCCTCGATGGCGCGCTGAATCGCCTGCTCGGCAAGGCCCGCCATCACCAGCAGTTGCTCCTTCAATTCGTCCAGGCTTTGCTGAAAGCGTATGCGCGTCATCCAAACCTGCCTGTGATGTAATCCTCGGTGCGTTTGTCGCTGGGGTTGGTAAAGATCTTGTGGGTCAAGTCGAACTCCACCATCCGGCCGTTCAGAAAGAAGCCCGTCTTCTCCGCCACGCGAGCTGCCTGCTGCATGTTGTGGGTCACAATCACAATAGTGTACTGCGATTTCAACTGGAAGATCAGGTCCTCGATCTTGGAGGTGGAAACCGGGTCCAGCGCCGAGGCAGGCTCATCCATCAGCAGCACCTCGGGGTCCACGGCCAGCGCCCGCGCAATGCACAGCCGCTGCTGCTGCCCGCCGGAAAGGCTCGCGCCCGACTTCTTCTTCAGCTCGTCCTTCACCTCGTCCCACAGCGCCGAGTTCTTCAGCGACTTTTCCACGATCTCGTCCAGCGCCCGCCGGTTGCTGTAGCCGTTCAGCTTCAGCCCCGCGGCCACGTTGTCGTAGATCGACATGGTGGGAAACGGATTGGGCCGCTGGAAGACCATCCCCACGCGGCGCCGTATCTCGACCGGATTGGCGTCTTCATAGATGTCCAGGTCGCCGATGCGCACCGTGCCGGTGACCCGCGCGATTGGGTTGGTCTCGTGCATGCGGTTCAGGCAGCGCACAAAGGTGCTCTTGCCGCAGCCCGAGGGACCGATCAGCGCCGTCACATGGTTGGCCGGTATGTTCAGGTTGATGTCCTGCAGCGTGTGGTTGGTTCCGTACCACGCATTCAGGTTGATTACCTCGATGCCGACGCCCACTTAGCTCGCTCCCTTCAAAACGCCGCGGCTGGTCACATAGCGCACCAGCGATACCGCTAGCACGATCAACACAATCAACACCAAAGCCCCCGCCCACGCCAGCCGGTGCCAATCGTCGTAGGGAGAGAGCGCATAGACGTAAATCTGCAAAGGCAGCGCGGCGATGGGCTCGTCCAATCTTGAACTCCAGCCCACGTTGCCGAAGGCGGTAAAGATCAGCGGAGCGGTCTCGCCCGCCACGCGCGCAAAGGCCAGCATACAGCCTGTGATGATGCCGGAAGAAGCCGTTCTGACCGTAATCGCCAGCACCGACCGCCAGTTGGGCACACCCAGCGCCAGAGCCGCCTCGCGCACCGCGTTCGGAACCATCAAAAGCATCTCTTCGGTGGTGCGGCAGACGGTGGGAATCATCATGATGCCCAGCGCCACTCCGCCCGAGAAGGCCGAAAAGTGCCCTTGCGGAACCACCACCAGCGAGTAAACGGCAATGCCCATCACAATCGAGGGAACGCCGTTGAGCACATCCGCGGTAAAGCGCACCGCGTTGGCTAGCTTGGTTCCGCGCCCGAACTCGGCCAGAAAGATGCCCCCGCTGATGCCCACAGGAATACCGATCAGACTGCCCACAGCCAGCAGAATTGCCGACCCGGCAATGGCGTTGGCCATGCCGCCGCCCGCCTCGCCCACCGGCTTGGGAACGTCGGTGAAGAAGGCCCAACTGAGCGAACTGGCCCCCTTGTAGACAAGGTAGATGAAGATAGCCACCAGCGGCGCCACCACCAACAGGGTCGAAAGCACCGCCAGACCGGTGGCCAAGCCATCGGTCAGCGTCCGTATCCGGGCCTTCAGTTTGTGTTCAGTCGGCAGTATGTGTTCTTCCACGCTGTTCCCTATTCCCTAACCCCTGATCTCTGACCCCTGTTCAGTGCGTCGACGCCGGCTCTCCGCGCGTAACCGCCCACACCAGCAGCCGGGCAAAAGCGTTCACGATGATGGTCACAATAAACAGCGCCAGTCCCAGCTCCATCAGCGCGCTCAGATGCAGATCGCCCGAGGCCTCGGCAAACTCATTGGCGATCACCGACGCCATCGAACTTCCATTGGCAAGCAGCGAGCGGTGAATCTCCGGGCTGTTGCCGATCACCATGGTCACCGCCATGGTCTCTCCCAGCGCGCGGCCCAGGCCCAGGATCACCGCGCCCACAATCCCGATGCGCGCGTTCCGCAGTACGCCCGTGCGGATCATCTCCCAGCGCGTTGCGCCCAGCGCCAGCACCGCCTCGCGCTGCGAGTGAGGCACCGCCGTCATCACCTCCCGCGTCAGCGAGGAGATGATGGGCAGAATCATAATGGCCAGAATCACGCCCGCCGCGACAAAGCCCAATCCGGTGGGATTGTCGTCGTTGAAAAAGCCCGTCCAGCCAAACAGTTGAATAAGCAGCGGATTCACGTGTTCCCTGAGCAGCGGCACCAGCACAAACACCGCCCACAGTCCATAAATCACGCTCGGAATGGCCGCCAGTAGCTCGGTGATGAAGGCCAGCGGACCGCGCAGCGCCTGCGGGCACATTTCGGTCAGGAACACGGCCACGCCAATGGCCAGAGGAACCGCCAGCAAAAGAGCCAGAAACGAGGACACCAGCGTGCCATACACAAACGGCAGCGCGCTGAAATGCCCGTTCACCGGGTCCCAGTACATCGGCTGGTTGGTGTAGGTATCCAGGTACGCCTTGTAGAAGAAATCCAGGCCGAACTTTCCCCAGGCCAGTTGCGAACGTATCACCAACTCGGCGGCAATCAGCACCACAATGGCGAAGATGCTCAGCGCGCACAGCAGCATCAACCAGGAAAATCCGCGATCGGCGATCGCCGAGTTGCCGCGCGACAGCAGGAACGTGCGTATCGCCGAAACCTCGTACGGAGCCGCCTCCGCCGGGCGCTGCCCGCCAGGAAGACTTGGTTCCGGCTGAAGCTGGGCTTGGGAGATGCGAATCTCAGGCACGTTAGCGATCACCTAAGATAGGCTACCGTCGCTATGTGAATGGCAGGTTACAACGCTGCAAAATCAAGCGCATACGACCGGAAAATCCAGCTTTCAGAAGGCCTCGGCCGCCCATTGCTCTTCCACTCGGAGCCTCGGCCCGCAAATTCAGGCCCCGTAGAACGAACCACCCAGCCTCTTTCCACCCCAGCGGCCAAAGGCCCCGCCGCGGCGGGCTGGCAACCCGCTGTCTTGAGCGAGAGCCGTTCGCCCGTAGCCATTCCGCAAACCCCAACTGCAAAATCGATTGAGCCGCCAGGAAACAGTGTTTTCCATTCATGGAAAACGTGTTACAACTCCAACATGGCAAAAGGAAAGAGCGCTGCGCCATCAGGGCACGTCAACCTTAGAATGCTCGCCGAGCATCTTGAACTCTCGCAGACCACCGTCTCCCTGGTCCTGAATCACTCCCCCTCCGCCAAGTCCATCCCCCCTGAGACCCGCAACCGGGTCATCGAAGCCGCTCAGCGGCTCAATTACCGCCCCAACTACTTTGCCCGATCCCTCCGCCAAAGCCGGTCGATGAGCGTGGGCGTGCTGGCCCCGGACCTGAGCGAAGGCTACTTTACCCGCGTCATGAGCGGCGTCGTCCAGGAGTTGACCGCCGCTCACTACTTCTACTTCACCGCCTGCCACGACTGGAAGCGCGAGCTCATCGAAAAGTACCCGCGCATGCTGGTGGAGCGCGCCGTGGATGGTTTTCTGCTCCTCAACACCTCGGCCGGCCACATCGCAGTGCCGGTTCCGGTAGTGGCCATCTCAGCCCACAGCCCGGTTGCAAACGTGACCAACATCGTCCTCGATCACCATCTGGCCGTGCAGCAGGCGCTGACCCACCTGTACTCGCTCGGCCACCGCCGCATCGCCTTCATGCGCGGCCCGCGCGCCATCCCCGATTCGGAGTTCCGTTGGGAGGCTATCCGACAGGTGGCGCGGGAAATGAACCTCAAGCTCGACCCCGCGCTCGTCCTCCGCATCGACTCCGCCGGATGGTCGATGAAGACCGGCTACCACCCCATGGCCCCCGAGATCGGTTACAAACCCATGCAGGCCCTGCTTAAGAAGACCCGCGACTTCACCGCCGTCTTCTGCTTCAACGACATCGCCGCCATCGGCGCCATCCGCGCCCTCAAAGACGCCGGACTCACCGTGCCCGGAGACGTCTCCGTGGTCGGCTTCGATGACATTCAGTCCGCAGCCTACTCCACGCCCTCGCTCACCACCGTCCGCCAGCCGCTCCTGGAAATGGGCAAGCGCGGCGCCCAGGTGCTGCTCGAACGCATCGCCAACCACGACAAAGAGTTCCCCGCCGAGATCGTCATGGCCCCGGAACTGGTCATCCGCGAGTCCACCGGCCCCGCGCCCGCCGGACAGAAGGCCTGAGCGGTCGCCAGGCGCGCCAGGCTCAGCAGATATTTGCGTTTCCAGCAAGAAGCACGTAAACTTGTGCTGCACGGAAACAGGTGCAAACATGAAAACTAATGTCACGTTGAAGATTGAGGCGAATTTGCTCCGGGAAGCCCGCGTTCTAGCCGCTGAACAAGGCTCCTCCATCAGCGCCTTGCTTGCGGCCCGGCTTGAACAAGCGGTTCGCGAGCGCAACGGATACGATCAGGCGCGCCGAAGCGCCCTTGCAAGGCTACGGACGGGCTACGACCTGAACTGGACGCCCCCTCGCTCACGGGATGAACTGCATGAGCGATAAATATTTCGTGGATACGAACATTCTGGTCTACGCGCATGACCGGTCCACAGGAGTTAAGCGTCAGCGCGCTCAAATGCTGTTGGAAAAGCTCTGGGACACGGGAAACGGTGTATTGAGCACCCAGGTTCTGCAAGAACTCTGCATCAACCTTCGCCGCAAGGCCGGCAATCCCCTGCCGATGGATGAGGTCCGCCTGCTGATTCGCGAGTACTCAACCTGGGAGGTGGTTACGAACACCCCCGAGTCAGTCCTCAAGGCGCTGGACATCGAGATGCGTTACAAGACGTCCTTTTGGGATGCGCTCATCCTTCAGGCCGCCGAGGCTGCGGGCGCATCGATCCTCTACTCCGAGGACCTGGCAGCGGGACAACGCTACGGCTCGATTCTGGTTGTGAATCCATTGATTGATTCAGCGGCCCCGTAACGGAAACCCACGATCAATAGTGAGCTTCTGAGACCTGGGAAAGCACGAGCGGCTGATCCCTGACCCCTGTTCCCTACTACTCCAGCATCTGCAAATCCAGCGGCTCTTCCCGCAGGCAATCCATGGTGCGGATGCTGGCCAGCGCGCGTTTGAGCGCCGACGACTTGCACGGCTCTACGGTCACCACAAACGGCAGCGCGTGCTGGGGATAGCCCGGCTTCTGCACAATGGCGCGGATGTTGATGCGCTCTTTGGCCAGCGCGCCGGTAATCTCCGCCACAATCCCCGGCCGGTCGTCGACCAGGAAGCGGATGTAATGCGGAATATCAAACTCGGCGCCCACACCAGCCGGGGCCGATGGAATCTTCACCCGCCGCGATCCGTGCGCCAGCGCCAGCAGGTCGCTCACCACGGCCACCGCCGTGGGATGCCCGCCCGCGCCTCGCCCCGAAAAAACCACATCCCCGCCGTAATGGCCTGAGAAAATCACCATGTTCTCGGTGCCCCGCGACCACGCCAGCGGCGAATGCAGATCCACCAGCATCGGTCCCACCGTGGCCGCCACCGGCCCGCCGGCCCGCTCGGCCCGCGCAATCTGCCGGATGGTGCAGCCCAGGTCCCGCGCATAGCTGAAGTCCACGGCTGAAACCGCCGTGATCGGCCGCGGCACAATCTCCTCCGGATCAACCTCCACGCGCAGAGCCAGCCGCATCAGAATGGCCAGCTTGGAACGCGCGTCAAATCCGTCCACGTCCTCGGTCGGGTCGGCCTCGGCAAACCCTCTCGCCTGCGCCTCGGCCAACACCGTCGCGTACTCCGCGCCCTCTTCCATCTTGCTCAGGATGAAGTTGCACGTACCGTTCAAAATGCCCTCGATGCGCTCGATCCGATCCCCGGCCAACCCCTGTTCCAGCCCCGGAATCACGGGAATTCCCCCCGCCACGGCGGCGCCATACTTCAGATGTCCGCCCCTGGCCGCGGCCAGCCGTTCCAGCTCCACGCCGTGATAGGCAATCAATTTCTTGTTGGCCGTAACCACGCTCTTGCCCGCATCGAGCGCCCTGCGCACCCAGCCGCCTGCCGGCTCAAGCCCGCCGGCCAGCTCCACCACCACATCCGCATCCGAGGCCAGCACCGCGTCGGCGTCCTCGCTCCACTCCACGCTCGCCGGCGTCCAGTCCACGCGCTTGCGCTCGACGCCCCGGTTGAATACGTGGGTCAGTTCCAGCCCCTGAGGCTTTTGCTCCACCAAAATCCGCGCTACCGAGCTGCCAACCGTCCCAAAACCAAAGATCGCGATGCGCAACGGGCGCCTGTTGCGGGGTTCGGCGCGGGACTCGACGCGGGACTCCCGCGCGGCCTGGGCGGATTGCTGTTGCGGCGATACGGACATATTCACTTCAGACACCGGCATTTCCTCTTATGAGCGGATGAAAACGCTTGATAACCCGATGATACCTGACCGCGGCCCGTCGATTGCCCGTTACGTGCCCCCGAAGCCGCTCTTCGTGCAGGCGGATTCTGGCCGTGGAGTTTGCAGATTATATTTGCAAGGGGAATATCATCAGAATCCATGGCCACCCTCTTCGAGAAACTCAACCTCAAGGATCACCAGGAGATCCTCGTTCTGCGCGCGCCGGAGAGCTTCGAGCCGGAGCTCTCCCGCCTGCCCGTGATCACCATCCATCGCCACATCGAGTCCGTTCCCGAGATCCGCTTCTCGCTCGCCTTCGTCACCCGCCAGAGCGAAGTGGACGCGCTCGTCCAACAAGTCGCCGCCCGCGCCAAAGGCGACGCCACCGTATGGTTCGCCTATCCCAAAGGCACATCGAAGAAATACAAGTGCGACTTCAACCGCGACACCGGCTGGACCGCTCTGAAGGCTGCGGGGTTTGACACTGTGCGCGCCGTCGCCATCGACGAGGATTGGACCGCGCTGCGCTTCCGCCGCAAAGAGTACATCAAGTCCCGTTGATGCATTTTCACCCTTACTGAAATCTGGGTGCCCCATCCTTTGCGTTCTTTGCGAAGGGTGGGAAGCCATGAACCTGTCCTCTGTCTGTGCTCGCCACGAGCAGGCGGGTCGTCGAGCACGAGCGACTTGAATCAATCCGCGCGATCCGCATCCTGCTGATCGCCCGCACACGAAAGAACGGAGGAACACGAATGCAAGCCACACCCCAACCATTGCGCCCCGCGCAGGCCGAGGTCCACCGCACCCCCCACGACCAGGAATCTGATCGAAGTTTCCAGGCGAGCCAGGCTTGACCGCGAAGCCGAAGGGAAAAAGAACCAGCATTCATCTTCATCGCCCGCCATAAATAATCGCGTCTGACCGGATTGCCCACAATAGCTCCGTGCCCCATCCTTTCGCCTCCGCCGCGGCGGATTCTGGCGAAAGGGTGGGAAACCACGAACCTCAACCGGCGTCCCCGGAAAATTCCTTCACTCCACCCCAAACAGCCCCGGCAGCACCTCGCCAGCCTTGCCCTCGACCACATGCGTAAACGCCGCGGCGTTCAGCGGCGCCTCCGGTCCCACGTAGACGGTCCGCGCCCCGCCCAGCCGCGCCCAATGAACGAAGTTCGCCGCCGGATACACCGACCCCGAAGTGCCCACCACCACCATCAGCGTCGCCTTGCCGATCTCTTCCTGAATCCGATCCATCTCCAGCGGAATCTCGCCAAAGAACACGATGTGCGGCCGCAGCAGTCCGCCGCACGCACAGCGCCCCACCTCGTCCAGGCTCGTATAAATCGTCCGATCCTCCACCGGCGCCCGTCCGCACTCATTCTCGCAGCGCGACTTGGCCAGCTCCCCGTGCATGTGTACCAGCCGCACTGTGCCTGCCCGCTCATGCAGATCGTCCACATTCTGTGTGCACAGAAAAAACCGCTCGCCCAGCTTTGCCTCCAGCTCCGCCAGCGCAAAGTGCGCCGGATTCGGCTCAGCCTTCGCGCCGTCCGCCCGCCGCCCCGAATAAAACTCCCACACCCGCCAGGGATTGCGCTGCCAGGACTCGGGCGTGCAAACATCCTCGATTCGATGCCCCGCCCACAACCCGTCCGATGCGCGAAAGGTCGGCAGCCCGCTCTCCGCGCTGATCCCCGCGCCGGTCAGCACAAACACCCGGTCTTTGCCGGAAACTGAAATAGCCGCCACAGCCTTACTCCCACACACCCGAGCGGTCACCGGGAAGCCAAAACGCCCACCCAGCCACCACCCGGCTAACTTGCTGCCTTACTGATCCCTGACCCCTGATCCCTGATCTCTGTCTTTACGGCTCCAGCAGAATCTTCCCCGTCGTCTTGCGGGCTTCGAGGTCCGTCTGCGCCTGCGCAGCCTCGGCCAGCGGATACACAAATTCGGTCCTCAGCTTGAGTTCGCCTTTGGCAGCCCAGCCCAGCACGTCGCCGGCGCGACCTTCCAGTTCCGCCCGCGTAGCCACGTAGTGCCACAGCGTAGGCCGGGTGATGAACAGCGAACCCTTCCCGCTCAGTTGAATCAGATCGAACGGCGGCACAGGCCCGCTGGAAGCGCCAAACAGCGCCAGCATCCCGCGCGGCCTCAGGCAGTTCAGGCTCTGGTCGAAGGTCGTCTTGCCCACCGAATCGTAGACCACGTCCACGCCCTTGCCGCCGGTGAGCCGCTTGACCTCCGCCTCGAAGTCCTGCTCGGTGTAAAGAATCGCATCGGAGGCGCCCGCCTCGCGCGATAATTCCGCCTTGGCAGCCGTTGAGACCGTCGTAATCACCCGCGCCCCCAGCCGCACCGCCATCTGCGTCAGCAGCAGCCCCACGCCGCCGGCCCCGGCGTGAATCAGCGCTGTGTCCCCGGCCTTGAGCGGAAAAGTCGAATAGGCCAGGTAGTGCGCCGTCATCCCTTGCAGCAGGGCGGCGGCGGCCTTTTCCATGCTCAGCCTCGCTGGCGCCTTCACCAGTTGCGCCGCCGGAACCAGCGCGTACTCGGCGTAGCTGCCCAGCACACCCACCGAAGCCACAGCGTCCCCCACGGCAAATCCCGTCACCCCCGGACCCAGCTTCTCCACAGTGCCCGCGGCCTCGCTGCCCAGCGTCAGCGGCAGCGCCGCCTTGTACACGCCCTTGCGAAAGTAGATTTCGATGAAGTTGACCCCGATGGCTTCCACGCGGATCAACACCTGCCCCTGTTCCGGCTGAGGAATGGGCAACTCGGCCAGCTTTAGAACCTCCGGCCCGCCTGTCTCGTGAATCTGGATGGCTTTCATCACAGTTCAGGATGCACCATTGAACGCCCTGACTGCAATCGGCAAAAAATGCGGGAGAGGCCGCGCTTCCTGAATTCCTATAGGGATGATGAGGGTTGAAACTGCGCGAGCCACAGATTCCGAAAGACGTCGTCTTCCTGAATGCTCCTGGCATCGGCCCTATGCATGGCGGCTCGCAAAGCCGCGCGCTTTGCCTCATGAGTCCGTTCCTCACGATCCAACGCGCGCAAGGCGGCTTGCACTAGTTCGCTGGCATTTGAATAGCGTCCGCCCTCGACCCTGGTCAAGAGGAACTCGTCCAGTTCGGGGGGAAGGTGGACATTGCGGCTTGGCATACAACTCTCCTTGAAAAAATCCTGCGGTATTTCCTGGAATACCGTGGGGCGTTTGGGGTGTAGGATGTGAATCCCTCTGGCGGGAGATTCAGTTTCCTTCTGTGCCTTCGGTCTTGCTTCAATTGGGGAAATGCGGCGAAGATATCCGCCGGAAAAATACAGCGCATTTCAATTGCTGTACACCAGATTTATCGTAGAAGAGTGGATTTTTCCTTTTTCGGATTCCGCGGCGACAGGTCGTCATAGCTGGAGTGAATGCAAAACCACGGTGTGCGCGGCCAGAAAGGCCGCATTAAATTGGAAAACCGCTCTGGCCAACTCTATAGCAAAAGCAATCCCCGCCCAGGCACTACCCAGGCGGGGCTTTTTGTTCCCTGTTCCCTAATCCCTATCCGACAGCAGGCTCTGTTCTTCCGGCGAAGCCAGACGAACCAGGCGGTCGATGGCGTACGGCGCGCGGCTCTCGATGGTGTGAAAATGGCGCACCTGCAGTTCGCCCAGCAGACCGATGGCCATCATCTGGATGCCGGCTACGATCAGCACCGCGCCAATCACGAACATCGGTCCATGCTGGTCCATCACGTTCCGGTGAGGATTGAGGATCTTCAGCCCCAGCAGAATGGCCGAGATGATGCTGCCCACCACCATGCCAAGCGCTCCAAGGCCCCCGAAAAAATGCAGCGGGCGGCTCATGTACTTGAGCAGGAAGCGGATGGTCAGCAGATCGAAGAAGACGCCGAAGGTGCGTCCGATGCCGTAGTGGCTCTTGCCCCGCTCGCGGTTTACGTTCTTGATGGGAATCTCGCAGATCGACGCGCCATACCAGCTGGCCAGCGCGGGAATGAAGCGATGCATCTCCCCGTAAAGCGGAATATTCTGGATCACGTCCCTGCGATAGGCCTTGAAGGTGGTGCCGAAGTCGTGAATGTCTACCCCGGACAGCCTGGCCATCAGCCAGTTGGCGCAGCGCGAGGGAATGCGTCTCATGATCAAGCTGTCGACCCGCTCCTTGCGCCAGCCCGAGACCACGTCATAGCCCTCTTCGAGCTTTTCAAGGAAGTGGGGAATATCGTTGGGGTCGTGCTGCAGGTCGCCGTCCATGGCCAGGATGAACTCGCCCGAGGCGTGGTCGAAGCCGGCCGCCAGCGCCGAGGTCTGGCCGAAGTTCCGGCGCAGCTTTACCACCAGAACCCGGCTGTCCACCGCGGCTATCTCTTCCAGCAGCTTATAGGTGCGGTCGCTGGAGCCATCGTCCACCAGCACCAGCTCGAAGCTGTCGCCCACCTGTTCCATCACTTGCTTCAGGCGAGCATATAGAACCGTCACGTTCTCCTCTTCGTTGTGAAAAGGAACGACAATGGAATACTTCGCCATAGTGTGAGTATAGATGTCTTTTCGGTAAAAAGGGCTTCCATCGCGCGTCGAAACGCGTCATGCCATGCGGAAAGGCAGCCAGCGGCAGCCGCGGCCGGCGAAAACGGGTTACCGGTCCAGCTCGTCGAGCATGGACTGCATCTCGCTCAGAGCGTGGCTGTTCCCGCTTCGCGCCGCGCAGCCGATCCCGGCCTTCAGCCGTTCGATCGCCTCCGCCGTTCGGCCCGCCGTGGCCAGCGTCTGCGCGGCCATGAAATAGCCGGCCGTATAGTCCGGATCGTTGGCCAGCAGCGTGTCGAACTCCGCCAGCGCCGCGGCCGTCTCGCCGCTTTTGGCCAACTCCATGGCAATCCCATAACGGGCAAAGCTGTTCTTCGGGTCCAGCGCCAGAATCTCTTTTAGTCCTGCTATCTTATCCATCCTGGTCGGTTCCGATCCCATTTTCTTCCTGGCCGGCCGTTTGAGGATTTGCACATTTGGCTGCGATTGCCGAAACTGGAACAAGATGACTCGCCCAATCGGCCTGTCCGGCCTCGCTGCCGCCAGCTCCATTGTAGCTGTCCGGCGGTCGCAATCGGCCGGCTGAGCCAGGTAACAGGAAACGGAGGTTTCCCAGAATGAGTCCTGCGGAAACAAACCCCGCTGCGCGCACCGTGGCCAGCACGCAATCGGAGATGACAGAGATCATCCTCCCCAACGACACCAACACCCTGGGCAACCTCCTCGGCGGACGCCTGATGCACTTCATCGATCTCACCGGCGCCATGGCCGCCTACCGGCACTCGCGCACCTATATCGTCACCGCCGCCATGGACCATATCGACTTCATCCGGCCGGTGCGCCTGGGCGACCTGCTCACCCTCAAGTCCAGCGTCAACCGGGCCTTTACCACCTCCATGGAGGTGGGCGTGAAGGTGTGGTCGGAAAATACCCAGACCGGCAAGCTGCTGCACGTGGCCAGCGCCTACCTGGTCTTTGTGGCCATCGACAAGGAGGGACGCCGGCAAAAGGTTCCTCAACTGATCCCGGAGACACCCAACGAGATCCGCCGCCATGCGGATGCGCTGCTCCGCCGCGAGCACCGCGAGGCCGAGCAAGCCCGCCGCAAAGAGGCCCGGCTGGCCACTACCGCCCAGGAAGACACAGCGCCGATCAATCCTTAATCGAAAAACAACAGAATTCTTGTGAAACAGGTTTCTAAAAGGAGCAATCAGATACTATGGCGCATTCACCTACTATGCCGCTGCCCGTAGCTTTGCCAGGCGTATCAAAAATCGTTGCTATCGGTTCCGGCAAGGGCGGCGTCGGCAAAACCACCGTCGCCGTCAACCTGGCCGTTGCGCTCTCCCGCCTCGGCCAGCGCGTCGGCCTCATCGACGCCGACATCTACGGCCCCAACGTCCCGCTCATGATGGGATCGACCCAGCAACCGCGCGTCGGCGAGGACAATCGCATCATCCCCAACGAAACTCACGGCATCAAGACCATCTCCATCGGCTACATCTCGCCCGGCGACAAGCCCCTGGTCATGCGCGGACCCATGCTCCACCAGATCATCCGCCAGTTCCTCCAGCAGGTGGAATGGGGCGATCTGGACTACCTCATCGTCGATCTCCCCCCCGGCACCGGCGACGTAGTCATCTCGCTGGTGCAGACCGTGCCGCTCACCGGCGCCGTGGTGGTTTCGACGCCCAGCGACGTCAGCCTCCTGGACGCGCGCAAGGCCCTCCAGATGTTTGCCCAGGTCAACGTCGAAGTGCTCGGCATCGTCGAAAACATGAGCCACTTCACCTGCCCCCACTGCCACAAGGAGATCGACATCTTTTCCAGAGGCGGCGCCGAGCGCACCGCGCGGCAGTTCAACATTCCCTTCCTCGGATCCATCGAACTGGTGCCCGCCATCCGCGAGGGCGGTGACCGCGGGCTGCCCGTCGCGCTGGCAGGCCCCAAAAGCCCACAGGCAGCGGAGTTCTACGCCATCGCCGAAAAAATGATGGCACGCGCCGAAGCCGCCGCGGCCGCTGCGACCGACGTGATCGAAATCAGCTGAGCGGAGTGTGCAGGCGCAGAAAAAGCGGGACGTATGCCCCGCTTTTCTGTTGGTTGATACAGCAATCTACCGCCAGTGCCCTTCCTGCATCTCATAATGGTCGCCACGGTGGACCCACCTGTGAGCAACCCAACGCTGGCCCTCACGGGGCGGACGGTCCCAGCGGCCTGGGGTCCAGACGTAGTGGTCGCCTTCGTAGCGGTGGTAGCCATTGATCCATACATAGCCCCGATCCGGTGGCCGACCGCGCTCTTCGTGCATGGGCGGCGGGGGACCAATGCGAACCACAACCTGCGCAAACGATGCCGCAGGGGACAGCACAAGTGCAAGCAACAGTGCCAATGCAATCTTCTTCACCATCGACCGATTCCTCCAGGGGTTTTGAGCATTTCCGGAATACTTGGTCCATTCCGGCTTGTTGAAGGGTTCAACGTGTTGCGCGGCGAATAGTTGCGCGTCCTTCTGGAGCCGCACCCATACCCCTTGTACTACCTCTGGTCTTATGAACGATGTCCCGGATTGCTCAGGCTATCTTCACAGTCCGAATCAAGCTCGCCCAATCTCATCCGCCAGCGCCTCCGCAGCCGTCACGCACGCCGCGCGGTCCACGTCAAGGTGCGTCACCAGGCGGATCGCATCCGGCCCCACGGTGCTGGCCAGAATCCCGCGCTTCTTCAGCCGCGCCACCAGCTCCGCCGCGCTCAGCCGTCCCGTCAGCCGGAAGATTACGATGTTCGTCTCCACCGCATCCAGGTCGATCGCCACGCCTTCCATGTTTGCCAGCGCCTCGGCCAACAGCCGCGCGTTGGCGTGGTCTTCGTGCAGCCGCGCCGGTCCCTGTTCCAGCGCAATCAGCCCCGCCGCGGCCAGCACGCCCGCCTGCCTCATCCCGCCGCCCAGCGCTTTCCTGTAAATCCGCGCCCGCTCCATCATCTCCGCCGATCCCGTCAGCATCGACCCCACCGGCGCGCCCAGCCCCTTCGACAGGCAAAACATGACCGTATCGAACCCGCGCGTCAGCTCCCGCACATCGACGCCCAGCGCCGTGGCAGCATTGAAGATGCGCGCTCCATCCAGATGCGACGGCAGCTTTCGCTCCTTCGCCCCGGCCCAAATCCCCTCCAAAACCGGCAGCGGCGTAACAACCCCGCCGGCCATGTTGTGGGTGTTCTCGATCTCGATGAGGCCGGTGGCGGCGCGAAGCGCCCCGCGCTCGTGAATCGCCGGCTCAATGTGCTTCCAGGTCAGGATTCCGCGCTCTGTGGGCACGGCCCGCACCAGGCAGCCGGAAAACACCGCCGTGGTCGCCATCTCCCAGTCCAGAATGTGCGCGCGCGACTCGGCAATCACCTCCTGCCCCGGCTGCGTGTGCAGCCGGATGGCAATCTGATTGCCCATGGTGCCGGTGGGCACAAACAGCGCAGCTTCGCGGTCAAAGATCTCCGCCGCCCGCCGCTCCAGCAGGTTCACGGTCGGGTCTTCGCCGTAAACGTCGTCCCCCACCTCGGCCGCGGCCATCGCCGCCCGCATCTGGGCCGTGGGCCGCGTAACGGTATCCGAACGCAGATCGATCATCCCCGCCAATTCCCTCTTCCCTCCTTGTTCTTGTATCAAAGTGTCAGTTCGTCAGTTACCAAACGTGGCAAGCATTCGCCGGCATCATCGGCTGTCCCGTCTTGCATCCGAATGCCTGCCCAAACTCCGGCATATTCTGCACCACGCCGATAATGCGGAACTCCTCCGGCGAGTGCGGATCGGTCTGCACCTGCAACCGAACCTGTTCGGGACGCATGCTTCCGCACCAATTCTGTCCATCCGCCAGGAAGAACTCCTGCACCGGCGTGAACCCGCTGGCATCCTTGGCGTTCATGTCGATGCCTTTACGCTTCGCATCCGCCAGGAGGGCCATGTACGCCAGGCGCAATCCGCCGTTGTCCGCCGTATTTTCGCCCAGCGTAAGCTTCCCATTCAATTTCACATCGTCCACCGCCGTAAAGCCGCCGTACTCCTTCACTTCGCAATCCGTCATCGCATCGAACTTCTTGCCGTCCTCCGCCGTCCACCAGTCGGCAAGATTGCCGTTGCCGTCGAACTGCCGTCCCTGGTCGTCGAACCCGTGCGTCAATTCGTGGCCGACCACAGCCCCGATATGCCCATAGTTCTCCGCGTCGCCTGCGTTCGGATCGAACAAGGGAGACTGGAGTATCCCCGCCGGAAAGTTAATGTCGTTCATGCTCGGGTCGTAGTACGCATTCACTGTAGGCGGCGACGTGCCCCATTCTCCGCGATCGACTGGCTTGCCGATCTTCGCCAACTGCCGGTGGTTCTCAAACTCCGTTGCCCGCATCGCATTGCCGAACGCATCGCCGCGCACCACCTTCAAGGCCGAGTAGTCCCTCCAGTGATCCGGATACGCGATCTTGTCGGCAACCATGTGCAACTTTTCCCTGGCCTTGACCTTGGTCTCGGGGCTCATCCAGGTCAGTGTGCTGATGTTCCTGTCCATCGCATCTTCGATGTCATGGACCATCTGCACCATCTTCTCCTTGCTCGCCGCCGGGAAGTACGCCTTCACGTACACTTCGCCCAATGCCTCGCCCAACGCTCCGTCAGTCGCCTGAACGCAACGCTTCCAGCGGGCTTGATGCTCCGGTTGACCCCGCAGGGAGCGGCCAAAGAAGCTGAAGTCCTCCTCGTCCAGCGCAGTGGGCAGGGTAGTGCGCGGAATTCCATGGATCAGTTGCCAGCGCAGATAGGTCTTGATCGTCTCCAAGTCCGTCGATTGAATCAGCGCGTTCAGTCCTTTGAAAAAGTCTGGATTCGCCACGTTCAGGTCGCCTATCGGAGGCGCGCCCGTGCGCTCGAAGAAGCTTGGCCACGCGATCACAGGCGCCAACTCCGCCAACTGCGTGACTGGCATCGGGTGATACACATTCTTCGGATCGCGCTGCGAAGTAATATCCATCGACACCTTGGCCAGCGCCGTCTCCATCGCCATGATCTTCTGCGCATCGCTCGCCGCCGCGGCGTCAGGCTCGCCCAGCAGCTTCAGCATGTTCGTAATATGTTGTACATACTGCTGTCTGGTTTTTTCGGCTGCCGCGCCGGTCCGCAGGTAGTAGTCGCGCTCCGGCAATCCCAGCCCACCCTGATCCACATCCGCAATCTGCTTCCGCGCATCCTTGAAATCCTGCTGTTCGCCATAGCTGAAGAACGCGTTCACATTGATCAATTGAAAATGCGCCAGCAGGCCCGTCAGTTCGCTCTTGCTCTGGATGGCCGCAATGCGGTCAAACTCTGCCTGCAACGGCTTCAAGCCCGTCGCCTGAATCGCGTCCTTATTCATGCACGTCGCATAGAAATCGCCGGTCTTTTGCTCGTTCGGTGTGCGCGAGGAATTGTCAGCCTCGACCTTTTCCAGAAGCGTGTGGAGCGCAGCCTGCGTGTGATCGTAGACAATATAAAGCGGTACATATCCCGACTTATCCGCAGGGATCGGATACAGCTTGGAAAAGTTCCCGCACGCGTATTGCGCGAAATTCACGCACGGATCGGCCTTCGTGTCCATGAATTGCTTGTCCAGTGCGAGCGGCAGTTGAGGGATCTTCTCTCCGTCCCCCGCGGATTTCTCCTGTGCCCTTGCCGCCGGGACACATATCGCCAAAGAAGCCCCGAGCAATGCACCGACTGCAATGATAGGGATCATCCCCCTTTGCGTTCTCATCGTCCTCCGCAACCTCCTCATAGCTCCCTAGTCCCTAACCCCTGTTCCCTGACCCCTGTTTTACGGAATCTGCGCCATGGGCAGCTCGATCACCGGCGTCCGCTTGCCATCCTTTACGGCATAAGCCCACAGCCCGTGAAAACTCTCCCTGAGCCCCGGTTGCGCCTTCACGAGCGCGCTCAGAACGGCAACCGCCTCCGTGCGCGCGGCGGCCGGATCGGTCACTCCCGTCGATTCGTAAGTCACGCCCAAATCCGCCTGGCGCAGCGTCGCGTCCAGCCGCACCGCGTCGATCTTCCAGGTGCGCGGGCCGTCCGGAAGCGTATAGGGAAACGCGTCTTGCGGAGAATTCTTAATCTGCGCCTGTTCCTGCCCCAGCTTTTCCAAATTCGGCGAGGAGAGATAATCCACCGGCACCAGCAGCGATCGCGCGGCCTCATAGCTGTACCAGGCGCTCCACGGCTGATCCGCTTTCGCCTGCTCGCGGGCGCGCGCCCAGTACCAGACGCCGTCATGCCCGTCAAAGATGCCCTGCCGCACAGACAGGCCGCCCAATCTCCAGCGTAAACCGGCTCCCGCGCCATCCCAGGCCAGAATCAATCCCAACTGCCCGCCCAGCGGCGCCCCCGCCGCATCGGCCAGCACCACCGCGTACCGCCCCGGCGGCAGCGCCCGCATGGTAATCGTCACCGTCAGCGACCCCGTTGAATTGGAGCAGAAGAACTGCGTATCGGCCGGCGCCGCCAGGCTGGTCGCGTCCAGCAAATACAAATTCCGCAGTTGGATCTGCCCGCCCTTCACCAGCGGTGCGGCCTGCTCCACGGCGCCGCGAATCCCGTTCCACTCTGCCGCCTCGGCCGGCAGCAAAGCGGCCTGCAGCGCCGCATAGTCCTGCCGCAACACGGCCTCGGACAGCCGTCCCCCGGCCGCCGTCAGCGCATCGCGATCCGCTGCCGGCAGTTCCGCCTGCGTCGTGCAACTCGCCGCATAGCTCGCCCGCGGCAAAACCAGCAAAGCCGCAATGGCCCAAAACTTCACGCAGAGGCGCATCTCTTCGGATTTCCTCTCCGCCCCGGAAGCCCTTTGTGAGCGCCCGCGGGCCACTGTTAGTCTAGTACAGTGGAGCGGCAACGGATTGCTGGGTGCTTGTTGAGCGCCCGGCCGCCGCCGCCGGGCCGCTACCATCGGAATTAAGAACCGATTCCCATGCGCACAACCGCCCCGCTCAACTCGCTGGCTTCGCTCGGGACCGTTCGAGCACATGCGCTTGTCCGGCTAGCGGTTCTCGCGGCAACTCTGTGCGGGACGCAGATGTTGGCCGCGCAGGTCCCGGCAAACGCTGCCCCATCCGCCACAGCGCACAAGCCAGCCCATCCACACAAGCGTCCTGCCGCGGCCCCGAAGCAGCCCCCGGCTCTTCCGGCAACGCCTCCCGCGCCCATGCCGCGAGCGCCGCAGACGATCACCATCAAGGACGCGGTAGAGCTTCACGCCTATCAAACCGCCTCCGCGCAACGCGATCCGAAGGCCAAGGTCGAGGCTTTGGAGAGTTTTTTGCGGACTTATCCGCAGAGCGTCGCCAAGAGCGTGGTACTCGATCAGTTGCTCGACACCTACGCGGAACCCGACGCCTACGCGGAGCAGCAGAACCACGACAGGATGCTCAGCGCAGCCAACCGCCTGCTTCGGGCGGACCCCAGCAATCTGAAGGCTATCTTCTCCTCGGTCTTCATCGAAAGGGGTCAGTGCAGCAAGATGCACAATGCGCACACTTGCGACGATGCAGCGGCACTTGCCCAGAGGGGCCTCTCGGCTGCCAAGACTGCCGACTATTCCGACGACGACTGGAAGAAGCTGACCGGTGCAATCTATCCGGTCTTTCACTCGGCCATCGCCTTGGACGACATCCTCTCTAAAAAGGACGTAAATGCCGGAATCTCCGAATATCGCACCGAACTGATGCTCTATACCAACGACCAGTCCAAGACCGCCGGTTTGAATGACACGCTCCAACTCGCGGAATTGTATAGCAAGCCCGACTCTAGGGATCTGCTGCAGGCGGTCTGGCTTTACGCGCGCGCATGGGATTATGCTCCCCCGGCGTACAAGACCAGGATCGAGACCAATCTTGAGTACTACTACAAGGAGTCTCACGGCGGTCTGGATGGACTGGACGCCTTCAAGACTCAGGCTGCGGCCACAACGTTTCCTCCGGGAACCCTGGGGAGCACACCTCCCGTCACCCCTCCCGCGCCCGAACTCCCCCACTGGCCCGTCAACGAGAAGCCGGACCAAGCCTCCGTCACCTGGGACAGCCAGGGCCTGCGCATCGACGCCGCCAACTCCAGCCTGCAGCAGATATTGAAGGATGTTTCCACTGCCACCGGCGTAAAGGTCGAGGGCATGGGCTCCGACGAGCGGATCTTTGGCGCCTACGGCCCCGGCCAGGCGCGCGATGTGCTCTCCCAACTCCTCCGGGGCTCCGGCTATAACGTGCTCATGATCGGGGATCAAGGCCAGGGAACGCCAAGACAGATCGTACTCACCGCCCGCAACACCGGCGGCCTGGAGCCAGCCAAAGCCGGGCCGGCCACCACCCCCGAAGAAGATGCCGAGGCCGAAGATCAGCCGCAGCAAGGGGAGCCGAAACCGGCGAACCCGCCCTACCGGCCCAACTTCGGTCCCGGTGGCCCTCACCGCAATCAACCGCAGGACAATCCGCAGACGCAGCGTCCGCCGCAGTAGCAGCCGCAGCAGCCCAACAATCCGCAGAACTAGGGCAGCTCAGTTTTCAGGGATCGGTAGTTGGTATGCAGTACTCAGCAACCCACATAAATGGCCTGATATAACCATCTGCAAACGCTCCCAGCCCGCCGCCAGTCGATTCCATCCGCCCCTGGACAAGGACGCGAGCAAAAACTGGCTACTGACAACTAGCCTTTTCACGACACCCGCGCCACTTCCCGTTGCGTCTTCACCGCCGCCGGCCTCGGCTGCCGGCGCATCAGCGCAAACCCCGCGCGAAGGATTCCATAAGCCGCCAGTATGCCAAATGCCATCGAGCCCACCGACGCCGAAATCAACATCGCCAAATTCAACAAATCCGCCATTACTCTCGCCTTCGCTCGCTGTCCTGGAGCCTGCAACATCCACGTTTCGCCGGCCTGGCCGTCCGAAATCCTCGCCGGCCCGGCGCAAAAAAAACGCCTCTGCGATTTTCGCAGAAAAACCCTCTAAATGACCCGTTTTGCTGTTGCCAACAAGAATACCCCCCAAATGATTGCTATACGATAAACGGCCTTTTCGACGCCCTGCTGTGATCCAGATCACCAATTGCCTCATTCACAAACGCAAGCCGTGTCCCATGCTCCAATCCGGACCGGACCGATCCAATGAGGCATGATCGATCTATGAGCCAGCCCGTTTCGCAAACCGCAATCGAGCGTCTTTGGACCTCCGTTCAACACGGCGTGTCCGATCCGCGCGCCGGCATCTTCGGGCCGTCCTCCGTCAGTTGGAAGGTCAATCGCGAATCTGCCCTGTTTCTCGGAGCGGGCCGCGCTGCGCTGCTGCAGTTGGCCCATCCCTGGGTCGCAGCCGCGCTGGATCAGCACTCAAATCTCCGCTCCGACCCGCTCGCCCGCTTCCACGGCACCTTCCGCGTCGTCTTCACCATGGTCTTCGGAACTCTCGATCAGGCACTGGCAGCTTCCCGCCACCTTTTTCATCTGCACACACGCATCCAGGGAGAAATCCCCGAGAGCGTCGCCGTGTATCCCCAGGGCTCGCGCTACCAAGCCAATGAAATCAACGCGCTTCTCTGGGTCTACGCCACCCTGATTGAGAGTGCGCTCCTGGCCTATGACACCGTTCTCCCGCCTCTTTCCATCGACGAGCGCGAGGCCTACTACGCGGAGAGCAAGACCATGGCTTCCCTCTTTGGCATTCCCCCGGCAGCATTGCCTGCGGACTGGTCCGCATTCGAAGCCTACAACCACGCCATACTCACCTCCGGCATGTTGGGGGTCAATGCGCTCTCGCGAGAGATGGCGCACCGTCTCCTGCATGGCCGAGGATCCTGGGTGCCGGTTCCCAACTGGTATCGTATGTTCACAGCTGCCTCGATCCCCCAACAACTCCGAGGCGAATTCTCGCTGCCCTACGGCGAACGAGAAAAACAGTCGGCAGCCCACGCACGGCTCTGGCTTCCACGCGTCTACCGCTGTCTCCCGTTAGCGTTGCGCTATGTTGGCCCATACCGGGAAGCAAGGGCCCGCCTGCTCGGCCGTCGCGTCGACGTCCTCACCCGCGCCAGCAACCGTTTCTGGATGGGACAGTCCCGCATGATGTTCGCGGAGCCTGAGCGCTGACGCAGGACGCTTCGCGCCTCTCTACATTCCTGTTGAAGATGGTATGTATCATGGTTATAAGTGGGGATTTTCTTCGCTGCTCATCCACGCATCCAACTGTGTTCAGCACCAATTCGGCACTTCATCTTTTTGTCGATAAGTTTTCGACTCTACAAACCTGAATCTCATCATGCCCATCACTCACATCTCGGTGCGCGGGGCGCGCCAGCACAACTTGCGCGACATCAGCGTGCGCATCCCCCGCAATACGCTCACGGTGGTCACCGGCCTCTCCGGCTCGGGCAAGAGCTCGCTGGCCTTCGACACCATCTATGCCGAAGGCCAGCGCCGTTACGTCGAAACCCTCTCCGCCTACGCCCGCCAGTTCCTCGACCAGATCGAGCGCCCCGATGTGGACTCCATTGAGGGCCTTAGCCCGGCCATCTCCATCGAGCAGAAGACCACCAGCCGCAGCCCCCGCTCCACCGTCGGCACCATCACCGAAATCTACGACTACCTGCGCCTGCTCTACGCCTCGGTCGGCACGCCCCACTGCCCCAACTGCGGCCGCCCTATCTCCCGCCAGACCGCCGACCAGATTGTCCAGCGCATTCTCGAGCTCGGCCGGGGCGAGCGCGTCACCGTCATGGCCCCCATCGTCCGCGGCCGCAAGGGCGAGTTCAAGGACCTCCTCGACCAGCTTGACCGGCAGGGCTTCCGCGCCCGCGTCGACGGCGAAATCCGCGACCTCTCCGAGCCGCTTCTCCTGGACCGGCGCAAGAACCACACCATCGAAGCCGTCATCGACCGCATCCTGCTCAAGCCGCCTGCGCCCAACGCGCCCCCACTTGCCCCCGGTAAGCCCTCGGTCGAAAAACGCCTCGATACCGCCATAGCCAAAGCCCTTCAACTCGCCAAAGGACTCGCCCTCGTCGCCGTTACCGGTCACGAGGAGCAGTTGTTCTCCTCCTCCATGGCCTGCCCCGATTGCGGCCTCGACGTGCCCAAGCTGGAGCCGCGCAGCTTCTCCTTCAACTCCACCTTCGGCGCATGTCCCGAGTGCCACGGCCTCGGCTCGCTCTACGACCTCGACCCCGCCAAAGTCATCACCGACTGGTCCAAGCCCCTGCTTGACGGCGGCCTCGGCCCCGGCTCCTCTTCGCAATACCTCCTCAAACTCATCCACCTGGCTGCCGACCGCTACGGCATCGACCTCAAACTCCCTTTTGAAGACCTGCCCCCGCGCCAGCAGCACACCCTCGTCTACGGGCCGCCCAAAATCGAGGCTCCCCGCACCGGCTTCCACGGCATTCTCGCCTTCCTCCGCGACTCCATCGAGGAAGCCCGCAGCGACACCTATCGCGAGTTCATGATGAACTTCATGTCCGCCACGCCCTGCCCCGTCTGCCGTGGCAAGCGCCTGCGCCCGGAGTCGCTGGCGGTCAAGATCGGCGGCCTCTCCATCGCCGACTTCACCGCCCTGCCCCTCAACCGCGCCCTTTCCGCTGCCATCAACCTCAGCTTCACCGCGCGCGAGGCGCTGGTGGCCGACCGCATCCGCCGCGAAATCGTCGAGCGCCTTGAATTCCTCTGCGCCGTCGGCCTCAACTACCTCGCCCTCGACCGCAACGCCGCCACGCTCTCCGGCGGCGAAGGCCAGCGCATCCGCCTCGCCACCCAGATCGGCTCCCGCCTCCGCGGCGTCCTCTACGTCCTCGACGAGCCCTCCATCGGCCTCCACCAGCGCGACAACAACCGCCTTATTCAGGCCCTCATAAAGCTCCGCGACCTGGGCAACACCGTCCTCGTCGTCGAGCACGACGAAGACACCATCCGCCACGCCGACTACGTGCTCGACCTCGGCCCCGGCGCGGGCCGCCTCGGCGGCCAGGTCGTCGCCCAGGGCACGCCGGCTCAGATCATGGCCTGCCCCGAATCGCTCACCGGCCGTTATCTCTCCGGCGCCGCCTCCATGCTCCAGCGCGCCCGCCCGCGCCCCCTCACCGGCAAGTGGCTCACCGTCACCGGCGCCCGCGAGCACAACCTGCAGGACGTCACCATCCGCATCCCCCTCGGCGTCATGACCGTCGTCACCGGCGTCAGCGGCAGCGGCAAGAGCACGCTCATCAACGACATTCTCTACCGCTCCCTCGCCCAAACCATCTACGGCTCCCGCGAAGAACCCGGCGCGCACGAATCCCTCACCGGCGCAGAACAGATCGACAAGGTCGTCCGCATCGACCAGTCGCCCATCGGCCGGACCCCGCGCTCCAACCCAGCCACCTACACCCAGGTCTTTTCGCCCATCCGCGACCTCTTCGCCATGCTCCCCGAGTCCCGCGAGCGCGGCTACAAGCCTGGCCGCTTCAGCTTCAACGTCTCCGGAGGCCGCTGCGAGGCCTGCCAGGGCGATGGCCAGCGCCGCATCGAGATGAACTTCATGCCCGACGTCTACGTGCAGTGCGAAGTCTGCAACGGACGCCGCTACAACCAGGAAACCCTCGCCGTAAAGTTCCACTCGCACTCCATCGCCGACATCCTCGACCTGACCATCGAAGACGCGCTCCCCGTGCTCGCCGACGTGCCGCAAGTCCGCCAGAAACTCCAAACCCTGGTCGATGTCGGCCTCGGCTACGTCCACCTCGGCCAAAGCGCCACCACCCTCTCCGGCGGCGAAGCCCAGCGCATGAAACTGGCCCGCGAACTCAGCAAGCGCCAGACAGGCCGCACGCTCTACCTGCTCGACGAGCCCACCACCGGCCTCCACTTCGACGACGTGCGCAAGCTGCTTGAAGTGCTCCATCGCCTGGTCGACCTGGGCAACTCGGTCATCATCATCGAGCACAACCTCGACGTCATCCGCAACGCCGACTGGATCCTCGACCTCGGCCCCGAAGGCGGCGAAGACGGAGGCCGCCTCGTGGGCGAAGGCCGCCCCGCAAAGATTGCCGCCACTCCCGGCTCCTACACCGGCCAGTTCCTCACCCGCTACTACGCCTCCACCAACGGCCGCCTCGCTCCGCTTGACGCCGACGAAGACTCCGCCAGCGCCGAACCCGCGCCAGATGCCGCACAAATGCTCCGTGCCCCATCCTTTCGCCGGCTTTTCGAGGAGAAAACTGGCGAAAGGGTGGGAGACCACGAATCTGAACCGTCGAAACCAAAGCGCGCCAGGCGAAACACCCCCGCCGAAGACGACCTTGCCTCCACGCGCGCAAAAGCCAAGCGCACTGCTCAAGACAAGAACGCTCCCAAAAACTCCGGCCCCCGCAAGAAGAAAACGGGCCTCGCATGAGCGAGGCGCCCGAGCACGATCCCCTCGATCCGGAAGAATCCGGCGCGCCCGCAGATGTGCTTTCGTCCGATCCTGAGCCTATGGAGGCATGGCAACCGGAGACATGGCCGCTGCTGTCGCCGCTCGCGGTCCTTGAGAATACATTTCCCGCGGCGGAGGATGAGGAGACGCTGAGCGAGCCGCCCAGCACAGAACCCCTGCTCTTCCAGTCCTGGTATCAGCCCGAGATTCACCCTCCCGCGCGCATCCCCCATCTCGGCCATATCTTGATTCTGGCCCTGCTCATTCTCTTCGGCGCGGCGGGCTCCATGTCCCTCACCTGGTCCGCCCTTCACTTCCACCTCTTCGGCGTCTCCACCATCAAGCAAGCCGAAACCGACATTCATTACACCCTGGGCAGCCAGGCCATCCTTTATCTGCTCGCCTTCGCTCCCTGCCTGCTCATCTTTCCCCTTTTCTGGCGCAAAGGCTTCTTTGCCGGCTTGCAATGGAACGCCGCAACCGCCTTCCGCCTGCGCGGGCGCCTCATGGGCGCCGCCTGCGTTTGCATTTTGCTCTCCATAGTTGACGAGGCGCTGCTCCCCGGCCCGACTGACACGCCCATCGACAAGCTCTTCAGAACCCCTCTGTCGGCCTGGCTCCTCTTCGCCTTCGGCGTCACCTTTGCGCCCTTCTTTGAGGAGATCGTTTTCCGTGGCTTTCTGCTGCCCGCCCTCTGCACGGCCTGGGACTGGCTAACCGAACGAACCACCGGTGAGCCCATCCGCCCGCTCGACGCAAACGGCTACCCCCACTGGTCCATCCCCGCCATGACCGTTGCCTCCATCTTCACCAGCATTCCCTTCGCCCTGATTCACGCCGAACAGACCGGCTGGTCCCTGGGCCCATTCCTCCTGCTCGTCTGCGTCAGTCTGGTCCTCTGCTGGGTGCGCCTCAGCACCCGCTCCCTCGCCGCCAGCGTCCTGGTCCACGCCTGCTACAACTTCATGCTCTTCTTCATGATGCTGGTGGTCACGGGAGGATTTCGGCACCTGGACAAAATGTGAAAGGCAGCGAGCCGCTCCCTTTACAATCAAGACTAATGACCACCCCGACCTACGCCCAGCAACTGCTCTCGCTTCTGGCCAGCAAGAGCTTCCGCCTCGGCCAGTTCAAGCTCTCCTCCGGCGGCACGAGCGACTACTACATCGACTGCCGCACCACCACCCTCCACGCCGAGGGCGGCCGGCTCACCGGCCACGCCATCCTTGAACTGCTTGAAGAAAACGGTATCGAAGCAGAAGCCGTCGGCGGACTCACCCTGGGCGCAGACCCCATCGTCTCCAACGTGGCCACCGCCAGCGCCTGGCGCGCCCTATCCCACCCCGGCGCTCCTTTGCTGCATGGCTTCCTGGTCCGCAAGGCCGAGAAGGCCCACGGCGCCGGCCGCCGCATCGAAGGTTTCAGCCGGCCTGCCGCCCGCGTGGTCATCGTGGACGACGTCTGCACCACCGGCGCCTCCACCATCAACGCCATCGAGGCCGCCCGCGAAGCCGGCATGACCGTCGCAGCCGTCGTCTGCATCGTCGAGCGCGAAGAAGCCAACGGCCGCCCCGCCGTCGAAGCCGCTGCGCAGGGCGCGCCATTTTTCAGTCTGTTTACCGCCAACGACGTCCGCGCCGAACACCTAAAGCAGCTTCCAGCTTCTAGCCTCTAGCTGCTAGCTTTTGGCCTTCGGCCGCATCTGACTCCACCAACCCTCCATTGCATCGAGTGTCCGGAAAAGCTAGCAGCTAGAGGCTAGAAGCTGGAAGCTGTCCCCTCGCCCCGCTATCCTAGACACAGCCGCCGCTTTATGGACCTCTACGAGAAAATCCGCGCCCTTCCCACCCAGCCTGGCGTGTACCTCTACAAAAACGCCGATGGCGAGGTCATCTATGTCGGCAAGGCCAACAACCTCCGCGCGCGCGTCCGGTCTTATCTTCTTGAAGCCGCGCAGGCCAACGCCAAAACCGGCTCCCTCATGCGCGAGGCCGTCGATCTCGACTACATCCTCGTCGCCAACGAGTCCGAGGCCCTGGCGCTTGAGACTAACTTCATCAAGGAGCGCAAGCCGCGCTTCAATATTCTGCTCAAGGACGACAAAAGCTACCCCTACGTCAAGCTCACCCTCGCCGACCGCTTCCCCAAGGTCTTCGTCACCCGCCGCCTGCTCAAGGACGGCGCCGCCTACTACGGCCCCTACTTTCCCGGCAGCCTCGCCTATCGCATCGTCGAACTCATTCATCGCAGCTTCCTCATCCCCAGTTGCAAGGTCGATCTCTCCCGCTACCATCCACGCGCCTGTCTCCAGTACTACATCCATCGCTGCCTGGGCCCCTGCGTCGAGGGCCTCACCACCCCCGAGCTCTACTCGAACGCCGTCCGCGACGCCCAGCTCTTCCTTGAAGGCCGCCACGCCGAGCTCGAGCGCGCGCTCACCGCCCGCATGATCGCCGCCGCCCAAGCCGAGCAGTTTGAAGCCGCCGCCCGTCTCCGAGACCAGCTCTCCACCGTCCACCAACTCCAGGAAAAGCAGCGCATCGCCACCGCCGAGCAGGACGACGACGCCGACGTCTTCGGCTATCACTTTGAAGACGGCTCGCTGGCCGTCAACCTCTTCCACATGCGCGCCGGCAAGATCGTCGACCGCCGCGAGTTCTTCTGGGAAGACCTTCCCGAGCTTCTCGAAGCCTATGCAATCGACGATGCCGCTGAGAAACTCGATCCGGTGGAAGGCGGGGGTTTAAACCCCCGCATAACGCCAACAGAATCAAAGCGGGCTTTAGCCCCGGAGGGAAATGACGCCGCAGTTCCCTTCCACGCCGGCCAGGTCTTCTCGGCGTTGCTCAAGCAGCTCTACATCGACCAGCACTACGTCCCGCGCAGCATCCTCGTCCCCGTCGACTTCCCCGACCGTGAAACCCTAGCCAACCTCCTTACGGCCCGCACCGGCCATCGCATCGAGATCGCCGTCCCCCAGCGCGGCGAAAAACGCTCCCTTGTCGACCTCGCCGGCCAGAACGCCAAACAGTCTTACACCCAGCGCTTTCGCGTCCTCGCGCCCTCCCGCAAAGCCATCCAGGAAGCCCTCGCCGACGCCCTCATGCTCCCCGAGCTGCCCCGCCGCATCGAGTGCTTCGACATCTCCCACATCCAGGGCGCTGAAACCGTAGCCTCGCTTGTCGTCTGGGAAGACGGCAAGATGAACAAGCAGGCCTATCGCAAATTCAAAGTCATGACCGTCCTCGGCGTGGACGACTTCGCCTCCATGCGCGAGGTAGTCCACCGCCGCTACCGCCGCCTGCTGAACGAGAAGCAGTCCCTCCCCTCGCTCATCCTCATCGACGGCGGCCTCGGCCAGCTCCACGCCGCTGCCGAAGCCCTCGAATCCCTGGACTTCGCCTCAGCCGGCCTCGCCCTCCCGCCGCTCGCCTCCATCGCCAAGCGAGAAGAGGTCATCTACCTCTACGGCAATGAAGAGGAGCCCATCGTCCTCGACCGCCGCTCCCCCGTCCTCCATCTCGTCCAGCTCATCCGCGACGAGAGCCACCGCTTCGCCGTCGGCTACCATCGCCAGCGCCGCGCCATGCGCGACCGCGACTCCGAACTGCTCGCCATCCCCGGCGTCGGCCCGCAAACCCGCCAGCGCCTCCTCACCCACTTCGGCAGCCTGCGCGACGTGCAGCAAGCCACCGCCGAATCCCTCGCCGCCGTCGTCCCCCGCAAAACGGCCGAAACCATCTGGCGGCATTTTCACCAAGCCCAGCCGTCAACCTGATCTTCCGCAATCCGCAAGAAACAGTTGCTGGAACCCTCCCCACCACTCCTGCATACAATCGGCTAGACCGCCACCGAGGAGCCAAACCCTTGCCGCAAACCCCTTTGCCCATCCCCGCGCGAACGCCCATGGACAAAGGGCTGCGCCACCGGAGTCGCCCTGCTGCTTCTCGTCGCCCGTCCCAACCTCCTCTGTCAGTGGGTCCATCGCTTCGCCGCCACAGCGCAAGCCCCCCGCCCGTTACAC
>CABDXY010000015.1_pt1 | contig 31530 bp, 17 predicted proteins | sample 3131871 | NCBI WGS metagenome assembly CABDXY01 (sample SAMEA5534336, study PRJEB31848) | metagenome | biome: tundra; feature: field; material: soil | place: USA | collected 2013-05 | depth 0.15 m
TGCCGACGCTCACCTTTGGCGTGCTCTACTGCTTCTTCGTCATTGCGCATGACCGGAGGCGCATCCTTCACTGCAATGTGACCAAGCATCCTACCAGCGCCTGGGTCATTCAGCAGTTGCGCGAGGCGTTCCCTTACGACTCGGTACCTGGTTATGTGATCTTCGACCACGGCTCCAGCTTCAATGCGGAGATGATCGAGGCGGTGAAGAGCTTCGGCATCCAGCCCAAGCGGACCAGCTTCCGAAGCCCGTGGCAGAACGGTGTTGCTGAGCGTTGGGTTGGCAACTGCCGACGCGATCTGCTCGACCATGTGATCGTTTTGAATAAACGGCATCTGAAGCGCCTGATGAATGATTACGTCCGTTACTATCACGAAGACCGAACACATCTTGCGCTGGCGAAGGGAACCCCTGCCGGCCGTGAAGCAGAGATGAATTTCGGTAGCGGCCACAGGGTTATATCGATGCCCAAGCTCGGCGGTCTGCATCATCGTTACGATCTTGCCGCCTGACCTCTAGCTTCGAAATCCTCCTTGAACCTGAAAAGAGAATGTGGGAGAGGTGTGCCCGCCGACCCTTGGTCGCCCGCATCGCGGCGTCTTCGAGGCGCTCAGAGGTCTTCACGCGCCCCTTCAGCCAGGCTAAAACCCGGAAGTCAGCTGTTTCTAAATCCACAAAACGACCCCTCGTCATGCCCGGATGGAATTTTGGCGAGGCATAGGTTTATTTTTGTTGCGCAGTTCAACGTCTTGTGTGTAGTCTGTACCTGCAACGCTGGCAACACTGTTTCGCTGTTCGTTTTCCCCAGTTCACATTTTCCCCAGTTCGCATTCGAAGCCGAGCATGCAAGCCCCATGGCTTGCTCCCCAGTTGCTCCCCATTCGCCCCCCAGTCGCCCCTTACGGGGCGGGAGTTCTCCGATGTTGACCTTCAAATTATTCAAGGGCGGCCTCTATCTCACAGAGGCTGACGCGGCCAATCCCTCAACTGCGCGTGTAGGCTTCCTGTTCCAGGTTTCCTCGCATACGGATCCGACGTTCGAGCTGAACGCGGCTTCCTGGGCTGACCTGAAATTACAGGGCTTTTTCTGTTTCTTTGTTCCTTCCGGCACTCGCGACTGGACAGCATTCGCCTCTAATGTGCGCGCAGCCTTTGTTGCCAACCCAGGGGCGCAGTTCGCGTTCTTCACGGACGGCAATGCCGGCGCGGTGACGCCGGTTACGCTTCTCCTGGTGGATGGGCAGGGAAGTGGAAGTCCCACGCTTGAAGCCACCGCTTCATTCGTCAACCGCAATGCGACTTTGCAGATTGTACCGAGCGCATTCGCCACGCCAGGGATCGGGTGGGACGACACCAACAACCAGTTCACGATCGACAACTCGGGGGCAGGTGGCGCCCCTGTGCAGCTCACCATCCAACCAGTCAGCGGACCGCCCCCCCCGCCGTTCCCATCGACCTCCAGCCAGTTGCTGCTTCCGATGACCGGCGATGCCGCCGGAACCATCAATGCAGCCTTCCAATTCGCTACCTCTGACCTGGACGCGTTCGAAGCCGGCATGATGTTCTTTGCACCCCCTTCCTCGAGTGGCGACCCGCTCACCGCGTTGCATTACCCATTGCTGCGCGCTCCGGGAGGAGCCAGCACACCGTTGAACTTCAGCTTCTGGTTCGATGTTCTGAACGCGCTGGACGGGAAACGCACGTATTTTCAGGCGACCGACCCCACGCTCGGCTCCTATCTGGCGGCCGCGAACGGCAAGATCTTCGCCCTGAACACCACGCAGACGGGGCCAACCTCAAATTTGAGCAGGCTGGTCTTCAGCAATCGCCCGAATCAGACCGTCTCCGACGACAATAACTTCTATCTTGCGCCGGCGGGTGTGTTTTCGCTGGCCATCGACGGACAGAGCACGGCTTCCGCTTCGGCTCAAAGCTCGGCGATCCTGCTCTGCGGCATTACCGGCACGGAGTTCTTCGAAGCCGGAGTGGCCGCGGGGTCGGCCGATACGTTGACGTTCGTTCCAGGCCAGCCGGCTTACGCGAGCGGGATTGCAGGAACCTCTTCGGCGCAGTTGAGCGACTCCGGAGGCACCACCGTCACCTCCTGGGTGCAGTTTGCAACGCGCAAGGGAGCGTATGTCTCGCAGCCGGAGCAGGGACCGCTGTTCCAGCAGTCCACGAACGCGAAGGTCAGCCTGTCAGCGGGAAATGCGGACGCGAATGCAGTTCACCTGTTGGACTTTTTGCCGCTTGCGGCGTGGCAGCCGAACAGCGGCAACGGACTGGTCTCGTCGCCGCCCGTGCCGCTTGTGCCGTATGCCGGTATTCCGGCGAGCCTCGATCTTACGCCCTTCCGCGCAATGGAGACAGGGGCGATCAATCCTACGCGCAAGAATGCAATGGCCGCTGCACCGCACGCGACGGCACGCGCGCTGGCTGCCAATGCCGCTGGCGGAACGACGCTGGCGATGACGCCGCAGGGCCTGTTGAGCGTGCTCACGGACGACACGCCGCCAGTTTGGACAGGGCTTGAAATTGCACAGTCTCCCTCGGGCATCCTGCAGTTTACGGACATGGGACCGGCGATCCGCACGGCGCTGAATCAGAACCGCATCTTTGCGGTGATCAGTACGCTAACCGGCAAGGATTCGAAGCCGCTGTTCGGCTTTGCCGATCCCGACGACGAGATCGATATTTCGGACTGGATCTTCACCCTGTCGCCGGCGGGTGCGGCGAATCCGGACGGCATTCCGCCCATCCTGATCTTCAAGTTCTACGACGGACAAACGATCGAGGCCCTGACGGACAATGTCACGTTGTGGTCCAGCCCAGACGATCTGAACACCGGCTCTTTTATCGCGGCCGAAGCACAAACCTACATTCAGGGCGTCATCAAAGATGCAAAGGAGTCGGTCGCCAAGGATCGGAACTCGTTATATGCGAACTTCGTTGCCGCCGTCACAGACCAGAACTTCGCCGGCATTCTCGCACTCAACTGCAACCTGAAGCTGAATCAGCTGCCTCCGGCAATCCAGGCCATGCTGGGCGGCATGACGAAGCAGGTGAATGGCCAGACGGTCAGCAACGTTGACAGCTTCCGCGCCCACCATGTCGGCATCCAGATCAACGATACGGACCCCTCCAAGCCCGCTCCGTTCATCAGCCAGAGCTCGCTCTTCGCGCTGGTGGACTATGAAAAGCCCGCCCCTACCGGCAACCAGGCAGCGGCTTCCAGTCCATTCGTGCCGCTTGGATTCGAGGTCGAGTATCTCCGCGCGCTCTTTACCAACTCAGAACTGCGCAGCTTTGCCTGCCAGGTGAACCTGACCCTGAATCAGCTGTTCGACGTGGGCGTGAATCTTCAGACCGGCTCCAACGCGTCGCAAGCTGGCGCGGATGCAAATATCGTGCAGATTGAGGGCTCATACCAGAATCACTCCAGCGGCTCGTCTGAAGGCGAAGGCGTCTATTCATTCGTAACCACACACAGTTTCAATTTCAAGTTCACCGACAATCAGTATCTTGACAGCATCACGCTGGACAAACTCCAGTTTTCGTTCCAGGGGTCGAACCCGGGCGGCGGATCGACCGTCAAGACCATCCACATCGACGCGCGCTTCGCAATCTGGGGAAGCCTGAAATTCAATCAGCTCGGTGTGCTGGATATTTTCAGCTTCGACAAGCTCGCGTTCGCAAACCTGGGCATCGGTGTAGGCTTCGACCTGACGCTTTCGTCGCCTCCCGTCACCTCGAACCTCACGCTCACGTTTTCTCCCGGCGATCTGCGCCTCGACCTGAACGCGACGACGCCGCGCGAAGGAAGCGACAGCCTGCTTGCGCTGCTTCCCTTCCGGCTGAAGTCCTTCCTGTACTCACAGTGTGCGGATCAGACGCTTGAGAGCCTGAACTACTTCTCGCTGGGCAGTGTTCCCGGACTGAGCTCGGTTGCCGACACATTCAACTATGCGTTGCTGTTCAACCTCGATCTGGGCTCCGCGGGAGCGCTGGTGGGTTCGCTGGCGGCGTTCAAGTTCAGTTTCCTGATCGGCTGGCTGAACGGTGGCGGTGTCGCGTTCGGCGTGCAGATGCCGGAGGCGGACGGAAAGCTCGAGATCAAGATCGAGGGCGTCATCGACCTCCTCATCGAGGAGTTTGTGCTTCGCTACGTGAGCCCCACGAACGGCGATCCGCAGATGCTGGTCGTCGCAATGCACAATACGTCCATCACGATTCTCGGCAAGCGCATGCCGCCGCAGGGCAACCTCGATTTCGCGCTCTTCAAGCCGACGGACGGCAACTTGCAGATCGGATGGATCGTCGCCTACAACAACGAATCCGGAGATCAAAGCAAAGCCCCGCAGTTGGAAGCAGGCAAGGACGGCACATTGGTCCTCGCAGCGGACAAGCCGGCAGACGACGGCAATAGCGTACTGGACATCAAGTATCTCGGCCTGGGGCAGCGGGTGGGTCCGTCGCCATCATCCCCGCCCACCACATTTGCCAAGTTCCTGTCGTTCATGACCACGGACTTCTGGACTGCGTTCAGCGAGCAGAACTACAGCGACATCTATCAACCCGATGGCGGCTGGCTCGCTGTTGCCGACCTCAAGATCCTGAAGATCGTTCAACTCGGCATCGTTTTCTACGACGTGACTCCGTTCTACAGCCTCTCGCTCAACGTCGAGAACATGTTCGATTTCGAGATCACCTACACCAAGGTGACCGATACGATCGGACTTTATTACGCGAACCTGTCTCTGCCGGAAAAACTGCGCACATTCCAGGCGGGGGCGGCCTCGGTGACGCTGCCCTCCCTCGCGGTAAGCGTCTATACCAACGGAAACTGGAAGCTCGACCTGGGCTTCCCGCAGGGCGATGACTGGAGCGTCTGCTTCCAAGTACAGTGCATGGTCGGGCCGGTTCCTGTCACCGGCGCGGGCGGCTTCTATATCGCAAGCCTTAGCTCGGCGACGGACAACATTTTTATCGCGCAGTATGCGAGCATCCTGGCCTTCGGGCTTGCGTGCCGGCTGGGCGTAGGCAAGGACTTCACCTCCGGCCCGCTCTCGGCAGGGGTCAGCATCACCTTCTTCGGCATCATCGAGGGCGCGACCGGATACCTCTTGCCCCCTCCGGCCGGCTCGATCGACATCTTCCGCGAACCGGATGCACTGATGCTCACCGGGCAGTTCGGGCTCATCGGTCAGATTTATGGGTCGATCGACTTCAAGATCATCAAGGCCAGCGTGAACGTTACGCTGTCGGCATCGGTCGGCATCATCCTGCATCTTGAAAAGAATGTGGCGGGCTTCGACGGAAGCATATTGCTGTACGTGCAGGCCAGCGTCTCGCTCAGCGTCAGCGTCAGCATCAACCTGGGATTATTCAGTATCACCATCAGCTTCAGCTTCGGCGCTACCTTCCGGTTCCAGTGGACGCTGGTCGGCTCCAGTAACTCGCAGAGTCAGGCATTCGCGGTGGCCTCGGCAATTGCGACGGCGCGTCTCACTGCCGCAACACCCGCTCCGATTGCTCTCTGCCCCGGCCTTACCGCAGCCCTGCCGCTGTGGTTCCTGCCCGAGGTTACGGTCGTCTTTCCGGACAGTGTATCTACCGGGACACCGTATTTCGCGCTGTCGCTCGCCATCCCGTTCACACCGTCCTGGACCACCACGCCGACTTACGCGCAGTTCACCCCGTTCGAGGCGCTGACCGCGCAGATGACGACCTGGGCGCTGATGCAGTCATTGGGATTGCCGGCGTACAACTCGCCGGTGACAAAGACGGCTCTCAGCGCAATCGACCAGACACCGGATCAGCTGGTCGGCTTCCTCAACTACAGTCTTCTGTTACAGCAACTCGCCGTCTTCACGGGATCGCAGGTGACGGTGCTGAACGGAACGGCGGGCGTCGCCTACAACGCGACGAGCTTTCCCATGCCGCCATTCACGCAGTTCGCAACCAGCGGACGCCTGGACGGGAACAGCAAGCCCGCAGATCTCAGCTTCGTCTTCGCCGCAAACAATCTCGTCTCGCAGACCTATCTGGACGAAGTCGACGCGTATCTGAACCAGCTCTTCGTGAACCAGACGCAGGGCGACACGAAGCAACTGGCCGCGGCGGCGGCGCCAGCGAACATCCCGCTCTCGCAGCAGATATTCCTCGAGTATTTCGCCGGATTGATCCGCAGCGGCGTCCACCTCCTGCTGCAGACCATCGAGGACGCCAACCAGGATTCGCAGAATCTGGATCAACTGATCTGCGCGGCCGTTGGCGCCGGTCACTTCGCTTCGCTGGCCGGACAGATGTCAAGCATCTTCCGCGGAGGCGCACGCCTGCCCTACACGGCCGGGCTCACGGTTCCGGGCGCCACCGTCAGCCAGTCGACCAACCCGCTCTACTCCCTCCTGTGGCAGCAATTCCCCGTGGGCCAGCTCAGCCCGGTCCAGAACGGCCAGAACGGCGTGACCACGCAGTACAACGTACAGCTGACCCAGCCGGACACCACGCAGCCCTGGCTCGCGGCGAACGTCAACTATCCGTTGACCAACGTGATCGTCGATCCGTTCACCGGACTTACGTCCTCATCCGTTTCACTGCCGGCAGCGCCTTCCATGATTCCGTTCACCAGCACCGGTCCGCAGAGCTTCTCCTTCGGTACTCAGACCACGTGGGTACAACCCTCGGGCACGTCGAGCCTGCGTCCGGCGCCATCCGCGATGCTGCAGCTCACTGCTGACGAAACCGGCGCCACCGGAATGGTGGTCATGTCGCGGCAGGGCGGGTCGGCTTATCTGCCGGACGGTAAGACTCTGCCTGCGAACAGCTTTCAATGGGCTACCAGTATTCAGTTGAGCGCGAAGCAGATTCCGCTGACCTCCGGTGGATCGGGCTTCCTGCCGAATATCTACGCCATCAGCGGGGCGAGTCAGGCCGATCAGAAGACCCTGCAGGCAATTCTCGACGTACTGAAGGGAAGCAATCCGATCGCGTCCATCCAGGTGTTGTACCAGAGCGCCGCGGTCACATCGGGACTGAACTCGGCCGCGGTCAATCCGACGGACGTCTTCCTGCTGCGGACGAACACCACCACGGTATCGGCTCCTCCGGTGCAGATGCTGCTGGCCGCCATGGCGACGATCGACTCGGGGGTTGCCGTCGGCGCACAGATCGACAACGCAATTGGCTTCCTGCAGATACTCGAGCAGGCCAGCGTCACCAACGCGCCGGGCTACTATCTGCGCTACAAGGACGCGTCCGGAAAAGACCTTCCAGCCGATCTCTTCACCAAGGGGCCCGCGCCGCTGACGATTCTACTCACGTACAACCCAGACGGCTCACAGAACACACAGAGCTCGCCCGCGCAGGTGCAGCCGTACTACAACAGCCTGGTCCTGCTCAGTGCGCAGACATCTCTTGTCTACTATGCCGAGACGGTCGACCCATCGCTGAATGTCCAGTACGCCGCGGTGGCGCCCGGCTCAGTAGGTGCACAGTTGCAGCGGTCGCAGAGCCCCACCATGCTCGCAGCCGAGAACGGCGGCAAACATACGCATGCGCATTTCCTGGCGGCCGCGGTACACGCCGGCGTTACGGATGAGCTAGAGATGCGCCAGAAGCTGGCGGCAGCAGGCGCGGCGCCGGCGCAACTCAACTCGCTCTACAGTCTGATGAGTTACCAGGTGGCGGCGACGGCGGGCATGTTCATCGCCAGCAACTTGTCGGCTCCCATCCAACCTCAGGCTCCGATTGGCTCGAGCAGCACGGCCCCGCGCACTTACGTCGCTTTTGTGCCTCTTTACGCGCTTGCCACAGCCAATCAAGGGTTGTCCGCAGGAGTTCCGCCAAATCGCTACGCCAGCATCGCAGGCACCTGCGACATCGAATTCTACCTCAACGATTCGTTCGGCAATCAGCTTCCCAACGAACTCGACTTCCAGCACACCAACCTTTACTTCGACTCCATCGTGCCGCTCGACCGGTGGCAGGGCATCGTAGCGTCCTACGATTTCGGCGCCGGCGTCGCCAACACGGTCAAGGTTACATTGACGCCCAGCCAGGCCGCCTTCAAAGGCATGACGAAGGATCAGGCGGCAGCTTCGCTCGCGCACTTCTACACCATCGCCGACCAGATTGGCGGGCCGGGTGTCTCGTTCGCGGTTTCGTCGAACCTTTCTCTCAATGCCAATGGATCCCCGGCCAGCGTTACGCTCACCAGCGATCAGCAGACATCGATTCAAACGCTTGTGGGCGCTATCATCGCCTATCTGATACAGGTCGCGAATGGCGTTTCCAACCCCCCGTTCACGGCTACAGCGGCCGCTCTCAGCGTAGTGCTGCCGGCCACCGCATCGCCGCTTCCGCCGGCCTTCGGCATCAGCGTTCAATTCGGCATTGCGCGCAGCCTTGCGCTGATCGATCCGTCCCTGATCGTGAATGGCGTCCTCACGTTCCCGTCCACGCAGAGCGTCAGCAGCAGTGTCACGCCCACTTCATCCTCTGCGCAGGGTTGGCTGGCGACCCTTGCCACCGCATTTGCAGCCGCATTCCCGGCACTCGCGCTCACCGTCGGATTGAATGGGGCACAGGATTCCACCGGAGGCTCCAATTCTGCTGCAAGCAAGCGCAAGGCAAATCGCACCGCACGCAAGTTGAAGGGCGTTCTGGCCGATCCCTCAGCTCCGTCCGCATCCGCCACGCAGTCATTCTGGGCCATCAGCCAAACGCTGCTCAACGTGACCATCAACAGCTCCACCGGCCAGCCTCTCTACTCATCGCCCAAGCCGCTGCGCAATTCGCTGGAGAGTGGATCGGTGCCGATGCCCCAGATGCCGCAAGGCCTTACCCAGCTTGGCCAGACGCAGACGTTTGTCGATGTCGACCTGGACGTCTTCAACCGGAACTTCTTTGCCGCCGTCGATCAGGTGCTCGAACCGGCTTCCGCCGCGGCCGTCTTCATGGCCAACCAGCCGGCCTATACCTCCATTGCCGTCGGCTGCGAGCATCTTGCCACCGGCTACAGCAGCCATGAGGTCGACTGGCTCTTCAACAGCCAGGCTCCGTTCACCGGGTCCGCCGATCAGCTGACCGCCTCGCGCGAGGCCTTCGAGCAGCAACTGCGGGCCGCCCTGATGACGGCTTATTCCGTGGACACCATAGTGCAGTTCCCGGTCCAGTGGAACGTTACACTGCCTGCCGGAGCCGCCGGCCAGATCTCGCTCTATGGACAGGTACAGCCTGCCGGCGCAAAGCAAGGCGACAACGCGGGCTTATCGACTGCACAGATCGAGGTGCCCAATTCCGGCCAGACGGGCCTGCTGACCTTCCTGTACAGCTCTCCGGACGCCACTGATTCGGCAGAGGTTTCGATCGCGCTTCAATTGAACCTCTCGCATATCCAGGTCTTCACCGAGCCGGCGGGTGCGACTCCGCCGGACGAGGCGCGTCCCTCACTGTGGCTGCAACTCATTACCAGCCCGACGGGAAGCGGGCTTCCGTCTAACCTGGTTCCGATCGGCCCGACCCAGGCGGGCACCAAAATCCCGCTGCCGACCGTAATTCCGGTCGTCTTTCGCCAGTACCCCACGCCGCCGACCATCATCTCGCAATCCGGTGTTGGCGGCGGCAGTTCGACCAACAAGCAATGCAGCTTCTCCAACGCGCTCACCCAGGCTGCCGCATGGCACTACACATTGCAGTACCAGGCGCAGCTGATCAGCCAGGATCAGTTAAATGCCTCTATAACCTATAACTCAGTCGTTGCGGGCTCAAACGCACAGCTGCGAGCGAACGCTCTCACGGTCACCCAGTACACCCTGTTCGAGGTGCTGTGCCGCTTCACCGCCGGATACGCCATTCTGCAGCCGATCCTCGGCGATCCGACCAGTTCCTTGTTCTCTGCGGCGGCCGGAGCCTTCGCAAGCCTGGTCGGAGACGTGACCGGAAACAGCGACTGGAACCCGCCGCCGCCAACCGCATTCGGCCTGGCCGGCGAAAAGCAGCAGGTGACCGATCAATACACCGTCACCGATAAGGCCGTGGACAGCAACCGTGTCATTACCCTCACGTGGGAGAAAGCTGAATCGACCTTCACCGGCGCGAGTATTTCAGTTACTGCACTCAGCCCCGACCTTACTCCCTACCCCAATCAGCAGACCGGTACCGTGCCTGACGGCATCACAGACACCTACCTGGCCGTGCCGGATGTGGTGGATAACTGGGTGACGCATCAGCTTGAGGTTGACTGCCTCAACGTGCTCTCGGCCGAGAACGCGCGACCGGCCATCCAGATCGAGCGCAACCTTATTTCGCTCGATTACCCCAAGGGCACACCTTGGACAACGCAATCCGAGTTCGTCTACATGACACCGTTTGTCGAGGCCACGCAACCGGTGACGCCGTTCCTGGACAACTCGGCAGTTATCAACGTGGCGCAACTTCCCCACCAGGGCGCCTGCAAGACCTGCCCGCAGTCGCCCGCGAGCCTTTGCCAGCGCATCAGCACCATCCTCTCCGATCTGCTCACCGATCCCGGCCAGCTCTTGAGCCGCGCCGGCGTGGCCGGCAACAGCTCTTCCAACTACCGTCTGAAGGTCGGCTGCAGCTTCGCGTATCCCGTCAATGCCGCGGCTGGACTGCCTCCAGCGGACAACCCGATCTCGCCTCTGGTGCCGATCGTGCTGGCGCGCTCCTTCGACATCGACCCGAGCGTCGGCGGCCAGATCGATACCTTCGCCGCTGCGTTCGCCGCGGCCATTAGCTCCTGGGCTGCGGCAAACCAGATCGTCTTTGGCAACTCGCCGCAACCGGTTGGCGGCCAGCTCATCTTCGATGTCACGCTGTTCGCGCAACTCAGCGGAAACAGCAGGCCCTTGCTCCGGCTGCGCAAGCTGCAGCTTAGTCTGAGCGATGTTGATCCGGCGTAGATATTGCCTCTCCGCCGGGCGACGGTCATCCCCCGGGAGCCGCGTACCAAGGTGCAAAGCTCCCATAACCGAAGGAAAGAGGAGACAACCATGAGTGAAAAGGAAAAGCACCAATTTCTGATCATCGACAAGAGCGCGGTCACCTGGGACGGCGCACCCACCACGCTTGATCCGAATGACAATGTGAACCTTCCCCAAACCAGCGACGGGTCCTTGTGTCTGGCGTATCAGAACATGGCCAAGATGAACAACAACGGCACTCTCTCGCTCACGTCCGGCGGCGCGGCACCGGTCTTCCTCACCGCGCAGGGACTAGCCAACGCACCCAGCATCGTGGTGAAGAATTGGGGCGGCAACAACCTCAGCCTCACCAACATCAGCCTGACCTCGAGTAAGACGCCCATCTGGGTCTCCGTCGTGGGCCCCGGCCTCTCCACCACCCCTCCAGCCAATCTGCCGACGAATGGCACCCAGGTGAGCCTCGTCTCCGGTAAGGCTGCGCAGGGGGTTGCCATCCCCCGCTGGATGCAGTTGATCATGCAGGCCACCTCGGGCGACTACACCCTGCTGGTCGTCATCGGCGGACCGCCGGATGCGAGCGGAAACAATTGCTACGTCTTCGGGCTGAACGCCGCGGCGAACACCGGCCCGGGCACCGGCACTCCCGCTCCCGCAGGCTTCTACGCCACCTCCAGCGGCAATATGGCCACATATCAATTCAACTGGGGATCTTCGGCGATCTTTGTCGCCAACGAATCCCCCTCAACCTCGGCGGCTGGCTCCATCAGCATCCGCGCTCTGTAAACTTACTGGCGCCGCCCGGACGCGACTTTCCGGGCGGCGCTCAGGAGGTCGAATCATCATGCCCAAGCTGCTTCGCGCCCGCGGAATGCACTACGAGATCATCGACCGCTTCTCCGTCGGTCCCTGGACCGGCGCGCCCATCGTGCTTCAGCGAAACGACAATGCCGGGCTTCCACAGACCCCGGTTGGCTCGGCGGTCCTGGTGTGGGTCAATCAGACAAAGGCGAACAACGCCGGCAAACTTTCGTGGACCTCCGGCGGCAGCGTCCCAGCCTTCCTTTCGGCTCCGGCGCTGCAATTTCAGCCGTACCTCCTGGTCCGGAACTGGGGAGGAAACAATCTGAGTGTGACCAATGTGAGTGGAGTTCCGAATACGCCCATCTGGGTCGCAGCGTATGGTCCCGGCATGCCCGGCAACACGCCTCAGCCGCTGCCCACGAACGGCACCACCGTGCAGCTCTCCACCCTCGCTACCGCGCAAGGCGCCACCCTGCCGCGCTGGATGCAGCTGAACCTCGCAAACTTCACAGGCAGCCTTACAGTTTTCGTCATCATCGGAGGCCCCGCCGATTCCTCCGGTAACAACGCCCACGTGATCTCGCTGAATGACAGCGCGAATACCGGGCCAGGCACAGGCGTGACCCCTCCGGCGGGGTATTATGCTACTACCATGGGGACCACCTACAGCTACCAGTTGAACTGGCAAGGGGCCACTGTATTCGTTGCGGCCATGTCGCCGGCAACAAGCCTGGGCGCCTCGGTTTCGCTAACGGCGCTCTAATGACACGCGAGGACGCTTGCCCACCAGACTGAATGCCGAAGCGTTTGGATACGCACTCCTTCAGCCAGTCTCGGTCACCGATCAGTGGGACGGGTCGCCCCTCCCACTTGAGAGCGAAACGTCTGCCAGCCTCTCCCCCACTCCAACTGGCTCGACCATCTTTGTCTACCAGAACAAAGCAACCATCAATAACGCCGGCTCCCTGCTGCTCACTTCTGTGTCAACCTCAATCCCGTCTGTGTCAACCTCAATCCCGCTCACAGCGCCGGCCTTCAACAATCAGGCGCTGGTGTTGATCCGCAACTGGAAGGGCAACAGCCTCAAGGTGACCAACAGCAGCCCCGGCGAGAACACGCCGATTACAATCCAGCTCATGGGTCCAGGCATGCCCGGCGTCTCACCAGCCAAACTGCCCATCGGGCCGCCGGGAATTTCGCTCGCGCCGGGAGCCTGCGCCCAGGGCTTTGCCAATCCCCGCTGGATGCAGCTTGCCATGCAGAACACCCCCGGCAATCAGAGCATCATCGCGCTGATCGGAGGCCCGGCCGTCTCCGGCAACAATGCCTACCTGTTCGGCATCAATTTCGAGACCGACACCGGACCACCCCCCGCCGTCCCCCCACCGGACGGATACTACGCCACGTCCAGCAGCAACAACTACTCCTTCCAGTTCAACTGGGGACCTGGATCCTACCTTCTCTTCTGCGCAAATTTCTCCGCGAACACCGCGGGCGACACCACCGTCGTCCTCCGCGCACTCTGATGCCATTGAGGCCTTGGTCTTCACCAGGCAAAGCTACCCCTCCGCTGTGACCGCGAGTGAACGGGCTGCGATGCACTTCACGCTGCGGCCTTTATGCCGTGACTCGCCAAAATAGCGATCTGATGTCGAATCATGCAGATGCATCGTGTATCCAATACTCCGGCTTCCCGAGCAGGGTTGAATCGGAACAACCTCTTGAGCCTCCACAGCTAGAACGGTTCAATGCAGAGCAGCAGATCGCCGCTTTCGAGAGGCAATTGGCCATGACGCAATGAGGGCGAAAAAGGGGGCGGAATGCAAAGGATCCCCACAAAAGTCCCCACAGGGGCGGACTGGGCCTCGACTGAGCTTGCCTATAAACTATTGAAAGGATTGGAGGCGCGGGCCGGGATCGAACCGGCGCATAAAGGTTTTGCAGACCTCTCCCTTACCACTTGGGTTGTGTCTCGCCAAAATTCCATCCGGGCGAAAGAGGGGCTTGATTTTGAGCCAGGCGGCCTTTCTGGAAGGAATTATCGACTGAGGGAGGGGGCGTTCGGTGAACACGGATCGTCACGAGTACAGTACCAAGTGGGCGGCGAAGGATTGGCGGGGGCGTCCCAGGAGGCCTGCGCAGGCCGTAGCGTGTCGAATTGATTGAAGGTCACCCTGGTGCTGCGACCGGAACGCAGGACAGCTCTGAGGTTGACAAAAGAGTGCGGGGCGAAACGGCTGGAGCGATATGCTTGCGGGTCTGCGTCCGCCACGGATACTGATGTAGGAGCCGGGGCAAATGGCCGAATATCCGAGCTGCTGCCGAAAGATTGGCCGGTCTGGGGAGTTGCTGCCTAGCTCATATACAACACCCCGACGACAAGCGCGAGGTGAACGCAATGGCGCAAGAGACGAATGATTTTTTTGCGCATGATGGCTCCTTTCCTGGATACAACGAGCAGCCCGGACGAAGATGCTCGTGAGCATTGAGGGTTTAGGGTCGTCTTCGGCGAGAGACGCGATCCTGTCAAGAGAAGAGTCGCCTTGCGGGCTGCATCCACGAGAAGTCTTCGTGTCATCGTTCACCGATGAAGGTGCCATAGCCAGTGAAGGCCGGTTGAAACGGCACACTAAAACTTCCGCGGACATGGAGCAAATCTCCAAGGGGAAAATGGATGCGAACACTTGAACCTGGAACCTGGACCAGACAGCACCATTGGCTCGTGCGCCCATTGAACGAGGGCGGCGCAACAGATGTCCTTGCCTCTTCGGGCAAAAATCATAGCTGCGCAGAGCTTTGTATAATTATCGCAGTGTATTCTCTTGGGATCGCCCCGGCCTTGTCAACCGAATTGAGAGAAAACACACACGATCAGCGGGCAGCACAGCGGCTACCGCGGTCGCCGCCACTGCCAGACTCCGACCCCAATCGCGACCAGAGCGATATGTTGCCACAGAGATATTGCCCGACCAAGCACCCACAAGGACGCCGGGGATCGGCATCAGCACGATGACGATACCCAGGATGGCTCCAACGCGCTTCAGGGCATCGGCAGGCTTCACGATGCCGAGCATGAGCCCGAAAGCGGTCAGAATGAGTGCAATGAGTACGAGCGATCCCGCGAGCACCATCCAGCCCTGCATGAAGTTCGATCCGCTCATGTTGTCATGCTCCTCTCTCCCCGGAATATGCGCTATCGTTTGCCGCCAAAGCAGCCATGCTCCGCGTCGGCGAGAATTCCCGTGCCATCGAAATGGATTTCGGTTTGTTCACAGCCTGCGGCGAAGTACGCTATCCAGAATGCTTGCACCGCCTCTTTGCGCTGCGCCGAGAGTGGGGCGAAGTCGCTGCTTTCGAGGCGACCAAGGCAGAGAGACACGCCTTGCAGCGTGAAACCATGTTGCGCGCGGAGACGCCCGGTGAGTTGGCGAGTGCGCGTCAGACTGGCGAGCAAGCTGGCCGAGACGAAGCGGGAGGTAAAGGTGCACCTGGCGCGGGGCCTCCTGCGGAGTCAGGATGAAGGTCCATTGGTAGCTCCATCTGTCTTTAGAACATTGCATTTGGCTCACTGCAAATAATTGAAAATAAAGGCCAGGGAGGCGATGACGTATGCACTGTTGTCGGTTTGTACTCTACAGATCCTCCTCGAACAACAAAGATCAACACTGTCAAGACGGCAAACTATTGATTCTACTTATCTTACTGAGGGGGACTCCATCTGCTCCCAAAGCAGGTCAAATCGTTTGTTGAAACCTGTTGAAATTGAGTGAACTTAAGTGCTTTTGATTGAATTGTTTACCATGCTCCTGCCTAATCTTGTTGATCCTTGTGGTTCTGGGGTGCTTTGACAGCTACAATTTCGACTACAGTGACCGATCTCGGCGCCGAGAACATCGCGTCCCAGCCTGCCCGGTGCTCCATCGTTGTCAGCACCATGAAGAGCTTGCAGGTTCCCGTGGGAACATGAAAAGCAAATGCTTTTCATAGCTGAAAAACACCCGCAGCGGAGGCATCAGTCAAGGCCGACCGAAGGGAGCCGCGCAGCGGGCGGAGCGTGCCAGGGTTCCCGCACGAGCGGTTTTTGCTCGTGTGGGATGGCGTAGCGGAGAGCCTTTGCGGATGCCGGAGCGGAGGGTACACGGCGCGTAAGCGCGAAAAGGCCAGCCAAGCCGCGACCCTTTGTTTTCAACACGTTTACCTGCGTAAACCTGGATCGGCAGAGTTTCGCATAACTGCTTTATTTTCAATGGTTGCCATATAGCAACCTGTAAACGCCTTGCTTTTCGAGCCTTTTTCCTTTAGCCGCCTGATTCTAAACACGTTCCCGGTAAACCCAAGGTTGCTCTACAGCAACCATTCTGGGGTAGTGTGTCATAGTCCACCCGACGCGAAGTGGCGTGTCCTTTGGGAGGCTCGCCGGGACGAGGACTTCCTGGGCACCGCAACTGCGCTTGCTGACTCCCCACAGCAACAGCAAGGCAGCCCCGCAAGGCGGCCTCACGCCGAAGCCAAAAGGGACGCGTCTCGTGGGAGCGCATGAAACGGCTCATCCGCCGCTGGCTGCCTCCGGCCCGTATCTGCCATCCCTATCCCGCGCACCGTCTGCGCGTCACCACCTGAGGCAAGAGGGGGGATGCGGGAAATCCGCCCGTCCGGATCTGTGCGGGGGGCGGGCCGTGAGGTCCGTCCCTACCGCGACATAAATACCCCCATGCAAAGCATGGACACCGATTCGGCTAATCAATGCGCGTCCGCTCACACGCCGATTAGCGATTGATTGCACTTGCTATTGCGCTTTGATACGCGCGGAGAAGGTGACGTGTCCTATCCTCCCGGTGCAAAGCACCGTGCCTTTTGATCGGGGCGGCACAGGTACTCGGAGGATCGCCAGATGCACCCCAATAGCCGTCATTCGTATCCTACCCTGGTAACGATCAGGTGCGGATTGGCGACATTCAGCGGCGTGCCATCCTTGGTGAATCTCACTTTCACGACATACTTCTTGCCAGCTTCTCCCGCGAAACTTCCAAGGAATTTGAAGATGTACTGGTTTGTATATTTATCATCGGCCTTAGTGGTGCTCGATCCACTCGATACCATATGGCCCTCATCCCAGACAGTCCAGTCCGCTCGAAGCAGCGGATCATTGCTACTGCAATCCTTCGATTCGAGCGGTCCCGCAGTGACCCCCATCATGCACTGCATTTGCCGGAACGGGAGAGGCTTCTCTACCTGAATCATGATCCAATACCAGTGCGAGGCAACAGAAAACTCAGGTGTCTGGACAGTTCCGACCGCGAGTGATACGGGCACATCCACGACGGAATATCTATACGGGTGATCCTTGTGACCTCCAGCAAAAACGCCAGGTACGAGGAATAACGCACTTATTGCTCCGCTTGTAGCTCTAAGCCACTTGCGCCTAAACATCCATTTCATGCATCCGCTCCTCTTCGTTTGTTTCGCGCTGTGTCGCTTGAACGAGTTCATTGCGAAGTTCTCTCGATCAATAATACTACGTGTAGAACGGCTGGAATATTTACTTCACTGTGGGGGATACCTGGTACTCCTCCGGCATGGAGGAAGCTTTCTATTGCACCCGCACAGTTCCTGAATAATAAGTTGTATCGCCCGCCGTTAGTAACTCGGGCGTCGATTGCCGCTTGAATCGCTTTAGCCTGCGCGGCTGTGATCGGAATATGTATATTAGGAGGATGCGGCGCGACTTCGCCGTTCTTGGTGTGATGCGCAATATCGTTTTCCATTGCTCCTTGTGGAGCCCCGAACAATCGCTTCCACCAAGGAGTCGTTGGATCAGCCGTAGAAAATCCTCGAGTGTCATCACTATCGACAGCTATACCTGTATGATGGAAACCCCCAGCACCCGTCGGCCAGTCCGAAACACTTGCAAAGTGATCTGTTGGCGCGTCATTATTTGTGCTCTGCTGTTGGGCCTTCAACATCTACGATCCAGAGAGGAATCAATCGAACGTCGAGAGGATTCTTTCTATCTCCTTCTCTGTTTCCGGTGGCCCGATAGACTTAATAATGATCGGTACCCCAACGACATCGCAGCGCAGCTCAATGTCCTTCCCACCTAGCAACGTCTTCAGACAGTACATATTTGTCGATACAGCCTTGACAACGACCAATGAAGATTGGGTGAGATCATTTCCCTTCTTGTCGCTATCTACAAAAGATTCGAGCGTTTTGCGAATTTCGTCTTCACTTCTCTTGCTCTCCTCGACGCCCTTTCGATCAACCGTAATTCCGCTTTGCGATATGTGCGTTAGATCGCTGGAGGCCTTCACGACTAAAAACTTTCCGCCGTCATCTTCACTCTTTTCCCACCAATCCTGAAGTAGGCTGAGCTTGTGTCCGCCGACAAGGACGATGTTACCGTGGGCCTTGTGCCATGCATCTGCCGTTCTGAATTCGCTGTTTCTTGCGTAATCGACAAGGAGAAAAACAATGATCAGCGCTGCAACAAACACGCAGATCCAAAGACTCAAGTATCGCGCTGGTTTCGACATCGTCAACCTCGCTTTCCCTTTCTGCTTATCTTGCTATTGATTAGAGCCATAGGCTGCAATTAGTCGTTGCACAAAGACATCATGTGCCTCACTCATCTTCTGTCTCATAGGCTCGATATTCGCCTTCGCCGATGCTCGTATTCCTGACGTTATCAGTTCATTTGTGACTTTGATGAACCAGCTGGCCGGTGGTTCGAACATACCATTCTCAATTTCTACCATCGACAAACCGGCGTTCGTGCCGTGGTATATCGCTTGCTGCTGCGCATATTGGTAAACTGAATAGTAATAGAACTTTTCCTCTTCCAAGCCGCTGGAAGGAGGTGTAAATGCATTATCGAATGCTTTTTGCATGATTGCGTGCCACTGAGCAGCCTCTCTCATCTCTCCAGTCAATTCCTTTGCGATTCCATAACCATCTTTAATGGCACCTGCGGCCGTTTTTGCCTTATCCCCAGCTCCTTCAGCGCCCTGCTGTTGGGCCTTTTGTTGTGCTTCGGTCATGTTCAACTGTTTTGCTGCTTCCGTCTGCGCTTGATCGAGGCATCCCCAACCATTGCAGCCATGCCCATCCGGATCGACCCTCACAAGTGGATTGTTCCGCACATACGCATACAGGTTCAAGCTCTGCGGATCGTCGAAGACGGCGTACGGCACCGGGTCCGTCTTCGCGCTCCAGTCGGGTGTGGTGAACCTGCCGAGCGCCGACGAGTAGTACCGCGCCAGGAAGTAGTCATTCCCCGATTCGGTGTCTCGCTCCTTCTGCGTGAAGTGGTGTTCGGTGGCGTCGTCGGCGGTGGTGGGCGCGCCGGCCGGCGGGGCGCAGCTTGCCCCAATCGGATTCCCGACATCGTTGCCAAACGGCAGGCTGGTGCAGTTTTCCTCCACCTGCCCAAGCGCGTTGGCCTGGACGCGCTTGGTGCCCAGCGGGTCGGACAGCTCGAAGTGGATGCCCTTGGTGTCGTAGGTGGCCACCAGCTTGCCGCCCGTCCAGACGTTCGAGTGTTGCCAGACGCCCGAGCCGTTCAGTTCCGTCACCTGGTCGCCGCCCTGGTCGACGAGATAGCGATTGGAGAGGAAGCTCGATGAGCCCAACGGCGGCGGCGCGCAGGTGGCCGTAGACGAGCCGGACGCCGAGGCCAGTGTGCCCTTGGCGATCCGCGCCCCCTCGGCGTCGTACACATACTGGATGATCGGCGCGCCCGCCACGCGCTGGCTCTGGACGGCGCAAAGCTGTTCCTCGGCGTCGTACCAGTAGCGGTTGTTGCCATCGTAGAGCGTGTTGCCCGAGGGGTCGTAGACATACGATCCCGCCGCCACCGTGGCCGGCGAAGCGGTGGAAGACGAAATCCGGTTGTTGGCGAGGTAGGTGGTGAACGCCTGCGGCGTGGGGTTGTTCGAGCAAGTCGCGGTGGAGAACGCCTCCAGCGTGCGGTTGCCGAAAGAGTCGTAGGCCCAGCAGCCGTACTTGCCCTGGTACTCGGTGGAGGTGAGCGTGGCGGCAACCTGCATGGCCGACACCAGCCGGTCCACCGCGTCGTAACTGAAGTTCCAGTCGCCCATGATCGAGTCAGAGTGTAACAGAAGGTTGCCGTTGGGCGCGTAACCACCCTGCGGAACGAAATAGGAGTAGAGGGTTCCGTTGGAGCCTAATGTACCGCTCGATTGCTCCGATCCGGAAACTGTGAACGAACCGGTTGCGTTTAGGACTGTCGATTGTTCCGTTCCGGCAATCGTAAGCGTAGCCGTAGCGTAGGTTGTGCTTGATCCAACACTCAAGGCCGATCCGGAAGCCGTCAGAGTGAGACCCGGAATTGGATTCGATTGACTACAGCTACAGCCTTCCAGAAACGTGTAGATGCTATCCTTGCCTGCCGCTCCTGGTTGTGTCGCCGTAACCGTGACTTGAGCCCCGCTGGCATTCGCAGAGACCAACGCTGAACATTCCTTGTTAATGTTCGATGCCAAAGTCGCCGCCAAGGACGCCAGTGTCGATCCGGTTGCAAATTGCACAGAAGCCATACAGGAGTTCCCGCCCGTTGGGGTACCAATCTCAACCCCGAATGCCCCACCACTCACCAATGACGTCCCGGCAAACGTAAGTGTAGCCGCGGCGTAGGTTGGGCTTGATCCACCACTCAAGGCTGATCCGGAAGGCGTCATGGTGAACGACGGCGATGCGAAGGAACTACTATGGCCGCCAGTGCTTACCAGCGAATAGTCCGACGCAGCCCCTGCTGTTGTGGCCGTGATGGTAACAACCGCCCCGCTGGCGGAAGCTGACACCTGCCCCCCACATGAACTAGAAATGCTTGCTGCCAGAGAAGTCGCCAAGATCGCCGGTGTCGATCCCTTTCCCCACACCGCCGCAGGGGAGCAAGGAGCCTGGCCTGGGGTGACAAAGATAAGAGCTACCAGACCGCCGCCGTCGTAGATGGTAGAGGAAGTCATTGCCGATCCAGAGTCCGTCATGGTGAACGACGGATTCGGGAACAGCGCGCTATTCTGGCCGTTATTCTGGCCGCCGTCGGAGGTGAGCGAATAGTCGCCCGTCGCTCCCTGTGCTTTGGCGGTGACAGTGATCACCGCCCCGCTGGCGGTTGCCGATATCAGAGTGGGACAGTATGAATTGATGCTTGAGGCCAGAGAGGACGCCAGGGATGCGAATGTCGATCCCCCTCCGTACCCCGTACTCGCTGCACAGCCATTGACAAGAGCAGATAGCGTACCGTTATCGTAGAGGACACTCGTCCCGTCCTGGTTCGCCCCGCCGGTCATGATGCCCTCATTCACCGTGAAGGAGGCATTGGGAAACAAGGCGGGATAGGCAGTTGTCTGAGTGTCGTTCACCGCAAAGGAAATGGAGTAGTCGGCAGCGGCGCCGGTTCCCGTGCTCAACAGGTCGACGTTGCTGGGATCGACCGCATCGGGAGTGGCTTTCACTTCTCCCCCCGCCACGGCATTGATGGCCGAGGCGATGGCTGTGGCCAGGGTCGTGGAGGTGCTGGTCTGGCCCCAGTAGACGGGCGCAGTGGTCACACTGTTCGAGCCGTTCGAGATGGTCACCTGGACCGTGCCCGCATCGGCCACAACGGCGGAGCTGGTGAGCGTTCCCGAGGTGCTGAACGAAAAAGAGCCGGGGATTGAGTTGCCGATCCCTCCTTCGAGAACATAGTAGAAGGAAGGGGCTAACGAGGTATACAGCACGACGCTGACTGTTCCGCCGTTGACGGTTGCGCTCACCCCTGAAGAGCCTCCATTGAGGCAGCTTGCCAAGCCCGCCGCAAGGGCGGTAGCCGTGACCACGGCCGTTGCTTCACCACGCCGTACCAGAGCCCCTGCATATGTGTCTACGCCTGGACCGGCCTCAATGGGCAGGGATTCGCCTATGAGCATCGACTGATCGAGTTCGACCGATCCACCGGTCAGATGCTCATCGGCAGCGACCACACCGCCAAGCAATAACTTAACCAGATCGCCGCATACCAATTCCGCGGCCGGTACAGCCTTCCACGCGCCATCGCGCTGAACTGAAGCATTGAGGGCAAGGCGTGACTTCAGAGCTGTAAGGGTAGCCTGTGCGCGACTCTTCTGAAAGTAGGCAAGCGCTGCATTGAAGATCGGCAAGGCCGCAATGACCGCAGCCTCGTAATACTTATTCAGCGCAAGTTCCAGAACAATCGAGGCTTCAAGCAACCATGGAACAGGCGCCCAGAACTTAGCCACTGCATTGCACAGCGGATGAGCAGACGTATCTGGCATTGCATTGGGGCCGTCTTTTTAAAGACGAGTATGCGCCTCATCACTCGTGAGCCCTGTCAAGGCGATATTTTGACCTGGCTTAGCCGGTTGGCTTGTTGATGCCGGGATGACGACGCTATTAGCACTCATTATTTGCGGGCTCCATCGTCATCTCCGTACTGGAATTTGCCTTGACCCGCTTGGCCACAAAAACGGCATGGCGCTCAGCGCCAGTATCACACCATCGGGAACAACAACCTGTTCCGTCTTGCTCATGATGAACACATGCCTAAAGATTCGGATGAGTAGCCCGCTTCGATGCTATCTTTCTTGTATTTTTCTCCCAATTCACGCGGGAAAATATCTCAGACGCTTTTGAGTTGGCTTGTAGATTTCTTCTCGGTGGCTTCGACGAGAAACTCCAAGCAGGAAGACTGTTTGCGATCAACGCGAGCTCAGACAGCACGCATACATATAAACAGCGTCATCCGGTGCCCGGCCATCGGTCGTGCGTGGAAGTAAGCGCGTTTCCGCATTGTTTGGTCAACGCATACCAAAGGTATCAGCCGCTTCGTTCACGACTGTGCAAAATGGGACTGCATGGCCTTTATCTCGATGTCATCATTGGTGCAGGTCGCGCAAGAAGGCCAAAAAGGAATCTGGCGTTCAAGTGCTCGGAGTCGATGGAGATCACCGCGGATCCCGTGATAACGCCGTTGGCTGTGCCACGACTGCCGTTGCGGTCCTTCAGTCCGCAGCTATCGCCATAGGTACTCCTCTGGCGCTACGTTTGAGGACCAATACAGTTTGGCGGCGACACGGGAAGTGACGGATCGGATGAATGGTTGTGCCATGGCAGGCGCCTAATCTACGGGAGAGGCCGCTCAGATGGCAACTGATTTGAAGCCGACAGGCCCAGAAAGGGAAAAGTCACCCTGGTTCCAAGTTGGACTGTTCCTGTTTCTGGTCGCCTTGGCAGTCGCCGTCTTTCTACTTGGCCAAAGCATGGTGCGTCACCGCTTCCATCAAGGCGGCCGTATCGACCGATACGGGCACATCAAACGATAGCGGGCACTAAAAGAGTCTTGGTTGCGGCTCCGAGTGATGCCAAGCTACGCGTTACTTAAACCGAATATCTCATCGAAATCACCCCAATGCGATTATGAGACTTCTTTCACTTTGCTAGATCTCGGTGCGCGGCGCACACTACTCGTTCGACGGTAGGCCCACACGGCATAGCTGGAACCGGCTAGCAGAACAATGCAGAACGGGATGTGAACGATCATTGCCAACGCCGTGAATCCGACGAGAGGCAACCACGGCGGACTTGATCGCCATGCCGTTATCCTTGATTTTATTTCCATGAATTCCAGAATGAACAGGAACACAAAGAATGTTATGATGCCCACGCACATCGATCCCATATGGACCTGCCAAGCCGGAAACCTGTTCATCTCCTGCCACCCCGCGTCGTTTGCGTCTCCATAAATGCTCTCTACTGTGATAAACGCGCAAGCACCACCAAACAATGCCACAAGCAATGTTGTCGGGCTGTGATTATAATCGTGGCTGGATTGTTTCTTCCTTTGTCCCATTTGCATCACCAGCAGAGCGATCAATTTCTTACCTTCTAATCGTCAGGACCGGGCATTCCGCATCCACTATGATCCGGAAGGCTCCAGATGTTCTCATCTCCATGCCGAGATGCGAAGTCATTCGGATGCCCAGCACTAGAAGGTCCATAGAATGTTCTCTGATGTGTTCAAGAATTCGGGCATGTGCGCTGCCTACCTCTACAAAAGTCCTCGGATCACAGAACTCTTTTGCCTGTGATGGCACAAGGCCATCGAGAGCATCATAGAAGCGGTGCTGGAGATCGGATAGTCGGTCTGGGTGCTCGATGGCGTCATCCTGAATCACATTAAGAACGTCAATCCTGGCCCCGAATACTTCTGCCAGGGTCACCGCATAAGGTGCTGCGCTGGCCGCAGCCGGTGTAAAGTCTGTGGCAAAGAGAATCCTCTCGAATGGAAGAGTCTTCGATGAGAGAGCCTGGACATGCGGACCGACGGTGAGCGCTGGCCAACGAGTAGACCGTAGGATCTTCTCCGCGACTGAACCGATGATGCCTCGCTCCAGCCTGTTCCCCCCATGTGTCCCCAAGACGATCATAGACGGCTGATTTCTATCAGCTAGCTCGGGAATCACGTGCTTTGGATTACCTTCCAGAAGAGTAGGAACGGTTTCAATAGAATCAGCTCCAACAAGAAGTGCCTCCTTCGATAGGAGACGCGTCAAATCCATTCTCTGCTGGCTCACTCTTCGGTCGCCGATCTCAACCTCCATGGCAGCTTGTGAACGCGTGAAGGCATGAGTCACCAGAAGCTTCGCTGAGAAATAGACAGCCATCCTCGCCGCGTAGAGTCCAGCGTTCTGGGAACAAAGAGAGAAATCGGTCGCGAATACAACCGCCTTCAGGTTTAGAACTGGCTTGTCATTCATTGCGAGCGTCATGGCTGTCTCCCGTGATGCGCTAAACAACAAGGCGGCGACGCTCAAGAGGCCAGGAACCTGATCTGAGCCGTGACCGCGGGCTGCGTAATATGAAGATCGTCCGTTGCTCCGTGACAATTCAGATTGTCTGCAACCACGCAAAACACCTTCACTTTGAAGTTCTGAATCATGGATTTGCTCCTGTCTGGTAGTTGAGTGTGGCGAGAGCTAGCCGGTATTGGTATTGCGCATCTGTGTTGCCAATTGCTGCATCAGTTTGCTGGAACTGGGCCTGGCTCAGTTCCACGATCGAGCTGAGTCCCAGTCGATAGCGTGTTTGTGCCAGCGAAAGCGCCAGATTAGCCTCTTTAAGAAGCTCGTCTGTCACGGCAACACGCTGATATGCGGTATTTGCCGCAAGCCATGCAGTGCGAACATCCCGGACAATCCTGTCACGCAGATCGCGACTCTGTTCAGAGACCGCCTGAGCGCGGATTGATGCTTCCTTCGCCTGGGCCGAGTAGAGGAAGCCATTGAAGATCGGAATATTCATGTTCACGCCGATGCCGCCCCACCAGTTCGTAAGATAGTATGCAGAGGGACGGATGGGCACGCTGCCCACGGTCCCAGCGGCACTAATGGTCGGCAGCATCTGATCGCGCTGTGCATGGCTGAACTTAACGGCCGCTTGTTGGCTATAGTGGAGTGCCTGAAGGTCTGGACGCTGCCCAAGAGCCAGTTGCGTGAGTTGATCGGCGTCGGGAGGAGGAGGCTGCATCGCCGTATGATCATCTTCCAGAGCGTACGCAACTTGTTTATCAAGGCCTAAAACCGCATCCAATGCCGCCATCGTAGATTCGGCGTTGTTTTGTGCATCCAACATCAACAGCTTCGCTTGCGATAAGTTGACATCTGCGAAGCTCAGGTCAAGGGTGGATTTGAGCTTGTTCTTTGTCAACTCGCTTACCAGTGTCTCGGTCGTCTGGCGCGTAGTGACGTTCTGTTCAGCGACCTTCAACAGTGCCTGCGCCTGTAGCGCATTGAAAAAGGCCTGGTCGGTGGCGATGACAATATCTTCTGTCGTGGCGAGCGCATTTGCATTCTGCGCTCTCTCCTGTAACTTTGAAGATGCAATAAGATTTCCAGTCTTTCCGAAATCCGTGATCAGTTGAGAGAATGCTCCACCTGCCCCTGCGTGCTCAAACAAGCGCGAGGCTGTGAGCGATCCCGCGGAGATACGCGATCCATCCTCCGCATCCTCGGCTGTGATGGCGGCAGTTGCAGTGGGAAGTCGCGCCGCTCTGGTTTCGCGCACCACCTGGTGCTGAGCCAGAGCAAGCAGACGCCCAACGCTGACACGAGGGTTGTTCTTGGTGGCCATCTGTTCGGCGTCGATTAGCGTGAGGGGCTGGCCGGAGCCTGCGGTTTGAGTGTCAACAGGCATCGCTGGAGCCTGAGCCGCCGCACTCGATATCACTTGACCAATCGGCCCAGCCTCAGGCAGAGACGTGACAAGAGCTTGCGGCGCATCTGGAAGGCGATCCTGGGCGGCTCCTGTCTGCGCAACAAGGGTAGATGATATGGCCAACGCCAATAGTCCGAACTTTGCCGGTTGAAATGTGTGCCTCTTTTCCTGTTTCACCATTCTCTACACCTTTCCCTCGACAATGATTCTCTTCTGCTCTCTGCCGTGAATAATCAGATATACGGCAGGAACGAGGAAGACAGTTACGACAACGGACACACCAAGTCCGCCAATGATGGCCCGAGCCAATGGCGCATATTGTTCACTGCCCGCCTCCATGCCCAGAGCCATGGGGATCATGCCAAGCAGTGTTGCTAGAGAGGTCATCAGAATCGGCCGCAACCGGATCTTGCACGACTGAACTACAGCCTCAGCCACAGTCATGCCTTCCTTTTGAAGATGCCCTGCAAAATCTACGATCAGAATGCTGTTGGACACAACGATGCCCGTCATCATGAGCACGCCCATGAGCGACATGATGTTCATCGTGCTATGAGTCAAAAGGAGAATGAGCAGCACTCCTGACAATCCAGGTGGAATGGCCATGAGGATAATGAATGGATCAGTGAATGACGCGAATTGCGCCATCAGAATGAGATAGACCAACAGAATAGATAAGACTAGACCGATGGCGAATCTCTTGAACGACTCGTTCATGCTTACCACACTGCCGCGCACTGTCACGCGGACATTCCCCGGAACCGTGATTCCCGCAATCACATCGTTGACTGAGCTGTTGACTCCTTGCAGAGCCTCGGTAGATGGCATCACGTACACATCGATGACACGACGAAGTTTATAGTGATCCACTTCCGTCGGAGTGTTAATCTCAGTGATGTCCGCTACGGATCGTAATGGAGTGTAGTCCGCCTGACTTGCGCCCCTCAATGGAATCTGCTTGAAGTCGTCCATGCTCATATGCCCGATCTTGTTGTCGGAGTACTGAACCGTGAGCATGTAGTTGTTACCTGTGTTCGGGTCGATCCAGTAGCTGGGCGCAATCATCCCGTTTGAGGTCAATGCAGTAATAACGTTGTCAACCACTTCCTTCGGTGAAAGGCCGATCAGGCTGGTGCGTTCCCTGTCAATATTCAATTCAAGGCCGGGAAAACGGAGATTCTGCGGAATGAGAACGTCGCTGACATTCTTGAGACCCTTCACCTTTGCGGCAATCTGGCTCGCAATCACAAACGACTGGTCCAAGTCATTTCCACTCACCTGAATGTCGATCGGCGCGGGCAACCCCTGATTGATCACCGAATCCACCAGCCCACCTGCCTGGAAGTAAGTAGACAGCATGGGCATATCCTCGGAAAGCTTCTGGCGGACCCGCCTCATGTACTCGTAGCTCCCAAGCTTGTTACCCCCCTTCAGGCTCACCTGAACAAAAGCCGTGTCCATGGATGAGTTACTGGTATAGATGGCGGATAGATCGGGTGTAATACCGATATTCGAGACGATCATGTCGAGATCTCGCGAAGGGATCGTCTGCCGGATCTCGTTTTCCACTTGTGCAATGTACTGATTGCTCAACTCAATGCGAGTGCCGCTTGGACATTTAATGTTAATGACAAACTGACTGGGATCTGTGCGTGGAAAATACGATCTTCCGAGGAACGGTAACAGGCCAAAGCTCAATAACACCATACCGAGAATGCCAAGAGTCGTTGCGACTGGTCGCAGTATCGAACGGTTTACTGCAAACACATATTTCTCCAGCATTTGCTGGAAGCGACTGTTGAATCCTCTGACAATGCGCTGAAAGAAGGAGAGTGATGCTGGCATCTGATAGGCGATGTGCTTTTCATCGTCAATCTCTTCCTCTTCAGAGGCATCCGCTGCGTGTGGCTTTATGAACCGCGCGCAATACAGTGGAACGACAGTCATTGCCACTATATAGGAGGCGAAAAGCGAAAAGACAACAGATAGAGCAAGTGCGGTGAACAAGTACCGGCTTACACCATAGAGAAGCGCCACTGGAAAAAAGACGATAGCAGTTGTGAAAGTTGCGGCCAATACTGCCATTTGCACTTCTTTGCCACCTGCTTCTGCTGCGACTTCAGGCGACTCTCCCATTTCAAGATGTCGAAATATGTTTTCAAGCACGACGACCGAGTTATCGATGAGCCGAGAGAATGCAAGCGCCAAACCTGCCAGAACCATGGTATTGATCGACCCGCCGCCCATGCGAATGCAGATAAAGGCAGCCAGTGCAGACAGCGGAATTGACAGAAGGACCGCGAAAGTGGCGCGTATGCTCCCGAGGAAGAGCAGGATCATCAAAGCAGTCAAAACAAGACCTATCCCGCCCTCACTGCCAAGATTCTTCAGAGCGGTCTTGACAAAGACCGATTGGTCGAAGACCACGGCCGTCTTGAGTGAAGATGGAATGTCGACAAGATCCTTGATCGCCTCTTTCATGCCGTTCACGATCGTGATCGTGTTGCTGTCTCCGCCTTGTTTCAGAACAGGGACATAAACCGACCGCTGACCGTCGATGCGAACAATGTTCGTCTGGATGGTTCCTGAGTCCTCAGCTTTACCCACGTCTCCCACAAGCACTGAAGCATTGCCTACGGACTTTAGTGGAAGATCATTGATCAGTTCAGGAGTGGAAACCTGACTGTTTGCGTAGATATTGTAATCTTTAGGCCCGATGCGCACGTCGCCCGCAGGCAGAATCAAGTTTGAATCGTTTACGGATCTTACGACATCCATCAGGCTGAGGTTATGCGCCTCAAGTTTCAGGGGATCCACATAGACCATGATCTGCCTGTATCGCCCGCCAAACGGCTGTGGCACCGAAGCTCCCGGTACGCTGGCGATTTGATTGCGCACCTGAAACTGCGCCAGATCCTTGAGGTTGGTCTCGTTCAGGCCCTCACCCTTCAACGTGACCAGGCAGACAGGTTGACTCGAAGCGTCCATTCCGAGAACCACAGGCGGCAACGTGCCAGGGGGTAGTCGTCGCAAGTCAGCCATGGCCAGATTGGCGATATTGCTTAACGCTGCATTTGCATCTGTTCCTGGCTTGAAGTAAATCTTGATCAGGCTTACGCCAGTCAGGGATCGAGACTCGATGTGGTCGATGTTGCTACCAAGTGTAAAAAATCTCTCAAACGTGTCTGTGATGTCAGCTTCTATCTGCTGCGGGGGCATTCCAGAATAAAATGTCGCGACAACTACTACTGGCATATCAATTTGTGGAAATAGATCCACGGGCATCGATGCGATGCTGACCACGCCCACGACTACAATGACCAGGCAGGCCATAATGATGAAGAAGGGGTATTTGAGTGAGAAGTTAGGCATTACTTATCGCCTCCTGACTGCTCTTGACTTACGTCTGCCGTGGGAAGATCTTCAAGTCTCGATCTTACAACTTCACCCGGCTGGTAGTTGGACTGGCCGCCAGTGATGACTTTGTCCCCCTCGTTCAGGCCACTTTTCACCTCAACCAACGTGGTGCCCTGCATACCAAGAGCAACATTCCGTGCCTGGACGCGACCCCCACTGTCAACCATCAGCACAGATGCTTGATTGCCATTTCTTATGACCGCCTGCACTGGAATGAGCAGTACATTGTTCATGCGTTCCAGCTCCAGGGTTGTGTTTGCATACATGCCGGGCGTGAGTGAGAGATCGTTGTTCTCGACATCGACTTCCGTCTCCATGGTCCCCGTCGCTAAGCTGACATCTCGCGTGAAGCGAACCACCTTGCCCACGAGGGTACGGTGGATGGCATCGACCGTTACGTTCACTTCAGCGCCTTCATGGATATACGACACGGCGTCTTCTGGTACCGGTAGACGGAGGCGAAGCAGACTGCTTTGCGAGAGTTTTACAAGAGGAAGAGATTGGGTGTCGGACGCAGTGCCGGCCTGGATCAACGCGCCGGTATCCGCGTACCGCCAGACAATGATCCCGCTCAGCGGCGCAGTCACGTGCGTGTAGTCGTTGAGGTCCTGCACGCGCTCTCGATCAGCGTCTGCTACATCCGCTCCCTGCTTTGCCCCCGCTAGGGTTGCCTTGGCAGCATCAATCTGAGCAGCTGTGGATAGATCTTTTGACTGGGCGTTGTCCAGTTCCTGCTGTGCAATCAGCCCAGGTTGCGCAGTGGAGGCTTGCAACAAGCGGAGGTAATCGGCGTGAACCGCGCTGTGCTCGGACTCGGCGCGTGCGACCTCATGCTGGGCACGGGTAATCTCGTCTTTGCTACGGCCAAACTGGGATACGGTACCTTTCAACTGAGCGTTCAGCTCTGGAACTTCCAGAACCGCAAGAGTCTGGCCGGCTTGTACCCTATCGCCGATATCTACATAGATGTGCTTGATGTAGCCAGATACCTTGGCATGAACGTCTACAACCTGGTAAGGCTGGAACTGCCCGGCAAGTTTCAAGGTATGCGCAATCGTGCCGCGTGTTACCGCGACTACTGTTGCGGAGGGAATCTCTGCGACAGTCGTTGCTGAGTGCCGATCCTTGAAACTGTATGCAATGATGCCAGCCAGAACAGGAAGTGTAATTCCCGCGGCGACGATCAAGGAGGTTCGCTTTCGCATATCTCGAATGCACCTCTATATGAAGTTGTGATTGCTTGGTTACGATGACAGGACACGTTCTCCGATGGAGAATATGGCTTGTTGCACCCGACCACAGAACTTGATCGAATGCTTCAGAAGTGGCGATGAAGGGATGTCTAGGCGAGAACGGGAGGGGGACGAACGAAGAGGGTGTTCAAGACAGCGCGGTGTAGATGGAATAACCTATTAGCCCGCTTCTCCAATCTTCTTGATACTGGCGGGTTCAACACGCTGATGGCCAGCAATAGAGTCAAGAAAACGGCTATAGGCGCGGTGTAGATCACACTGGTGGATGTTTTCGTCCGAATTACCAGGGGGTGTTCCACAGTGCTGGATTGCTCATCTCTGGATAGAAGCTTGGCATTTTGAATCTGATGGGAAGCAGTCTGAGGTGGATCGTAGAGGGAAAGCTTGTATTGCAAGCCCCATGCAAATACGCAAAAGGCCAATCCCAGGAATGCAAGCATCCCAAAGAGGCTGAATGGCCGACCTTTGCTCCAACGATTCACAGTCACCGCAACCCAAAGTTAATTCTGGACAAATCATCCGCCACAACGCAGAAGCGTATGCAGCTCGTGAAAAGCCCTACCCTCATATTGACACAATCGCGCGGAGAAGTTGCAGGAATCTTTCTAATCCGCCATAAGAAAAGTCGGCTCTTGATGAGAATCTGTAGAGACATGCGTTTTACGCGGCTTTCTGGAAAGCGATGAGTTGGGCTCTTGTGGCGGCCAGTCGTTGCGCTTTCAGCAGCAGGTATGTGAGGTTGCGGTAGCCGCGTCCCCGCCTTAGAGCATTTCTCCTATTGTTATAGAGCCTGAAAGGGGAGCCGGAACCAGGCCTTCGCATCCTCGGCAGTGATGAGTGGGAGCAGTTTGGCGATGGCCTCATCGAGCGCCTCCCTGGTT
>CABDXY010000018.1_pt1 | contig 31239 bp, 29 predicted proteins | sample 3131871 | NCBI WGS metagenome assembly CABDXY01 (sample SAMEA5534336, study PRJEB31848) | metagenome | biome: tundra; feature: field; material: soil | place: USA | collected 2013-05 | depth 0.15 m
AGGTGGCCCTGCGCAGCGCCATCATCTTCAGCCCCGCGCCGGGCAGCGCCTTTGCCATACTATCCAATCTTGTCCGGCTGGGCCTGGGCGGCCGCCAGGGCAACGGACGGCAGTTCATCTCCTGGATTCACGAGGACGATTTTGCCCGCGCCGTCGAGTTTCTCATCCACCACGAGGAGCTCGACGGCCCCGTCAATATCGCCGCGCCCAATCCCCTTCCCAACCGCGCATTCATGGCGGCGTTGCGCGATGCCTGGGATGTGCCCAACGGCCTGCCCGCGCCCAGCCTGGCCATAGAGATCGGCGCATTCTTTCTGCGCACCGAGTCCGAGCTGGTGCTCAAGAGCAGGCGCGTCGTTCCCGGCCGGCTGCTCGACGCCGGATTCGAGTTCGAGTTCCCCGGCTGGTCCGAGGCCGCCGAAGACCTCGCGCAGCAGTGGCGGCACAGGCACGATTGAGCGGCGCTACTTACTTGCCGGCGTAATGTCGGTGACCGGCAGGTCAATGTGCCCGAGCAGAATCTCAAACCGCCGCTGTTCTTCTTTCTTGTAGGTCTCCTGATCCGGCCAGAGCTCCTTGATGAAGGCCTCTTCTTCGGGGTTGGTGGTCGTGGCTACGGTCGAGTTCTTGTAGCGAATGGTGACGCGGAAGTCCCAGCGGAGTTCCTCCGAAGTGTGGTAGGCCGGCGATTCGATTTTCACGGACAGTATGCGTCCGGTGGCCTGGATCTTCTTGAGCAATGGGTAGTGGTTCTTGAGGAAGAGTTGCAGGAACTCGGCCTGATGGCCCCACTGGCACTTGTAGTAGTACTCGATGGTGTAGGGCTGGTCGGCGCCAACTTGCGGCGGCGCGCCCTGCGCCCTCAGCGGCGCGGCAAACGAAGCGGCAAAGACCACGGCGAAAACGGCGAGAAGAATCCTGCGCATGGAACCTCCTAGATTGAGAGCATTGTACCGTGGAGGCGTTTCCGGCCGCGTGGCGGCGCTCGCGGTTCGTTCTTTCAAAATATGATTCCGGTCTCCATGGCGTCGCAGCCGCGCACCCTGAAAAACGCCGCTTTGTATCAGGGCACGACTTCAGTCGTGCCGTAAATGCAATAAAATCAGCGCGGGCTTTAGCCCCTGAGGGAAGGTCTTCGCGATTCGCGCGCTCCTTCAATTCTTTTTACAAGCCGCACCGGCCTCTTGTAGAATCGTCGTATGAAGGGTAATCCGAAAGTCATCGAGCAACTGAATCGCGCGCTCCGCGAGGAGCTCGCCGCCGTCAACCAGTACTTTGTGCACTCCGAAATGTGCGAGAACTGGGGATACGACCGGCTTTCCAGGCAAATCAGGAAGCGGTCCATCACCGAGATGAAGCACGCCGAGTCGCTCATCGAGCGCATCCTGTTTCTGGATGCCGCGCCAACCATGGAACCGCTGGCCCTGTCGATCGGCAAAAACGCCAAGGAGATGGCCGAGTCCGACCAGAAACTTGAGATCAGAGCCATAGCCCAGTACAATGAGGCCGCCCGCATCGCAGCGGAGGAGAAGGACAACAGCTCGCGCGATCTTTTTATCGGTCTGCTCAAGGTCGAGGAAGAACACCTGGACGAGCTCGAAGCCCAGTTGCATCAGATCGCGGAGATTGGCTACGAGCGCTATCTGAGCACGCAGACCAGTAAAGACGAGTAGCCCCAATCCGGCGTTGGCTTAATGCCGAGGCTTCGTCGCCAATACGGATTCCCTACCCAAAAAGCGGGCGGAAAAACGCAGGCTTTGTGTCAGGGCACGACTTCAGGCTTTGTATCAGGGCACGACTTCAGGCTTTGTATCAGGGCACGACTTCAAGCTTTGTGTCAGGGCGTGACTTCAGGCTTTGTATCAGGGCACGACTTCAGTCGTGCCGTAAACAGCTTCAAAATCAACGCGGGCTTGAGCCCCTGAGGGTCGCCGGGGTTTCAACCCCGGCATCAACCCATCCATCCAGATTTGAAGACTCGTCTACGCGGCGCAACCTGTCCGATCGCCCCACTTCAAGCGCGACTTGTGGTGAGATTTGCGATTGACACGACTGGCCAGCAGTGCTACCGTTGCTGCCATCACGGAAGCTCATAGGAGAAGTCCCCGCCCAAACAATTCATTCCTCTTCCACGGCGTCATTCAAGGCTGTACTCAGTTCTCCGCACGGCAGGCTCGTTGTTTGAGGAGCAAACAGACTGCGGCATTGCAAAGATTCAGCTGGCCATGGTGGTCCGCCGAATACGTGCGTCGATGGGGTCCGGCGGATTCCGCGAGGGAGGGCCACGATTAGCCCCCGCCCCGCAGGAGCCATGAAAGAACTTTCCAATCAGGAGGGGGGAGATATGAAATCTCATCTGGGATGGACGGCGTTCAGCCTCATTGGGGCGCTTGGGTTAATGACGGCGGCTGTGGCCATGGAAGCGCAGACCAGCCAAAATCTGGTGATCAACGGCGACTTCAAAAGCGGCAACCATGGCTTTACGACGGGATACGCCTTCGGCGATGTATCCGTCCCGGGCACGTACTTCATCGGACCGAACCCCTCGACCGCACAGGGAGCCTTTGGCGACTGGTGCAACTGCGGCGACCATACGACGGGAAAAGGAAACATGATGATCGTGAATGGGGCTGCCTCCGCCACTTGGCCCGTCTGGGAGCAGACTGTATCCGTCGCGCCGTCTACGAACTACTCCTTTTCCTACTGGGGAGCCGAGGTGGATCACGACAGTAACTCCTTGCCCCAACTGTTGGTCAGGATCAACGGCAGGGTGATCGGAAAAAGCATCCTTCCGGAGCTTAGTCCTGACAACGGCGGACAGTGGCAAAACTACACGTTCACCTGGAACTCGGGCACAAGCCATACCGCGGACCTGGCTATTTTCGATCAGAATACAGATGCGAGCTGGAATGATTTCGTACTCGACGACATCAGTTTCAGCCCCATCCCAGGCTCTGCCGGCGAGATGGCATCTCCGGCCCGCGGTGCTTCAAGCTCAGGCCCCATCACCACCCACGCTCAGGTCATGATCAAGGACATGCAGGGCATTGAGATCAACCTCAAGCAGGAGGAGAAGATTGCGCTGATGTTCATGGAGGCTATCGGTTCATTGGAGGATGGTTGCGACCTTCACCTTAACAGGAAATGTTCGCTTGCTGAACTTGTCGCTGGCCCGAATTCGCCCAATTGGAAAATCGGAAAGCTGAAGTATGATCCCGCTCGCGACCCGAATTATAAGTACTCGATCACGATTACTGGGACCGGTTGGGTGGCGAGCGCCAATCCGCTGCGCGCCGGGCTGGGAGGTTTCTTCGTCGATGGCAACGGGGGCATGATCGCGAATTCCTACTACAAAGCGAATGGGCCCGCCACGGCGAAAGACAGGAAAGTGGACGAAATCTCCGTTTCAGGAGAACTGTTTCAAGTTCAATGAATCAACATCCCGTCACCGGAGCCACCTGCCTCATGGCATTGGGTGCCGGCGGAGGGATATGTTCGGCAACCACCTGCGGTGGGGCAGACGCCTTCGGCAGGCTCAGGGCGGAATCACGGTTATGGTTTCCCAGGTCCTCCGCCGCCGTCCGCCGCGGCGGAGGACCTGGGGCACCCGGCGGTGATCTGGCACAAATGAATAATTCGATGCCGGTCCGGTGTCGCGTCAAAGGCGAGGATGTAAGTCTGCCCGCGACCGGGCAGACTTACCATCCCTGCCTTGGTTCGGGCCTAAGCTCCGGCCAGTTCCACCACAGTACCACTAGGCAGATTGCCAACGTGTCCGTTCACGTTGCCCCAGGCCTTCTGCCACGAGCCGTCCCCGTTCCGCACAGTGTGCAGAACCGTCTTCCCGTCCTCCAGCAGAATCGCGATCTGGAAAGTGTTATCGGTTCCCGGCCCGCAGGCCATATCTATGATCGCCTGCGGAGGGGTCCCTGAGTGCGCAAATACATCGCCCCAGAAATTCTGCCAGGTCCCATCCGCATGCCGAAGGGTATGAAAGAGCTTGCCGATGCCCGTGCAGATTACGATTTGCAAGTTGCCTGCTGTATCTGCTCCGCAACCAATTTGTGCGATCGGCGCCGGAGCGTTGCCCACCTGACTCATGACGTTGCCCCACCCGTGCTGCCAAGGTGCGTTGTCACTGCCATTGTCCATGCGTACCGCGTGGTACAGAACATCACCGATGCGTGCTACCCATTGCGACATAGTACCTCCTTGGGGATATGAGCCGGAATCTCCTTTTCGGAGCCGGTTCAAGGCAATTGTATCTTTCGTAATGCGGATTGCAACACCAGAGTAATGCTTGTGCCGAAAAAGTCGTCGTTTGCGGCAGAAAAGCCAGACGATTTTCTGCCGTCCTTGCGTTGTCCGCCTCATCGAGAGCCCTCCAAGTCAATTGGCGGCTGGACCAGCTTTGAACCAGCCACAAAGCTGAGGGTGCCCCATCCTTTCCGTCCGCCGCAGCGAACGGAAGGGTGGGAAACCACAAACCCCGGCCAGCCTGCCTTGAAAGGGCACGACTTCAAAGCCTGCCCTGAGCGCAGTCGAAGGGTGCCGCAAATGCAACATAATTAGCCCGGGCTTTAGCCCCTGAGGGAAGGTCTTTGCCGGCATGCGCTGAAAAACGCCGGCTTTGTCTCAGGGCGCGACCTGCCGCTTAGTGTCAGGGCACGACTTCAGTCGTGCCGTAAACGCAACAAATAAACGTGGGCTTTAGCCCCTGCGGCCGGGTTTCAAAGGCCCCAGAGCAGAGTCGAAAGCCTGCCCTGAGCCTGTCGAAGGGGGTCTCGCTCTCTTCCCATTGCACGCCGGCGGAGGGATATTTCCCGCAAGGAGCGGAGGAGCTGGGGCACCATGCGCATGGTAGAATTCGGGCTGTGCCGAGCGCGTCCAGAACGCGATTCCTCGGCGCCTGGAGGTCGTTTATGCGCATGATCATGCTGGTTCAATTCCCCATTGAACCGTTCAACTCTTTGGTCCGGAACGGCACGGTGGGGGAGAAGATGCACCAGATTCTCGACGCCATCAAACCCGAATCCGCATACTTCACGGAACGGGAAGGCCACCGCGGCGGCATCTTTGTGGTCAATCTTGATGGCCCTTCCGATGTTGCCAGACTGGCTGAGCCCTGGTTCCTTCAATTCAATGCCAAAGTCAAATTCCGCATTGCCATGACGCCCGAAGATCTCGGTCGTGCGGACCTGGGAGCGCTGGGAAAGAAGTGGGCCTGAACCAATAACCCCGGCAAAATGCCGGGTGCCCCAGGTCTCGTCCGCCGCAGCGGAAGACCTGGGAAACCACGGACCCCAACCGCGCTCGAACCGGCATTACGATCCGGAGGGAGGCGGGGGTTTCAACCCCCGCATAACGCCAGCAAAATCGGCGTGGGCTTTAGCCCCTGAGGCCGGGTTTCAAAGGCCCCTGAGCAGAGTCGAAAGCCTGCCCTGAGCCTGTCGAAGGGGGTCTCGCTCTGTTCCCATTGTGCGCCGGCGGAGGGATATTTTCGGCAAGGAGCGGAGGATCTGGGGCACCCGGCTGATCTAAGGACGGGGCACCGGCAACCCGGCTACCAGGCTTTTATCCAGTTACGTGGAACAGGCCGCAGACTTTGCTGTCGCTCTTAAGGATGTCAGGGTTCAGGTCGCGGATATAGAGCAGGCCATGATTCCATCGGAGATAGGCTGCGCCGGGTTTCAGCTGGGTGCCGGTCGACTTGAATTGTTGTGCAATGTAGTCGGAGACGTCGCGGAAAACGACTACCTGGATATTCGCCCCGTCCCGGATATTGCCGATTTCGCCGTTAGAGCCGATGGTTGCGGAGAAGTTTCCGCTGCATACGGTTGCGCCATAACCTTCGATGATCTGGACGGAGCCTGCCCTGGTCAAACCCAGAGCACTGATGCGCGCATGGGCCTCATCGGAGTAAGGCGAGGTTGGGTAGTCCTTCAGGTATGCGGTGAATGCATTGGGCGTCATTTGGCGTTTTGCGTCCGCCCACCTCAGGTCGCGAAGCTCCGATCCTGCATTCTCAGAGAAGCGACCCGTTGGATGCTTTGACAGGAAACTCTGATACGCCGCAAGGGTGCCGGCGGCTTTAGCCGCATCCCAATCCAGGCTCTCGACCAGAGATTTGGCCTCGTCGATATGCCCTCCTTCGCTGTGCTTTTTCAAGAACTCCGAATAGGCGCTTGAGGTGTTAGCGGCTTTTGCTTTGGTCCAATCGCTTTCGGTGGTGTTGCAAGCGGTTAAGAGGATGATCCCGAACAGAATCGAATTACAGGCGGTGAATCTGGATCGCATAGATACTCCTGCAAGAAGATTTAGGAACAGAGCACATTATACTCAAATGGATTCAAACGGTTGTTGCTACCGGGTGCTTCAGGTTTCTTCCGCCGCGGCGGAAGGGGCCCGGGAAACCACGAACCCCAACCGCACTCGGACCGGGCATTCGAACCCGGCAGGCCGGGGTTTCAACCCCGGCATCAACCCATCCACCCCAATTTGAAGGTTCGTCTACGCGGCGGGTAGGTCGGGGTTTTAACCCCGGCAGAATCCGCGTTCAGTTCCTCTTCACCGGTCGAACCCTTCCGATATGCTGACTTACCGTTATCTACCAGATCCCGATGAGCGCATTGGCAATTTAAGGCGAACTTTGATCGGGACCAACACAGATCGAGATTCGTGCTGTTCCTGGCCCAAACGCCTATGGAGCGAAGAGCGCAACATCTAGCGATTCTTTCGATGGTACAGCTTGATTTTTCAGGATCTTCAACAACACGCGGCTCGCGATCTCGTGGGTTTCATCCCATGCGTCTGCGCCCTTTCTCGCCGTCCCGTGAGCAACCTGTGAGCGAGCATCGTACAGCTTTAACAGCTTGTGATGCAAAGCAAGCCGGGCGGTGCCAGGCTCCTCCCGAAAGGAGGCAATGTTGGCCGAAACCCGGAAGCGTAATTCTTGTTTAGCTGGAGAGAATAGATGCTCCAATGCTCCCCAGATTGTCAGCATTGCTACTGACCTATTGGGAAGGTTTCCGCTTGAGTCAAATGCCTGAAATGCATCATTCAGAACAGGGCTTTTACCCATCAGCCTCCCGCCCTCAAGCCAGGTTTCTCGCAGCCATCGGAGATCATCCGCCGTCCATTTTGTAAGCCTGGGGGCCGCAAATGCTCGTCTGGGAAGAGCCTCTATTGGGAGAATGCTTGCTGTTGCCCAATTCTGAGGTATCTCTGCAAACGGCTTGGCTGCAAGCACTGGCACGTGGGCTAAATAGGCGCCCCGCAGACGGATCAATGCCGCGATCCACCAGACAGTATTGAGGCGGTCGAAAAAACCCTCAATCTCGAACGTTTCCGGTATATGCAGTTGCACGTGGAAGTCAATACCGAGCCCGCCCTGGACGGCACTCCATGGGGTCGGATGCGACTTTCCTTCCTTTGCTGGCGCAAAGGCTAACAGAAACGGTGCCATGAAGTGACCGTATGTCTGGCTGATCGTTATTCCATAGCCAAGATCAAAACGGTCCACGTCGATTTCAACGCCAGCAATCCCGGCGTACAGCGGATCTGTTTCAGGATTCATGATGTATCCGACATAGGTTACCATCTCACTTTGCTCTTAGCAGCTATTATGTTTCGCAGATGGTCTTCCGGCGTATAGGAAATCATGGATCATTACTGCAAAACGCCCCTCCGCCCGCCAATAACCCCGAGCAGCCGGCAAACCGCACCCTGCCTATGGCGCGAACCTGCGAGGTCAATACCACCCCAATCCCTCCTGATCCGGCGCTAAAACACGCTCAAAATGCGTCAAAAAACGCCTAAAAATGACCAAAAACAGCCTATTTTTCGCCTGTTTTTCAACTTTTGGCCGGCTCATAACCCCACATTTCCCCCTTTTTCCGTCCACCTGCGACCCGCCGTTTTCTCGCTTCGAAAACCAATGCGCTCCTAAGCCGGACTGCAGGCCTACAGAACCGCGCTCTTTTGTCGGGCTGTTTGCGCAAATACGCGACGACCTGCAGGTCTACATATGCAGCCTGGTTTTTCCCCTGTTCCTCGCCACGGCGAGCCTTCGGCCTGATCCCTAACCACTAATCACTAACCACTAATCACTGTACTTTCGCCCCCTCTTCGCCCTTCGCGTATAATCTCTGCATGGACTTTCAACTGGTGACCAGCTACAAGCCGAGGGGGGACCAGCCGCGGGCCATCGACGAGCTGATGTCGGGCCTTGCGGCGGGCGAGAAAAGCCAGGTGCTGCTGGGCGTCACCGGCTCGGGCAAGACCTTCACCATGGCCAAGATCATCGAGCAGTCCAACCGGCCCGCGCTGATCCTGGCGCACAATAAAACCCTCGCCGCGCAGCTCTATCACGAGTTCAAGCAGTTCTTTCCCGGCAATGCGGTCGAATACTTTGTGAGTTACTACGACTACTACCAGCCGGAGGCCTACATTCCGGCGGGCGACCTGTATATCGAGAAGGAAGCGACGATCAACGAGGAGCTGGACAAGTTGCGCCTCTCGGCCACGCGCAGCCTCTTCGAGCGGCGGGACTCGATCATTGTCAGTTCGGTGAGCTGCATCTATGGGCTGGGGTCGCCGGAGGCTTACTTCGGAATGTTGCTGCTGCTGGAAAAGGGCCAGCGCATCAGCCGCCAGGACATTACGCGGCGGCTGGTCGAAATCCTCTACGAGCGCAACGACACGGACTTCCGGCGCGGGACCTTCCGCGTGCGCGGCGACGTGATCGAGGTCTTCCCCACTTACGATGAGACGGCCTACCGCATTGAGCTCTTCGGCGACGAGATCGAGAGCCTCTCTCAGATTGACCCGCTCTTTGGGACGGTGAAGCAGCGGTACTCGCGGCTGCCGATCTATCCCAAGAGCCACTATGTGGTGCAGCCGGAGCGCCGTGCCGAGGCCATCGACTCAATTGTGGCGGAGTTGAACGCCTGGGTGCCGGAGCTTGAGTCGCAGGGCCGCATGGTGGAGGCGCAGAGGATTCACCAGCGCACGCGCTTCGATCTGGAAATGATCAAGTCCATGGGCTACTGCCACGGGATCGAGAACTACTCGCGGCACTTTTCGGGACGGCTGCCGGGCGAGCCTCCGCCGACGCTGCTGGATTATTTTCCTCGCGACTTTCTGCTGTTTGTGGACGAGAGCCACGCGACGATCCCGCAGGTGCATGGGATGTGGTTCGGGGACCGCAGCCGAAAGCAAAATCTGGTGGACTATGGCTTCCGGCTGCCCTCGGCGATGGACAACCGGCCGCTGAAGTTCGAGGAGTTTGAGAACCGCGTGCAGCAGGCGATTTACGTTTCGGCCACGCCGGGGCCGTATGAGCTAACCAGATCAGCAGGCGTCGTGGTGGAGCAGGTGATCCGCCCCACGGGCCTGGTTGACCCGGAGGTGGAGATTCGCCCCGTGAAGGGCCAGATCGACGACCTGCTCGCCGAGATTCGCGACCGGGCCAAGAGAAACGAGCGGGTGCTGGTGACCACTCTGACCAAGCGCATGTCCGAGGACCTGGCCGGCTACTATTCGGAAGTTGGAGTCCGCTGCCGCTATCTTCACTCGGAGATTGAGACCCTGGAGCGGGTGAAGCTGCTGGCGGGACTTCGCAAGGGCGAGTATGACGTGCTGATCGGCATCAATCTGCTTCGAGAAGGCCTGGACCTGCCCGAGGTCTCGCTGGTGGCGATTCTGGACGCGGACAAGGAGGGCTTTCTGCGCTCGGCGGGTTCGCTGATTCAGACCATGGGCCGCGCCTCGCGGCACATCGAGGGCCGCGCCATTCTCTATGCGGACCGCATCACCGACTCGATGCGCCGGGCCATCGACGAGACCGACCGCCGGCGGAGGATTCAGCGGGCCTACAACGAGGAAAATGGGATTACGCCGCAGTCGATTATCAACAAAATGGATATGGGGCTGGCCTCGATTCTGAAGGCCGAGTACGGCGACGTGGCCGAGGAAGAGACGGCGGGACTGCCGGAACTCCGCTCGCAGGCCGACCTTGACGCTCATATTGTCCGCCTGGAAGCCGACATGCGCGCCGCCGCCCGCAAGTTCGAGTTCGAAAAAGCCGCCCGCCTCCGCGACACCATCAAGGAGCTGCGCGACAAGGAGTTCCTGTTCGGGTAAGAGCCCCGGCGAGCCCGGTCCCGATCCGGCTGCCAGAACGCCGTTGCACCACTCCCTCGCGGCATCCCCCGGCAGCATCCCTCGATTTAGGGGGTCTCGGTTCATGGGGGCTATAAAACAGCCCTTGCGGGCAACCGGACCGGGTTTCGTAACATCCTAGTTGCTCAGTTAGTAAATATAGCGCCCGTCCATCGCACGGGGCGCGGGGATTCGGGGACGCATGGCAATCATCTTATTGGTGGACAACGATCCGCTCCAGGCGTTCCTGCGCAAGTCGGTTCTGGAGCGGCGATTCCACGACGTGCAGCGGGTTGGCGATGCCGCCGAGGCTCTTTGCCTAGTGGAGCAGCCCCTGTTTGCCGGGAATCTCGGGCTGGTGATCTCCGGGCTGCACATGCCGGGGATTGGCGGGCCAGCGTTTGTGGCCGAGCTGCATGAGCGACTGCCCAACGTGCCGGTCCTGGTGCTGGACGACGGCAGCGAATTGGCAGGCGATTACTCCGGCGATGGCGTGCGGTTTCTTCCAAGGCCCTTCGCGACCGACGAGATGCTGGCAGCGGCCGACCAGATGCTTGCGCAGAACGAACAACAGACGGTCTGACGGGCAGGGTTTCCCCTCCGCGACACTTCCATCTCCTTCTCCACCCATAGTGTGAGCCAGATCACACGCCGAAAGCCTATGATGGATTGAGAATACCCTCGTTGGGAGGCCATCTGGCTCCCCGCCCGCGTGCGAGAATCATCATGGAGCCTGAATGGCAGCGTTCGGTAGTTTTGCACTTCTCATCGCCCTGGCGCTGGCCGCCTACAATCTGCTGGCGGGGGTTCTGGCACTGCGGCTGATTGCGACCGGACAGCCGGCCGCAATCTCGCCCGAGCGGCTGGCGGATACGGCGCGCCGGGCCGGGATCGCGGGGTTTGTGGCCGTCACGGCGGCCGCCTTTGCGCTGGTCTGGTCGGTTTTTGCCAACGATTTTTCCATTGCCTACATCACGGAGCACTCGAACCGCGCCCTGCCCGGAGCGTATAAATTTTCCGCGCTGTGGAGCGGCCAGGAGGGCTCGCTGCTGCTTTGGGCGTGGCTGCTGGCGATGTATGGGTTTGTGCTGCGGCTGACGCACAAGACCGACGTGAAGCTGTACGCCTACGCGGGGACGATCCTGGCGGGAATCCAGGTGTTTTTCCTGGCGGTGCTGTGCTTTGCCGCGCCGCCATTCGCGCTGCTGCAGGGAGCTATTCCGGACGACGGCAACGGATTGAATCCGCTGCTGCAGTACCCGGAGATGGTGATTCATCCGCCGATGCTCTATTTGGGTTACGTGGGCTTCTCGGTTCCCTTCGCGTTTGCCCTGGGAGCACTGATGATGCGCTACCCCGGCGAGAAGTGGATCAAGGTAACCCGCGTCTGGACCATGGTGACCTGGCTGTTTCTCACCGCGGGCATTTTCCTGGGCATGCACTGGGCCTACGCCGTGCTGGGCTGGGGCGGCTACTGGGGATGGGACCCGGTGGAGAACGCGAGCTTCATGCCCTGGCTGACGGGAACGGCGTTTTTGCACTCCGTGATGATGCAGGAGAAGAAGGGCATGATGAAGAGCTGGAACGTGTGGCTCATCTTCTCCACCTTCCTGCTGACGATGCTGGGAACGCTGCTGACCCGCGCGGGATTGGTGAGTTCTGTACACGCCTTTGCGGAGTCGCCCATCGGCACCTGGTTTGCGATCTTCATGGGGATTGTGCTGGCGGTGTGCATCTTCACCTATGTCTTACAGCGCAGCCACTTGAAGAGCGAACATCATCTGGAGTCGCTGGTGAGCCGCGAGTCGAGCTTTCTGTTCAACAATCTGGTGCTGCTCACGGCCTGCTTCGTGATTCTGTGGGGCACGCTCTTCCCGATCCTCTCGGAATACGTAGTGGGAAACAAGGTCACCGTGGGCGCTCCGTGGTATAACCGCGTGGCCGTGCCGATCGGCCTGTTTCTGCTGTTTTTGACCGGTGTGGGACCGCTGCTGCCGTGGAGGGCGACGTCGTTTAAGAGCATTCGGCGGAACTTTGTGCTGCCGACGATCGCTCTTTGGGCTACCGTGCTCGTCTGCCTTGCCGTGGGCGTGCGGCCATGGAAAGACGGCGCATTCGACACGGGAAACTTCTACGCGCTGGTGGCCTTTGCGGTGAGCGCGGGCGTGCTGACCGCCATTCTGTCGGAGTTCCTGCGCGGAGCCGGGGTGATTTCGCGGCAGACCGGGCGGAATCTGCTTGTGGCCACATGGCTGCTGACACGGCGCAACACGCGGCGGTATGGGGGCTACATCATCCATATCGGCGTGGTGATTATCGTGATCGGGCTGGCCGGCTCGGCCTTCAATCGCAACGAGGAGCGCGAGCTGGGGTTACACGACAAGCTGGCGATCGGCCCCTACACGCTGGAGTGCGTCGGCTTTACACAGGACTCAAACCTCAACTACAACTCCGAGTACGCCTTGCTGGACGTCTATAAGGGCGGCAAGAAGCAGTTCCAGATGACTCCGGAGAAGCGGGTTTATCTTGCCAGCGAACAGCCGCAGACCATGGTGGCGATCCATTCGACTCCCGCCTGGGACCTGTATGTGGTGTATGAGGGGACGAATCCCGACACCAATCAGCCGATTATCAAGGCATTCCTGAATCCGCTGGTGGGCTGGATCTGGGCCGGGCTGGCAGTGCTGGTCTTCGGCACACTGGTGGCGCTGGTTCCCAGTTTGAGCCCAGTAACTGCTGCTTTGCGCATGCCCGCGGCGCGATCGACTCCCACTGAGCCGGCGCTGAAGGGAGGCAATCTATGAGCGCTCCCACACGTTTTACTTTTTGGATGAAGACCGTGCAAGCGATGGCGCTGGCCGTGGCCGTCTGTTTTTCGATGGGCGCCACGGATGCGAGCTCGCGGTTCAACGACCTGGGGCACAGGCTGATGTGCACCTGCGGCTGCGCGCAGATGCTGGGCGAATGCAACCACGTGGGCTGCCCGGAGAGCGGGCGGGAGCGCAACGAACTGAGCGCAGCCATCGCCGCTGGAAGCAGCGACAAGGAGATTCTGGCGTCGTTCGCCGCCAAGTACGGAGCAACCGTGCTGGCCGCGCCCACTACCCATGGTTTCGACCTGGTGGCCTGGATTGCTCCCTTCGCTGTGTTTGCGGCGGCGCTGCTGGGCACCATTCTGCTGGTGCGGCGGTGGGCAAATTTGTCAGTGGGCAAGACGCAGACTGCCATCCCCGACCCGGCGAATGAGGACCCGGCCGACCGGGCGCGGCGGGAAAAGATTCGCCGGGAGACCGGCATCGACGGAGGTTTTTGAGCGATGACAACCTTGCAAGGCGAAGTGGTGGGCGCGCTGTTGACGCTGGCGCTGCTGGTTTACACCTTCTGGCCGGAGAACGTCTTCGCCAGCCAGCGCGAGAAGACCCGCCTGGACTATTTGCTGGAGCGCAAGGACCAGCTCTACGAAAACCTGCGCGATCTGAACTTCGAGTACCGCGCCGGCAAGTATCCTGAAGAGGATTTTCAAGCCCAGCGGGCGCAGCTTGAAAACGAGACGGCCCTGCTGATGGCCGAAATCGAGCATTTGCAACAGGCTTAAGAACCGGCACGCTGCGCACAGAATTCGATGCACCTTACGACCGAAGGATTCCCTCACGACCATGAAATCGACCCAGATTGTTTTTCGCACTTTTGCTTTGAGCCTGATTCTCACGGGCGCTTTGGCGCAGGCCGCCACCGTCACCGGCACGGTGACCGACAAGACCACCAACAAGCCCGCGGTGGGCGATACAGTAGTGCTGGTGGACGTGCAGGCCGGCATGGGCGAAGTGGCCCACGCGACGACCGACGCCCGCGGGCACTATTCGCTGACCAAGCCCGGCAGCAGCAATTACCTGGTGCGGGTGACCCACCAAGGCGCGACCTACTTTATCGGCGCGCCCGAGGGCAACACGCCGGGCGACCTCACGGTCTATGACGTGGTCGCCAAGGTCCATGGCGTCTTTATCGAGGCAGACGTGCTGGAGGTGGAGAGCCAGAACGGCCAGCTCACGGTGACCGAGCGGTACTTTGTCCACAACACCAGTTCGCCGCCGCTGACCCAGTGGAGCGAACACTCGTTCGAGATTGTGCTGCCCGCCGAAGCGGTGGTGAACGGCGCGGGCGGACAGCGCCCCAACGGCCTGCCCACCTCCGTCAAGCTGGACCCGGACGGCCCCAAGGGGCACTACTCCTTCAACTTCCCCATCCAGCCCGACGACGGCGACAAGGACACGCTCTTCCAGCTCGCCTATAACGTGCCCTACAGCGGCGGCAAGTTCACCTTCAAGGCGCAGGTGACGCTGCCGGCGGACAACCTGGCCGTTCTGCTGCCCAAGAGCATGACCTTCACGCCAGGGTCGGGAACAGCCTTCAAGTCCGTGCCGGAAGACCCCGGCGTACAGACCTTTGTGGCCAAGAACGCGATTCCGGGCAAGCCAGTGGAGTTCACTATTTCAGGGAACGGGTCGATTCCGCGCGAGCAGCAGGGCGCTCCGGCCGGGGACAGCGGTGCTCCTGGAGCGAGCGCAAGCGCACCGGGCAACCAGCCGGGCGGCGGCATCGGCAACCCCATCGGCACGCCCGACCCGCTGAGCAAGTACAAGGGGTGGATTCTGGGCGGGCTGGCGCTGCTGCTGGTAGTCGCGGCGGCTTTTCTGCTGCGCAAGCCGGCAGGCTCACCCGGAACCGGAGCAGCGGCCGATGCCGGAACTGGAGCTTACCCGGCCTTTGCTTCACCGGCGGCAAAGCATACCGCCCTGCTAAATGCGCTGAAGGAAGAACTGTTCGCGCTGGAGAGCGACAAGATCTCCTGCACGATTTCGCCGGAGGAATATGACCAGGTGAAGGCGGCGCTGGAGACGGTGCTGAGGCGGGCGTTGAAGAGAAGCTAGTTGTCAGTTTTCAGTGGTCAGTTGTCAGTTTTCCGTGCCGGGATGCTGCACCAACCTCTGTGGATGCGCTACCCTGAGTTCGTAATGAGCAATTGACAAGCTTCCAAGTCCGCAATCTTCTCATCTGGCCATTGACCTCGGACGACTAAAGACTGACAACTGACCACTGACAACTGAGAACTGGATTTATGAAGACTCTACTTCGCACGCTTCTTTATCTCGCGCTCATCGTATGGCTGGGCGCGGAAATCTTCTTTCCTGTCGTGGCCGCCATTACGTTCACCGCACTGCGGCCGGACACGCACACGGCTGGGTCGATTGTGGGTGAATTGCTGCGGATTCTGCGCGGGATGGGGCTGGTGTCGGGGATGGTGGCGCTGGCTTTGCTGGCTCTGGCTCCGGCGTGGGCCATCTACAAGCCGCGCACGGTGTTGGCGCCGATGGGCCTCGTGGTGCTGATGATCGCCTTCACCGTCTACTCGCAGTTCGCGATCATTCCTGCCATGGAGCGCGATCGGATTGCTGCCGGCGGGGCGATCGACGCGGTGGATGCAGCCAACCCCAGCCGCATCGACTTCAACAAGCTGCACAACCGCAGTGAGCACATGGAAGAAGCGATCTTGCTGCTGGGACTGGCGACGGTGGTGCTCGTGGCGAAGGCAGAGACGGCGTAAAGGTAAGGGATCAGAGATCAGTTCTACGCTGCCGCCCACCCGAGATGCAACCCTCCCTGTTCCCTGCTCCTGTATCATCGAAGAGGTTCTGAAGCGCGCAACGCATCGTGCAGGGGCCGCAATGGGACGTGCATGAAGACTGGCATTATCGGCCTGCCGCAGGTGGGCAAAACATCGCTGTTCAAGATTCTGACCAAGGCCAGGCTCGAGGAGCGGGGCCACTCGCGCGAGGAGCACATTGGCGTGGCGCGTGTGCCGGACGAGCGGCTGGACAAGCTCTCCGCCCTGTACTCGCCGCGCAAGACCACCTACGCGGCAGTTGAATTCGTCGACGTGGCGGCCATCGGGCAGGAGGCGCTGAAGGAGACTGCGTTCCTGACCAGTTTGCGCCAGGTGGACGCTCTGATTCACGTACTGCGCGCCTTCGAGGACGAGTCGATTGCTCACGTGGGCCCCACCGATCCGCTGCGCGACATCCGGAACGTCGAGTTCGACCTGATGGTCAGCGACCTGACGCAGATTGAGAAGCGTCTGGAGCGCGTGGAAAAGGACCTGAAGAAGATGCGCACAAGTGAGCTGGAGCGGGAACACGCGCTCCTGGTACGGTCGAAAGAGGCGCTTGAAAAGGAGCAGCCGCTGCGCGAGATGGAGATGACGGCGGAGGAAAAGAAGCTCATCAAAGGCTTTATGTTTCTGTCGCAAAAGCCCATTTTATATGCACTTAACATTGGCGAGAGCATTACGCTGGGCGATGACTTGGAGGCGGCAGTGAGCCGCTTCAAGTTGGACGACGCAGCGCACCGGCCCAACGCCGGGGCTACGGCCATCTGTGGCAAGGTGGAGGCCGAACTGGCGGAGATGGACGAAGCCGAGGCGGCGGATTTCCTTGAGAGCTACGGGCTGCGCGAGAGCGGCCTGGTCAGGCTGATCCGCAAGAGCTACGAGCTGCTGGGATTGATCAGCTTCTTTACCGCCGGCGAGGACGAGTGTCGCGCCTGGACCATACCTGTTGGCTCGAAGGCACCGCAGGGCGCCGGAGCGATCCACTCAGACCTGGAGCATCACTTCATACGTGCCGAAACCATCCGCTGGGACAACCTGCTGGCCGCGGGCTCGGAGGCGGCTGCGAGAGCCAAGGGCACGTTGCGCCTGGAAGGCAAGGAGTATGTGGTGCAGGATGGGGACGTGATGCACATCAGGCACAGCGGGTAAAAGCAAATGCTGAAGATTTCCCTCATCCTCGGCGCCATTGCCGCGCTGGCCGACGTGGCCGGCGGGCTGGTGCTGGTGCGGGCTCGCGGCGTGGAACGCTATCTGCGCTACTTTGTCGCCCTGGGCGCCGGGTTTCTGATTGCCACCGCGCTGCTGGAGATGATGCCCGAGGGGCTGCGGCTGAGTCCGCGGCTGGGACCGGTGCTGATCATGGGCGGCTACTGCGTGATGCATCTGCTGGAACACACCATCAACGCGCACTTCCACTATGGCGAGGAGACGCACACCGGCGAGTTCGTCTCCCGGCACACCGGCAACGCGGTGATGGCCGGGCTGAGCGTCCATGCGCTCTTTGACGGGGTGGCTATCGGCTCGGGGTTTGCGCTCTCCAACTGGTTGGGCTGGCTAATCTTTCTGGCCATTTTTCTGCACAAGGCGCCGGAGGGCTTCACCATGGCCTCGGTGATGCTGGCCAGTGGACGAAGCCGGGTGGCGGCTTTTTATTCCGCCGTGGCATTGGCGGCAGCTACATTGGCCGGCGTGCTGTTGATTGGACTGGCTCCCGGCCTGGTGCTCTACGGACTTCCCCTCTCGGCCGGCGTGGCTCTTTACGTGGCCGCCACCGACCTGGTGCCGGAGGTCAACCGCGAGCCGGGCATTCGCATGGCGCTGGTATTTTTCGCGGGCGTGGGAGGATTTCTGGTGCTGCGCTTGATTTTGCCGGCGCTCTAGCTAGATTGAGGCACGGCGCCCGAAGCCGAATCTTCCAGCATAGAGCCTTGCCAGCAGCCGCGCATATTCCCAGGCAACCTTGAAGTTGGCTTTGCTTGCGCCCCGGTAGCGCTGGCCGAAGACAAACGGAACCTCTTCGATCGACTGGATGCGTCCGCGCACCAGAACATCCAGCAACAGCTTAAAGCCTGTGGGCTGAAACATGACTTGCTCCAGGCAATGGCGGCGCACCAGGAAGAAGCCGGACATTGGATCTTTGGCGCGAATCCCCGCTCTTTGAATGGGCCAGGTCACCCATACGGCGGCGGCAGAGATGAACTTTCTGGCTGGATTCCATTCGCCCAGTCCGCCGCCGGGGGTGTAGCGGCTGCCGATGACAAGGTCCCGGCCCGCCTGGATGGCCGCCAGCAATTGCGGCAAGAGCTCAGGCGGATGCTGGAGATCGGCGTCCATCACGCCCAGAATCGCGGCATCCGTGCGCTGCCAGCCAAAGAGGACGGCGCCGGACAATCCCCTCTCCCCCTTGCGCACCAGGAGGCGCACGCGCGGGTCTTCGAGCGCGATGGCGGAGACCACTTCGCCGGTCCCATCGTGGCTGTCATCATCAACGACCAGAATCTCGTAGGGAATCTCGATGGGATCGAGGACGGAACGGACATGGTCGAGCAAGCCACCGATGTTCCCGGCTTCGCAGAGCGTGGGAATCACGAGCGCCAGCTTTTCCCGCGCGCGTTCCGGCTCGCATGCCGAAGGCGTGGCCAGCGTTGCCCCTCTGTTCCCGTACATGTAGGATCGTTTTATCACTGCGAACGAAGTTTTGTAGCCGAAGGTAAGTATACGGAGTTCCTACGCTTGAAGCGACACAATTTCCTGGCCGATTTTCTGCTGATCCTGGTTTTTACCGTGCTTGGCTTTGCGGTGATGGGCTACCATCCCGGCGCGGAAGATGACGGCGTCTATTTGACCGCGGTCAAGGCGGATTTGAATCCGAATCTCTTCCCCCACGATGCGGCCTTCTTTCAGTTGCAGATGCGCAGCAGCACCTTCGACACATGGATGGCGCACTTTGTGCGTTTGACCGGGACTCCAGTGGCCTGGGCGGAACTTCTGTGGCAATTGACCTCCATCTTCCTGGTCCTCTGGGCCTGTTGGAGCATTGTCCGCCAGCTCTTTGATGGAGCCGCGGCGCGCTGGGCGGGAGTTGCCATGGTGGCAGCGATGTTGACGCTGCCGGTGGCTGGGACCGCACTGTTCCTCATGGACCAGTATCTGCACCCGCGCAATTTGGCCACGGCACTGATCCTGTTTGGCGTTTCGCGGATTCTGGCCGGGAGACGATGGCAGGCCGTGCCGCTTGTTGGGCTCGCAGTTTTGCTGCACCCGCTGATGGGGGTTTTCGGCATTTCTTTCTGCGGCGTGCTGACGCTGACGCTCTCTGAACCTCTGCGCGTGCAGCTACGACACCTGCGCACACGCGTGGCTCCGGAGGGCGCCACTCCGGTTGCGGCGATCCTTCCGTTCGGATGGATCTTCGATCCGCCCACGCCGGCCTGGCTCGAGGCATTGCGCAGCAAACACTGGTTTCGCGTCTACCAGTGGAAATGGTACGAATGGGTGGGCGCCATCGCACCGCTGGCGCTGTTCTGGCTTGTGGCCCTCATCGCCCGCAAACGCGGGGAAACCAATCTGGCTCGTTTCGCGGCGGCGGTTTTCATCTATGGCGTCTTCCAGCAGGCGGTGGCGATGGTCCTTCTCGGCCCCAGGGCGCTGATCGTCTTCAGCGCCCTGGAACCGATGCGTTACCTTCACCTGGTTTATGTTTTCATGGCGCTGGTGGGCGGCGCCTACCTGGGCAGATATGTTCTGAAGGCGCGAATCTGGCGCTGGGCGGTTTTCCTGCTGCTGGCCAACGGCGGCATGTGCCTGGCGCAACGGCAACTCTTTCCGGCAAGCGAGCACCTTGAACTCCCCTTCACGGCGTCTGCCAGTCCATGGCTCCAAGCCTTCGATTGGATCAAGCACCATACGCCTGAAGACGCGTACTTCGCTCTGGACCCGCGGTACATGGCCGCCCCCGGCGAGGACTTTCACAGCTTCCGGGCTTTGGCCGAGCGGAGCCAGTTGGCCGATGGCATCAAGGACACGGCCGTAATCACCAAGGTTCCCGAGCTGGGGCCGGCGTGGAAGCGGCAGTTGGAGGCGCAGGAAGGCTGGCCGCGCTTCCAGCTTGCGGACTTCGAGCGGCTGAAGGCGGAGTTCGGCGTGGACTGGGTGCTGGTTTCGTATCCCCAACCGGCTGGCCTGGCCTGCCCATGGCACAATGACGCTCTGACGGTTTGCCGGGTTCCGTAACGCCGATGCGGGCCTGTGATTCCACATTCCTTTACGCGTTGGGGCAATTTCCGCGAGAATGGGTGAGTTACCCTTAACCTGCACGGAGACCGCTTGATGCTCAACCTTTCCCAGCGACTGATTCTCGGCTGTGTGCTGCTTGCCGGCCTCATGGTGGGGCTGGTGGCGGCCGCTCACCGTGCCCTTGCGGCGGCGGGGCAGACCAAATTGGCATGGGCCTTCGTTCTGGCTGCGCTGCTGGTTGAGGTGGGGACCGTCTACTTTGTGCTGGGCCCCATCCACATGCTGGCCCGGGACACCCGCAAGATTGCCGGGGGCAACCTGGAGCACCGTGTCGAGTGGCGCAGCCGCGACGACTTCGGCATCATTGCCATCGAGTTGAACCGCATCGCTCTCAGGCTCAGGGATCTGCGCGACTCCGAGGCCGGACGGCGGCAGATGGAGTTTCAACTCTCCGACGCCGTGCTGCAATCCATCTTCGAGCCGATCATCGTGACCGACGGCAAGGGCCACGTGCTCAAGGTGAACCAGGCCGCGGCTGAGCTGCTGGGCGAAGCCGCCGGCGACCGCATGGCGCTGGCCAATACCCCCGGCGGGGACAAGATTCTGAGCGCCATCCGCGATGCCGTCCAAATGCAGAAGGCGGTGGCCACCGAGGACGAAGCGTCCATGCTGCCGATGCGGATCGGCAAGCAGGAGCGCAGCTTCCGCCTGCGCACCACGCCGATGCGCGATTCCGAGGGGCGGCTGCTGGGCACGGTGACCACGCTGGAAGACGTGACCAGCCTGCAGGATACCGACCGCTTCAAGACGCGATTCATCAGCGTGGCCAGCCGCAAGCTGCGCGACCCGCTGCTGCGGTTGCGGCGCGGGCTGTATGCCCTGGGCCAGGGCTTCGGCGGGGAGTTGCTGCCGCTGCAGGCGGAACTGGCGACCGCGGCCAGCAACGAGGCGGAGAAGCTGGACGACCTGATGGGCGACCTGATTGAAGTGGCCGAACTGGACACCGGCAAGCGCGAGTTCAAACTGGAACGGCTGCGCCCTCTGCAGGCCCTGGGCGAGGCCCGCGACCGGTATTGTGACGAGGCTGCCCGGAAGCGCATCCGGGTGGAAATGAAGGCCTATGCCGATCTGTCTGTTGTGCAGGCTGACCGCAGGGCGTTGCGCTCGATCCTGGACAACCTGCTGTCGAATGCGCTTCGCTATACGCAGGCAGAGGGTGAGATTCTGCTGGCCGCCGAGGAGGTGAAGGACTTTGTCCAGTTCACCGTGCGGGACACCGGCCGCGGGATCGAGGCGGAGCGGCTGAGCACCGTCTTCGACCGTTTCAATGCATTTTCAGAGAGCGGGTCCGGCCTGGGACTGGCGCTGGTGCGGCGGCTGGTTGAGTCGCTGGGCGGGCAGATCGCCGTGGAGAGCCGCCTGGGCCACGGAACCACCTTCCGGTTTACTCTTCCCGTGGCGGCGGTGGGTGAAGTCCATCATCCCGTCGAGGTGGGCTGAGCCATGGCAGAGATCCAATTGGAGAAGCAGCAGGAACCCGCCAAGCTGCGCATCTACATCGGGGCGGCGCCGGGCGTGGGCAAGACCTACGACATGCTCAACGACGCCTACAACCTGGTTCACCAGCAGGGCGTGGACGTGGTCATCGGCCTGGTGGAACCCCACGGCCGCAAAGAAACTGAAGACCGCATCCGCGATCTCGAGATCGTGCCCCTGCGCGTGATTCCCTACCGTGGCGTGAATCTGAAAGAGATGGACGTAGACGCCATTCTGGCCCGCCATCCCAACACCGTGGTGGTGGACGAGCTGGCTCACACCAACGTCCCGGGCAGCAAGAACCGCAAGCGCTACGAAGATGTGCTGGAGCTGCTGGACGCCGGCATCAACGTGATGACGGCGGTCAACATCCAGCACCTGGAAACGCTGAACGACGCCGTCAGCCGCTCGGCCAACACCACCATCCGCGAGACCATCCCCGACAACTTTCTCAAGCGCGCCGACGAGGTGGTGAACGTGGACGTGACCGTGGACGAGCTGCGTTCGCGCCTGCGCCAGGGCAAGATCTACGCCGCGGAAAAAGTGGAGCAGTCGCTGGCCAACTTTTTCCGCAAGGGCAACCTGAACATGCTGCGCGAGCTCTCCCTGCGCACCACCGCCGAGCAGGTGGGCAACCGTGCCGCCGAATACCGCCGCACGCAAGGGCTGGAACAGGCGCCGATCCCGGAGAAGGTGATGGTGTGCCTCAGCACCCGGCCGGGCACCGAGCGGCTGCTGCGCGTGGGCTCTCGCATCGCCGGCCGCCTGGCCAGCAACTGGTACGCGGTGTACGTGACCCGCCCGGAAGATGACAAAGGCCACGGCGACCCCGAGGCCTACCACCGGCTGGAAATGTACCAGCGCATGGCCCGCGATCTGGGCGCCAAGGTAGTCACGCTCACCGATCGCAACGTCTCCAACGCCCTCATCCGCTTTGCCCAGCAGGAGAGCATCTCCCACGTGGTCTTCGGCCAGTCGGTGCGCTCGCGCTGGGATATTCTACTGCGCGGCTCGGTGCTCAACCGCTTTCTCTCCGAGGTCCGCGACGTGACGGTGCAGGTGGTCCCGATGCAGAAGCCGGTGCGGCGTGTGTGATCGATGCTGTCCCTGCTTGCGAATAACGATCCATGACTGGTTGGCGTTGGGTTGGAACCCTGTGCGTGTGATCTACGGTCGGCGGTGGAGCGGCAAAACCGGCCTTGTGATAGTTTGGAAAGAGCGGCCTTGAACGAGCTCGTAGCTCAGTTGGTAGAGCAACGCCCTTTTAAGGCGTGGGTCCTGGGTTCGAGCCCCAGCGAGCTCACCACCCCTCCCGGCCGCAAACTCTTTCGATTCTGGATTGGATTCCAGGCCAGCCCCGCACTCAGGCTCTGGGCCAGAAGTGCTCTTCTGCGCAGGCGCGCAGGCGCTGGGCGGCGTCCTCGGGGGTAATATCCCGCTGCGGCATGCCCAGCATCTCAAAGCCCACCATGAACTTGCGAATCGTGGCCGAGCGCAGGAGCGGCGGATAGAAGTGGGCATGGAAGTGCCACTCCGGGTACTCCTCAGTTGCAGTCGGCGACTGGTGGAAGCCCATGGTGTAGGGAAAGCTGGTTTTGAAGAGGTTGTCGAAGCGGGTGGTCAGGCGCTTGAGCGCGTCGGCCAGCCCATCGCGTTCCGCCGAGTTGAACTCCGGCAGCGCCCCGGCGTGGCGGCGGGAGACCAGCAGCACCTCGAAGGGCCAGACGGCCCACCACGGGATCAGGGCTGCAAAATGCTCATTCTCGAAGACCACGCGCTCCTGAGAGAGCCGCTCGGCTTCAAGATAGTCGCACAGCAGGCAGTGGCCGGTGTGGGCAAGGTGCTCGCGCTGGGCCGCGGTCTCGGCGGCGGGTTCGTCGGGGATAAAGCCGGTGGACCAGATCTGGCCGTGCGGATGAGGGTTGCTGGCGCCCATCATGGCGCCGCGATTCTCAAAGATCTGCACGTACTGAATCCAATCCAGGTTGCCCAGGTCCTGGTATTCCCGCGTCCAGGCGTCCACCACACGGCGAATCTCGTCTCGGGTCATGCGGGACAGGGTGAGGCTGTGGCTGGGATGGTAGCAGAGGACCTTGCAGAGGCCGCGGGCGGGCTCGGCCACCAGCAGCGGCGAGGCCTGCGCATCGATGACGGCGGGGGGCTCGGGCAGAAGCGCGGCGTAATCGTTTACAAAGGAAAACACACCGTCATACGCCGGGTTCGCCTCCCCGCCTGCCCGCTGGTTGCCGGGACAGAGATAGCATTGCGGATCGTAAGAAGCCCCTGAGGGCGCTGCCTTCTGCCCCACTTCGCCCTGCCATGGCCGCTGGGTGCGATGCGGCGACACAAGCACCCACGACCGCCGCAGCGGATTCCACCGGCGATGAACTGACTGGCCTTGCGTTCCCATGCTTGCTCCCGAAGTCATTGTAGTTTTCGTAGCTGGCAAGGCAAAGAAACCGCTCGATCCCATCGGCCATCGACCCCCCATTTGGACCCCAGCTGAGGATAGTTCTACCATAGACGCTGTGACCGTAACCGGCGGCCCAGCGCCAAGGAATGTTTACAATGCTTTCCGCAAATGAAATCGTCGGCCTACACGACCAACGGACTCGCGAGTGGCATCTGGCGCCAGAGATCCTGGGCGAACCCGCGCTGTCCAGCATCAACTCAGATGCGGAATTGGATTGGCTGGACCTGGTGGCTCGCCAGCATGGCGCCAACTTCGACCTCTGGCACATTGAAGACGAGGCTCGCGCACCGGGCGCAACGGACGCGGAACTGGCCGGCGTGAAGCGCCGCGTAGACCGGACCAACCAGCGCCGCAACGATCTGGCCGAGGAACTGGACCGCGCGCTGCTTGGCTGGCTTGAAACCCGTGGCCTGCCCAACCCGGAGGCCCCGCTGCACTCCGAGTCGCCGGGTTTGATCATCGACCGGCTGTCCATCCTGGCGCTGAAGATCTACCACACTCGCGAAGAGACCGAACGCAATGATGCACCGCCAGGCCACGCCGGGCGGAACCGCGAGCGGCTGGCCATATTGGAGGAACAGCGCGCCGACCTGGCCGGCTGCCTGGATGCGTTGTGGCGGGAGACCCTCAAGGGGACGCGGCGCTTCAAGCTCTACCGGCAACTGAAGATGTACAACGACCCGTCTCTGAACCCGGCGATCTACCGAAAACAATCCAATGAACCGGGCGTATAAGTCGCACTTTCCGGGCTGCCCATTTGACGTAGCACGGGGTTGTGCGTATAAAGAGGGCCTGAGGAGCGCAATTCCCAAGCGCAGGTTTTCAGCCGGCAGCAATGCGGCTCAACCGAGCGTCCGGGGATGTGCTCTCACGGCAAACCCATGACGCACGAGGACAGATCCGGGGCTCCCGGCCGCAAGAAAACAACCCCCACGGGCACGGGACCCGCTTTCCAGCACTACCAGGCGGCCGTGCATCTGTTGCAGCAAGGGAAATACGAGAAGGCGCTGGCCGCCTTTCAAAAACTGCTTCCCGAGGCGCCGGCCGAGATCAAGGAACGCTGCCAGATGTATATCAGCACCTGCCAGCGGCAACTGGAGCGGCCAAGCCTGGCCTTCGCCACGCCCGAGGAACATTACGACTACGCCATCTCGCAGTTGAACACCGGCTACTACGAAGAGGCGCGCGAGCAGTTCAGCAACATTCTGGCCGCCCATCCCGGCGCAGACTACGCGTTTTACGGGCTGGCCCTGCTGGACTCGATTACCGGGCGCACGCAGGATTGCCTCAGCAATCTGGCCCGGGCCATCGAACTGAACCCCAGGAATCGGCTCCAGGCCCGCGCAGACAACGACTTCCAGAGCATGGTGGACGATCCTCGCTTTACCGAGTTGCTGTATCCTGAGATTCCCTAAGGCCTGCTTTGAACGCTGCGACGCCTGCAAACACCCCACGATCGAGCCAGGAACTGTCTGAGGAGCCGTCTGCCGGCACGGAAGAGTCGGCCTTCGCCCAACCCGTGCGCGTAGTGGCCATCGGGGGCGGCACGGGGCTCTCTACGCTGCTGCGCGGACTGCGCCGGCACGTAATCGCGGCCGGGCATCCCGCCGCCGCGCCGGGGCCGATCTCCGACCTGGCCGCCGTGGTCACCGTGACCGACGACGGAGGGTCCTCCGGCCGCTTGCGCAAAGGCTTCAACATGCTCCCCCCCGGCGACCTGCGCAACTGCATGGTGGCGCTCAGCGAGGAAGAGGACCTGCTGGCCCGGCTTTTCAACCATCGCTTCCGCGCCGGCGATGCGCTCCAGGGGCACAACTTCGGCAACCTCTTCGTTGCCGCGCTGACTGAGATCACAGGCGACTTTGGCCAGGCCATTCAACTGGCGTCGAGGATTCTTGCCACTCGTGGACGCATCTACCCGGTGACCACCGCAAACGTCACCCTGGTGGCGCGCATGGACGACGGCTCGCTGGTGCGCGGCGAAACCGGCATCACCGCCAGCCGCCGCCGGATCGTCGAGCTGATGCTCGATCCCGTGGACGCCGCTCCCCTGCCCGAGACGCTGGAGGCCATCGAACGCGCCGATCTCATCACCGTGGGGCCGGGCTCGCTCTACACCTCACTGATCACCAATCTGCTGGTTCAGGGCATTCCTTCGGCTCTGACCAACGCACGCGGCGTGCGGGTCTACATCTGCAACCTGATGACCCAGGCCAACGAGAGCCTGGGACTGACCGCTTCAGAACACATTGAGCGCATCTACGAGCACACTCGCGCGCCCATCTTCGACTATGCGCTGGTGAACACCGCGCCCTTTTCGCCCGAAACACTGGCCCGCTATGCGGCCGAGGGGGCCTCGCCGATCGTTCCCGACATCGAACGCATCGAGGCCCTCGGCGTGCGCTGCATCGCCGGCGACTTCGCCAGCGAGGAGAGCGTCGTCCGCCACGCCGCCGGCCGCGTGACCGGCGCCCTGCTGGCGCTGGGACGCACGGCTCTTGCTGGCCGGGCTTGAGTTTTCTCTTTCCTGCCGATAGCGCGTTGCGATAGAGTGAAAGCTCGCGCGGCAAGGAGCCTGCGCGATCCATCAGGAGGTTCGATGCGCAAGACTCGAGTTTGGATCACGATGGGCTGTTGCCTGTTCGCATTGGCCGTCTTCGCCTGGGCGCAGTCCAACAGAAAGCCCGGCCTGTGGGAGATGACCACCAACATGACCTGGCAACAATCGCCCATGCCTCCGGGCATGACGATGCCCCCCGGCGCAAACTCACCCTTCAGCGGCGCACCGCGCACCGCGCAGGTCTGCCTTACCCAGGCCATGATCGACAAGTACGGCGCCCCGATGCCGCAGAGTCGCAACGGCGAATGCCAGATCGCCAACGTGGTGATCAAGCCCAACAGCATGAGCGCGGACTGGATATGCAGCGGCAAGATGGCTGGCAAAGGAACTCTGGAGTCCTCGTGGGCCGATCCCAATCACGCCAGGGGCAAGGTGCACTTTGTCGGAGTCATGCAGGCCGGCCAGAATTCGAGGCCGGTCGAGTACACAATCGAGTCCTCCTCTATCTACAAAGGCCCCGACTGCGGCAGCGTGAAGCCCGCGCCCATGCCAGTCGGCAAGTAGCATTTCATCAATAATTTACAGCTCCATTTTTATCCAACTATTTCTGGTTTCCCACCCTTTCCGCGGTCTTTCGCGAGAAGGGTGGGAAATCAGTGCAGATAAATTCTTGTCTAAGCGAACCAGATCGTCCATAGTGGTGTCTTTTATGCTACCATTCTGAGGAGTTTGGGATTCGCCATGCCACTGACGAAAAGCTTTAACGAGACGATCAAGAGCAAGCTCCAGCAGAGCGACGGATTTCGCCGGGCGCTTCTCAAAGAGGCTGTCGGCTGCATGATCTCGGGCGATGTGGAGACGGGGAAATCCGTACTCCGCAAGTACATCAACGGCACGGTCGGCTTTGTGAAGCTGGGAGCCGATCTTGGCCGCTCTCCTAAAGTCCTGATGCGGATGTTCAGCGCGACCGGCAATCCGCAGGCAAGGAATCTTTTCGAGATCGTCGCCTACCTGCAAAAGATCGAAGGGACGGTGCTGGAAGTGGTGGAGCGGGTTGCGGCATAGGCTTGTGTTTTGCCCTCATGAATTTCGTAAAATTCCGATCCAAAAAGTGAATCGTAAGCGCCGACATCCAATGGGGGTAGAATAGAGGATTCTGCTTATTAAAATTCAAACCGGACTATCATTGAGGAACCTTTTGAAAGGACCTGTCCTATGGATGAGCCACAACGTAGATGGCGATTCGTTGCTAAAGATAATGCCGGCAATGATGTTACTGGTGAAATTGAAGCGTTGATTCAGATGATGGGCTTAGATCAGATAGCGCCTGGGCGCTATAGTTCCTTGCTTATGGCAAACCTATTCGGTGGTTTTAAAGCTGGAAGTATCAATCCACATATGGTTGCCCATGAAATCCAGGCTTTAGAGGCGGAAAAGAGAACGGGGCTTAGACTCTCGTCGGAGTTTCGGCATCCACCTCTCAAGGGTCTGTGGCACAAACACTACATGCAATCTGGCATCGCCTCCCTCGCGAGGAATGTCCAGCGGGGGCTAAATGAATATGGCATTCCATATCTGAAGGAGAAAGTGCGCGAAGCCGAAGCTGCTGGAGAGTTGCGTTTTTTCACGGCTAAAGACGCTGCACCTATCGCGCAAGATGCAGTTGGCGGTAATTGGAAGCGACTTCAGGATGATGACGATATTACGGGGGAGTGGGTCATCTTCGCTATTCATGGAGGACAGAACTACTACTTGTCCCTCGGGACACACGACAAGTCTGCCCACGGGCACTTGCGAGATTTGATTGACGCAATTTGCTGTATAGAGTTTCCATGGCTTCAAACGACGCTATCCGATAGAGCCCGGTGCCCCACATCTCGATCTTGAGATGTGGGAGTCCTCAACCTTCCAGTGTTCGCTTCAACTGCCCGCAGGCCGCGTAGATGTCGCGGCCGCGCGGCTTGCGCAGATAAGCCGGAATGCCCGCGCCGGCCAGCGTGCTGCGGAACCGCTCCACGGCTTCAGGCTGCGGCGTGGCGTAGGCAATGCCGGGGCCGGGGTTCCAAGCAATCAGGTTCACCTTGACGGGCAATCCGGTCCGGCGCACCAGCCGGGCTACCTCGATGGCGTCTTCAGGCCGGTCGGTCACCCCGTCCAGCAGCACATATTCAAACGTAATCCGCTCACGGGGGCGCAGCCGGACCTGGCGCACCGCGTCTACCACCGCCTCAATGGGCCACTTGCGGTTGATGGGCATGATCTCACCGCGAATCGCATCGTTGGGCGCGTTCAGGCTGATGGCCAGCTTGGGCCGCAGCTCCGCCGGTTCCTGGGCAAACCGCTCGATCCCCGGCACAATTCCAGAGGTAGACACCGTCATCCGCTGCGGGCTCAGCCCCACTTCCTCCACCAGCAGCCGCACGGCGGCCATGAAGCTCGAGTAGTTGAGGAACGGCTCCCCCATGCCCATGAAGACCAGGTTGACGCGGTCGCGGCCCACCTGCACGCCGTGGCGGTCGAACACCGCGACCACCTGCCCTGCTATCTCGCCCGCGCTCAGGTTCCGCTGCAGGCCAAGTTTGGCCGTGAGGCAGAACTGGCAGTTGACGGCGCAGCCCACCTGGCTGGAGACACAGATGGTGGCCCGGTCCCAGTTCTTCCCCTTCCGGTCGTCCTGAGCGAGTTCCTCACGGACGGATTCTTGTTGGGTTTTTTGGTCTCCCACCCTTTCGCCAGAAAAAAGGCGAAAGGATGGGGCACGGGGCATTTCTGGAGCATCCAGATCGCTCCCGTCGCCGGTTTCGCCGTTGTCGCCCTCCGGCATCCAGACGGTCTCCACGGTTTCCACCCCTGCGACGATGGACCTGTCGCCGGGGACCCCGGTTTGAGCGTCCTGACCGTGACCCTGGCCCTGGACCAGATAGCGCTCTGTCCCATCCACCGATTGGAAGACCTGCGCAATGCGGGGCCGGCCCACCTCGCAGCCTTCGGCGGCCAGCCGCTGGCGCAGGGGTTTAGGCAGCGTCGTGATTTCATCCAGTGAGCCGAGCCGCTGACAATACAACGCTTCAGCCAACTGCCGGCCGCGCCAGGCTGGTTCGCCCGCCTCCACCATCCGCGCCGCCAGCGCCTCCGCATCCAGGCCAAAGAGCGGAGTCCGGCGTCCGCCTGCCGGGTCGATGGCGTTGAATGGAATTAGTTGGCTTGGATTCTCCATCACGGCTGGGCTCAGCATAGAGCATTTCTTCTCCTCATGCAGCCATGGCGGGTAGAGTCCGGGCGAAATCCGGCGCCTGCGCAGAGGTTCCTTAGGAGGAGTAGTCGGCGTTGATGTGGATGTATTGGACGGTGAGGTCGGTGGTCCAGAAGGTGCAGGAGCCTTGGCCCTGGTTTAGCTGGATGGCGATGGAAAACTCGCGTTGGGCGATGTAGGCGTGGGCGGCAGACTCATCGTAGCCGGGGGCGCGGCCGCCGTTGCGGCAGATGGGGAGCGAGCCGAAGTCGATGTCGATGCGGTTGGGATCGATTAGTGCGCCGGAGTAGCCGATGGCGGCGATGAGACGGCCCCAGTTGGGGTCGCTGCCGGCCCAGGCGGTTTTGACGAGAGGCGAATGGGCGATGGCTTTGGCGATGCGGAGGGCGTCGGCGTCGGTGGCTGCGCCTTGGATGTGCAATTCGACAACGTGAGTGACGCCTTCGCCGTCGGCGACGATCTGTCGGGCGAGCGAGGCGCAGACCTGGGTGAGGGCGGCGGCGAACTCGGCGTTATCGGGGCCGATGGTTGCGCCGCTGGCTCCGGAGGCGAGCAGCAGGACGGTGTCGTTGGTGGAGGTATCGCCGTCGACGGAGATGCGGTTGAAGCTGATTTCGATGGCCTGGCGGAGGTAGGCGTCGAGGACGGCGGGCTCGACGGCGGCGTCGGTGAGGATGTAGACGAGCATGGTGGCGTGGGGTACGAGCTGAGGGTGAATCATGCCGGAGCCTTTGGCCAGGGCGGCGATGCGGATTTCTTTACTCGGGCCGGACGGGCAGGGGATGGCCGGACTGGCGATGGCCGGGTCCGAGATGGCTGGGTCTGGAACTTTAAGGCGGGCGAAGGCGGTTTTCTCGGCGGTGTCGGTGGTGAGGATGGCCTGGGCGACTTGCTGGAAGTGGTCGAAGTCGGAGCCGAGGGCGGCGGCGAGGGCGGGAAGGACGGCGATGAGCTTTTCAGCAGGGAGGGGGACGCCGATGACGCCGGTGGAAGATGGGAAAACTTCTTCGGGGAGGCAGTGGAAGAGCTGAGCGGCGGCGGCGCAGGTGGCGCGGGCGGCGGCGAGGCCGGCTTCACCGGCGGCGCAGTTGGCGTTGCCGGCGTTGATGGCGGCTACGCGGACGCGGCTGCCGGTGGCGCGGAGATGTTCCTTGTCGATGATCAAGGGCGCGGCGGTGACGCGGTTAGCGGTGAAGACGGCAGCGGCGCTGGCGGGGACGTCGGCCACGATGAGGGCGAAGTCGGCGCGGCCACTCTTTTTGAGGCCGGCTTTGGCAGCGGCAAAACGGAAGCCGCGGGGAAGGAGGAATTGGGAGGCGTCAGGCATGATGGTTAATCCATTTAATCTAACAGGT
>CABDXY010000024.1_pt1 | contig 30772 bp, 27 predicted proteins | sample 3131871 | NCBI WGS metagenome assembly CABDXY01 (sample SAMEA5534336, study PRJEB31848) | metagenome | biome: tundra; feature: field; material: soil | place: USA | collected 2013-05 | depth 0.15 m
GTCGCTAGGGTGGGAACTCGCGCCCTCCCCCACCACTTCCAGCTTTGCGGGCATGTTGGCTGCGCTTGCCGCGCCCGCGCAGAAGCGCGGCCCAACATGGAGCGACGACGGTCTTGAAGACGACGTTGCGACACTCAGCTACGAGCACGCCTTGCGTGCCCACGCGCGCTACCGGCCGGCGGATGCCGGTGATCGTTCGCTCACGCAGATCGCCGATCCGGGGCCAATCCGAAACCGTGAGTCGCTTCCCGCGGCTGCCACACCAGCCGGTCCTGCGGCAACCCCGCATGCGGCTGTTCCAACAAGCGGAGACGCTGAACCCGAAGCCACCCATGGTCTGTCCACGGCGCTTGATCGGAATTTGAAATGCGCCAGCATCACCATTCGTCTGAGCAAAGCGGAATGCGCGCAACTGCGCAAACGCGCCGCACAAGCCGGGCTCACCGTCTCAGCCTACCTGCGGTCCTGCACCTTTGAGGCGGAGTCGTTGCGGGCGCTGGTGAAAGAAACGCTGGCGGAGCTACGGTCGGACCCATCCAAGGGGAAGCAGACGTACTCCACTCCCTCCCGGCGCTCCTGGTTCCAGTGGCTGCTGCAAGTTCTTGCGCCCTGGCACGGCAGCCGGCGCATTGCCCGGGCCTGAAGCACGAAGGGCCTACTCCACTTCCAGCACCAGGCACTTCAGGTATTCGGTCTCCGGCAGGTTCAGCACCACAGGATGGTCGGGAGCGGCGCCGCGGCGTTCCAGCAGGCGCACGCGCCGGGGAACATCGGCGGCGGCCGAGGCCACGCTGGCTTCGAGCTCTGCCCAGCTCACGTGGTAAGAGCAGGAACAGGTCACCAGCAGGCCGCCGGGGCGCACCATCCGAAGGGCGCGCAGGTTCAGTTCCTTGTAGCCGCGCAGGGCTCCCTCGACAGCTCGCCTGGTCTTGGCGAAGGCGGGTGGATCGAGAACGATCGTGTCGAAGATCTCGCCCGCGTCCGACCAGTCGCGCAGGATCTGAAAGGCGTCGGCCTCTACCCAATCCACTTGTGCGGTGAGGCGGCTGCGGTTGGCCTCAAGGTTCCGCTCCGCCACTTCAAGCGAGGCGCGGGAGGCATCAATGCCCGTGACCTGGCCGCAGATCTGGGCCAGGTGCAGGGCAAAGCCACCCTGGTAGCAACAAACGTCGAGCGCCCGGCCTGTAGCACCCAGCGTCCGCGCCCACTCCAGAGCGGCGGCATAGTTGGCCCGCTGGTCGAGGAACGCTCCCGTTTTCTGCCCGGAGTTTGCGTCGAATTGGAAAACCAGACCGTTGAGCCGGAATTGGGAACTGCTGGCCGGATTCGTAGCGTCTTCGACAAAAAGAGGTTCGGAGCTGGGCGTGGCCAGCCCTTCCAACTCGCGCATGCGCGGGTCGGGCCGCTCCAGAATGGCAGCCGGCGCCAGTTCCTCGCGCAGCACGCGCACGCAAGTCTCCCGCACCGCGGCCGAATCCAATCCTCTGGCCAGGAGTTGAAGGATGACCAGGTCGCCATATTTGTCCGCCACCAGGCCGGGTAACTCGTCGGCCTCGCTGAAGCAGAGCCGGCATGCGTCGTTCTGTTCGCTCAACAGCGGCTTGCGCCGGGCAATGGCCAGCCGCAGCCGGGAGGCCAGCAAATCCAGCCATCCGGCCTCATCGATGGCCTCCCGCGAGATCATTCGCAGCGCAATCTGCGAGGAGGGGCTGTAGAGCGCGGTGCCCAGCAACAGGCCGCGGCGGTCGGCTACCGGCAACAGCGAGGGTGGGTCCGCTGCGCCGGCTTCAGGCAATTCAATGGACTCAATGTCGGAAGCGTAGACCCAAAGATAGCCACTGCGAAGCCGGTCGGCGGCGCGGCGGTTGATGCAGGCTCCGGGGACAACCCTGGGCGCCTCTTGGTTTGTAACAGGTCGGGGGTTGCGCGGCTTGGTCATATGCTCCCTTGGTCTGGTTCATCTTACCAAGGATCGAACACCTGGCCCTTTCATGCGCGCCAAACGCTCGCGGCCTATAATGAAGCATGGCGACTGCCCGGCAGGCCAGTCCGGCAGATGTTCCCGGCGCGCCCCCGTCTCCTCTGGGGGAACAGGCGGCTGCCGTGCGCGGAGCAGACCAACGCGCCATCGATCGGCGTATGGAGGCCCTGCTCAAACAGGTCCATGCCAACCGTCCCAGCGAAGACATCTCACTGATCCGCAAGGCCTGGGAGTTCTGCGTCAAGCATCACGAGGGGCAGATGCGGGCCTCCGGCGAGCCCTACATTGTCCACCCGCTTGAAGTGGCTGAGGTGCTGGCGGAGATGAAGATGGACGCGACCGCCATCGCCGCCGGCCTGTTGCACGACGCCGTCGAGGACACGCCCGCTACCAATGAGGAAATTGCGGCCGGCTTTGGCGATCAGGTGGCCCACATTGTCGAGGGCGTCACCAAGATCGACAAGATTCAGTTTGCCAACCGCGAGGACCGCCAGGCCGAGAACGTGCGCAAGATGCTGCTGGCCATGGTTTCGGACGTGCGCGTGGTGCTGATCAAGATGGCCGATCGCCTGCACAATATGCGCACCCTCGAGCACCTGCAGCCGGACCGCCAGGAAGCCATCGCCCGCGAGACCCAGGACATCTACGCTCCGCTGGCCCACCGGTTGGGCATGGGCAAGGTGCGTGGCGAACTCGAAGACCTGGCCTTCCGCTACACCGATCCGGTGAGCTACGAGCAGGTGTCGGCGGCCGTTGAGGCCCGGCGCGTTGAAGGCGAGCAGTTTCTGCGCGGCGTGGAAGACACGCTGACTGAGCAGTTGCGCGAAAACGGCATCGAGGCCCGCGTGGAGTGGCGCATCAAGCGCATCTATTCCATCTTCCAAAAGCTCGAACGCACGAAGGTCTCCTTCGACCAGGTCTACGATCTGCTGGCCATCCGCGTCATTACCCAGGACGTGGCTTCCTGCTACGCCGTCTTCGGGCTCATCCACACCCTGTGGCGGCCGGTGCCGGGGCGCATCAAGGACTTCATCGCCATGCCCCGCGCCAACCGCTACCAATCGCTGCATACCACGGTGATGGGCGCCAGCGGCCACCAGTTCGAGGTGCAGATCCGCACCGAAGAGATGCACCGCATCGCCGAGGAGGGCATCGCGGCGCATTGGAAGTACAAGGCCGGCGGAACCACGGTAACGGCCCGCGACGAAGAGCGGCTCAACTGGATTCGCCAACTGGTCGAGTGGCAGAAGGAGATGACCGACCCCAACGAATTTCTCTCCAGCCTGAAGATGGACTTGTATCCGGACGAGGTCTATACCTTCACGCCCAAGGGGAAGGTGGTGGTGGTGCCGGCTGACGCCACGCCGGTGGACTTTGCCTACACCATCCACACCGAAGTAGGCCACACCTGCGTGGGCGCCAAGGTGAACGGCCGCATGGCGCCCCTGCGCTCGAAACTGCGCACCGGCGACATCGTCGAAATCGTCACCCAGAAGGATCACAAGCCGAGCCGCGATTGGCTCACATTCGTCAAGAGCCCCCGCGCCCGCAACAAGATCAAGCACTGGCTGAACGAAGACCAGCGCCGCCGGGCGGTGGAGATCGGGCGCAAGCTACTGGAGCGCGAGGCCAAAAAATTCAAGGTCCCGATGAGCCAGATCGCCGACCAGGACCTGGGGCGCATCGCCAACGAGTATGGCGTGGCCACCGCCGCCGACCTGCTGGCCACGCTCGGTCAGGGCAAGCACTCCGCCCACCAGGTGCTCAAACGACTGTCGCCGAGCATAGCCAGCCAGGGCGATGCCGAGCCCGGCCCGGAGGTCAAACCAGGCAGCGGCGAGGCGGGAATGTCCGACGCGGTGCGCAAGCTGCACCTGTCCGGCTCGGACTCGCTGCAGGTGGAGGGTCAGAACGACCTGCTCGTCTATCGGGCGCGTTGTTGCAACCCCATCCGTGGCGAAGAGATCATCGGTTACGTCACCCGCGGCAAGGGCGTGGCCGTGCACGCCCGCAGTTGTCCCAACGTGCAGAACCTGCTCTACGAGAGCGACCGCCGCATCGCTGTCGAGTGGTCCCTCGCCGGCGACCAGTCCGCCGGCCGCCCGCAGCGCTACCCGGTCAAAATTACAGTTTTCTGCGACGACCGCACCGGCATGTTGAAGGAGTTGACCGCCGTCATCTCCGACGACAACACCAACATTCGCGCCGTCGATATCCGCCAGGACGAGAACGGCGAAGCCATCGTTGAGTTTGTCGTAGAAGCCGAAGACCTGCACCATTTAAACCGCATGGTCCTCGGCCTGCGCCGGGTTGCCGGCGTGCGCGCCGTGCAGCGGACGCAAAAGCTGTAAGGCGGCCACTTCGCTCGTTTGTTTCGCCCTCATGTTGCGCAGGTTCCGCCGGATTCCATCTTTCAAATAAATACGACGATTGAGCTAAACCGCACAGACGATAGCCGGTTACGGTGCGACACTGCCCTCGCGCGTGAAGAATTGTGCGCTGTGGAGCGGAATGATGGTCCATCGCCGCCGCACACGGCGCGATGACGTTTATCGGCAGCCAGACCGCATTCAGGAAGAGGCCATCCAGATGGGTGGAGTAAAGAAGAAGCCCTTCGATACCTCCATTTTCCTCACAACCGAAGGGCCGGGACGAAGCATCGTCCATCTCGCGGCAAGGCAGGATTTCTTTTCCCAGGGAGACCCAGCCGACTCTGTGTTTTATCTCCAGACTGGCCGGGCAAAGCTCACCGTCGCTTCCAAGAAGGGCAGAGAAGCTACGGTTACGCTGCTCGTAGACGGGGACTTTTTCGGCGAGGAGTCGATGGCCGGAGCGGGAACGCTTCGAACGGCCTCGGCCTCGGCCATTACCGCCTGTACGGCGCTCAAGATCGCGAGGGATCGGATTCTCCGCGTCCTGCACGAGGAACATGCGTTCTCCGACTTTTACTTGAAGTTCACCGTGATTCGGGGCATGAGAACCCAGGCGGATCTCGTCGATCAGCTCTTCAACTCCAGCGAGAGGCGTTTGGCGCGGGCACTCTTGTTGATGGCGGAATATGGTGAACCGGGTGAGCCGGAGACACTGATCCCCCCGGTTACTCAACAGGCTCTTGCGGAGATGATCGGCGCAACCCGGTCACGCGTCAGCTTCTTCATGAATCGCTTCAGGAAGCTCGGCTACATCGATTACAAGGGCCGCATTCGGGTTCACAAGTCGCTGCTCAACACGGTTCTGCACGATGAATTGCCAGAAGAGAACGCATCCAGGCCCAAACTGCTCGATCCCCCACCCAGCCCGGCACGAACCGCCAAACGAGCGAAGCTGGCGTGAGCGGCGCGTGGACCGCTCCCATTTGCCCGTCCGCAAAGCCGGGCGCAAACTGCCGCACGGTGAAGTAGAAAAGGCTCTCCTCTTCAGAGAGTTGAGTGAGCGGCATGCCGGCGTGCGTTGAGTGAGCCAGGAAAACCTAGCTCCGGCCACGGAGCGTATCAAAACGGACTGTAGGCGGTCCCGGAAGGGAAGAGGCGGGTTTCAGGCATCATCCGCGGATCTTCGACTGCGTTATTCCCATGCGCCCAGAGGCAACGCCAGTCTCTGCCTCACACCAGCTCCAGCGCCGCCGTCTCTTTGCGGGGTGGAATGAAGCAGTCTGCGCGCCAGGCGATGGAGAGCTTTTCGCGGCTGAGGAGTTTGCGGATCTGGGCGCGGGCGTGGTCGGCCCAGGGGCCGCAATTGTCCAGCTTGACATAGGCCAGCCAGTGGCGGAGGGCCTGGCGGTGCTGTCCCATGCGTTCGTAGGCCAGGGCCAGATTGTAGTGGGCGTCGGCGTAGCGGGGCGCGAGCGCAACGGCCTGGAGGTAAGCGGCGATGGATTCGTCCAGCCGCTGCAACTCGTCGAGGACGTTGCCGAGATCGAAGAAGGCCAGCACGTAGCCGGGATCGGCCGTGGTGGCGCGGCGGTATAGCTCCTCGGCACGGCCATACTGGCGCAAGTGAAAGTGGATGGTTCCGAGATTGATGTAGGCCGCCGCGTACTCCGGATCGAGTTCCAGGATCTCTTCGTAGAGGGAGAGGGCTCGCTGCTTTTCGCCCGCCTCCTCGGCCTGCACCGCGGCCAGAAAGCGATCCTGCACGCCATGCGGGTTCGCGGCGCCCGGACGGCGCAGCGGATACGGCTCGGGGACAGCCGACGGCCGGTCCATCCAGTCAAGGCGCTCAAAGTCGAAGAGCAACTGGCGGCGAATGGGGTCGACCATGGCGCCACGGTGACGGAAGGCGAGGCGCGTCCCGGTACGCACCAGGCATGCCTCGAGCAGCGGATTGGCCATGCCGGCCACGGCCTTCATGGCCACGATCGAGTGCCGGATGGAGGCCGCGGACACATCTTCCTCGCGCAGGGCGCGCAGGGTCCTTAACTGCCCAAGATCCTGGAAGGTGTAGGCCTGCTGTTGCGGAATCAGTCCGGCTCGCTCCCACCCCTGCAACTGGCGGCAACTGATCTGGAAGATGCGCAACACGTCCTGACGGCTATAGCTGGTCACTCTTGAGTGCTCCCACAAGTAATACACCACCCCAGCGACGAAAACCTGTCGCTGGGGACCCCGGTACGGCTCGGCCTCGGGGCTTGAACTCGTGTTCTGAACTCGGTCCCTGAACTCGAATTCCCGACTCAGGTCCTGGACGTAGCTCCTGGAACAGTTACGGAGGAACCGCTCTTGCTGCGATTATGCCAAGTGTAGGCGTGAATAAGCAGACCGGAACTACCGCCGCAACAAAAAACACGTGGATAACGGGTGCCTGACTTGGTTCGCGAGGGACTGGGAGCGCGAGGCGGCCTGTGGAAAACCGAGGGGAAATGCATGAAACAGGGCGCAACCCGAACGAACCGGGCAAGGAGGCTTCGGGACTGGCGGAACGGGGGCAGCGAGGGAGATGGAGCCGAAGATCGGACTTGAACCGATGACCTGCTGATTACGAATCAGCTGCTCTACCAACTGAGCTACTTCGGCTTGCTCAGTTGATTTTATCCTGATGTATGCCGAGCGTAAAGCGGCTATACTGCTCCCCATGCAAGACGACCCGGCAGAAGATTGGCGAAGGCTCACAGGACTCTACAGCGAGATGGGCGACGATGAACTTCGTGAACTGGCTGCCGATTTTGTCGATCTGACCGAAACAGCGCGGCAGGTTCTGCGTGACGAGATGAAAAAGCGCGGTCTGGATGAGCCGCGCGCCGCGGCCGAAGCGCCAAAAAATTCAGATCGTCTCACGGCTCCGCGATGGGATCCGGGCGTCAACCTGCCGAACGCCGCGGGCCCGAATCTGGAAAGCGATCTTCCCCACGATTACACCTGGAAGACGCTGCTGTGCGAGTGTGAGGAGCGGGAACGGGCATGGCAAATTTCCGAGGCATTGCGGCAGGCGGGAATCGAGAACTGGATCGAGGGCCCGAGATCGCGTTATTCCTTAGGCCTGAGCAATCCCCGAGTCATGGTCGCCGCCGATCAGCTCAACGAGGCGCGCGAGATTGCCGCGCGACCGATTCCGCAGGAGATCATAGATCAATCCAAAATCGAAATGCCGGACTTCGAGCCGCCTGCATGTCCTGACTGCGGCGCCGGGGACCCGGTGCTTGAAGGTATCGATCCGTTCAATACCTGGCGATGCGAGACATGCGGAGAGCAGTGGACCGAATCGGCAGGAGACCTGAATGAGACACCGGAAAAAACCGAGCCGTAAACCCTCAAAAAACGGAAAGAGCCGCCCGGCAACAGGGCAGCTCTCTCCTCAGGGAGAATAGTTCCAACGGAGGCAAAACCATCAGAACTTTCTGGCTGCATAGTAGGGGCGTGGGAAGGGAGTGTCAAGGGGAAATCGAGGCGGAAATAAATCCTTCCGATTCAATAGTTTACAAATCATTTCTCCGGAAAGGCACAGGGCAGCTCTTCGGCGTGTCTTCGCCTTTCTGCACCCCTGCATTCCCGTCTTTTCAGGGTGTTTCTTAGGGTTTATGCCCAGTTTTCCACAGGTTTAGCGTCCCCGTTAACCCTTCGGATGCGGCCTGTCAACAGTTGGCAGCGATTCGACCCATTCTTCCCGCAAATTGAGACGAATGAACTCCGCTTCGTAGACTGAGGAGGCCGGTTTGCCACGCGCAATGCGGTAGAGTGCCCGGCCGCCGCCAAGGAAAAACCCGAGCAGGATGGCGGCGCTGGCGCCGATGATCACCAGGAAGGCGATGCCCATGAGCAGCTTGCCGGTTCTTGCGATCTCCGACTCCGTGGGCTGGGGAATCGAGGTGAGGTCGGCCTCGTAATGCACCGTGGCCAGCAGCCTGTGGCTCTCCTCGGGGATGGCGTCGCCGCTCACGATGGCCACCAGCGGCCCGCTGCGGCGCACCTCGAGAGACGCCTGGTCGGAGTCCAGGAGCGGCTTGGGCCAGGCAGGCTGGGCCTGGCTACCCGCCTTGATGTAGGCGCGAATCTTGCTCTCCTCGGCGGCGGCCATCTGCGGCGTGGGGTAGTCGATGATGGTGAGCGTGGCGGGGCCGGAGCGCAGCGAGTAGGTTGCGGTCACTGCCTCCGCGCCGCGATCGAAGCCTACCAGGTCCGGCGGCAGCACTCCGCCCGAGCCGGCATAGCCCGCCGGTCCCACCGCATAGTGCGTGGTCTGCCCGTCCAGCGAAGCCTTGGGCAGGTTGGCCAGGACTGGGGGCGCCAGCGATTTAGTCCCCTCGGGGACGGGCACCTGGCCGGCCAGCTCGCGCAGTTCCGCGCCGGACATGGGGCCGATGCGGGAAAAGTTCGCGTCGACCACCATGTTGCCCAGCCAGAAGAGCACCCGATTGTGGTTTGACGTGGCGCCGGCGCCGATCTCTTCTTTGGGCCAGCCCGACTGGCGGTAGAACGAATAGGCGCCGTAGGCTCCGCTGGCGTCGTGAAAGCGCAGCGCGCGCAGGCTGAGCGTCTCGCCGCTGCGCTTGTAGTCGGCCAGTTCGGCGTCGGTAAAGTCGTACTCTTTGAGGGCCGCTGCGTTGGCCGGATCGGCCTGGGCGGGATCGGTCATCTTTTTAGGCGCTTCCGCGGAGACCCATCCGGCAAAGGAGTCCGGCAGCAGTGCTTTGGGTACCGATGGAAGCACCAGGTGCGTGGCGCCCTGGGTAGCTGGAACCTTTGCCGGCGCGGCCTGCGCCTCGGCAGAAGCTGCGCCCGCGCCGAACAGCGCAACCGAGCAAACCAGAATTGGAATCCAACGCATCGACACGCTCCGTTTTCAGGGTACATGTTCCCACAGGCGCACTGCGGGAGTGTCCCCTCTCTTCTTGGACACTGACGGAGCCGGAAAGGTTCCTGTGGTTGGTTCTTGCGGTCCTGAAGGACGTTAGCTGCGGCGAAGTGCGGCCATGATTAGGCAATCTCTGGCGAGCGGTCAAGGGTGGGTTGGGTCGGCAGGCTGTGGCGACGGTGGGTAGAGTATATCTCCCAGCGCCTGGTAGCGGCCGCCATAGAAGATCAGCGCATACTCGCGGATCCCCGTGCTCACAGGCCCTCCAAGGCAGATGCCGGCCAACAGCGCGAGGCCGAATGCAACCAGGCCGAAGAAGACCTCGAGAAGAACGCCGACAAGCGCCGATGCGCCCGTCGCATCCGCGAAGACCGAGTGGATGCCGTATTCAATCGCCGCAACTGAGCCAGCCAGCATGAGCCCCGGAATCAGCAGCACAATGAACAAACCGATCATCGCAATTACCGGCAGGATCAACCGCAGCAGCGCGTAAACAATAAACTGCCTCTTCTCGGCCTTGATGCGAGCCCACACCCGGGTCCACGCTTCGCCGGCCGTTGCGTTATCCAGCGCGAAATGCGGCAGCATCCAGTCGCGCAAAACAACGTCGGCCACGACTCCAACCAGCACCAGCAGAAGGATGATCGGAATCAAGGGCAATATGAGAGTCAGTAACAACCCGAGATCGGGTTGGCTACCCTGTGGAGTCTCATGAAACAGCCGCCAAAACCCAGCTACGAACGGAAGCGCGACCAACACCACCAGCAGCAGAAAGGCGAATCCTACCACTAAGTTCAGCCAGAAAAAACGCATCGCCTGCGCTCGATAGAGCCGCCAACCCGGCCGAATCTCCTTCGAGTTGTGGATCAGGCAATGAAAGAAGGCAAACCGTAGCCGCGTAATCAGATAGAACACCACGATCGACAAAACAACCGCGGCCAGCGCGGCCGCCACAATCGCCGCGACCCATCCCGGCGTGAGGCTGAACGGCGAATAGACGGATGGTCCATGTCCCAACGAATGACCGCCGTGCGACGAGGAATGGAAATTGCTCCCAACACCTTCCGTGATGATCGCGACCAAGCCAAGCTTCAGATAGGTTCCCCAGTTGAATGGCCTGAAGAGAAACTCCCTGGTGCGTTGAATGGCTGGCGAAACGGAATCCACGGCAGAGATGGCGCGCATATGAGACCTTTCCGGGTACGGCACAGCGTAGCACAGAACTACGCAGATATTACCTGGAAAGTTCCGCAGCCGGTTGCGGCATCGCACCCCACCACCCATCGAAGGCCGCCAGCGCCCGCGCGCACTGCAACCGGTGCCGCTCCTTCTTATCCCGAACATTCTTGCGCAGCTCTTCTTCCAGCGGCTCCAGCAGGTCAAAGGTAATGTTGGCCGGTTGAAAGTGCTTTGGGTCGGCGTGGGTGATGTAGTGGACCAGCGAGCCAAGGGCGCAGGCGCGGGGCGCGGGCGTGGGTTCTTCACCGCGCGCCAGCGCGGCTGCGTAGATTCCGGCGAGCAGCCCGGTAGCTATGGATTCGGTGTAGCCCTCGACGCCGGAGAGCTGCCCGGCAAAAAGAAGCCACGGGGACTTCTTCAGCCGCAGGTTTTCATCGAGCAGGAGCGGCGCCTGGATATAGGTGTTGCGATGAATCTGTCCGTAGCGCAGGAAGCGCGCGTTTTCCAGGCCCGGAATAAGGCGCAGAACGTGGGCCTGCTCGCCAAATTTGAGGTGGTTCTGGAAGCCGACCAGGTTATAGCTGTCGGCGCGCAGGTTTTCCTTGCGCAACTGCACCACGGCCCAGGGCGTCCGGCCGGTGCGCGGGTCGCGCAGGCCGACCGGCTTCATCGGACCGAATCTCAAAGTATCGCGGCCACGGCGGGCCAGCACCTCGATGGGCAGGCAGCCCTCGAAGTATTCGAGCTTCTCCCACTCTTTGGCCTCGGTGGCTTCGGCAGTCAGCAGCGCATCCAGAAAGCGTTCGTACTCCTCGCGGTCCATGGGGCAGTTGATGTAGTCGGCTGTGCCCTTGTCCCAGCGCGCGGCCATGTACACCCGCTCCATGTCGATCGATTCGGCATCGACGATGGGCGAGATGGAGTCGTAAAAGGCCAGGTGGCCGGAGCCGGTGATGCGCTCGATCTCGGCGCTCAGGACGTCGGAGGTGAGCGGGCCGGTGGCCAGGATGGTCAATCCGTTGCCAGGGTCCAGCCGCGTCACCTCTTCGCGGATGACGCGAATGGAGGGCTGGGCGGCGATGGCCTCGCCGATGCGCCGGGAGAACTCGACGCGATCCACGGCCAGCGCGTGGCCGGCGGGAACGGCGGTCTGGTCTGCAATGCGCAGCAAAGCCGAGCCGGCCCGCCGCATCTCCTGCTTGAGGAGCCAGGGCGCCGTATTGGGCGACTCGCTCTTGAGCGAGTTGGAGCAGACCAGTTCGCCGAAGTCGGTGGTCTGGTGGGCAGGCGTGAGCCGCGGTTTTCCGTCCACGACAGCCCGCATCTCGTAGAGGTCTACCTGGCAACCCAGCCGCGCAGCGGTCAGTGCGGCCTCCGGGCCGGCGAGTCCGCCGCCAATCACGCGAATCCTCACTGCGCGGCCTCCGCTTGCATCTTCGGAACAGCCTCTGGCGCAGCCCCGGCCAGCCGCTTGAGCGCCTCGCCGGTCACGCGCACATTGCGCCACTCGTCCAGAAACTCGGCTCCCATGGCGCGGTAGAACTCGATGGCCGGGGTGTTCCAGTCCAGCACTTCCCACTGCAGGCGAGGGCAGTTCTTCTCCACGGCGATGGCCGCTACGCGCTGCAGAAGAGCCTTTCCGATTCCCAGGCCGCGAAACTCCGGTTGAACGTAGATGTCCTCCAGATAGAGCCCCGGCCGCCCCATCCAGGTAGAGTAGTTGAAAAAGTAGAAGGCAAAGCCGGCGGGCTGACCGTCGTGCTCGGCTATCAGGCAGGAATAGAAGGGATTAAGGCCAAAGCCGTCCCGCATCAGGTCCGCCTCGGTTGCCGTCACAGCGTCGGGCTCGCGCTCGTAGGCGGCCAGTGCGCGGATGAATGAGAGAATCTGCGGGACATCCGCCGGGGTCGCGGTGCGAATCGTGGTTGCCATATATTCATTTTAGGGTGTGATAGAGGCCACACACGGCGGTCCTCAGGGTGCACTACCATGGAAAGGTGAACACGGTGGCGCGATCCAGCGTGGGATCCCTGACGTCGGGGCATTGACGCCTGGGGCGGGACTCAACGAGCAATTCAATTGATCGAGTCGATTTGGCGTAAACGCACTTCGAGGCACGGTGGGCATTGCACATCGTGCCACGCGCACTTGTGTTGGGCAGTCGATTGGATTTAACTTGGGTTCTGCAAACGGAACAGTCCGTGAGCCGGGTTCCGCGATGTGGCTGTCTGGTCACAGATGCAACCGGCTGCCGGGCTACAAGTATTGCGACAGTTTTGGCACGACCTCCGGCACTCGGCCGCAAAGGCACACTCACTGGGGAAACGCCGTTGGCGCAGATCAGTGCGTGGGCCGGTAAATACGATTTTTTGAGCCCGCGAGCAGTTTCGCTCCCGCCGCTCCCAAGGAGAAGAACATGAAACGCACCATTTCACTTTGGCTGGGCTTGCCCGCCGCGGCGGGCCTGCTGGCATTCGCCCTCTTGCCGGCAATTGCGCAAACGCCCGGGCTCACGGGCAAGATCCACGGCCACGTAACCAATCCGACCGGGGCGTCACAGGCCGGCGGCACGGTGACCCTTGTGGGGGTTGATCGAATCGCCTCTGGCCCCGGGTTGTCCGCGCAGATGGCCGAGAAGGGTTCCTTCCCGGTTGATGCCAACGGCGACTATACAGGCCAAGCTGCCCCCGGCACCTACTTTGTCATCTATCGTTCGCCGGGTACGCCGGCGGACAAGGTTACAGACAAATTCGACAATGTGAAGATATTGCTTGGCCAGGATGTGCTCCAGGACATCGATATGTCCCGCAAGGAGTACATCGACACTCTGACCCCTGATCAGAAAAAGCAGTTGGAGGACCTGAGAAAGCATAATTCCGAAGCCATGAAGGCCAACGCGGTAGTCAACAACCTCAACGCCGATATCAGGGTAACTACGCAGGATATCAAGGACGCCGACGCCGCGCGTGCGACGGCAGCCCAGACTCTCGGCGCGACGGCTTCCAGGGCCGATCTCGAAGCCAAGGAAGCGGAGATCAAGACCGCGAAGTACACCGAGATCGAAGCCCTCATGCTGAAGGACACCGGTCTCAAGCCCAACGAGTCCTCCCTGTGGGCGTGGTTGGGGCAGGCACAGGTCGGCCTGAAGAAGTATGACGAAGCCGAAGCGACCTATAAGAAGGTGCTTGAGTTGGAGACCACGGCGAAGAAGCCGAGTCCTCAAGCTCAGGGCGCGGCCAACAGCGGCCTGGGCGAGATCTATGCGCGCACCGGCAAGATCCCCGAGGCAAACGCAGCCTATGATGCAGCCGCCAAGGCCAATCCCGCCGGGGCGGGAACTTATCTGATGAACGAAGCGGCGATCTTCTCGAACCTAGGCAACGGCGACGCCCAGGTGGCCGCCGCGAACGAGGCCATCAAGATTGATCCGACCCAGCCGCTGCCCTACTACCTCAAGGGTCAGGGTCTCATCCAGAAGGCCACCATCGACCCCAAGACCGGGAAGATGATTCTGCCTCCCGGCTGCGCGGAAGCTTACCAGAAGTATCTGGAACTTGCCCCAACCGGTCTCTATGCCGCTGACGTGAAGGCCATCCTGGCCGAGGCTGGGCAGACCCACAGCTCCGTCTACGGGCCCGATAAGCCCAAGAAGTCGAAGTAAGCCGGTTCCCGGTTCGTTCCATGAAGGGCGCTTCTGTTAGCCGGGAGCGCCCTTCGCGTATCTCGGTCCCTTCGGCAAACGAGTCTGGCGAAACCCTCTACAATCCATTGCATGAGTTCCGCACTGCCGAGCTGCGAGCAAGCCGCGGCGCTGGTTGCCGATTACGCCGCCCAACTGGGCCGGTTGCGGCCCCCGGCGGAGCGCGTGGGGCTTGATCTGGCGGCAGGCCGGGTGCTCGCCCAACGTCTCTGTGCCGACCGCGACCAGCCTCCATTCACACGTTCCACCCAGGACGGCTTTGCCTGCCGGGCTCTTGAGGCTTCCACACATGGGTTCCTTGACCTCGTTGGCGCCTCCCGTGCCGGAGAGGCTCCAGCTGGGCCGCTGCCGCCAGGCGCAGCCTGGGAGATCATGACCGGGGCCCCGGTTCCCGCAGGCGCCGACGCTGTGGTGAAGATCGAGCACGTCGAGGTGGCCGGGGGCCGGGTCAGGCTGTTCCCACCCCGCTCCGTTTCGCCAGGCGAGAATATCGTGACCCAGGGAGCACAGGCTCGCGAGGGAGACGAACTGCTTGCTGCCGGGACCGCGATGCAGTTCCCGCAGATTGCCCTGGCCGCGGCCTGCGGCTACGCTGCAATTGACGTTTTTGTCCGGCCCCGTGTGGCGATTCTCACCACAGGCAATGAACTCGTGCCCGTGGAGTCCTCGCCCGCTCCCGGTCAGATCCGCAACTCGAATGCCCCCATGCTGGCCGCGATGGCAGCCGCCGCGGGCGGCGAACCCTGGGTTCTGCCCACCGCCGCGGACGATGCCCGATCCCTCGACGGCGCGCTCGCCCAGGCCGCAGAGGCTGACCTGCTGCTCATCTCCGGCGGCGTGTCGGCGGGCAAATTCGATCTTGTAGAGCCAGCCCTGGCCCGCGCAGGCGCTCGCTTCCACTTCACCGGCGTTCGAATTCAACCCGGCAAACCGCTGGTCTTTGGGGAGCTTCCGGGCGGCCGCTCATCGGCCTCCCAGGCGCGCGGCGAGGCGCTCGCTTTGCCCTTCTTCGGGCTTCCCGGCAATCCGGTTTCTTCGGCCGTCACCTTTCTGCTCTTCGCGGCGCCGGTGCTGGCTGCGCTGGCAGGCAGTCTTGAGCCCAGCCCGCGCTTTGCCTTGGCGCGGCTGGCCTCAACGGCTGACAAGCACGGGAAAAAAGGCCTCACACGCTTTCTCCCTGCTTCCTGCACCTTCAGCGCAATGGCCGGCAGGCTCCCGGAGGTCGCGCTTGTCCCAACGCAAGGTTCGGGCGATTTGGCAGCACTGGCCCGCTCCAACTGCTTTCTGGTCGTACCCGAAGAGGATCATGACCTTGAAGTGGGCGCAATCGTCCGCATTCTGCTTTCCTGAGGAGCTGGCGGCCGCGCATGATCCGCTCAACGGGCTTACGCAACCCCCGCAAATGTACTACGATTCTCTTTTCGCCTTAAGGAGGCTTCATGCCGCGCACCACAATGTTTGCCGCTTGTCTTGCCTTGGCCGCCCTTGCCACAGCCGGGGCCGGCGCCCAGTCCGTCGCCGTGTACCAGACCACCCCGGACTTGCTCAAAGCCCTCTCACAGGGTCAGAAGCTTCACTTCTCCGCCAAGGCCGTTCCGGTCGCAACCGCATCGCTGATCACTGTGGACGATACCCAGCGATTTCAGGAGATCGACGGTTTTGGCGCTTCGCTGACCGACGCCGCAGCCTGGCTTTTCGCCAGGAAGCTCACCCCGGCGCAGACGGACGCGGCTTTCAAATTGTTGTTCAGCCGCAAGGACGGCATCGCGGTGAGTTTTCTGCGCCAGCCCATCGGGTCCTCCGACCTGGCGGCGACCGTTTACTCCTATGACGATCTGTGCGTGCAGACAACGACGCCCTGCACCACCCCGGCCGGCGTGAACGATTACAACCTCGAGCACTACTCGCTCAAGCACGACGAGGAGTACATCCTGCCGCAACTCAGGCAGGCGCTGGCTCTCAACCCCGATCTCAAAGTGATCCTGACGCCGTGGAGTCCGCCGGGCTGGATGAAGACCTCCGGCTCGATGCTGGGGTCGAACCCCGATACCAAGCAGCCTTCGAGCCTGCGACCGGAGGCCTACACGGCCTTTGCCAACTACCTGGTGAAGACCATTCAGGGCTATCAGGCCGCCGGCGTGCCGATCTACGGGCTCACCGTGGAGAACGAGGCGCTCTACACCCCGCCTACTTACAGCGGTATGCAGATGCTGGCTACCGAACAGGCCGTTTTCTTCGCGGACTCGCTCGGGCCGGCTCTCGCGGCTGCGCACCTGAACCCCAAAGTGATGGCCTACGACCACAACTGGGACCGGCCCGACTATCCCGAGACGGTGCTGAAGGACCCCAAAGCCTACGCCGTGACCGCGGGAACAGCCTGGCATCACTACGGCGGGGAACCGTCTGTGATGACAAAGAATCACGAGGAGTTTCCGGAGAAAGGCCAGTGGGTGACGGAAGCCAGCGGCGACACCGACCAGAAAGGCAACATCCTTGCGCAGGAGGCAACTGAACTGGTCGCCGTAACCCGCAACTGGGCCAAGAGCTATGTGCTTTGGGCGCTGGCCACCGATCAGAATAACGGCCCCCATGTGGGCGGTTGCGCCAGATGCCGGGGCCTGGTAACCATCGACTTGACCGATCCTCTACGACCCGCCGTGAAGCCCGAAGTGGACTATTACGTCATCGGACAGGCCACCAAGTTCGTCTTGCCGGGCGCGGTCCGCATCGCATCCGACGAGCCCGCGGGGACTCAACTGAAGGATGTAGCCTTCCGCAACCCCAACGGCACGGTCGTGCTGTACACGGTGAACAATGGAACCGCGAGTCAGGATCTCCGCATCGGCTACCACGGAAAGGCTGTAGCCACCACCATTCCCGCAGGAGCAGTGGCCACGTTTGTCTGGAAGCCGTAAGCGGCGCCTGTCTTTATTTCGGCTGGGGCGGCGTTGCGCCGGCGGGCAGGAACAAGGGAGATGGCTTCAAGCGGAGAGTTTCCTCGCGGGTTGGGATCGTTTCCCTACCGGCTGGAATTCTATCCAGGAAAGATGCAATTGCCGATTGAACGCTTCGGGCCGGAGACGCAATTGTGTCCCGGCAGAGCGAATCGCAGGGGCCAGTCCACGGCCTCGTGGACGCCGATGCGGGCCGTCACCAGCACTTCAGAAACCGGGTACCCGTCGTCGCGCACCTGCAGCGGAGAGTCGGAATCGAGCAAATCGAGGCCATTGTGGCTCAGGCGGGTGAGCGCGAGCGCCTGGCAGAGCCGGCTGGGGCCGGAGGTGAGCTGCCGGGCCGGCGCGCCCGGCGTGAGGCCCCGGTTCAGGGCCATTTGGTCTGCTCCCATCACCGGCTCCAGCGCGCGCAACAACACGCAGCCGGCCCGGCCCTCGGCCTCGCAGGAAATATTCATGCAGAAATAACGGCCGTAAATCATGTAGACGTAGGCATGCCCTGCGGGGCCAAAGAGAACGCGATTGCGCGGCGTAGGGCCGCGATGGGCGTGGGCGGCTGGATCGGGTGGGTCGTTATGCGGACCCAGGTAGGCCTCTGCCTCGACTATCCGACCCGCCAAAAGTCCGGAGGACGAAAAGTGCGCGAGCAGCTTGCCCAGCAGGCGCGGAGCCACGCGCTCCGGCGACGCCTCGAAGAAGGCGCGCGGAAGCCGGCGGCCGGGCATCCGTGGAACTGCGCGTGCGGTGCGGTCTACTTGTGCGCTTTCTTCCATTCCTCGATCAGGGCCAGAACCTCTTCCGCGTGGCCGGCGGGCGTAACCTTGGGAAAGATGTGCAGCAGGGTCTGGTCCGGGCCGATCACGAAGGTGGTCCGTTCGATGCCCCACACTTTCTTCCCATACATGTTCTTTTCCTTCAGCACGCCAAACTGATTGCATACTTTCTCGTCTACATCAGCAAGGAGCGTGTAGGGCAGGCCGTATTTGGCGCGGAACCTGGCCTGGGCTTTGGGCGTGTCGCGGGAGATGCCCAGCACCACCGCGCCGGCCGCCTGGAGCTTTTTGAATGTATCGCGGAAGCCGCAGGCCTCGATGGTGCAGCCAGGAGTATCCGCTCTGGGATAAAAGAAGAGTACGACAGGCTTGCCGGCATAGTCGGACAGGCTTGCGGTTTTATCTTCGTCGGTTTGCAGGGTAAAGCCGGCGACTTTCGCGTTGAGTTCCATGGGGAAGCACCTCTTATGTCGATTGGAGGGCCGTTGGTGGCCATCAGGTTCGATTATTTCCGATGCCGGCGGCAAATGTCATTGCGCGGGGCGAACTGCTCTTCGAACTGCGCGGCGCAACCCAAAGCCAGCTCGCTCTTTCCCGCGTGCTGCGCTGCCAGGCGGAGAAGCTGTTTGTGAGCGGTGGCTGAGAGTACGGGACGGAGAGCAGGGGATAGGGATTAGGGAAGAGAAAGGCGGCGCTTCGGGTCATTCTTTTCTCCCACCCCAGTGTGGCCGGATGATAGCGGAGCGTTAAGTTGCCTATTGTGAGCAAAACCGCTCACTTATTTCGCGAATAATGGTTATTCACCACCGACAAAACAGCGACCGACGTGATTGCGATCACAATCGCCAGATACAATGGGGGTAGATGGGTGGGCGCGTTGCCACTCTACAAGGAACTTCCCCGAATATGGCTTCAGTCCTAACCGTTTCTTCCCCTGAAACCGCAACCGCAAGTGCAACCATTTCGATTCCAGAGGTTCCCGGTTCTCCCGCCTCCGTGGAGGTCCACGCGATCCCCGCGCGGCAGGAGATTCGCATGGGACGCGCCGCGGCGATCGGCATGGGCATCAACTGGTTGACGCTGGGGGTGATCGTCGCCTTTCATCTGGGCGCTCTTGCTGCGCTGTTCTTTTTCAGTTGGCAGCGCCTGGCGGTGATGGTGGTTCTGTACGTCGTGGCCATCAACGTCGGCATCGGCATGTGCTATCACCGGCTGCTGACGCACCGCGGCTACCGGGTCCCCAAGTGGCTGGAGTACCTGATGGCCATTTGCGCCACGCTGGCGCTTGAAGGCGGACCGATCTTCTGGGTGGCTACCCATCGCGTGCATCACCAGCTCAGCGACCAGGATGGCGACCCCCACACTCCCCGCGAGGGCGGATGGTGGGCGCATACGGGCTGGCTGCTCTGGGGCAACGCATTGCACGCGCAGACCGAGGTCCTGGCCCGCTATGTTCCCGACCTGGCCCGTGACCGCTTCCTTGTCTGGCTGAGCAAATACCACTGGATTCCCCTCGTCCTGAGCGGCGCGCTGCTGTTCGGCGGCGGATGGCTAACGGGCGGCTGGGCGAATGCCGTTGGGATGCTGCTGTGGGGAGCCTTCCTGCGCGTGACCCTCGGCCTGCACGCCACCTGGCTGGTGAACTCGGCAACCCACCTGTGGGGCAGCCGCCGTTTTGAGACCCGCGACGGCTCGCGCAACAACTGGTGGGTTGCCCTGGTGAGCGGCGGCGAGGGCTGGCACAACAACCACCATGCGCATCCCGTCTCCGCGCGCCACGGCCTCGCCTGGTATGAGATCGATCCCAATTACTGGGGCATCTGGCTGCTCTCCAGGGCCGGCCTCGCCCGCAAGGTCAAAGTGGCCCAATTCAACCCGGCCAATCCCAAGCCGGCGGGCCTATAACAATTCGAACGGGACTGCGCTGCGGACAGGCTGCGGCTATCTGCGCAGCCTGGCGCGCACCCGCAACACTCCGAAGACCGGCAGCGCCAGCAACAGGCAGGTGAACAGTCCGAATCCCCTGAGCGGGAAGCCAAGGAACGTTCCGCCGCCGGGGCGTTCGGTTTGCGCGGATTGAGTCATCTTCATAGCTTCCGTGATCTAAAATACAGTTCAATGTCCACCAGCGCACAAATCGAACTTTGGCCCGCGGAGAAGGTTGCCACGCAGGTGACCGTGGCTCAGGCCGCCAACGGGATCCACTACGCCGCCTGGGGCGAGACCCGCGTCTCGGAGCCCGACCTGGAGCGGCTGGTTGGGGCCGTGCCGGCCACCCTCTCTGCCGCGCTCATCCACCGCGCCTATTACTTTGTTCCACTGGCCATTGAGGATACCGGCGAAGTCATGATCGCCCCCGCCTACACCGTCGATCTGGGCGACCGCGCCATATGCCACCGCAACGCGACTTTTGGTTCGACGGAGGCGGTTTTTCTTTCCACCCGGCTGGTGGAGGACCGTTTCGGCCTGGCCTTCGAGTTCTTCATCAACGTGGGCCACAACTTTGTTGAGGCCGCCGGCGTTCCGGAGAGCTTTGCCGCGCTGGTCTGGTCGCAGGCCGAGGCCCAGGTCCGCGGCGAAACCAGCCAGGACGCGTGGGAGACCCGCCGCCGCGCCCAGGACACCCGCGCCGGCCAAAAGGGCATCGACGAACGCGCCCGCAACAGCTACTACGAATCGGCCTTCTCAGATTCCCTGGCGATTTACATGCTGTCGATAGCCGTCGACTTCGACTACCACGATCTGCGCGAGCGCGACTACCCCTTGCTGGCCGCCCCGGCCCTTGCCGAGCGCCTGCGTCACGTCGCGAGCCTCTTCCCGGCCAACCCCGGCTACGAGTTCCAGGTGCTCTACCGGCGCAAGGGGTGATCTTGATGCTCATTGCCAGGACTAAAGTTCTGGCCTACCCTTCCGCGTTGTACGCGATGCGCCCTTCGCTGAGGGTCCAGCGGACTTTGCCTTGCATCGTCCAGCCGTCGAAGGGGGTGTTTCTGGACTTCGATCGGCCTTCGCGGGCGATATAGGTCCACTCGGCCTTGGGGTCGAAGACCACTACGTCGGCAAAGCTGCCAACCGTAAGTGTGCCGCGGCCCTTCAGGCTCAGGAGCGCCGCCGGCTGGGCGCTCAACAGGCTCAAAACGCGCCCCAGGGGCATCTTCCACTCCTTATGCAGCCAGCGCAGGCAGAGGCCCAGAGCGGTCTCCAGGCCGATGATGCCGTTGGGCGCATTCTCGAACTCGACTTCCTTCTCGTGGACGGCGTGGGGCGCGTGGTCGGTGGCGATGGCGTCCACTACGCCATCGAGGATGGCCTCGATCATGGCGTCGCGGTCGGCGGCCGAGCGCAGCGGCGGATTCATCTTGGCATTGGTGTTGTAGAGGCCCACGTGCTCTTCGGTGAGCAGGAAGTGGTGCGGCGCGACTTCGCAGGTGACGCGCAATCCACTGCGCCGAGCCTGGCGCACAGCGGCCAGCGCCGCTGCCGTGGAGGTGTGAGCCACATGCAGGTGGGCGCGAGCGTCGCGCAGCTCGGTGACGAGGCGAATGTCGCGCTCCACCATGCCGGATTCGGCCTCCGGCGGCATGCCGCGCAGGCCCAGCTTGAAGGATATCGTCCCCAGATTCATGCTGGCGCCTTGCGTGAGCCGCGTGTCCTCGGCGTGCTGAATCACGCCCAGTCCCACGCGCGCCGCGGCGGCGAGGGTCTCGCGCATGATGTTGTCTTTGAGAATGGGTTGGCCATCGTCGGTCACCGCCACGGCGCCGGCGGATTTGAGTGCGGCAAAATCGTTGATTGCCTCGCCCTTCGATCCGCGTGTGGCCGCGGCGATGGGAAAGACGCGTATCACCGCTCCGCGCTCCGGCGCCTGCATCCAGCGGGTGATCTCGGGCGAGTCGTTGACCGGGAGGGTGTTGGGCATGGCGGCCACTGCCGTGAAGCCCCCTGCCGCCGCCGCAGCCGTGCCGGTGGCGATGGTCTCCTTGTAGCCCTGGCCGGGTTCGCGCAGATGCACGTGCATGTCGATCAGCCCCGGAGCGACGGTCAGCCCGGTCGCGTCCAGTGCTTCGGCGCCGTTGGCCTGCTTCAGCTTGCCCGGCCCGGCGATCTCGGCCACGCGTCCATCCTTGAGCAGAACGTCCTTGAGGGCGTCCACACCGGCCGCTGGATCGATGAGGTGGCCGCCACGAATTACCAGTGCCGTCATGCGCGGCCTCCTGGTTCTGTCGCAAGCAGCGCGCGCTCGACGACCGCCATGCGGATGGCTACCCCATTCCGCACCTGCTCCAGGATCACCGACTGCGGCCCGTCGGCCACGCCGGCCGTTACCTCAAGGCCGCGAATGATGGGTCCCGGATGCATCACGATTGCCGCAGGCGCGTGCGCGGCCAGCCGTAGGCCGGTGAGCTGGTAGTTGGCCTTGTACTCGTCCAGATCCAGTTGCAGGCCGGCCAGCCGTTCGGCCTGGATGCGCAGCATCATGACCGCCTGAGACTGGTGGAGCGCGGCCTCGAAGTCCCGCTCAATGGCGATGCCTGGCCCGGCCTGGGCCGCCAGCTCCGACAGCAGTTCTTTGGGGCCGCAGAGCAGCACGCGCGCGCCCAGCCGGGGCAGCAGCAGCATGTTGGAGCGGGCCACGCGGCTGTGCAGAATGTCGCCCACGATGCTGACGGTGACGCCGGCCAGGGTTTCGGAGGTTACAGCCTCAACGCCCGGCCGCAGGTGCGCCAGGATGGTGCGCAGGTCGAGCAGCGCCTGGGTGGGATGCTCGTGCATACCGTCGCCGGCGTTGAGCACCGGCAGACGGGTCTCGGCCTCCAGCAGCCAGGCCGCGCCGGAGGAGTTATGGCGCAGAATAATGGTTTCCGCGCCCAAGGCCCGCAGCGTCAGGCCGGTATCTTTCAGCGTTTCGCCCTTCTCGATACTCGAGGAAAGGCTGGAAACCAGCGTGGTGTCGGCGCCCAACCCCTTGGCGGCCAGCTCAAAGCTGGTGCGGGTGCGCGTGGAGGACTCGTAGAAGAGCAGCGCCACGCGGCGCTTGGCCAGAATGCGATCCCGGACCAGCGGGTCCTGGTTTTCGAGAGCCGTCGCGCGGGCGAGGATATGACTCACGCCCTCCAGGCTCAGGTCAGAGGCCGAAAGCAGCGATCCGGGATGGTAGGGAAACGGCGAGGCGGCGACGGGCGGCGCGTGAAGCAGGCGGCGGGCGGGTGGTGCGGTTGGGCTCATTATGTCTCAGCCTCTAGCTTCCAGCTCCTAGCCTCCAGCTAAAAGCTAGAAGCTACGTTTCTTCCTTAATCCACGCGCTCGACCAGCAGCACCTGGTCTTCGTTGTCTACCTCATGGAACTTCACTTCAATGATCTCGCGGCTGCTGGTGGGCACACGTTTGCCGATGTACGTGGCCTCGATGGGCAGTTCGCGATGGCCGCGGTCGATGAGCACGGCCAGTTGCACGCGGCGCGGACGGCCGTGGTCGAAGAGCGCATCCAGTGCGGCCCTTATCGTGCGGCCGGTGTAGAGCACATCGTCGCAGAGCACCACGTCGCGGCCGTTCACATCACAGCCGATGGCCCCTGGCGTGACCACCGGACGCACGCCGGTTGTGGACAGATCGTCGCGGTAGAACTGGATGTCGAGCATTCCCGTATCGACGGGGCGTTTCTCGATGCCGGAGATCAGTTTGCCCAGCCGCTCGGCCAGCGGAATGCCGCGCCGCTTGATGCCTACCAGCGCCAAGTCTTCGCTGCCGTTGCTTTTTTCAACAATTTCGTGGGCCACGCGCACCAGGGTGCGCTCGATCTCCGAGGCGGACATCAGCCTGCCTTTCACGCGCAGGTTGGGTTTGTCTTGGGCTTCGCTCATCGATGGCCTCTCGCTGCTTGTCTGTCAACGCCTGTCTCTCGAGGGATGATACGAGGGGTTGCCGCCCCAGAGCAAGTTGTGGAGAAGTGGGACTGAATACAGGGACTTGGGCTGGGCCGAAAAGGGGGCGATTGCGCGGCCGGGAAGCGCAGCCTAGACCTCGGGTCTGCGGGTGCGGGCCAGCAAGCGCGCTCCCAGCGCGCCGCCGGCGACGGCAAAGAGAAGCAGGAAAACCGAATTGAAGGCAAAGCCGAAGGCAACAAAGCCGGCGTGGCCCCACGGTGACAGCATCCAGGCCTTTTGGGCCTGCATTTGCGCTGCGTCCCCCAGGCCCATCTGCGCGGTCAACTGCTGGCTAGCCTCGACGTAGGCCTTCCACGCGGCATCGATCTGGCTGGATTGGTGAAGGACAAACCGCTGAACGAAGAGCTGGCCGCTACTTACGCCAAATGCCAGCCAGCAGGCCAGCAGGCCGGTGACCAGGCCGATGCGGGCGCCGGCTCCTACGGTGATCCACGCCGGCCGCTGGCCGCGCATGTAGAGCACCACAGCCCACGCCGCTGCCGCAGCCATCCAAAGCATCCCCAGGCGCCCCGCCTCCGAAGCCTCGCTCGACAGCAGTCCGGCGGGAACCGCCAGCAGCAGAGCCGCACGCAAGGCCGGCTTCCAATCGACGGTGCTTGCATCCCGCACTCCCTCGTTCCCCCGCTCCTGCTGGGCTTGTCCGGGGACGCCTTCCGCGGAGTAGACCAGTTGGGGCAGACCGCAGGCGGGGCAGTAGCAGTTGTCGGCCTGGACGGTCTGGTGGCAGCGATTGCAGGTAATCTCCATACTTCTAAGAGCCTATAGCATTTCCCCGCGGTGTGGCTGGTTCAACTGCGCCGCAACGATGGCCTCAGCCGCTTCGACAGCCTCTTCCAGCGTCATGTAGGTCGAGTCCAGCAGAACGGCGTCCGGCGCCGGTTTGAGCGGCGAATCGGCGCGGTTGCGGTCCCGTTCGTCGCGGGCGCGCAGGTCGCGGATGACCTCTTCCGGCTGCACGGCGGGCGCGGGACCAAGCTGGTCGAAACGGCGCAGGCCCCGCACCTCGGGAGCCGCATCCAGGAATATCTTGACCTCGGCATGGGGAAAAACGACGGTGCCGATGTCGCGGCCCTCCATCACCACCCCGCCCCCGGCGCCCAGTTGCTGTTGCAGGCGGACCATCCAGGCGCGAACGGCAGGAAAAACGCTGACCCGCGAGGCTGCGTCCGTGACAATTTGATTGCGGAGCAGGCCGGTCACGTCCTCGCCGTCGAGCAGAACGCGATTTTCCTCTTCGCCGGGCTCGAGACGGATGGTGGTTTCGGCGGCAAGGCGTACCAAGCCGGAACTCTCGTCCAAAGGGAGTTCCGCGCGAAGCGCCTTCAGCGCGAAGGCGCGGTACATGGCGCCGGTCTCCAGATTGAGCAGGCCAAAATGCCGGGCCAAATGGCGGGCTATTGTGCTCTTTCCCGCGCCGGCCGGACCATCAATGGCGACGATGATCTTCCGGCCACGCTCAAAGGAGCGCAAGGAGCTTTCTTCCGCACTTATCCGCGTTTTTTCGTCTCCTGCTTGGGCCGGGCGGTAAAGCCAAACCGTTTGCTATTCCCCGCCTTTGTGGCCGCCGTCCCGCCGCGGCGGGCCGGTTTGCGGCTGCCGTGGATAAGGCGCGCATCAGGCCGCGAGTCCTTGCGTGGGGCGCTGCCGCTGCGAGGGATACTACTGCTGCGCGCGGTGGCGCTGGGCTTGGCTGCGGATTTGGCTCCGTTGGCATGGCCGTTGCGCTGGCCCCATGCCGGAGCGGAAGACTTCGTGGTCCGTGTGCCGGAGGCGCCGTTGGCCGGGCGGGTGGCGCTTCGATTGGATCGCGCGCCATGGGTGGAACCGTTGCCGGCGTGTGCCCCATTGCGCTTGGCCTTGATCTGGGCGCTTGTGGGAGCATTCGAGCTCCAGCGTGTGCCCGCCGCGGCGGGCCGGGAGCCGTTCGCCTTGTGCGCGCCGGAAGGCCGTGCTGTCGAGGGACGAGCCTCAGAGCTTGCGCGACGGGCCGGACGGGTGCTGGGGCGGCTACCGGTGGAATTCGCCGCGGCGAACGCCGGTTTGCGATCGCGGGTATGGGTGGCTGGCCGACTGAAGTGGGGCCGTGCCGCCGCGGACTTGCTTTTGGAAGCAGGCTTGCGCGCCGCGGTCCGGGGAGCATGGGGCTCGGCAGGCTTGCGCGGTTCGATTGAAGATGGCGAGGCAGGCTTTGGCGCTTTCAGTTCCGGCGCCTCCTCCTCATGGTCCCGCGAGCGCAGGAAGTATGCGGAGGCCGGCATGGAGGAGCTGGTATAGAGGGTGGGAGGAGCAGTAAACTCCGGCAGCGTGCCGGCGACATAGAAGTGCGGCGCGTGGCCCAGCGAGAGGGTATGCACCTGGCGGGTGGCCACCAGGCCGCGGAGCACTTCGCGAATCTTGCTGCGCGCAGTGAGAGGAGCCAGGAACAGCTCGACCTCTTCCATGCTGGCCGCGATGACAGCCTGCAGATAGATGGAGGCAAGCACGGAAATCGCCGTCACCTGCGAGGTGGAGGCGCCTTCGGCAATGGCTTTTTGATAGCGCGTCCGCAGCAGTTGCCATTGGGCAGGCTGACCGGGGGCTGAGACCACCGGAATGATGCGAAGCTGCTGCCAGAGCTCGGTGATGGCGCGCAGAACGGCGCCTTCGGTCACTTCCCGGCCCAGCGCATGCTTGAGGACAGCAATGGTGGCGTCGCCCGTCTCCAACTGCTTGTACGCCTGAACAGCCAGTTGCGAAACCTGGCGCGAGCCGGTCAGTTGCGGGCTGCGCCGCCAGTCGCGGTCGCCTCTGAGGGCATACACATAGGGCAGGACCCAGCCTGCCACTATATAGTCCGGCTGCTCGCCGGGATGTCCCAGCAGGTTCAGCCGCACAGCTACGCCATCGGTTTCCAGGCGCACCAGCAACTCTTCGGCTAGGACTATGTGATTAGGATCGGGGGTCGCGTCCCGCCGTCCGGCTACAGCCTCGACAAACGAGGGTGCGATGGAAGAGGAAAACTGCCGCCGGGGCAGGAAAAGACACAATCCGGTCTCTTCAATCCACGTCCGGGCATCCTCCAGTGTGAGCGCCCCGATTCCGTTGTGGCGCAATCTTTCGGCGCGCGATGCTTCCAATTGCTCTGCTGTCAAAGAAAAACCTCACTTCCAGGCTGGCGTTTGCGCCGGGCTACCTCACTCCTGAGAGGAGGGTGGCCACCTTCCAAACGTTCTAAATGCGATGGAAGGCCCGCTGGATCTCCTTCCAAGAATACAACAAAGCTATTGGACGTCCATGCGGGCAACTGGTTGGGTGACTAGTTTTTGCCAACTCTAACAATAACCATTCCATACGAACCGGGTCAAGAGCGGTGTTGACCTTGATGGCAGAATGGCAGGCGATGGAAGCGGCAATCCGGGTGCGAAGAGCTGTAAGGTCCTCATTCTGCTTGAGTTCTCCTGAGTCGGCGCCGGATTGCTCGATTACCTCGGCCAACATCCGCTCCAAAGCCGCTCCTTCCAGGCCCACCGGCGCCGCCTTGACCGCAAGTGTTTGTGGGCCAAAGGGTTCCACCTCGAATCCGTTGCGCTCCAGCTCCTCGGCGATGCGCGCGAAGACCACCATCTGCCAGGGTTTCAGTTCCACCAGCATGGGCATCAGTAACCTCTGGCGCTGCACTTTTTCCACTTGGCGGTCGCGCAAAATTTTTTCAAAAAGCACCCGTTCGTGTGCAACATGCTGGTCGATGATCCACAGGCCATCGTCGCCGGCAGCCAAAATGAACGACTCGCGCAACTGCGCCAGCGGGCGGAGCGAGCCCAGGTGGTTCAGGTTGGCTGCGGCCTGCTCGGACTCGACCTGGGCCGTGGCCATGGCCGTTTCGGCGGCCGGATCTGGCGCGTAAGCCATTGCATCGGCGGAACTTGGAGAGCAGCCGTCGGCTGGCGGCGGACCGGCTGGCTGAAAAAGCGCCGCGGCGGCCTCACCCCACGCCGTTTGATCCCCCCATCCGCCTGGATTGAAGGTCCGGGCATCGAAGGGCAGCTTGCCGGGGACGGATGAAGGCAGCCGCGGGGTCAGTTGGAAGGGCTCGGCGTCCGCCTGGGCGGCCTGGAACGCCTCCGGATCGGAGTCCGGCAGCGGCGGGAGCGGCGCGGAGTCAGGAGATCCGGGCAGCGGCGAAGCGGCCGGCGGCATGAGCGAGGGGCTGGCGTCAGGCGCGGTGTGGGCGGCCAGGAATCCGGCGGCGGGACGCGCCTTGATGAGCGCCGTGCGCAGGCTGTCGCGGACAAAGTCATGCACCATGCTCTGCTGGCGAAAGCGCACCTCGGTCTTGGCGGGGTGGACGTTGACATCGACTTCCTCGGGAGGCATCTCCAGGAATAGAAGCACCACCGGGAAACTGGTGGGCGGAATCACGTTGCGATAGGCTTCGGTGATGGCGTGCATGAGCAGCCGGTCACGGATAAGGCGCTTGTTCACAAAGATATAGATCGAGTTGCGATTGAGCTTTTGCAGTTCCGGCTTGGAGTAAAAGCCGCTCAGCCGCAGGGCGCCTGGATCGCGGGACGGCTGGGCGGGGTCCCGTTTCCAGGGGGGCGCCTCGGGCAGGCCGGCGTGGGCGAGCGGGGTCTCGGCGGCCACAGGCAGCAACTGGGCCAGCGTGTCCTTGCCGAAGATCTGGTAGATGCGCTCGGCGGTCCGCGCAACGGGCGGCGCGGAGACGATGGTGTGCGTGGCGGAGACCAGTTCGAAGTGCTTTTCCGGGTGGGCCAGGGCGTAGTGGGTCACCAGCGCGGTGACGTGGGCCAGCTCGGTGGACTCGGCGCGAAGGAATTTACGCCGGGCGGGGGTGTTGAAGAAGAGATCGGCGACGGCCAGGGTGGTTCCTCGGGGCAAGGCAGCGTCTTCGACGTGGAGGATTTTGCCGCCGGCGATTTCGATGCGGGTTCCGCTTGCTTCTTCGCCTGAAGCCGTTTCAAGCGTCACGCGGGCTACCGAGGCAATGGACGGCAGCGCCTCCCCTCTGAAACCCAAGGTGGCGATGGAGAGCAGATCGTCCACGGTGCGCAGTTTGGAGGTGGCGTGGCGCTCGAAAGCCAGCAGGGCATCGTCGCGGCTCATGCCCTGACCATCGTCGGTAACGCGGATGAGCCGCCGCCCGCCTGCCTCCACCTCGACGCGGATGCGGGTGGCTCCGGCGTCCAGAGCGTTTTCCAGCAGTTCCTTGACCACGGAGGCCGGCCGGTCCACCACCTCGCCGGCGGCGATCTGGTTGGCAACCTGGTCGGGAAGAATGCGGATGCGGCCCATAAGACCTTAGGGTAACGCAGGGAAGTGTAGACGGGGTCCGTTGAAAACATGGCACAAATGCAGAATGCCGCCCAGCGGCGGCATTCTGCGGTCTTATCGAGGGCAGAGGCTCTAGACGCCCATGCCGAACTCGCTGGCGTGTTGTTCGCCGGCGTTCGCAAAGAAGTCGTAGGGGGTGCGCTTCTTGAACTTGTAGCGGCTGCGTATTACGGCGCCGACGTAGATGCCCAGCGCGGCCACGGCTATTCCCACGGAGAACCAGCCAATCACGCACAAGGCGCATCTCTCTTTCGTCTCTTCCGCGGGCGCGAGGGTTTCGTGTTCAGTGGACATGGGCGGCAGCCTCCTGCTGGCATAATACCGCAGTTTTGGCTCGGTTGGCTTGCTATGCCGGCTTGAATCCGCCGGTTTTTGTTTACTCGGTAGAGTCGATTCGGGAGAGCCATGAGGCTTTTACCGGGTCGGGAAGAAAGCTGGCGCGGATGGAGTTGGCGGCCAGTTGACGCAGTTCCTCGCGGGTAAAACCCTGCTCGGTGTGGGCCAGCAGGTACTCGTTGGCTATATCGGAGCCGAAGAAGGCCGGGTCGTCGGAGTTGAGCGTGACCAGGAGGCCGGCATCGAAGTAGCGGCGCAGCGGGTGCTCGGCAAACGAGGGGCAGACCCCGGTGCGGACGTTCGAGGTGGGGTTCAGCTCGATGGGCGTGGCGCGCGCCTTGAGTTCCTGGATCAGGTAAAAGTCCTTGGCGGCCGAGACGGCGTGGCCGATACGCTCCGAGCCGATGGAGAGCGCTTCGCGGATGGCCTCGGGGCCGGTGGTTTCGCCGGCGTGGTTGGTGAGGCGCAGGCCGGCTTGCGCTGCCTCGGCAAAGAGGGCGCGGAAAGGCTCGGAGCCGGCCCGCCGCTCGTCGCCGCCCAGGCCGATGCCGATAATGGAAGGGAACTGCGGCCGGAGTTCGGCGGCCTTGCGGAAGACTCGTTCCGCTTCTTCGACGGTGAAGTGGCGGACGGCGTCGAAGATCCAGTAGAGCGAGAGGCCCAGTTCGCGTTGGCCGCGCTCACGGGCTCGTTCGAGGCTGGCGAAGATGGGTTCGAAGGCCTGGGGATCGTGGTTGCGAGCCATATAGATGACGCCGACAGCAATAAAGACCTCGGCGTGAACCACGCCTTGCGCGGCGAGATGCTGCATCATGCGCCAGGCGGCCAGCTCGTAGTCCTCGGGGCCGATGAGTCGCTGGCATACGGCCTTGAAGGCATCGAGGAAGCCGGTGAAGTTTGGGAATCGGTAGAGCGCCTCGGCCTCGGGCAGCGTGAGCGGGAGAGCATCGTGGCGGGCGCTCAGCTCGACCAGCGTCGAGGGCAGGATGGCGCCTTCGAGGTGCAGATGCAGCTCGGCCTTGGGGAGGCGGCGGATGAAGGCGTCCATTTCCGACATAGATTGAGTTTAATGTGCGCGATTCGCCGGCCGTCTTTCCCGTTTGACCTATTTTAATTCGCTGAATCCGCGAATGCTCCAGACCCTCGCGGCCCCCATCCAGGTCAATGCGTGGTCTGGCGATTCGGATTGAATCGAGAAGGACTCCAGGCGAAATGGGCGTTTTCCAGAATTCATCTGAGGCTCGATGTAGGCCGGCGGCAAAGGTGTTAAGTGCTTTGTTTCGGCG
>CABDXY010000028.1_pt1 | contig 30566 bp, 21 predicted proteins | sample 3131871 | NCBI WGS metagenome assembly CABDXY01 (sample SAMEA5534336, study PRJEB31848) | metagenome | biome: tundra; feature: field; material: soil | place: USA | collected 2013-05 | depth 0.15 m
GTACGCTCCGGAGTTGATGCTCGGAGTGTGGCTTTACGCCTATGCGCTGGGCATCACCAGCGCGCGACAGGTAGAGCGGCGCATGGTCGAGGACCTGGCGTTCCGCTATCTTGGGGCCGGGGGACGAACTGCCGATGGCTTGACAGTCCGCAAAGCTGCTGCAACACTTCAAGTATGGAAGTCCAATTCACTCCCGAGCAGGAAGTCAGGCTGGGTCAGATCGCCAGCGTGGAGGGAGTTGCGCCGGCGCGCCTGGTGCAGGACGCCGCGCTGCTGCTGCTCGAGGATGATGAACGCTTCCGCGCCGGTGTGCGCAAGGGGATCGAGCAGGCAGACCAGGGGATGTTTATCGAAGAGTCTGAGATGGATGCCCGCATCTCCCGGATGCTGAACATCTGATGCGGCTGCGCTGGACCCCGGCGGCAGCGGACGACCTGGAATCTATCGGGGATTATCTTACTCAGCATCTTCCATCGTTTGCACAATCAACGATCCTCGAAATCTACGAGACAATCCTTACTTTACGTTCCACGCCCTTTCGCGGCCGCCCTGGACGGGAAGAAGGAACCCGCGAGCTGGTCATGCCGCGCTTGCCTTATATCGTGGTATATCGCGTGAAAGAGAACGATGTTGAAATCCTGCACATCTACCACGGCGCGCAACACCGGCCCTGATGGTTGGGAAAAGGGAGACGGACGGTTGGGGTGGCGAAGCCGGGGGGTCTCCCACCCTTTCGCCAGGAAATGCGGGTCCTTCGACTCCGCTCCCCCACCCCAGCGACAAAGACCTGTCGCTGGGGACCCCGCTGCGCTTCGCTCAGGATGACGGGGCGCCCATTCTTGATGGGCGGATCAAGAGTGGGCCACCTGCCCTGTGGCGCCGGCTCCTCGTCCTCTTCTTCAGGATCGTAGTCTTCGCATGTATCACGCCGATTGCAGCTTGCGCAATCGGCGGGTTCGCAGATTTCCTTTTCCGGGGCCAGCTCATCGCCTTCGCCGGTGACGGTCATGGAGTGCACAGTTTCGGAATCCTCACGGGAGGAAGCGCGATCGATATTCTGCGAGGCGATCTGGAGGGCGTAGAGGAGCAGGCCGGTGCGGCGCGCATCGAGGCGGGAGCTGAGCAACGCAGCTACGATCTGGGAGGTCGCTACCTGGATGGAGGCGGAATCCTCCAGCATGGGGAGCTTGATGTCATCCCAGTTGGAGGTTTTCGCTTTGGCCATGGTATGCACGCGGGAGTGGAAATAACAATAGGCCGACTCGAGCAGAGCCGGAGATTGGCATCGCTGCCCGTTGGTCTTGATATGACGGCAAAGCTGGTATATCAGGCACCCCCCCACCCCTATTTTGTAAACAAATTCCTTGTTTTCTTGAGTTTACAGACAGGGTTGCGCTGTAAAATCGTGAAAACAAAGAAGTTCCCTGCAAAATCGTCCAGGATAAGGAGTTACGTGACGTTTCGGCCTCTGTTGGCCGCTTCCGGCTGGAAGCGGCGCGAAGAGGGCGCGCCGGGACGATTTGAGGGAAGCCTCTGAGGATTATTGTGCGACGAAGGGGGGAAATAATCTGCAAGGGACTGGCCGTCCAGGCGATGACCTGCGGTGCGGCGGGCGCTTCGCGCATGGGGTTCGTGGTCTCCCACCCTTTCGCTGAGTGCGCGAAAGGATTGAGGGCGCTCCACGCATTCACAGCGCCCCTACGGGGCGCACGACTTTGTTGGGCGGGCAATCCCCGGATTGCGCTGCGCTTCATCCGGGGCTATTTTCCTTCTATCCCTCCGGGAGGAAAAGCGTCGGGTTGGGGTTCATCGACTCCCACATCTCAGAATCGAGATGTGGACACCCGCCATCAAAGCTACAGGGCCGCTGACTCTTGCTCAGGCGGGTTTCACCCCCCGCAGAATACTCCTGTCTATCTCTGGACATACGGACCACCCGCCATTCGGTCCAATCAATTACTCGGCTGGATTAACGCCAAATACCAATCTTTCTGATGAGGGGATATCCTGACCCCGGCCAACACTCCATCGAAGCCGCCCTCATAGCGATGATGGGCCCAGAAATGGGAGGCAGTCTCTCCGATGGTCGGCACGTCCAGGGGCTGTTGATGACTCCCCGCCCTGCCTAACGTCTGCTTGAAAGACGGCGAGGCGACCACAACATTGCCATCCAGCATGATCCACTGACCCTGGCTTCCATAGCTGATCCCAATCGCATGCCACTGGCCGAAACGAAAGGACGTTCCTCTGGCCACAGTGGCCTGCGCCGGTGGCTGGTTGTACTTGCTTGTCGCCATCCATAGCGTGATATCCCCATTCGCCTTTACAGACAGTTTAGTCGTGCCTGGCCATGTCACGTCGCCACCCTCGCAGTCACTGGAAAAAATGACCGCCTCTTCCAGGTTGTCCTTGAACTGGAAGTTGTCGTAGCGATAACCGTGATTTACTTTGATCCATAACTCCAAAGTGCCTTCATTGGAGAGGTAGGGTCCGTATTCGAGGCGGCTGGAACTGGCAGCGGAAAAGACCGCCGCATTGCCCCCAAAAACCCTCTCGGTGCCAAGCCCGTATTGCCCGCCCATCCAAATTGCGTCTGTCCGTTCCTTGACCGAAGGCCCCGGCTGCGTTCCCTTGGCTTCGTGCTCCGGTGGTGCGACGCTGGGCACCGGCGCCACCACGCTCGCGTAAACGGCTGGCCCCTGACCTGTCTGGGGGTTCCACACTCGAAAACGGATATTGTCCCCCTCCCCGAGAGACCACTGACCAGCCCCGTATTCTCCAGTAAACCCCTCAATCACAATCTTCGTATCTGTCCACGAAGTGACCTCCAGACCCACCTTGTCCGTTCCGGGGTCCTTTGACCACCCTCCATCCCAATTTCGGGTCAGATCACTCACCTGGAGAAAATCCGAATCCCCTGTGTAAGGTGGCCGTGTACCGAACCCGTGACCTTGAATTGTGATCTTCTGCAACTGTTGCGGAAGAACAGCGCTGATATTTGAGATTTGCGGCATATCAGTATTTTGATCTCCTGAATCTCGGGAACCACCCGTCTTCGAAGCCGCGGACCGGATAGCGCTCCTAATTTGCGGTATTATTCCCAACTGGTTCCTGAAGACAAAAAAATTCCCAAATGCCCAAAGACCGCCGAAAACCACGAAAACCCCAACAACCCCGCCGACTGGATTTTTGCGGACAATATCAAGAGCAAACAACAATAAGCAGACGCCCCAGGAAATCTGCAACCAGAACAAGATCAACTCAGCTGGTTTTTCACCGGGCGGAAAGATCAAAGTTGGAGCAGAAATAAACGCCCCAATCAAAAAGATCGCGTACAAAAGTCCAATCAGGATTATGAAGAATGCCAAGATCACCCATCCCACTCCCACAAATCTTGGTCGCTCGTTGGCATCCGCCGTCGCGGTCTTTTTACCAAAATATTTCCGGAAAAGCCAGTAAAAGGGACCAACGTACACCACAACACTCAACGCAATAAGTCCTAGAAGAAGCAAGAAAGGAGACAGGATTATCAAAAGGAATCCACCCCCCGGGATGTCTCCGCCGCCACCACCGCCGCTTCCGCCGGAAGCCCTCTCACCTTTGGAACTCCCGACATATTCTTCGCCCGGGATGATACTGCCGGTGTTAACGTAATGGTCGGTTGTGCCATCATCGTGTTCGACCGAGTGGCCAACGTACTTTCCGAGAATGCCGCCGAGGAAGTGATAAATTCTCTTTGAACTCATAACATCTCCATAGACTGAGCTTCTTACTTTGATTTTTTCTGCCGGAATCTCCTTTTTCTACGGATTTCCCAGGTCTCGATATTTTGAGACCTGGGAAACCACGATACCAGAAAAAACAACCGCAGGTCCTTCGACTCGCTGCGCTCGCTCAGGATGACAGCATTTAAGAGTTACTCCTCTTCTTCTTCCACGGGCCGCTTGGCGTTGGCGAGGATTTTGTCGGCTACTAGCTGGGGGACGATGTCGTAGTGGTCCATCTCCATGCGGTAGCTGCCCTTGCCTTGGGTCATGGAAGTTAGAAGGGTTCCGTAGGTGAGCATCTCGGCCATGGGGACTTGCGCGTTGATGAGTGTTGTGCGGCCCTTGGAGTCCGTGCCTTGCACGCGGCCGCGGCGGCTGCTCAGGTCGCCCATCAGGGTTCCGGCGAACTCGTCGGGAGCTTCGATCTCGACCTTCATGATGGGTTCGAGGAGGCAGGGCTTCGCCGTTTCCATGGCTTTGCGGAAGGCGATGCGGCCGGCCATCTTGAAGGACATTTCGTTGGAGTCCACGTCGTGATAACTGCCGTCGTAGACGGTGGCCTTGAAGTCGACGACCGGGAAGCCGGCGAGATAGCCGCGGGCGGCGGACTCAACAATACCTTTCTCGATAGCGGGGATGAAGTTCCGCGGGATTGCGCCGCCGAAGACTTCGCTGGCGAACTCGAAGCCGGCGCCGCGGGGCTGTGGCTCCATGCGAATCTTGCAGTCGCCGAATTGGCCGTGACCGCCGGTCTGCTTTTTGTGGCGTCCCGGCGCCTCGACCTTGGCGCGGATGGTCTCGCGGTAGGGCACCTTGGGGGCCTTGAGGGTGACCTCGGCGTGGTAGCGCTTTTTGAGGCGGCTGACGATGGCCTCGATGTGGGGCTGGCCTGCGCCGGCGATGAGGAACTCGTTGGTCTGCGGGTCGCGGAAGAAGCGGATGAGCAGGTCCTCTTCCATGAGTTTGTGGATGGCGGGCGCGAGCTTGTCTTCGTCGGCGCGGCTCTTGGGCTCGATGGCGTAGGTCATGGCCGGTTCGGGGAGCGGGAAGAGATCGATTTGAATCTCCGCGCCTTTTTGGCCGAGGGTGTCGCCGGTGAGGGTCTCGCGCAGCTTGGCCACTGCGCCCAGGTCGCCAGCGTGCAGTTCGGGGACCTCGACGGCTTTGCGGCCCTGCATGATGCTGAGGTGAGAGAGGCGCTCCTGGTCGCGGCGGGTGTAGTTCTCAACGGTGGCGTCGTTTTTGACCACGCCGCTGATGACCTTGAAGAAGCTGATGCGGCCGGAGAAGGGATCGGTCATGGTCTTGAAGACCATGAGGGCCAGCGGTTCGCTGTCGGCGATCTTGCGGGTGGATTTGCCGGCGTCGGGATCGTCTTCCGTAGCCACGGCGTCGATGGTCGGGTTGCGGACGGCGATGGGAGTGCGCTCGACGGGCGACGGGGCATAGACCTTGATGAAGTCCAGCAAGTGGTCGGTGGCCATGTTGGCCAGGCCGCTGGAAAAGAGCACGGGGAAGATGCGGTCTTCGCGGATGGCTTCGTGCAGGGCGGCGATCAGATGCTCTTCGGCGATGGTGCCCTTCTCGAAGTACTCCTCCATCAGCTCGTCCTTGCCCTCGGCCACCAGCTCGACCAGCGCCTCGTGGCGGGCCTTGGCGTCGGCGGCCACGCTGGCGGGAATCTCGCCGGTGATCTTGCCGCGGCCATCGCCGCCGGGGGTGTAATAGAAGGCCTCCATGGTTACCAGATCGACAACGCCGTGGAAGCCCTGGGCATCGGAGATGGGAAGCTGGACGGGCACGCAGTTGCGGCCCCAGCGGTCAACAAGATCGTCGATCAGGGCGCTCAATCCGCCGCCGCCGCCGGCCTTGGGGTGGTCCATCTGGTTGACGACGACGATGCGGGGGACGCCGGCCTCTTCGGCATAGCGCCAGACCCGCTCGGTGACCGGCTCAATGCCGTGCTGCGCGTTGACCAGCACGAGGGCGGCTTCGACGGGCAGCAGGGCGGCGCGGGCTTCGTGGGTGAACATGTGAAAGCCGGGGGTGTCGACGAGATTGATCTTCACGCCCTGCCACTCGGCAAAGGCGACCGCATTCTGCATGGTTGCGCCGCGGGCTACTTCCTCTTCGTCATAGGCGGTCACGGCCGTGCCGTCTTCGACGCGGCCCTGGGTTGGGGTCATCTTGGCGGCATGCAGCAGAGCGGCGATCAAGGTGGTCTTGCCGCTGTGCGCATGCCCCACTACAGCTACGTTGCGGATCTCACTTCCCTGGTAGGTTTTCATATACTTCTCCTTTTGGGTGCAAGTTGATGCGAGAAATTGGGCGGGGAAAGTTGTGGTTTTGACAAATACGGCAAGTTCGCGCCCGCTTCGCGGGAGTAGCAAGTTGGCGAGTTGGCGGGAGTGCGCGAATCGTAAGCAGTGAGGGACAGGGAAGCCATAGGGACGTCCCAAAGGGCGTCCAGGTGGCCGGATTGGAGGGCCACGTGTCCCGGTCTGCCGTCTACCTCATCCATAAAGGCTTGGGCCGGCGCCGTGCAGGGGAATCGAGGATGAATCCGCCAGGCGTCTATCGCTAAGAAATCGGATGCTATCACAGCCGGAGTGTGAACGTCCTGTGACTGGGGGCACATGGAGGAATGGGGCCCCGGCACCGGGATATGAGCCACGCGGCCCCGCTCCCTTTGTAAATGTGCCCCAAGTCTATGGTTGTCCTGGTCTTAAAAACTAGCTGTCGCCGGCAAGATTTCTTCCACATCGACCCACTGGGTGGGGTAGTTGCCGGTGTAGCAGGCGGTGCAGTAGCCGTTGTGCTCTTCGCCGTCGCAGCAGTTGAGCAAGCCTTCGAGGGATAAGTAAGCCAGTGAGTCGGCTTCGATAAAGCGGCGGATTTCTTCGACGGACTTATTGGCGGCGATCAGCTCGCGCTTGCTGGGGGTATCCACGCCGTAAAAGCACGGGGAGACGGTGGGCGGGCAACTGATGCGGAGATGGACTTCTTTTGCGCCGGCTCCGCGGACCATGCGGACAATTTTGCGGCTGGTGGTGCCGCGGATGATGGAGTCGTCGATGAGGATGACGCGCTTGCCTTCAAGCAGGTTGCGGACGGGGTTGAGCTTGAGGCGGACGCCAAAGTCGCGGACGCGCTGCTCGGGCTCAATGAAGGTGCGACCGACGTAGTGGTTGCGGATGAGGCCCATGCGGAAGGGCAGGCGCGCCTCTTCGGCGTATCCCATGGCCGCCGTCACGCCGGAGTCGGGGACGGGGACGACCAGATCCGCCGGCACGCCGGATTCGCGGGCGAGCTGGCGGCCCATCCGGTCGCGGCTCTCCTGCACCCAGCGGCCAAAGATGCGGCTGTCGGGGCGGGCGAAGTAGACGTGCTCGAAGATGCAACTGGATTGCGGGAAGCCGGTGGCGTATTGGCGGCTGGTGACGCCGTCTTCGGTGACCATGATCAGTTCGCCGGGGAGAACGTCGCGCTCGTATTCGGCGCGGAGCAGGTCAAAGGCGCAGGTTTCGGAGGCAAAGACGATGGTGTCCGGCCCGTCGAGGTTGCGGATGCGGCCCATGGAGAGCGGGCGGAAGCCGCGTGGATCGCGGGCGGCGAAGATGCGGTCGCGGGTCATCATGACGATGGAGAAAGCGCCCTCGACCTGGCGGAGCGAGTCGGCGATGGCGTCAACGAGCGTAGAGGCGCGGGAGTGGGCGATGAGCTGGACGATGATCTCGGAGTCGGAGGTGGTTTGGAAGTATGCGCCGTCGCGCTCGAGGCGGGCGCGGACGTTGCCGAGGTTGACCAGGTTGCCGTTGTGGGCGATGGCGATGAGGCCCTTGGTCGAGTCCACCCGGATGGGCTGCGCGTTGAGCAGGGCCGAGTCGCCGGTGGTGGAGTAGCGGGTGTGGCCGATGGCCATTTGGCCGGGAAGCTTGGCGAGTACGTCGTCGGTGAAGATTTCAGAGACCAGGCCCATGCCCTTGATGTTGGCCAGATGGTAGCCGTCGGCGGTGGCGATGCCGGCCGATTCCTGGCCGCGATGCTGGAGGGCGTAGAGGCCGAGATAGGCCTGGCGGGCGGCGTCGGGATGGCCGTGGATGGCGATGACGCCACATTCTTCGCGGAGTTTGTCGCCTGCGGCGACAGTGGACAGTGGACAGTGGACAGTGGTCAGTTGCCCGGTGGCGTCCGCGATGCCCGCGACGCCCTGGTAGAGGCGCCGGGTCATGGGGTTACCTCGCCGTGGAGGGTGGCTTCCAGCGAGTTGGCCCAGGGCTTGCGGAGATCGGCGAGCGGAGCCGAGATGAAGGACTCGCCGTCTACGAGGATTTCCAGGCGTTGGCCGCCGGTGGTTCCAATGCGGGCGGCGAGGAAGTTGAACTCCCCGGCCAGTTTTTCAATCTCGGAGACGTTGCTGGAGTCGGTGGTGAGCAGCACGGTGGAAGCCTGTTCGGCAAAGAGGCCGAAGAGCGGATGAACCATGAGTGACTGGTCCTGCTCGACGGTTGCGCCGATTCCCTTCGGAAATGCCGCCTGGGCCAGTGCGACGGCGATGCCGCCATCGGAGATGTCGCGCACGGAACGAAGCAGTTTGCGCCAGGCCAGATCCGCCAGCAGCTTATGCAGGCTGGCTTCGGCATCCAGGTCCAGCGGAGGCGGTGTGCCCCAGAGGCCTCCGAGCACCACCTTAGCGAATTCGGACGAGCCGAAGGCGGCCAGCTTTGCGTTGGCAGCTCCCTCGGTTTCCGTTACGTCCTCGGGAACCAGGACCGCCCCTTCCGCATCGAACTCGGGCGGTGGAACCTGCCAATGCAGATTGCGGTTGTTCACGGGGACTTCGAGGCTGGGATCGGGCTCTTGGCCGGCTGGGATCGGCCAGAGGAGGACGATGGCGTCGCCCCCGGCCTGGAAGTGCGCCGGAACCGCCTTGGTCACATCGTCGAGAATGCCCACAATGCCGAGGACGGGGGTGGGATAGATGCCTTCGCCGCGGGTTTCATTATAGAGAGACACGTTGCCGCCGGTGATGGGGGTGCCGAGGGCCGTGCAGGCTTCCGCGATGCCGTCGATGGCCGCAGAAAGCTGGGCCATGATCTCCGGCTTCTCGGGATTGCCGAAGTTGAGGCAGTTGGTCGCGGCCACCGGGGTTGCGCCAGTCATGGCAACCTTGCGCGCACACTCGGCAACGGCGTGCATCGCGCCGAGTTTGGGATCGAGATACGCCCAACGGCCGTTGCCATCCAGAGCCATCGCCAGACCGATCTCCCCGATTGGCTCTTCAAGTCCGTCCAGCTTTGCCGTACCCTTGATGCGCATGACGCCGGCCTCGCCGCCGGGGCCGATCACGGTGTTGGTCTGGACCATGGTGTCGTACTGCTCGTGGACCCAGCGCTTGGAGCAGACGTTGGCGCTGGCGAGGAGCTTTTTCAGGTCGGCGGTGAAGTCGCGGTCCTGGGCGAGCTGGGCCAGGATATTTTCGGGAGGGTCGAGCGGAACGGGGGATTTCCATGTGCCGACGGGGCGATGGTAGAGCGGGGCATCGTCAGTAAGGGACTGATTGGGAATGTCGGCGACCAGTTCGCCGTGGTGGCGGATGCGGAGACGCGACTCGGGCTGGACTGTGCCGACGATTACCGCGTCGAGGCCCCACTTGGCGAAGACGCGGAGGACTTCGTCTTCCCTGCCCTTGATGGCCACCAGCAGCATCCGCTCCTGGCTCTCGGAGAGCATGATCTCGTAGGCGGTCATGCCGGTTTCGCGCTGGGGGACGAGGTCGAGTTCGACATCGAGGCCGACGCAGCCGCGGGCGCCCATTTCGCAGGTGGAGCAGGTCAACCCAGCCGCCCCCATGTCCTGAATGCCGACGATGGCGCCGGTCTGCATGGCTTCAAGGCAGGCTTCCAGCAGCAGCTTTTCCATGAAGGGGTCGCCGACCTGGACGTTGGGGCGCTTCTGCTCCGAACCCTCTTTGAACTCTTCGCTGGCCATGGTTGCGCCGTGGATGCCGTCGCGGCCGGTTTTTGCGCCGACGTAGATGACGGGGTTGCCGGTCCCGCTGGCTTTGCCATAAAAAATCTCGTCCTTGCGGACCAGGCCGAGGGCGAAGGCGTTGACCAGCGGGTTGCCGCTGTAGCAGGCCTCGAACTTGGTTTCGCCGCCCAGGTTGGGCACGCCGAAGCAGTTGCCGTAGGCGGCGATGCCGCTGACCACGCCTTCGACGATGGCGTGGTTGCGGGCGATGAGGAGCTTCCGCTCTTCCGCGTTTTGGTCAAGCTCATCGGTGATCGGCCCGAAGCGGAGCGAGTCCATGACGGCCAGCGGTCGCGCGCCCATGGTGAAGATGTCGCGCAGGATGCCGCCCACGCCGGTGGCCGCGCCCTGGAAAGGCTCGATGTAGCTGGGGTGGTTGTGGCTCTCGATTTTGAAGGCGCAGGCCCAGCCGTCGCCCACGTCGATGATGCCGGCGTTTTCCCCCGGCCCCTGGACGACGCGATCGCTTTTGGTGGGCAGGCGCTTCAGGTGGACACGGCTGGATTTGTAGGAGCAGTGTTCGCTCCACATGACGCTGTAAATGCCCAGTTCGGTGAGGGAGGGCACGCGGCCGAGAGCCGCCAGGATGCGGTCGTACTCCTCCGCGGTGATGCTGTGCTGGGCCAGCAGTTGCGGGGTGACCGCAACCGGCGAGGGAACAACTGCAGGAGAGGCGATGGTCATCACGGTTGCCTCCATTGTCGCACGGGATTCACATCCTGTGGCCGGCGGATGGGTGTGGAAAGCCGGGACGGTGCCCGGATCGGCACATTCCGAATGTGCTTGCGGGCCAGCTTCGCGGACGAGTTCCAGAGCTGCGGAGGGAGGCTTGCCTGTAGCGCCGCCAGCACGGCCTGTGCGATACTTTTGATGGATATCCCCACCCCGAGCCGGGATGGCGGAACTGGCAGACGCAGCGGGCTCAAAATCCGCCGACCCTTGCGGTCATGGGGGTTCGACCCCCCCTCCCGGCACCATTTAACATGTTTATTATCAATCACTTAGGAGTTTTTCGCCTAGCTGTCCCTGTCGTGGTAAGATTGGTTGATCGGAGTCCGAATTAAGAGTTCCCGGTTTTCATAGGACTTGGGCATCACTCCATGCGATGTTCTGCTTTCGTCAACTGAGGGAGCTGCCGGTTTGCCTGTAATCCAGGCGTAGCCGACCTGGTACTTTGGCTGTGTAATTTGGTAATTGCTCCTGGACAAGTGCGGGCGCGGACGCCCGCACGATAGCCGGTCTGGAGACCGGCGCTACATTCCTTGCATTAAACAATCACGCGGTCTCGGTACTAGTCAGACGTGAACCGCAGTCGGTTCTGGAATAGCCAGCTCGATCTTGATCTCCGGCGGCGTCAAGAGCGTGTTGTGAACCAGGCAGTGATGCACGGACCGCATGAGCCCCTCCGTCTGCTCTTCGGTGAGCGGAACGGGGCAAGACACATGAACGCGGAAATTGCCAAGCCGGGCAGGCTGCTTGAGCTTGTCGGCGGTCACGGAAACCCCCACGCCGCTCTCCGCCAGGCAGCGGGTCTTTAGATACTGCACGGCATAGAAAGCCGCGCAGGAACCCAACGATGCGAGCAGCAGTTCAGGGGGCGTCATGCCGGAGTCTTCGCCGCCATTCTCTGCTGGCTGGTCGCAGAGAATCGTGTGCGACCGGGACTGAATGGAGAACTTCACCTGATCAAGATGCGTAATCTTCACTTCCATCATGGTTTTCCTCTTTCATTAAAAGAAAGACAAGCCGGCGGGGATTCGTTACAGCACAACGGAGAGTATTTCTGTGCTTGGCATACCCAGCAAGCGCAGATATTCCTGGGTGAGGATGGAACGCAGGCGCAGCGCAACAGCCGGGTCACACGGAACCTCGAGCGAGCGGCAGCGGTCAATGGCGCCGCGCAAGTCGCGCAGGAATACCACACAGGCTGGACATGCCTCGATATGCTTGCGCATCTGGTCGCAGGTGCGGGGTTCCACTTTTCCATCCAGATACTCTGAGAGGTTCAGGAATAACTCCCGGCACTCCGCAGGGCGTTGTCCACTCTTAGGTGCGATGCGTTTGGACTTCATCCTAAATGGCTTGCCGCAATCCGACGGCGCGGGCGCTCTCTCAACTATCCTATTCATCTCTTTGCGAACGGAAAGGCGCGCCCGATGCAGGCGAACCCGGACTGTCCCTGGCTGTAGATCAAGAATCTGCGCGACTTGTTCGGTTGTCAGCTCCTCCATGTCATGGAGAACAAGAACAATCCGCAATTGAGCAGGGACGCGCAGGACCGCCTGATGCAACAGATGGTGCTGCTCAGCATGAAGCAGGTTGCCTTCGGGACTCTGGCCTGCATCCATCAACAATCGCCCGAGTTCCGCCTCATCCGGCATCAATTCGTCGAGTGAGAGTGTGTGGCTGGGAGCATGAGCCGGCTTGCGGCGCATCCGCCAGCAACGATTCCGCGTCACGGTGTAAAGCCAGACGGCGAGAGCCTGCGGATCCTGAATCTTCGCGAGGTGGCCCAGAGAGCGGTAGAGTACCTCCTGCATGGTGTCTTCCGCATCTTCAGGATGCCCGCAGATTTTCATGCTGAAGGAATAGACCGTGTTCTGCAGCAGCCCGATCGCCTCCTCGACGGCTTCGGGAGTGTTGCGGCGCAAGAGCTCGGTGGCTTGGATCAGTTCAGGGCGCATCGTCTGGGGTCATCAAGAGCAAGAACAGTATATTCCCCCACTGGATAAACGATAGCGGGATTGAACAGAGATTCTCCGCGCGGAAAAATCAGGAAGCCGCTCACTGCGCACAAGTGCTAACAGTGTCCCTCGCCTGCAAAGCGGCCTCGATCATCTGAAGGCAGATGGGGGAGATGTTCTTCAGCCAAACCCGCTCCAGGCCGCTTTCAGAATTGGATTCAGCGGCGAGCCACGCGCGCAACAAGGCAAGCGCGAGAGCCATCCCGGCGCCAGGACGGCTCTCCTCCAGCCGGAACATCTGGCGGTAGACCTCATCTTTGGCTCGCTCGCTGTGATTGATACGCGGCTTGCCTTTTCGCGCCGTCATGGATGTTTCCCCCCTTGAACGAGCCAGGAGTACCGGCCGAGATTCGCAGTTGCAACCTGCTCGAAGCCCGCCGAACGCAGGCTCTCGATAGCGCGCGATGGGTCCACTCGATGAGCGAGCGGAGGGCCGTGTTCTGGGTCGACATCCGGCCTCCAATCGAGAATCGCGATTCTGCCGTTTTTCTTCAGAACGCGCATGGCTTCCCGCAGAACTGCGAATTGATCTTCGATCTCATGCCAGATGTTGGCGAGAAAGAACAGATCGCAACTGGATGGCGGCAGGCCGGTCTGGTCAGCTTCCGCAGGAATCAGCTGAACGATAGCGAATGCCGCCGCGTCAAGCTTCTGCCGGAGCAGTGAGAGCATCTCGGCCTGTGCGTCAACGGCGTATACCTTGCCTTCCGGACCGACAGCCTTCGCCAGTGGCAGCGAGAAGTATCCCGTTCCAGCGCCTACATCGGCTATCGTCTCGCCGGGCCTCACGGCCAGTGCACCGAGCACCGCCGCTGGTGGAAGCCAGAGCAAACGCTCAGGATCGTCGAGCCGGTGCGCTTCCGATGCTGGAAATCGTCTGTCGTGCATATCGTCCTTACCTCGCACCGCAGCCGGCATCTTTCATCCCCATGGCGCGAAAGATGCTCATGGCAGGGCACCAGTTTGTGAATGCCGATTGCAGCAGGTTGAGTCCGACGAATACCGCCAGCCAGAGCCAATAGGGTGAAAGGAAATGCGCAAGCGCAAGCGATAAAAGCACCATGACGCCTGCCATGAGGCGCACACCGCGTTCAACTGTCATAGGGAGTCTCCTTGATCGGATTCGGGATCGGTTTCTGGTTGGGTTGCCGGCTCAGATTTGTGCCCGGAGTGAACCATGAAGTAAAGCACAGGAATGGTCGGCCACGAGAGGAACGTGGAAGCGACAGCTCCGGCAATCAGCGACAACGCAAGCCCCTGAAAGATGGGGTCGGTGAGAATGACGCTTGCGCCGACAACAACCGCTGCCGCAGTCAGCAGCATGGGGCGGAAGCGAGTCGCTCCGGCATCAATGACCGCTTCGGCCAACGGCATTCCCTGGCGAATCCTAAGTTCGATGAAGTCGACGAGGATAATCGAGTTGCGCACGATGATTCCGGCTCCGGCAATGAAGCCGATCATCGATGTCGCCGTGAAGAATGCGCCCAGCATCGCGTGCGCCGGCATAATGCCCACCAGCGTAAGCGGAATCGGAGCCATGATGATCAGCGGCACGATGAAGGATCGGAACCAGCCAACCACCAGCACATAAATAAGAATAAGTACGGCGGCAAACGCCAGCCCCATATCGCGAAAGACCTCGATGGTGATGTGCCATTCGCCGTCCCACTTCATCGAGTAGTGGTCCGTGGACTCCGGCATCGATGCGTTGTAGCGGGCCAGGGTGTATCCGGCCGGAAGAGTGAGATGGTCGAGGTTCTTGTTCATCTTCAGGATGGCGTAGACCGGGCTTTCTTCCGCTCCGGCTACGTCACCGGTAACATAAACCACGCGGCGCAGATTTTTGTGATAGATGCTGCGCTCGATGGTCTTGTGCTCGACCACTACCAACTCCCGCAGCGAGACCATGGCGCCGTCCGCGCCGGGCAGGCGTATATTCTCCAGGCCCTGCTCGGAGGAGCGATCCGCACGGTCAACTTCGACAATTGCGGGCACAGGCTCGCGTGCGGTTTGATTGTGGATCAGGCCGACCTCCGTGCCTGAGAGTGCGAGCGCCAGGGCATGAGTTACATCGGAGACCGCGATGCCATGCTGCGCCGCCTTGACCTCATCCACATGCATCACCAGCCTCGGTTGCGGGTCTTCAACGTACCAGTCGGTGTCTACAACACCTGGAGTGTGCTGAAAGATCGACTTAATCTGTTGGGCGACTTGAGTCTGACCATCCAGGTCTGGACCGTAGACCTCAGCCACCAACGTCTGGATCACCGGAGGCCCTGGCGGAACCTCGCTGACCTGAATGCGTGCGCCGTACTGGTTGCCGATCGCGTCCAATAGCGGACGAAGCCGCTTGGCGATGGCATGACTCTGCACGCTGCGCTGTTTTGCGGGCAGCAGGTTCACCTGGATGTCTGCTTGATTCGGCTGGCTGCGCATATAGTAGTGGCGCACCAGACCGTTGAAGTTATATGGGCCGGAGGTTCCGGTGTAAGTCTGGTAGTTCAGTACATCCGGCTGCCGCGCAAGTTCATCGCCGAGCGCTTGTGCAACGCGCGTTGTCTGTTCAAGCGGCGTGCCGTCGGGCATATTGATGACAACTTGCAGTTCGCTCTTGTTGTCGAATGGCAGCATCTTCACCCGCACCAGTCCCAAGGGCACCAGCGCCACCGAGATCAGAAAAAGCACAGCCACGCCAATAAAAAATAGCAGGCGATTGCGCTTGGATTGGATCAGCGGCGTCATGATGCGGCGATAGAGCCTGGTCCGCCAGTTCTCGGTCTCCGGTTCCAGTAGCTTGGCCCCTTGAAGATGCCTGCCAAGCAGCCGGAGCGCAGCCCAGGGAGAAACTACAAAGGCAACCAGCAGCGAGAAGAGCATCGCCGCCGAAGCTCCCACGGGGATGGGCCGCATGTAGGGTCCCATCAGGCCGCGGACGAAAGCCATGGGTAGTACCGCCGCGATTACGGCGAAGGTGGCCAGAATGGTCGGGTTGCCCACCTCGGCAACCGCTTCAACCGCGACCTCACTCATCGACCGGCCATGATTCTCCGGAAGCCGGAAGTGGCGCACCATATTCTCGACGACAACGATGGCGTCATCGACGAGAATGCCGATACTAAAAATCAAAGCGAAGAGAGTTACGCGATTGATGGTGTAGCCGAGGAGATAGAACACGGTCATAGTGAGCGCGAGCGTGACCGGAATAGCCAGCAGCACCACACCTGACTCGCGCCACCCCAGGAAGAGCGCGACCAGCAAGGTTACGGACAAAGTCGCGAGCAGCAGGTGTTCAAGCAGTTCATCGGACTTGGCCTTCGCGGTCTCGCCGTAATTCCGGGTGGTCGTCACCGTCACGTCGTTGGGTATCGTGACGCCCTGCATCTGGTGGACGCGCTTGAGAACCGCGTTGGCAATATCGGTGGCGTTGGTACCCTTGCGCTTGGCCGCGGTGATGGTCACCGCGGGGTACTGGCGCGCGGTTGACGAAGCTGGAGTGCCCGCGTTCGCCGTGCCATAGACCACATAGTTCGCCGGCTCCGCGGCGCCGTCGACGATTTTCTCGGCAACGTCACGCAGATACACCGGATGCCCGCGAACCACGCCCACCACCACGGCTTCCAAATCCTCCCGATTGGTGAAAAGGTTGCCCGCGTCAACCCGAACCTCCTGGTTGTTCTCGGCAAAGCTCCCTGCCTGCGCGCTCGCATTTGCAGCTTGCAGATGACCGACAATGGCCATCGGCGATAGGCCATAGGCACTCAGCTTCTCGGTGCTGAGCACCACACGCAGGTTGCGCGGAAGGCCCCCGATGATCGCCGTTTCCGATACATCGGAAATCTGCTCGATGTTGTGTTGCATCTCAGCGGCGATGGCGCGAAGCTGATAGCCGTTGTAATGCTCACCCCACAGCGTCAGGGCAAGGATGGGAACATCGTCGATGGAGCGGGCCTTGATGAGCGGTTGCGAAGCTCCGGGCGGCATGCGATCGAAGTTCGAGTAGAGCTTGCTATAGACCTTGATCAGCGCATCTTCCTGCGGCGTGCCGACCAGAAAGCGGACGATCACCAGGCTTTGTCCGGGAGCCGATGTCGAGTACACATACTCGACGCCGGAGATCTGATGCACCAGGTTCTCGATGGGCAGCGTCACGCGCTGTTCCACCTCCGCCGGGGATGCGCCCGGCATTGCGGTGGCTATGTCCAGCATCGGAACCAGAATCTGCGGCTCCTCTTCGCGGGGAATGATAGCGACCGCGAAGATTCCGAGGGCCAGCGACGCGGCAATAAAGAGCGGCGTCAGCTTGGAGTTGAGAAAGGAGTGAGCAAGGCGTCCGGCGATGCCAAGTTCGGGCTTCATGGCTGGACCTCAATGCGCTTGCCGGCAAGATCGCGGTCGGAGGGCGCGTCGACGAGTTTTTCTCCAGAGGAGATGCCCGACAGAACTTCTACGAGATTCCCTTGTGTCGCGCCCAAAGTGAGAGTACGAAGCTGTGCAATTCCCTGGCCGTCAAGAACGTATGCCGATGCGAGCGAACCGCGCATAACGACGGCGGATCGCGGAATGAGTATCGCTTGCCGAGTGCCGTTGGCAAACTCCGCTGTTCCATACATACCGGCGCGCAACTGGCTCGAAGAAGGCAAGTCGATCTTAATCAGAAAGCTGTGGCTTGCCGGGTCGGCGGCAGGAACAATCTCCGCGACTGTGCCCGCAAGGCTCTTGGAATTGCCGCCATCGATTGCAACCTGCGCCTTCATCCCCTTGTGGATCGCGCCGATGGTCGACTCATCCATCGAGGCTTCGAGTTGCAGCGCACCGGCCTGGTCCACCTGAAGCAGAGGCACGCCCGGCGAGGCCATCGTTCCCGGATCGGCCATGCGCGCCGTCACTATGCCAGAGAAGGGAGCAAGCAGCCGCGTATAGCCCCGCATGGTGCGTGCGCCGCTTTCCTGGGCTTGTGCCGCGCCGGTCTGTGCGCGCGCCGCCTCAAGTCTTGCGGAAGATGCCTCGGCCCGCCGCGCAACTTCATCCATCTCCTGCGGACTCACGCTCTTCTCGGCCTGTAGTTGCTTGTAGCGCTCCAGCGTGCTGGCCGCCAGCTTGGCGTCAGTTTGTGCAGCGGCCTGTTCGCTCTGCGCTGCCTTCACCGCATCCTGCGCCTGATCCGCCGAAGCGCGCAGAGCCGCATCGTCGAGGACGACCAGGGTTTGTCCAGCTCGCACGCTGTCTCCCGCGCGCACCAGAACCTGCTGGATGCGGCCCATCACCTGCGCGGAGACAATTGCGGTCTCCCGCGCGTGAACGGTTCCCGTGGAACGCACGTTCAGAGGCACCTGTAGCTGCTGACTCTCGACCACCCGCGCCTGCATCGTTTGCACCGCAACGGGTGAAGTGGATTCGCCGCCATGACAACCGGCCATCATCGCCGCAGAAACGGCGAGCAAACTTGCCCGTAACAGAATCTTCATTGCAATTCCTCCGCCGCATCGGGAGTCAGCGTCCCTGTCGCGTATAGCAGTTCGGCATAGGCCATGGCATTGCCGTAGACGGCATGCCAGTAGCTGGACTGGCTCTGCCGCTCGGCATCCTCGGCTCGAAGCAGATCGGTGATGGTGGCAAGCCCCGCGCCGTAGCGGTTCTTGAGGATGCGGAGACTCTCGGCCGATTGGTCCATCGCCGCCCGCGCCGTTTCAAGAGAGAGTGTTGCCGTCTGCCGATGAATGTGCGCCTGACTTACTGCCAGCCGCACATGCTGTTGCGAAGCAGCCAGTTGGGCGTCGATCTTCTGCTTCGCGGCACCCTCCCGCGCAAGCTGGGCGCGCTTGCCCATGGGCAGAATGTCTACGCTGATCTGGACGCCGGCCACCCAGTTGTTCCCTCCCGAACCCACAAAGGATGTCCGGTCTTCTTCCCAGTTTCCGTAGGCGCTGACGCGAGGACCAAAGTCCGACTTTGCCGCTCCCAGGGCTGACGCCTGCGCCGATTGCGCCTGTCCCAGGGCCGCCAGATCCGGCCGCGTATTCGCAGCCGTGGCAATCTCCTGTTCCAGCGGGAACTGAGGGAACGTATGCGGCTCGATCGGCTCCAGTTCGGTTGCCTTCAGGTCCGTGGCGCCCATGGCCTCGCCCAACTCCGCCCACGCCAGTTCCAGATCCCCCTGGGCCGCAATCAGCTCCTGTTTGCGGGCGGCCACATTTACCTGAGCCGACATCCGGTCCGACTCCACCGCAAGGCCTGCCTTGACGTGATCGTCCACTGACGTCAGCAGCGCCGCGGCAGTCTCCTGTTCATGCTGCGCGACGTCGATCTCCCGTTGCGCGTAAAGCACCGACTGGAACGCCCCGACAACGTGGAAGACAATCTGCTGGTCTACCGCCTTGGCGGATGAGGAGGCGCTTTCTTTGAAGAGATCGGCGCGGCGAATCTCCCTCTGCGTCTTGAACGAGTCGAATGCCATCCAGGAGCCGGAGAGACGCGTTGAAAAGTTGCCAATCGGCTGAGGGCGGTTCAAAGCGTTCACCGCAAAGTCGGCTTGCGTGAACTGCCGCTGTCTCAACCGGGTGCCGAAGACATACACGGGGTCGTCTCCGCGGGATATGTCTTCAGTAAAGTTGAGTTGCGGCAGCAGTTGGGTGCGCGCAAGGCTCGCTGCGGCCTTGGCTTCCTGACCGTCGGCATGGGCAACCGCAGCCTCGGGATTCTGCCCAAGCGCCCGGTCAATGGCTTGCCGGAGCGTTAGCGGCTCTTGCGCGACGGATGCCGCTCCGCCCGTATAAAGCAGGAGAGCAAGGCATAAAACTCGATCACGGCGGGAATTCATTGTGCGAAATGTCCTTGGCTTGTGCATTCATATGAATAAAGTCCCAAGACTAGGAATCGTTACAGAAAATGTGAAACAGAATTCAGAAGTGACTGCGACACCCGCCCTGATGCGGCTTCCCAGGACAGGACTCCGACGGTATTGAGGACACTGCGTTCTGGCATTTCACTTGGCGGAGGCATGTGAGCATCTGAGATTTAGAGGAATTGGGGCCGAGTCGGCACACCATCCGAAGGCTATCGCTTGAAATGTCGCGTTTTCGATAAGTTCGATGGTCAGTTGATGAAAACATGGCATTGCGAAAGTCTGAGGTCCCGTTTGGTATCTGACATGCGCTGATTTGCCAATGTCCGATTAGTCGGCAACTCGGAGGTTGAGCGCGTTGCCAAGATCACTGGTTCGAAAAGCCCTTCGCAGATTTGCCAGCCGGAAACTCGCGCCAAGGATCAAAATGACCGAATACGAAACCGATTCGTCTCAAATCCCGTGTACTTGTAGCGTACTCAAGAACCGCGTTTGTTGCTTTTTGAACGATTCGTGCGTCTTTATTTTTCAGTAACTTATTTACAATCAATGCGTGACGGCAATCCCCCCCGGCACCATATAGAGCGGTTCCACAATTCACGTGCCCTCGCCGGCATCGAGCAAGGTGGCTCGCCGCGGCGAGTCACTCAGCGGCAGTGGCTTCGGGTACAGCAATTGTGGAGCCGCTATAAGGTTTTATCTGTAACCTCTGTCCCACTCGCCGCGGGCGCGCAACCGCTCGATCTCCTGGCGAGCCATTTCCTGGGCGCGGATGCAGTCCGGCTTGGCCACACGGTTCAGCGGCATCTGGCCGGGCGAGAGAATGATCCAATGGCGCGGCCGCATATAGGATGGCAAGGAACGCGCGTGCCGATCCAGTTCCCGGCGGCTCAGTTCGACCTCGGGTTTCTTCTCCACTACGGCCACTACGGCTTCCGAAGCTACTTCATGCGCCACGCCGACCACGACACAGTTGGCTATCTTCCCCGCCAGCGTGCAGATATGCCGTTCCACATCGCCGGGGAATATCTGGTAGCCAAACGACTTGATCACCCACTTTTCCCGGCCGGTCAGATGCAAGCCCGCGGCGTCCTTGTGCCCAAGATCGCCGGTATATAAAAAGCCGTCGCGCGAAATCGTTTTGGCGGTGGCGGCAGGATCGTTAACATAGCCAAGAAAGGTCTGTGGCCCAAGAAAGCACACATGGCCAATCTCGCCGGAGGGCAGTTCATCGCCGGCGTTGCCATCGGCGTGCATGGGTTGGCGAATGGAGCAGGGATAGATGGGCATGTCCTGGCCCAGCCCGGCGCCAAGCCCGGCCAGAAGCGTCTCCCGGCCAGCCGCGCTCGCCTGAATATAAGTGCAGAAACCGGCGGCTTCAGTGAGCCCCAGCCCGGTGCCGATCACGGGCGCCATGGCGGCAAGCTGGTCCACGAACGGCCGCGACACCGCATGTCCGCCCCATGCGGCAAATTTCAGGCTGGAGAGATCGTGGCGATCATAGTCTTTCAGCATCCACTCGAGGTTGAACATGGCCGGGATCTGGCCCAGAAGCTCCACTCGATGCCGGGCAATGGCGCGCAACGAACGGCCGGCATCGAAGACCTCCAGGAGCACCGCCGTGCCTCCTCCGAAGAAGGTGCTCATCAACACCTCCGTCTGGCCTCCTACGTGAGACGCAGGCAAATTGACCAGCGTGCGGGCGCCGCTGTCTCCGCCAAAAAAAGCGCCGCACAGGCACATGTTCTGCACCGTGATGTTGCGGTGCGAAAGCAGGGCCGGCTTGGGCGAACCGGTCGAGCCGGTGGTAAAGATGACCAGCGCGCCATCGTCCTCGGTCAGGCCGGAGGTAATGCTTGACGCGATCCCGGCCAGGGCGGCAGAGTCTGCAGCCGTCTCGGGGTTTGCAGCCGTCACGGCGCTCCACGCCGGCTCGGCAATCGACGCAAAGGATCGCGTACCGGCAATCGCTTCGTCCGAGTCTGCCACGATGAAATGCTGAATCCATGGGCAATGCGCCTGCACGGCGCGCCACAGTGGGCGAAGATCGAACGGCGCTTTCACACCCAGGCAGACAAACCCGAGCGGCCGGAGGATTTCCAGCGCTCGAATCACCTCGGCGGGGGACAAACGCAGATCCAGCGGGGCGACGATCACGCCGATTTTGAAACAGCTATATTCCAGCAAGACGTGATCCACGGACAGCGGCAACAATGTGACCAGGAAATCGCCTTTGGCGAAGCCCAGGCGCAACAATTCCCTCGCCAACGCCGTGGTGATGCGGTCGAATTCGCTCCAGGTGACTGCGCGATTGCCCTCGGCGCTGAGCATGGCGGGAGCCTCCGGCTTGGCCTTCGCCCACTTCGCCACTACGTCATGAAGAAGATGGCGATCGGCAAAAACTCTTTCGTAATCGTCGAGGGTAAATTGATGCACGCGCACAGATTCACTCAGGCCTGTTCCTGAACCAGTCGATCATTCGCGGCGGCACGCGTCAAGGGCCTGCTATCCGCCTGGCTGAACCCGGCAGTTCCCGCTTTTTGCCTAACTCAGAGCGATGTGCGCCATTCCGAATGCCTTCAGCGCTTCGGCTTGAGGGTCGGGCGTTGATCGAGGCAGAACTGTATACACGGTGGTCCGCTCGATTTGGCCGCCGGGGCTCATGGCCGCCAGAGGGCCCAGGGTTTCCAATTCGACATATTGCAGCGGATCGGGGTTAGTGTAGACCTCGGTGAGGCAGCCGCCATCGGGATATTCTCCCGGCCCATCTTCGGCATCGATGCGAACGATCGAACTGGGTCCAACCCACGCCATGCTGCTTCCGCCGGCGCCGATTTTTGCGCAGGCGCGCGGACGGCGCGCGAACGAGAGCAGGCGGCCCTCGATCTTCAGCTCCGCAGGTTCGCCGTCCATCAAACGAACGTAGCCCTGAGGGAAGCTCGAATGTTCCGGCAGCAGCATAAAGATGCGCTCGGGCTCCCGCATCTGAGTGATGGTCCAAATGCCCACCGTGACGGGCGCGCCGGAGAGTTTGCGATACCCGGTGAGGATGCGCATGACCGGTTGCGCGGGATCGAGTTCCACGCGGCGAATCACCTGAATACCATACCCCGGATCGACCGGCGAGGTGAGCACGACGCCGCGCTCGACGGCAACGGCCTCGACGGGGCGCGAGTCGAATGCGACCGGAGGCGGCCAATCGCGGCCTTGGTGTTCGGGCCAGGCGGACTGCGGAGCGGGCCAGCACTTATCTCCGCCGAAGTTCATCCACTCGTCCGAGGCCGGTGAGTGCAGTTGGCCATCCAACGCCCGGTTTTGCCAGAGGGCTCCGTCCGCATCGCCCGCCAGGCGGAACTGCATCACGCGGCCGATGGCTGGAACCACGATAGCTTCAACGAGGCCGTTCGAGAGGAGATAGCAATCGGGCCAGCCATGCCAGGAGACGCGCGCAAGGGACACTCCCGTCTCCTGGCTGGCTGGCCAGGCTTGCACAGCCGGGGATTCGGAGCGGTTTTCCAACTTATATGTTCTTTCTTTCGCTGTGCAGAGTGGATTCGGTTCCATGCTATCGGAAAACCGCCTGGCGGCTGCTTTCTCTTGCGGAAAGGCAGCCGCCAGGACGGGGTAAGTCAGTTGGGTCAGCTACTTATCGTTCGCGGCGGCTTTGTCTGTTTCAACCTCACGCACAGCCAAATGGCCGTACCAGGTGAACTTGAGAATGGCCGACGTTCCCAGAATGATGGCCAATGTAATGGCGGCGCGCTGGAATTCCTGAATCACGATGTAGAGCGGCAGCGCCACAAGGGCAATCTGCCACACGATGCCGACAGCGATATTGAACATATCGCGCAGGAAATCCTTATTGCGCTTGAAGCCGGGGTCCTCGGCGAGCACCTTTTTGAGGACCGGTCCCCAGAAGCCCCACGGACGGACGCGACGGTAGAAGTCCTTGAGCACCGCTTCGTCTTCCGGCTTGGTGAGCAGCGTGCCAAGCAGGCAGCCTGTCAAAGAAAGAATGAAAACCAGCGGGAAGGTGACCGTGACTTCCAGATTGAAGGGAACCTTATCGAGAAGGCTCTTCACCGCCGGTATTTGTCCCATAACATCCGGCATCAGCAGCACGGATGAGGCGATGCCTGTGACCATGCCCCAGAAGTATCCATAGCCGTTAAAGCGCCACCAATACCACTTGAGGGCGTTGGAAGCGATGTACCCGCCCCACAGGCCGGAGACGATCCACAACACGACAACATTCACCGAAGGCACGTTCCAGCCGATGAGAACGCCGATCACCACGACGGCCAGGGAGGCCAGATAGCTGAGGCGGACGTAGGTCTTGGGCGACGCATGGGGATTGATGAAGCGCTTGTAGATGTCGTTGACGAAGTATGGCGGCGCGGCGTTGACCGTGGCGGCAAAGTTGGACATGAAGGCGGCCAGCAGGCCGGCGATCAGGAATCCCAGCAGGCCGACGGGAACGAATCGGCCCAGCGCCATGGGTAGCACCAGCTCGAAGTCCATGTGGGTTCCCATGCCGCGCAGCGCGTCGCCATAGAAGGCGGCGGCCAGCACCGTGAGTCCGATGATGAGGAAGTAGCGCGGGAAGGTGAGCACGATGTTGACCCAGGCGCTCATCATCGAGGCTTCGCGCGGAGTCTTCGATGAAAGGATGCGCTGCATATCGTAGTTCGGCGCCGGACCGGCGGCCGAGATAAGGATGCCCTTGAACAACAGCATCATGACGAAAAAGCCGAAGAGCTCATATTTGTCTTCGGCTATCTTGGCGGTGGCCGCAGGAAGCAATACCGACCAATCGAGGTTCAAATGCCAGCCGAAGAAGAGGTTATCCCACCCGGCAGGCACCACCTTGCGCAGTGCGTCCGGCGCCACCTTCATCATGGCGATAATGCCCACCGCAAACGAGGCGATGGCCAAAATGAAGAACTGCACCACCTCGGTGATGACCACGCTGATCATGCCGCCCTTGATGACGTAGATGGCCGTGATGCCGATCAGGATCAGCGCGTATACGTTGGGCGAGAGATGCCAGGGCAGGAACGTTGCGGCAAACTTGCCGATGCCCTTGAAGCCGTAGGTGAAGAAGCCGATGATGCTGACGAACGCGTAGATGACCACGATCAGGTGCGACAACTGCGCGCCGCGTCCGGTGCCGAAGCGCGTTTTGATCCACTCCGCGCCGGTCATCACCTTCGAACGGCGAAGCCACGCGGAGAGGTAGACCATCAGGAATATCTGGTTGAATGTGGGCCAGAGCCATGGTATCCACACGCTCTTCAGCCCGTATACAAACATCCAGGAGACCAGCAGCATGGTGCCGCTGATGTCGAACATTCCCGATGCGTTCGAGATGCCCAGCACATACCAGGGCATCTTGTTGCCGCCGAGGAAATAGGCCTGCATGTTCTGCGAAGCGCGGTGCGAAACCCAGTAACCGATAAACACCGTGCTCAGCAGATAAGCCACGATGATAACAATGTCAACCAGCTGAAGGTGAAGCATTCGACTCCTCAATGCCCACGGGCATCGTCTCTCCGCTCTCCGCGGGAGACAAAACTGAATTTTCCGCCGGTCTGAACCGGCTTTATAACGTCGTTGTGCGGCTCACTATTGCAATTCACCAGCCAGCAGGAACACCAGCGATGCCTGCCAGTTGATTGCAATCTCATTGCTTGCGTATGAAGCCAACCGATCGGCATAGACCTTCGCCGGCGGCAAATCTTTCGGCAGCGCCGCCAACACAGCGTCTTGCCGGCCTGCGTTTGGCCCTCCGGAGAGCAGCCCCGGCCAGGGCTTGTCCTGCTTCCCATCCCCGCTGGGCCGGTGATGCGGGTGCTGGAACGGATTTTCGCCCACCTGCGTGACCCATGAGAGCGAAAACGTGTTCCGCCCCAGCAGATAGTGCAAATCGTCCCGCGCCGCATCCACGAAGCTCGGGTCCGGCTGAAAAAGATTGGCCATCAGCAGATAGATGCCGTACCCCGCCGCAACGCCATTCGATCCCCACACGTAGTCCTTCGCCAACAGACTCACGTGGTAGGGATTGCCGCGCGTGCGCTCGACCACCGCGCGCGCCGTCGCCAGGGCCCGGTCCCGGATGGCGGCAACCGCCTTCGCATCCGCGCCCTTGCTCGTAGACAGCGCATAGGTCCACAGAGCCATCGGTCCCAACGAGGCCCAGTTCTCAGCGGGCGGCGAATCGAGGGTGGGAAGAAACTCCGCATAGTGATTCAGGAAGAAATCGTTGTACGCCGCCTCGCCGGTGGTGCGCCACAGCTCAGCCGCCGCCCACACCCGCTCGTCCTTGCAGTTGGCATCGCCGTACTCGCCGGTCGTGATGCCGGGCGGATTCCTGAAGGTCACATCCGGATTCTTCTCGGTCCATGCCCAGGCTCGCCGTGCTGCCTCCAGCGCACGGGCGGCGAAATTTGGGTCAAACGGTTTGTACACCCGCGCGGCAATTGCGCCCACGGCCGCCAGGTCCGCGGTGGCGCAGGTGCTCTTCCAGGGCGCAGCGCCGGTCCCGATCACTTCGCTCGGCAGTGTGTCGTCTTGCGGCGCAACAAAGCCCGAGAAGTGTGTGCTGGTCTGCTTGTGCCAGGCGCCGCCGTCGCCGTCCTGCATCTTCAGCATCCACTCCAGGTTCCAGCGGGCCTCATTCAGAATGTCCGGCGTGCCGTTGCCGGTTTCGGGGATTTTGAGCGAAATGTTCTTGAGTTTCTCCCCGTAAATCTCCCAGGCCCACAGCAGGGTGCCTGTGGCGATGCCGGAGTTGACCATGTAGCGGCCATAATCGCCCGCATCGTGCCAGCCGCCTATGTTGTCCCGTGGACCTTTGGCCCCCGAGGAGGGGTGAAATTCGCCATGCAGGTGGCAAGCGGGGTGGGAGTAGCCGGGGAACTCGGTTCCCAGATCGACCGCCGTCCCGCAGCGTTGGCCGTAGAAGCCGCGCATGGCCAGGTAGTAGGTGCGCTGGAAGACATTCTTGCCCACCGTGAAGTTCCAACTGCGCCCCACGCCGGGAACCTCAATGTAGTAGGTTCCCGCCTGCCGCAATCCGGAAAAACCCGCGGCCTGGACCTGGTCGCCGGTGTTGGGGTCAGCCTGGGGCGGCGCGAGCTTTCCCTGAAAAACCACCGCATTGCCGCTGGAACGCCTGACCTGAAAGGTTGCAGCAGGGGCGCTTACGAACGCGACCTTGGGGCCGTCGAGGGGATAACCCACCTGATCCACTTTGATGGCCACGCTTGCGCTCTCGGCCCCAGCGGCCAGAGCGGCTGGGAAGATGACCAGGCCGGCAAGGACAGCGGCTATCGGCAACTTTCGACCGGATCGTGCATGGATGAGGGCCAGAAACAAGGAACCAGGCATATGTGAATTTTCGCCTCGTGCAAACGCCAGCGTTATATGGAAGACCGGCAAGTCTCTCACATTCTCCCAATTGCTGGCAACGGCGGAGGGCAAACCCAAAGGATGCGTCACTTTGGGTCACTTTCACACTCGCGCCGCGTGACGTATAATCGCGCTTCGGTTTCCTGAGTACTGCAAAGCGCTCTGGAAAAACGATTGACTAAACTTTGAGCCGAGGGCCATGCCGGCGGCGGCCTTCATTCCAGGGAGTACTCATCATGAAGTACGGATATTTCGACGATTTGAATCGCGAGTACGTGATTACGCAGCCGGATACGCCGTTGCCGTGGATCAACTACCTGGGCTGCCAGGCATATTTCGGAATCATCTCCAATACGGCGGGAGGCTACTCGTTCTATCGCGACGCTCGCCTGCGGCGGCTGACCCGCTACCGCTATAACAACGTGCCTCTGGATTTGGGTGGACGCTACGTCTATCTGCGCGACGACGAGTCGAAGGAGTTCTGGTCTCCTTCGTGGCAACCGACGCGGCACGAGCTGAAGGACTACACGTGCCGGCACGGGATGGGCTACACCACCATCGGCTCGTCTTATGGCGGCATCGAGGCGCACACGCGATACTTTGTGCCGCTGGACGAGAACCTGGAAATCTGGCAACTCACGGTGACCAACCGCCGCGCAACCAAGGCCTCCATCTCCGCCTTTGCCAGCATTGAGTTCTGCCTGTGGGACGCCCAGGACGATGCCACCAACTTCCAGCGCAACTTTTCGATCGGACAGGTGGAAGTGGAAGACAGCGTGATCTATCACAAGACGGAGTACCGCGAGCGCCGCAACCATTTCGCCTACTTCGCTTGTTCTGAACCGGGCGCCGGATTTGACACGCAGCGCGAGGCGTTCCTGGGCCGCAATCGCGGCTGGGACAAGCCCGCAACCGTGGAAGCCGGTCAACTGACCAACTCCATTGCGCATGGGTGGTCGCCGATTGGGGCGCACCAGGTGAAGCTCGAACTGGCGCCCGGCGAGACGCGGCAGGTCGTTTTTGTGCTTGGCTACCACGAGAACCCGGTGGATCAGAAGTTCGATCCTGCCGGCTCCCAGACCATCAACAAGAAGCTGGTCAAGCCGACCATTGCAAAGTATCTCGATCCCAAGCGTGCCGACGCGGCTTTTGAACGGCTGCGCCTATACTGGAACAGCCTGCTCAGCATCTTCCAGGTGAACACGCCGGACATCCACACCAACCGCATGGTCAATATCTGGAACGCGTATCAATGCATGGCGACGTTCAATATGTCGCGGTCGGCGTCGTTCTATGAATCGGGGATTGGGCGAGGCCTGGGCTTCCGCGACTCGAACCAGGACCTGCTCGGCTTTGTGCACATGGCGCCCACGCGCGCCCGCGAGCGCATCCTGGACCTGGCCGCCACGCAACTGCCCACCGGCGGCGCGTACCACCAGTACCAGCCGCTGACCAAGCGGGGCAACAACGATGTCGGCAGTGGCTTCAACGACGATCCGCACTGGCTGATCATCGGCGTGTCCGCCTATCTGAAGGAGACCGGCGACTGGAGCATCCTGGACGAGCCGGTGCAGTACGACAACGAGCCCGGCTCAGAAGCGCCGCTCTACGACCACTTGCAGCGCAGCTTCGCCTATACATTGGATCGCCTTGGGCCGCACGGATTGCCGCTGATCGGGCGCGCCGACTGGAACGACTGCCTGAACCTGAATTGCTTCTCCGACACGCCGGGCCAATCCTTCCAGACCACCACCAACAAGGACGGCAAAGTGGCCGAGTCGGTCTTCATCGCCGGCTTGTTTGTCCACGCCGGCCAGGAGCTCGCCGCGATTGCCAAGCACCGCGGGCTGAATGCAGAGGCCTCCACGTACCTTTCCGAAGTTGCCAAGATGGATCAGGTCGTCCGCCAACACGGCTGGGACGGGGAGTGGTTCCTGCGCGCCTACGACGACTTCGGCGCCAAGATCGGCTCCAAGGAGTGCGAGGAGGGCAAGATCTTCATCGAGTCGAACGGCTACTGTGTACTCGCCGGCATCGGCCTCGAGGACGGCAAGGCCGCCAAGGCGCTCGCTGCCACGCGCAAGCATCTGGCCACCAAACACGGCATTGTGTTGCAGCAGCCGGCGTACTCCAAGTACTACCTGAACCTGGGCGAGATCTCGTCCTACCCGCCGGGATACAAGGAGAATGCGGGCATCTTCTGCCATGTCAATCCATGGGTGATGATCGCGGAGACGCGCCTGGGCCACGGCGACGAAGCGCACGACTACTACAGCCGCATCAACCCATCGGCGCGCGAAGAGATCGGCGACCTGCACCGCTGCGAACCGTATGTTTACGCGCAGATGATTGCGGGAAAAGATGCGCCCACCTTCGGCGAGGCCAAGAACTCGTGGCTCACCGGAACCGCGGCGTGGAACTACTACGCCATCGTGCAGTGGATCCTGGGCGTGCGCACCTCGCTGGACGGCCTGGAGATCGCCCCAATCATTCCCAAGAACTGGCCGGGGTTCACCGCGACGCGACTCTTCCGCGGAGTGGTGTACAACATCTCCGTCGAACGGAAGGGCGAGGGCAATCATATCGCCCTGACCGTGGACGGCTCGCCGATCGAGGGCAACGTTGTGGCTCCTCCCGCGGACGGACGGAAGGAAGTTGTGGTCAAGGGAATTTTGAGCTAGGGGATTCCCAGGTCTCAAAATCGAGACCTGGGGCACCCGGCGATTCTGAGCTAAGGGATTCCCAGGTCTCAAAATTAAGACCTGGGGCACCCGGCACTGGTAAACATGTCACGCGACCCATCCGTTTTACCATTCCTATTTCCGGGCCGACCTGAATGTGGTCTGTGCGCCGTGATGACCAGGATCGTATAAAATGAAAGCCAAATGCCGCTCGACCACTACATCCCTCAGGTGCATCTCAAGAATTTCTATTCGCCGGCCCTCGGTGACCGAATGTATGCGACGCGGAAGAGCGACTTGAAATCGTTCACGCCCAATTCAATATCTGTCTGCGGAATCAATGACGGCAGCACGAGTGCCTATTTAAAAGAGGACCGGGCGATCGAGGAATTTCTGAAAACGATTGAGCCGAAATATAACGAGGCTTTGGCGAAGCTCATTGGAGACAAGATCGACGAGCAGTGCATCTACACAATCGGCGGGTTTGTCGCCTACGTCGTATCCTGTTCTCCGGCAGGTATGCGCATTCAATCTGGGCCGTTGAAGAGCAGTGTCGAGACCGTGGCCGCCATGATGGAGGCACGGGGGCTAATACCGCCGCCGCCCAAGGAGCTAGGCGGCGAGAGCCTTGTCGAACCTCTGAGTACCGGGGCGGTAAAGGTCAAAGTCGATCCGAAATTTCCGCAGGCCATCGGCATCAACACGATCATCGAACGAGTTTCGATTTGGGGAAACTCGAAATGGGAAATACTTCTAAATGGCGTTCCTGAATGCCCATTCTTTACCAGCGATTTTCCGGTGGCGATCGAGGCGACGAGTTACCGGACGATGAACTGGATCGTCCCGCTTACGCCTGCTCTTGCCATCCGAATTATCCCGGACATTCGGTTGTCCGGGACCGCACCTGATCTTTCATTTGCGAAATTCACGTCACAACAGCGAACATTGCGACGCTCCAAAATTGTCGAAATAAATCGCCTGATTGTTCAATGCGCGGAGGATTTGGTTTTCTATCGCGACGATCACGAATGGATTGGCGATTTCGTCGCCAAAAACCGGTATTATCGCATCGAGGCGGTCACCGACCGGA
>CABDXY010000029.1_pt1 | contig 30195 bp, 22 predicted proteins | sample 3131871 | NCBI WGS metagenome assembly CABDXY01 (sample SAMEA5534336, study PRJEB31848) | metagenome | biome: tundra; feature: field; material: soil | place: USA | collected 2013-05 | depth 0.15 m
GATAGGCCCCATGTCGCGGTGCGTCAGCTTGAACCAGGCCTTGGCAAAGTCGTCTGCCAACTCCTGCGGATTCTCGAGATAGTGCCTCGAAATCTTCTCATAGATCGGGTCTACTCTCAGGGAGAGGTCCGTCGTGAGCATGGTGGGGGCGTGCTTCTTCTTGGGGTCGTGAGCATCCGGCACGGTACCCGCCGCAGATGCGTCCTTGGGCGTCCATTGGTGAGCACCGGCGGGGCTCTTCGTGAGCTCCCATTCATAGCCGAAGAGGTTTTCAAAGTAGTTATTGTCCCACTTCACCGGGTTCGTGGTCCATGCGCCCTCGAGGCCGCTGCTGATCGTATCTATACCTTTGCCGCTGCCAAAACTGTTTTTCCAGCCCAGGCCTTGCTCTTCGATGCCGGCGCCCTCGGGTTCAGGACCGACATATTTGTTCGGATCGGCAGCGCCATGAGTCTTGCCGAACGTGTGTCCGCCGGCGATGAGGGCAACTGTCTCCTCGTCATTCATCGCCATGCGAAGGAACGTCTCCCGAATATCCGTTGCCGCAGCGACTGGATCCGGCTTGCCATTGGGTCCCTCCGGATTCACATAGATCAGGCCCATTTGAACAGCGGCGAGAGGATTGTCGAGCTGACGGTCGCCACGGTAGCGTTCGTCTCCCAGCCACTTGCCCTCAGATCCCCAGTAAATACCTTCTTCCGGCTCCCAGATGTCCTCGCGCCCACCGCCGAAACCGAAGGTCTTCAATCCCATTGACTCCAGCGCCACGTTACCAGTGAGAACGATCAGGTCGGCCCAGGAGATCTTCCGGCCGTACTTCTGCTTGATCGGCCAGATCAACCTGCGCGCCTTGTCGAGGCTCACGTTGTCCGGCCAGCTGTTGAGGGGAGCAAATCGCTGCGATCCCGAGCCTGCGCCGCCGCGACCATCGGCGATACGATAGGTGCCTGCGCTATGCCACGCCATACGGATGAAGAACGGCCCATAGTGGCCGTAGTCCGCAGGCCACCACTCCTGCGAGGCCGTCATCAAGGCATGAAGGTCCTTGATCACGGCATCCAGGTCGAGGCTCTTAAACTCCTCGGCGTAATTGAATGCCTCGCCCATGGGATTGGCGAGTTGCGAGTGCTGGTGCAGGATCTTCAGGTTCAGTTGATCGGGCCACCAGTTTGCGTTAGTTGGGGTTCCAGCCACTGTGTGTTTGCGGGCGCCGTTCGAAAACGGGCATTTTGCATCGCCTGACATGGCGTTCTGATCGTCGACTATGGGTGGTCCTGGGGTCTTTGTCTGGCTTTCAGACATGTTTTTGCTCCTCCTGGATATTTCCTGTCTTGGCGTAGGATTGGATGCTTCCCGCTGGCGATTGGTTCCGGCCCGTCCTTAAAAATATGCTTCCCCGCAAAACTGCTTAAGAAATCCCAATTTTGCATAACTTTCTGGGAAATTTCCAAGAACAGGAATTCCGGCCTCCCTTATCCACAAAAACCCAGCCTTCCGCCGTTGACCCCGCACTCCAGGCTCCTTAGAGTCTGTAATCGGGCAGCAATTTTTCTCCCGCCTGCACGGCTACGGAAAATTGCCGCCGCTTTCTGAACCGAAGTCGCGCACAGCCCCATTCATCCGGAGTGAAAATGCTGAAACTGAAAAAGATCCACATCCTCGGCTTCAAGAGCTTTTGCGACCGCACGGAGTTGGCCGTGCCGGGAACGGGCATTGCCGTGGTGGTGGGGCCGAACGGGTGCGGCAAATCGAACATCCTGGACGGGGTGAGCTGGGTGCTGGGCGAGCAAAGCGCTAAATCCCTGCGCGGCACGCACATGCAGGACGTGATCTTTGCCGGAACCCGCGACCGCAAAGCCCTGGGAATGGCCGAAGTCACGCTGACCATGGTCGATCCCGAGACTTTCGAGGGGCCGGTGCCAGTTGAGCCGGAGGTGGTGGTTGACCACGACGGCGGGGCCGACTGGGACGAGGACGAGGTGCGCCGCCAGCGAGCGGTCGAGGCCGAAGAGATTATCGCCGCCGAACAGCCGGGCCAGGTACTCGATGAAGACGGGCTAGATGAGCCGCAACCCATGGCTACTGGCCAGGGTCCGCAGGCCGTTGTACTCAAGATTCGCCGCCGCAAGTTCCAGCGCACGCCGCAGAAGGGCGAAATCGTGATTACCCGGCGGCTATTCCGCACCGGTGAGAGCGAATACTTGCTGAACGGCAAGCTTTGCCGGCTGCGCGACATTCAGGACATCTTCATGGGCACGGGCCTCGGGCCGGACAGCTACGCCATCATCGGACAGGAACAGATCGGGCAACTGCTCAGTTCCAAGCCTCACGAGCGGCGGGCCATCATCGAGGAGGCCGCGGGGATTACGCGCTTCAAGACCAAGAAGCGGCTGGCTGAGCTGCGCCTGGAAAGCGCCAGGCAGAACCTGGCGCGAGTAGATGACATTTTTGAAGAGGTAACGCGGCAGATGAACAGCCTGAAGCGGCAGGCGTCCAAGGCGGAGCGGTTTGCCGCCGTGCGCGATGAGCTGCGCGGGCGTTTGCGCGTTGTGCTGGCCAGCCGCATGGCAATGATGGATGCGGACCAGGCTCGGCTGGAGCAGGAAATTGCCGCACTGACGGAGCGGATCAACGGCTCGGCAGCGGAGATCGACACGCTGGAAGCCAGCCAGCATTCACTCACCGAGCGGGGCTACGAGCTGGACCGCGAGGGCCAGGAAGCGCAGAACCGCGCCAACGAAGCTGCTGTCGAACTCGAGCGAGCCACGGCCCGGGAACGAAGCAACGCCGAACGCATCGGCGAGTTGGAGGCGCGGATTGCCGCAGCCGGCGCGGAGCTGGAGCAGACACGAACGCAGTTGAGCGGCATCGCCGAAGAGCGGGCGCAGCAGCACACGTTTCTTGAGTCGGCGGCAGGCGAGGCCAAAGCCTTTCGCCAGAAGGTGGAGGAGCGTCAGCAGGAGGCGCGCACGGCAGCCGAGGAGGTCTTCTCCGCTGAGCGCGAGTTGGAATCCAGCCGCCGCCACGCCATGCACCTGCTGACCCTGGCCGGAAATGCGCGCAACTACACCGCCCAGGGGGAAGAGAGCCTCGCTGCCCTGGAGCGCGAAGCCGGCCGCTTGGAATCGGAGATAGGCCAGGCGCGACACGAGCAGGAAAACCTGGGCGTCCAAAGCGGGCAGGCCAGGCTGCGCTTTGAGTCCGCCGCCGATGCGCTCAAACGGCTGGAAAGCGAGATTGCGGCGCTTCGCGAGGCTCTGCAAGCCCGCCGCGCCGAGGAAAATGCGCTGCACGCGCGCGCCAACCAACTGCGTGGCGAACTCGCCACCGTCGCCGGGCGCCGCGATGCCCTGCAATCGCTGATTCGTAACCATAGCTACTCCACCGACACGGTGCGAAAACTGCTGAAGCCGGGCGCGCTGGCTGCGGGCATGGCGCCTAAAGGCACGCTGGCGGACTTCCTGGAGGTGAGCGGCGAATACGAAGGCGTGGTCGACGAGTTCCTGCGCGAGGAACTGAATTATGTGGTGGTCGAAAGCTGGGGGGCTGCCGAGGAAGGCGTGCGTCTGCTCAAGGCAGGCGTGGATGGCCGGGCCACGTTCCTGATCCACCCTGTTGAGCAAGGCATACTTTTTGAGGAGAGCAACGATACGATCAGCGGACCCGGCCTGACCCCGCTCAAGGACTCGATCCGGGTGCTGAACGGTTTTGGGCGGTCGCTGGAATCGATCCTGCCCAAGCTCAAGCACAGCTATGTGGTCGAAGACCCCAACGAGGCGCTGCGTCTGGCCGCGCGCTACACCCACGCCTTTTTCCTCACGCCTGAAGGGGAGTGCTTTCACAATGCGACCGTCACCGGCGGCAAACCGGCCAGCGAAGGTCCGCTGGCGCTCAAACGCGAGTTGCGCGAGACCGATGGCCGCCTGGCCAAACTGGAGACCGGCCTGGCGCAGGCGGAGACTGAAGCGGCAGCTCTCACCCGGACCATCGAGGAGCTGACAGCCCAATCCGCCGCGGCGGACGAAGAGCGGCGCCTGGCCGAGACCGACACCGCCAACCAGGGTGCGGCTCTCAAGCAGATGGAAGGCGAAGCACAGCGCATTGAGCGCCGCCTGCAGGAGTGGGCCGCGCAGGCCGCCCGCAACAAGGACGCGCGCGAAGCCAAAAGATCCGGCATCGACCAAAAGCGCGAGGAGACTGTGCGCCTGGAGGCCGAGCATGCGCAGGCCGAGGCCGCCCTCGATGAGTTGCAAGCGCAACTGGCCATGCTGCGCCAGAAGCGCGAGGGCTTGCAGCAGGAAGCCGCGCAGATCACCGCGGAGCTGGCCGGCCTGGAGGAGCGGCGGCGCGGCGCCGAGGCAGCCTTCCAGCGTATCGACCGCCTCCATGCCGACCTGGAGCGCCGTGTGCTGGCCATCGAGCGGCAGCGCGCAGCCGCCACGGCGGAGCGGGAACAGCGCATCGGCGAGAGCGCCGCGCTGGCCGGAAAGCAGAAGGAACTGGCCGCCGTGCGCGCCGAGGCCCTGGCCCTGGCGCAGACGCATTCCGGCCAGGCGCTGGCCCTGCGCCAGCAACTCGCAACCATGGAAACGCAACTGAAGACCGGCCGCGCCGCGCTGGATCAGTTGCGCGAGGACCGCGCAACCCGTTCCAGCCAGGTGGCCAAGCTGCGCTCCGATATCGAGCACCAGGAGGCAAGCTGCCTTACTGAAGTCAACGCAGAGGCCCAGGTCTTGCGCACCGATCAACAGATCGAGCGCCTCGCCGGCGAAGCTCTGGCCGCCGAGGAAGAAACCTGTCGCACGCTGCGCCAGCGCATCGAGCAGATGGGCCCGGTCAACATGATGGCCCTCGACGAGTACAAGGAGACCGCCGAGCGCCACGGCTTCCTCGAGGCCCAGCGCAAAGATCTCATCGAGTCGATCGAAAACACGCAGGAGACCATCAAGGAGATCGATCTGATTTCGCGCACAAAGTTCGACGAGGCCTTTGCCAGGATCAACGAGAACTTCGCCCAGGTCTTCGCGCGGCTGTTCCAGGGCGGGCAGGCCTTCCTGCGTCTCACCGACGCAGAGAACCAGGCCGAGAGCGGCCTCGAAATCGTCGCCTCGCCGCCGGGCAAGAAGCTGCAAAACGTGCTGCTGCTCTCAGGCGGTGAAAAGTCGCTCACCGCGCTGGCTCTGCTGGTGGGCATCTTCCAGTTCCAGCCCAGCCCGTTCTGCGCGCTCGACGAGGTGGACGCGGCGCTTGACGAGGTCAACGTGGGCCGGTTCGCCGACCTGATGCACTCCCTGAGCAAGGAGACGCAGTTCCTGGTGGTCACCCACTCCAAGCGCATGATGCAGTCCGCCGACATGATCTACGGCGTCACCATGCAGGAGCCCGGTGTCTCCAGGGTGGTCAGCGTGCGCCTGGGCGCCCACGACCGGCAGCGCGCCACGGCGTAGCCGCGGAATGCTCGGCCGCTCTCCTCAGTTGTTGTGATTGCGCCTCGTCTGAGTTTCAGGCAAAAAATCGCCCCCGAAGGATCACTTCTCTTCGGAGGCGCTTGTTGGATACAAGATAAAGACGGGGACCAGTAGCCGGCGCTGGAGGTCGGTAGCACGCGGCTACTGGTGATCCCTGCACAAACGAAGCTAGCCGCGGCTTCCCCTTTCCACTGCTGCCTCGTGTCGCCCGGCTCTAAGAGAGCTTTTCTTACATGCCCTCCGAACCATGTTGACAACTGGAGTGTCTCCCATGCGGAAAGTGCGTTCCGTGACGGCCATCACAGGGGTATGGTTTATTTTTTCCTCAGGGCATTACTGCTTATATTGGACCACTCCTTCCACCGCCGTTGCTGGTCAATTCTGAACATGCCCGCTGCCACACCGCACATTGACAAACGCCGCCTCGCGCTGGAAAATCGAAGATTCAGTTCCCTCCGAGGTAAGGCTCTCCAGTGACAGCTCTCTTGACAACGAATCTGGGCGCAACCACCCTCCTTGGCCGGGGCAAGGTACGCGACCTCTATGCGGTGCCCTACGCGGGACAGGACGCGCTGCTGCTGGTGGCCACCGATCGCATTTCCGCCTTTGACCACGTCCTCGCAACGGGCATTCCGGGCAAGGGAAAAATTCTGACCCAGATTTCGCTGTTCTGGTTCGACTTGCTGTCGCATCTTGTGCCTAATCACCTGATCACGGCCGACGTCGCCCAGTTTCCCGCCGCGCTGCAGCCCTACGCGAACCAACTGGAAGGCCGCTCCATGCTGGTGAAGCGGGCAGTCATGTTTCCCGTCGAGTGCGTGGCCCGCGGCTACCTGGCCGGTTCGGGCTGGAAGGAGTATCGGACCAGTGGAACCGTTTGCGGCATCCCGCTCCCGGCCGGCCTCCTCGATGGGTCGCGGCTTCCGGAGCCGGTCTTTACCCCCGCCACCAAGAGCCAGGACGGCGCGCACGACGAGAACATCTCTTTTGCTGACACCGAGGCGCTGGTGGGCGCCGCCGATGCCTCTCAGTTGCGCCGCTTGACGCTGGCAATCTACCGCAAAGCCGCTGAACATGCCGAGTCGCGCGGATTGATCCTGGCCGACACAAAATTTGAGTTTGGCAGAACCGCGGAAGGGATTATCCTTGCCGATGAGGTATTGACGCCGGATTCCTCGCGTTTTTGGGAGGGTGCGGCTTGGAAGCCCGGTGGCGCGCAGCCGTCATTCGACAAACAGTTCGTGCGCGATTATCTTGAAGCAATCCGCTGGAACAAACAGGCGCCTGCGCCCGCTCTCCCGGACGAGGTGGTAGCGCAGACACAAACCAAGTATCTTGAAGCCTTCCGCCGCTTGACCGGGCGGGATCTCAATCTGTAGGCCGTGGACGGAGCGCAAAATGGAATGGGTTGGCTGGACGTGGGTAGATTGGGCCATCGTGTTCATCATGGCGGCAGCTGTGCTCGGCGGGCTGTCACAGGGATTCTTCCGCTCGCTCTGCTCGCTGGGCGGGCTTCTGCTGGGTTTGGTGATTGCGGCCTGGAATTACGGCCATCTCGCGGCGCTGTTCATGCCCGCGATCCGCATCCGGGCAGTGGCCGACACCCTAGCATTCGTGCTGATTGCGCTGTTGGTGATGGCAGTCGCGGCCATCATCGGAGCTTTTCTGGCGAGAGCCTTTCGTATGCTGGGATTGGGCTGCCTCGATGGACTTGCCGGAGCAGTCTTCGGATTCTTGCAGGGCGTGTTCCTGGTTACGTTGGGCATCCTCGTGATCGCGGCCTTCTATCCGGAAGAGCACTGGCTGGCGGAGGCTAAACTGCCCAGAATGTTTCTCGGGGCCTGTCATCTGAGTGCGCACACGACCCCCTCGGAGCTGGCCAACCGCATCCGGCACGGACTGAGGACACTGGAAGTAGAGTCACCCCAGTGGATGCACCCCAATCACGATTGATTGCAAGTTTAAGAAGGGCCTGGCGGCCAGGAATTGGCAAACTCATACAGCAAGAGGTGGATGTGAGACGAGAACTGGACAATCTGGTGGCGCAAATGCACTCCAGCGGCATTCGCTACGACGACGCCGTGCGCGATTTCAAGAGACAATATCTGCGCGAAGTATTGGTGGCACACAGGGGGAATCAGTGTAAGGCGGCCGAAGAGTTGGGGATGCACCGCAACACGCTTAGCCGCGCCATGGCGGAACTGGGACTGGATCTGGCCGAGGTGCGCGCCACGCTCAAGCGTCCACCGCGCAGCGAACGTCCTGTGTATAGCGCGGTACGCCAGAGCTTCCGCCAAGGCTGACGTTTTTACTTGAAGACATGCTGACAATTCCACCCACCCAGGAAGCGCGCGTTGCCATCGAGCCGGGCTTTGCCTGGGACGCGCAGGACGCCTATCTCTTCGACATCGACGGCACGCTGTTGCGCAGCCGCGACCGCGTCCACTTCGACTCCTTTGCCTCCAGCGTGCAGCGGGTGACGGGATTTGAGATCACCCTGGCCGGCATCCTGCTGCACGGCAGCACCGATACGGCGATCCTGCGCGAGGCTTGCCATCAGGCGGGCATTCCCGCCGAGGTCCTGGAGCCGCGCATCGAGGCCATCCTGGAAGCGATGCGCAACACGGTTGCCGAACGGCGGCACGAGATGGACCTGGTGCGCATGCCGGGCGTCGAACAGGCTCTGGACCACCTGGCGCGGCGCGGCGCCCTGCTGGGCGTGGCCACCGGCAACCTGGAAATGATTGGCTGGATCAAAGTCGAGCAAGCCGGCCTGCGCCAGTGGTTCCGCTTCGGCGGCTTCAGCGACCATTTTCCCATTCGCTCGGAACTGATCGGACAGGCGGCGCGCAAAGCCAGGGAACTGGCCGGCGGCGGAGCCGGCATCTGTGTCGTGGGCGACACCCCACGCGACATCGAGGCGGCGCGCGCCAACTTCCTGTCCGTGATTGCCGTAGCCACCGGCAAATACAGCTTCGATGAGTTGCTCAAGCATCAGCCGGAGGTTTGCGCCTCGTCGCTGGCCGATCTCCTGGCCTTCACACGGACCGCACAGTGAAGCCGCATCCATCGCAAATCAGCTCCCAAACGCGCCCGCGGACGGGCCGCCGGACGAACCCATTGCCGGGCTTCTTTGCGGCTGGACTCCTGCTGGCGATTTTCCCCGGCGTCGTACAGCCCCAAACGGCGAGTCCTCTGCCGCCGGGCCAGCCAACGCCGCCGCCGTCCTCGCCAGCGCAGAGCGCGACGCCTGCCGCGGCGCCTGCCAAAGACCCCAAACCGGCCAAACAGCCCAGCGGCAGTGACCGCCGCCGCGCGGTCAAGCTCTTCCTTGCGGCAAGCAAGCTTTTTGAGAAGGAGAAGTTTGAAGAGGCGATGCGCGATTTCCAGCAGGCGGCCGCGCTTGACCCCTCCAACGCCAACTACCCGCTGGCGGCCGATCTGGCCCGCAGTCACGCGGTAACGGCGATGATTCAAGCCGCAGCCAAAGACAGGCTCCTCGGCGATGCGGTTGCCGCGCGCGACGCCCTGGCGCGCGCTCTCGAACTCGACCCCAGGAACATCCAGGCCACCGAACACCTGCACGAACTCGGCGACGACGCCCTGCTCGGGCTGTCGAGGCCCCTCTACGAGCAGGGCGCGGAAACGGCCGGCGATGCGCCTGAGCTTGCGCACTCTGCGGAAGTGCATAGCTTCCACTTGCACACCGACCAGCGTCAGGCCATCCAGCAGGTCTTCAAAGCCTACGGGCTGGATGCCACCGTGGACGACGGCGTCCTTTCCACACAGATCCGCCTGGACATGGATGACGCCGGCTTCGCGCAGGCCATGCGTATCGTGGGTCTGATGACCAATTCGTTCTACGTTCCGCTGGACGCGCACCGCGTGCTGGTGGCGCGCGACACTTCCGAAAACCGCCAGCGATTCATACGCCAGGAATTGGAAACCATCTATCTTTACGGCCTGAACTCGACGGAAATGGACGAAGTGGCCAATCTGGCCAAAAACGTGTTTCAGATGCTGCAGGCCACGGTGGACCATTCGGCCGGAACCATCACCGTTCGCGCGCCGGAGAGCTCGCTGAACGCCTTCAACGCCACCATGCGCGAGCTTTTGGACGGGCGCAACCAGGTGCTGCTTGAGGTGCGCTTGATCCAGATTGCGCACACCAGCGAGCGCAATACGGGAGTCCAGCCGCCGCAGTCGATATCAGCCTTCAACGTCTACGCCGAGGAACAGTCCATCCTGAACGGGAATCAGGCCTTGGTGCAGCAGATTATCTCCTCGGGGCTGGCCGCCCCCGGCGACACCTTGACGATTCTCGGCATTCTGCTGGCCTCCGGTCAGGTATCGAGTTCCCTTTTCTCGAATGGAATCGCCACATTTGGCGGCGGGAAGACGCTGTCCGCCGTGGCTCCCGGCTCGGCCTCGGCCAACCTCAACCTGAACTCCTCGGACTCGCGGGAACTGGACCAGATACAGTTGCGCCTGGGCGACGGCGAGGTGGGTACGCTCACCTTAGGCGAGCGCTATCCCATCCAAACCTCCTCCTTCTCCAGTCTCTCGCCCAGCGTCCCGAATATTCCAGGGCTCACCGGCGCCGGAGCCTCCGGCAGCCTGACTTCGCTGCTCTCTTCCTTGAGCAGCAGCGTGCCGAACGTTCCGCAGGTCGAATACCAGGATCTAGGCATGACCCTCAAGGCGACCCCCAAGGTGATGCGCAACAACGACGTTGCCCTCACCCTCGACCTGAAAATCGATGCCCTCGCCGGATCGTCCATCAATGGCAATCCCATTCTCAACAATCGCGCCTATTCCGGCGTGGTGACGCTCAGGCAGGGCGAGGGTGTGGTGGTCATCAGCGATCTGGACAAGCAGGAGAGCCGCGCCATCAGTGGGGTGCCGGGAATCAGCGAGATTCCCGGCCTGAACAACCTCACCGGCAAAGACACCCAGAAGAGTTTTGCCACACTGGTCGTCGTGATTACACCCCACGTTATTCGCGGAACGCAGGCTGCCGGCCACTCTCCCATGATGCGCGTGGATAAGGGTACGGCTGCTCGATAGGCCACGCGTCCCTCGCATTGCCGAAAGACGCGCAGAGTTCACCCCCGCAAAACCGGCGCGATCCCTGGCATCGGGATCGCGCCGGCTTTGCGGGGCAACTTCCCCTGCCATCGTTCGGTCGTCGCAGTCTTACTGAGCTATGCCGTCCATCTTCTCCTGATACTCGACGATCTGCTTGATGGTGTCGTAAGGAGCGTTTGCTGGAACCTGGCGGCCGTTGATTACTAGCGAGGGCACAGAGGCGATACCCAGGTCGATGCCCAGCTTGGAGGAGGCGTCCACAACCGCCTTGGTCTCCGGGGTCGCCGCGCAGGCCGCGATCTTAGCCGGGTCCAGGCCGGCTTTGGCCACGGCGCTGTTCAACGTAAGGGTGGCGCCGTCCGCCGTGGCCAGCCCGTCCTGACCGTCAAAGACCGCCGAGGCGAACTGGAAAAAGGCGGTGCTGCCGCCCTGCTTGGTCACGCAGACGCCATAGGCAGCCGCCCCGGCAGCCGCAGGATGCTGAGGAATCAGATAGTTCTGAAAGACGATGCGCGCTTTGGGAAAGTCGGCCACCAGCTTTTCTATGTTGGCCTGCGCTTCCTTGCAGTGCGGGCACTGGAAGTCGGCAAACTCGACCAGTTCCAGGTCCTTGGAGGCCGAGCCCCGATAGGGACCGTCGGCCCTCTGCTGCAACAGCGCGCGGTACTCGGCAAACGGGTGTTCTCCGAAGGGGATAATCTTTTCGCCTACGATAATGTGCTTGCCATCGGCGAGCACGAAGAACGGGAACTGATAGGGCTTCTGTTTGCCACTCTTGTCCCCGATCAGAACCACCACCTTGCTGATACCCTCAACCGAGGTCTTGTGAATGGCCTGCACCTGCCAGATGTTGTTGTCATCGAAGCCCAGATTGGCCTGGATGAAGGCGTTGACGACTTCCTTGGTGGGCGAAGAAGCGGTAAAGTCCGCGGGGTCGGGCTTGGGAAACACGGGCGCCGCAGAGGGAGCCGGCGCCGACGGGGCTGTCCCGGATGGCTCCTGTGCCACTGGTGCGGACGGAACCTGCTGCTGGGCAGCGGCTTCGAAGACGGGCAACGAAAACAGAACCAGCGCGACAACGCTGGAAAGACGTGCGCTGGCAAGACGGGCGGACAGACGGATCAAGCTGTTTCTCCTTAAACTGCGGGAAGGCTCCCGACTTATAGCTTATACCTGAACTTTGACGGCAATGGGAAATCTGCGCCCCATGCCAAACGATTTGGAGGTCACCTTCAGGACCGGCGCGGCCTGCTGGCGTTTGTACTCGGAACGTTCCACCAGGCGCACCACCTGTTGGACGAGTTCCAGGGAAAATCCGTGTTCCAGGGCAATGCGCTCGGGGGTCTCATAACGCTCCACGTAGGCTTCCAGAATCGGGTCCAGAACCTCGTAGGGCGGCAGCGAGTCGATGTCCTTCTGGTCCGGACGCAGCTCGGCGGAAGGCGGCTTCTCAAGAACCGCTTGGGGAATCACCTCGCCCGAGCGGTTGAGCCAGCGGCAGACCGCGTAGACCCGGGTCTTCACCAGGTCGCCGATCACCGCCAAGGCCCCCACCATATCGCCGTAGAGGGTGCAGTAGCCTACAGCCATCTCCGATTTATTCCCCGTAGTGAGCACCAGCGCGGAAAACTTGTTGGAGAGAGCCATGAGCAGATCGCCTCGTATCCGGGATTGGATGTTCTCCTCGGTGGTGTCTGGCTTCATCCCTGCAAACAGCGGCTCCAGCGCGCGGGTGTACTCGCCGAACAGGCCGCTGATGCCGATCACCTCATAACGAATCCCAAGGTTGGCGGCCAACTGGCGGCTGTCGTCGATCGAGCCCGCGGAGGAGTAGGGGCTGGGCATCCCGATCCCGAGCACGTTTTCAGCGCCCAACGCGTCTTTGGCGATGGCCGCCACCAGCGCCGAGTCGATGCCGCCGCTCAGGCCTACGAGGGCCTTGCGAAAACCGCACTTGCGAACGTAATCGCGCGTGCCAAGCACCAGGGCCTGGTAAGCGGCCGCGGTATCGTCCTCTGCCTGGGCAGCCAGCACCGGCGCATCAACCCCTGGATTCAAAGGGTCCACCACCACCAGGTCCTCCTCGAACGAGGCGGCCTGGGCGATCAACTCTCCGCGCGCGTTGAGGGCCAGCGAAGAGCCGTCGAAGATCAGGCTGTCGTTGCCGCCCACCTGGTTGCACATCAGCACCGGCACGCCGTCGCGCCGGGCAATGGCCGCCAGCATCTCGCGCCGAATCGCGCGCTTCCCATGCCAAAAGGGCGACGAGGACAGATTGATATGCACAGCCGGCTGCTGGCGCATCAACTCTTCCATCGGATCGACCTTGTAAAGGCGCCGCGGCCAGAAGTTCTTGTCGTTCCAGGCGTCCTCGCAGATGGTGATGGCCAGCCGCACACCGTCCAGTTCCACCACCTGCTGCGGCCGGGACGCGGCAAAGTAGCGCTGCTCGTCGAATACGTCGTAAAACGGCAGCAGCCGCTTGTGCTGTTCAAGCAGCAGACGGCCGCCATCCAGCAGAACGGCGGCATTCACGGCCGGCTTACCCGTCTCACCCTCCGCCGGCAGGGCCACGCCCGCCAGCACGGCGGTTTGCAACTCCCGGGTAGCCGCGGCCAGCTCATCCACTGCCGTGCGGCATCGGGCCAGGAAGCTGGGCTTTTCCAGGAAATCGGCCGGCGGGTAGCCGCAGATCACCAGCTCGGAGAACACCGTCAGCCGCGCTCCAAGGGTGGCCGCGCGTCGGCTGGCGGCAACGATTTTTTCAAGATTTCCGCTGAAATCCCCGACTGTTGGATTGATCTGGGCCAGTGCGATCTTCACACACCCAGTTTAATCCCACAAATCGAATGGGCCGCCTCGTTCAGAGACGGCCCATGAACCCCGAGCAAAGAACAAAGCCTACGTCCCGGTTCCGGCAAAGACCACGCCGATCGTGCGCATGATGATCTTGATATCCAGCCAGACGCTCCAGTTCTCGATGTACGCCACATCCAGCGAGATATAGTTGTCGAACGAGGGGTCCTGGCGCGCCTGCACTTGCCACAGGCCGGTGATGCCAGGGGTCACGTCCAGGCGGCGCAGGTGGCTGAGCTTATACTCCCGCACTTCGCTCCCGATGGGCGGACGAGGACCGACAACACTCATGTCGCCGCGCAGAACATTGAAGAATTGGGGCAGCTCGTCCAGCGAATACTTGCGCAGAAAGCGGCCCAGCTTGGTGATGCGGGGATCGTTGGATATCTTGAACAGCACGCCGTCGCGTTCATTCATGTGCATCACGTCGGCACGCCGCTTCTCCGCATCGCGGACCATGGTGCGGAACTTGGTGCAGCGGAAAACACGGCCCTTCTTGCCGATGCGCTCCGAGAAGAACAAGACCGGGCCGCTCGAATCCAGCTTGATGGCGATGGCGATGGCCAGCAGCACCGGCGAAAGAACGATCAATACCAGGCTGGAAAACACGATATCGACCACTCGCTTCAGCAACAGGCCAAGCTCGGGCACGTGGCCGCAGTGCAGCGGAATGGTCGGGAACTGGCCTATGTACTCGATGGAACTGTTCCACGCCAGGCCGTCGTACATCTCCGGAACCATCCGCAGGTCCACGCCCTGCGCGCGAGCCTGTGCCAGAACGTCCTGGACGATCCCCCGCTCGCAGGGAGCGGTGAAGAAGATTTCATCCACAAATTGCTTGCGCGCATGCTGGAACATCGTGTCGAGTGTCCCCACCACGTCGCCGGAGGTCGCCGTAAAACCGGAACGGACGCCCGGAAAGTCGATGAAACCCTTGAAGGTGTAACCAAGATTCCGTATGCTCTCCAGGTGATGGCGGAGTGCATGTGCCTCAGGCCCGGTGCCCACGATGAGTATGTTGCGTGTGCCCACGCCGCGCTCGAAGCGCCGATAGATCATCACGCGGTAAACCAGGCGGCGCAGGCTGAGCGAAATGGTCACCAGCCCCACCGTGATCAGCACGATACTGCGGGGAATGTCCTCTGCATGAACCAGATACAGTGCGCCGGTCAGCAGAAGGCCGGAGGTGAAGCAGGCCTGCACGCTCAGCCTCTGCTCATGCAGAAAGCCGGTCAGGCGCGTTGGGGTATACAAATGCAACCGCCGGCTGGTGATGATGAGTGAGATCGTAAATCCGCACAAAAGGGCCAGAAGAATGCCCATCGAACGGCCATGAATGAGCGTGCCGTGCCAGAACCCCCTTGCGCCAGCCACCGGCCCCGTATGAAATTCGTATAGTGTGGCGAGTACCGCAGCCCCAAGGACCGTAATTCCATCCACAACCATCCATAGCTTGACCGTGCCCCGCGCGCTGCGCGTGGATTTTACTGCCGTTTCCGCCCATTCAGGGGCAGATATCACTGAAGCTGAAACTCTTTGCCAGAATTCCGATGTCGCCATATGCGTTCCGCAGACCTCAAACTTCAAAACGTCGGGGAGGTAGTGGGGGTGTCATCCCAGGAAAGAACCACGCAAAAAACGAAACAAGGAAACAAAAATCGTGTGCGGCGGGGGGAAGGACCTGTTTGTTGGACACCCTTTTGTCGTTCCGGGTTGCCCGAACTTGATGCAGCCCAATCGGTTGCTTGCAATGAGCCCTCGCTGCCTGGTCCTGCCATGGCAGGACTCTCATTCTACGTTACCCATCGCCGGCGCCAGACAACTGTCGAATACAGCCTGTCGTCATTGCCTGACGGCAAACACGTATGGCTGCGATCGGATTCGCCCGATCGTATGAAAGCGGAACACAACAAACGGAACCCCATCCTTAACTGTTGATGAGGATGGAAATCAATGAGAACAAACCAATTATACCAAACCATGCCTGGTCTGGCATCCCCGCTTCCGTGGGTTGTTTTCCCAAAAATTCCTCTGTCAAACCTCGGGGGAAGCCGACTCCTCAAGCATCGCCCGGAGTACCGGAAAATGGCAAGAAAAATCGCATAATTCCATGGTTACTAGATGATAAATATCTCAGGTTACTAAATGGCAAATAACTCATTCCGAAGGTAATACATAGGCATCCAGGGCAAGAAATTGCTGAATATGCGGATCGGAAGAGGCCAGAAAGCCTTTGAGCGGGCCGAAAAATTGAGCCCGACCCTGATGGAGGAAGAGCACCAGGTCGGCAAGCCGCTCGGCAAAGCGCATGTCGTGGGTGACCACGATGCTGGTAAATCCAAGCTGCCGCTTGAGACGCTGAATCAGGTCCCCAAGGCGGCGGGCGATAATGGGGTCGACCATGGTAGTCGGCTCGTCGTAAAGCACCACCTCGGGCTGCGCCGCCAGCGCCCGGGCAATCGCCACGGCGCGCTTGCGCCCGGTCGAGAGGCTGGCCGGAAACGCATCCGCCACGTCTTCAGCTCCCACCAGCCCGATCAAGCGATCCACAACATGTTGAATCTGGTCCTCGTCCAGGCCGCTGCGCTCCCGCAACGGAAACGCGACGTTCTCGCGCACGCTCAACGAGTCGAAGAGTGCCCCGTTCTGGAAAACCATGGTCACCCTCTTGCGAATGGCCCGCATGCCCTCTTCGCTGAGGCCGTTCGTCTCCTCGCCCTCGACACGGATGGACCCGGAATCCGGCTTCAGAAAACCCATCAGCATACGCAGGGCCACCGACTTGCCCACGCCGCTGCGGCCCAGAATGCAGAGCGTCTGGCCGCGATCTACCGAAAAGCTCATGTCCTCCAGAACCGACCGGCCATCAAATGAGATGGAGACGTGGCTGAACGAGATGATAGGCTCAGACAGCGCGGCGGCCGCCTGCCCGGTGTGCTCCCGCTCGCCGTCTTGGGTTCCGCCCAGCGTCTCGGAAATCTCGGGAATCAGCGTCTCTGAAAGCTCCGGATTGAAGGAAGAGTCGGACATCGCCGTAGAATCAGCTTACGCGACTGGAGCCGAGGCGGTCGCGGTTTGCGCTTTTCCTTCTCGCAATCAAATGGTGTTCCGGCGCGGACTCCCCATCTGTCTAGGCGGCGATGCCGAAGGGCGTAATGTTGGGAATTTTCTTTCGCCTGGCTTGCGCAAAATCATACGACGATTGCATATCGAACCAGAAGCTGGGATGCGTTCCCAGCGCCGCCGACAGGCGCAGCGACATCTCCGCGGAAATGCCCGCGCGGCAGTTGAGAATCCTGGAAAGCGTCACGCGTGAAACGTGAAGATGCTTCGCCAGATGCGTAATATTCATCCCTTCCAGGTATTCCTGAAGCACCTGGCCGGGGTGCGCCGGGTTGTGCATCTCCGTGGGCATATCGTCTCCTTAGTGGTAATCCCGATAATCAAGCAAAATGGCGTCCTCGCCTTCAAACGTGAAGGTCAAACGGTAGTTTCCGTCCACCCGGATCGACCAGTGCCTCTCGCTGCCTTGCAGCCGATGCAATCCCCACGATAGAGGGGTTGCCAAATCGGACGGCTGTTTGGCTTCGTTGAGCGCGGTCAACTGCACCCTCAACTTGCTGGCATGATGCGGTTGAATTCCGGCCTTGCTGTCGGTCTTGTAGAACTTCTCAAGCCCGGCGTGGCGGAATGACCGAATCATCTGTTAAGTATAACGCTACAGTTTATGGTTGTCAAGATTTATTGGGGGAGGCCGTCTCCCAGGTCTCGATTGCGAGACCTGGGATTTCCGGTTTATTTGCCGGCTTCTTCCAGGAAACGCACAATCGATTCGATCCCCAGTTCGAAGTTCTTCAGATGGAACTTCTCGTTGGGGGCGTGGATGTTGTCGTCGGGCAGCCCGAAGCCCATCATCACGCTGGGCATGCCCAAGTGCCGGTCAAAGTCGCCAACGATGGGGATGGACCCGCCGGAGCGGATAAAGACCGTCTCCTTGCCCCAAACTTCCTTGAGAGCGCGGGTTGCCGCCCGAACGTACGGGTTGTCGACGGGAATCAGGCACGGGTCGCCGGCGCTGATCATTCGCACCTCCACATCCACGCCGCCGGGCGCAATCTGCTCCACATAGCTCTTGTACAGGGCAAAGGCCTTGGCCGTCGTCATGCCGGGAACCAGGCGCATGGAGACCTTGGCGACGGCCTTGGCGGGGATCACCGTTTTTGCGCCCGCGCCCGTAAAGCCGCCGGGGATGCCGTGCACGTCCAGAGTGGGCCGGGCCCAGGTGCGCTCCAGTACGCTGTAGCCGGCCTCGCCCACCAGCGTGCGCGAGCCCACTTCGGTGATGCGGTACTGCTCTTCGTCGAATGGCAGGCTGCGCCAGGCGGCCAGTTCCTCTGGGCTGGGAGCGATGATGTCGTCGTAAAAGCCGGGAATGAGAATGTGGCCGTTCTCGTCCTTGAGCTTGGCCAGAATCTGCGCCAGCGACACGAACGGATTGGGAGCCGCGCCGCCGTACATGCCGGAGTGCAGGTCGCTCTTGGCGCCGCGCACTTCGAGTTCGGTGTAGATCATGCCCCGCAGCCCCACGCACAAAGTCGGCAGGCCGGGCGCGAACAACTCGGTATCGGAGACCAAGGCAAAATCCGCCTTCAACTCTGCCGGCTTGGAGGCGACAAAACGCGCAATTCCCTCCCCGCCTACCTCCTCTTCGCCCTCCAGCAGGACGCGCACATTCAACGGGAGCGAACCATTCGCGGCCAGCAGCGACTCCAGCCCCTTCACCTGCGCCCACACCTGGCCCTTGTCGTCCGCTGAGCCGCGGGCGTAGAGGTTGCCGTCGCGCTCCTCCGGCTCGAAGGGCGGCGAAACCCACTCGTCCAGCGGGTCGGTTGGTTGCACATCATAGTGGCCGTAAAAGAGCGCGGTGGGCTTCCACCCCGCGGACGAATCCGCCGCGGCGGACGCGGGGGCCCCGGGCTTGCCCGCGGCATGCAGCCAGTCAGCATAGACCAGCGGGTGGCCCGCGGTTTCAATCAGCCGAGCGTGCTCCATGCCGATGCGGGTCAGTTCGGCGGCCAGCACCTCGGCGGCGCGACGGCAGTCGCCCTTGTGTTCGGGCAGCGTGGAGACCGAAGGAATGCGCAGCAGGGCCTTCAGTTCATTCAAGAAGCGGGGGTGGTTCTGGCGGGCATAGGCTACGGCGGTCGAAGACATCTGAATGCTCCCTCTTTTGAAAAAATTCGACAAAGGAAAGTATAGGCCGTGGAGCCCTGTACCGCGATAGCCTCAAAAAACATAGCGCCGGCTCATCGCCGGATCGGCCCTGCCCGGCCTGCCAGCGATCCCCGCAACACAGTACTCTTGGAAGAGATGCCCCCGATTCTCAATGCGCAGTCGGTCACTAAGCAGTTCGGCGCCAAGCCGCTGTTTAGCGATATTTCCCTCACCGTCGAGGACGGCGACCGGATCGGCTTGATCGGTCCCAATGGCGCGGGCAAGTCCACGCTGCTGGCCATTCTTGCTGGGCAGGTCGAGCCGGACGCGGGTGAGCTGGCGGTACGCAAGCGGGCCCGCGCCGCCTACGTGCCCCAGGACTCGCATTTTGCCCCCGGCCTCACCATCCGCCAGGTGCTTGAGGCTGCGCTGGCCGCCGCGCATGTGCGCGAGAGCGGACTGGATAAACGGGGACACGAGGGCCGGCTGCGCGAACTGGCCGGCCGTGCCGGCTTTTCCGACCTGAATTCCGAAGCGGCCGCGCTCTCCGGCGGATGGCGCAAGCGGCTGGCCATCACCGAAGCCCTGGTCGGCGAGCCCGAAGTGATGCTGCTCGACGAGCCCACCAACCACCTCGACCTGGCCGGCATCGAGTGGCTCGAAGAGCTCCTGCGCGCATCCACTTTCGCCGCCGTCACCGTCAGCCACGATCGCTACTTCCTCGAAAGCACCTCCAGCCAGATCGTCGAACTGAATCGCGTCTTTGCCGGCGGTCTCCTGCGCGTAAAGGGCAACTTCAGCCGCTTTCTCGAGGAAAAACAGGCCTATCTCGAGTCGCAGAACCGGCAGCAGGAAAGCCTCCGCAACCGCGTCAGGACCGAGATCGAATGGCTGCGCCGCGGCCCCAAGGCGCGGACAACTAAATCAAAGGCCCGCATCGACACCGCCAACGCGATGATCGGCCAGTTGGCCGCCATGGACGCCCGCACCGCCGTCAACTCCGCCGGCATCGACTTCGACTCGAGCCAGCGCAAGACCAAACGCCTGGTTGAATTCAAGAATGTCGCCTGCGACGTTCCCGCTTCCACTGAACCCAGTCCAAAAAGTGAAAAGCGCCAACGGCGCCTGTTCGAGGGGCTCAACTTTATCCTTGCCGCCGGCATGAAAGTCGGCCTCGTGGGACCGAACGGCAGCGGCAAAACCACCCTCCTGCGCCTGCTCCGCGGCGAGATCGAGCCGACCGAGGGTACAATCCGCCGCGCCGAGGCGCTGCGCCTAGTCTATTTCAGCCAGATGCGCGAGCTCGACGAGAGCCTCACCCTCCGCCGCGCCCTGGCCCCGGAGGGTGACGCAGTCATCTACCAGGGACGTACTGTGCACGTAGCCAGTTGGGCCGCACGCTTCCTGTTCACCGGCGAGCAACTCAATCAGCCGGTCCGCAACCTCTCCGGCGGCGAGCGGGCGCGCGTGCTCATCGCAAAGTTGATGCTTGAACCGGCCGACGTTCTGCTGCTCGATGAGCCGACCAACGATCTCGATATTCCCACCCTCGAGATACTGGAAGAGAATCTGCTCGATTTCCCCGGCGCGCTGGTCCTGGTCACCCACGACCGATACCTACTCAACCGCGTCTCCACAACCGTGTTGGGACTCGATGGCCGTGGCCATACCGGGCAGTTTGCCGACTATGCGCAGTGGGAAGACTGGCTCGAAGAACGAGAAAAAGTCGAACCGGACAAGGTCGAACCGGGCGGGCTGGAACAGGACAAGCCGGTGCGCCGTCCAGATGGTTCAAGCTCCACACAGCGGTCAGGAGCTGACCCGGAGTCCGGTTCGGGACCCAGGAAGAAGCTCTCCTACCTCGAAGCCCGCGAGTTCGCCGCCATCGAGCAGCGCGTCGAGCAGTCCGACGCCCGCCTGGCCGCCGCCCACAACCGCGTCGAGCACCCCAAAATCTCAACCAACGCCCCAGCCCTCCAGGAAGCGCTGCTCGAACTCGATGCGGCGCAGCACGAGAACGACGCCCTCTACGCCCGCTGGGCCGAGCTGACGGAGAAAACGGGGTAAGCCGCCGTCATTTGCGTCTCGAAAAGGCCTCTACCGCTCTCCCCAGCTCAGCTTGCTGCGCAACGCCTCAAAGAAACCGCTCTCGCTCATCCTCACCAGCTTCACCGAGTAGCGCGACCGCTGGCAACGCACCTCGTCGCCCCTTTGCAGCCCGACGGCCTGCTGGCCATCCACGGTCAGCAGAGCCTGGTTCGGGATGCCCTCCACCCGGACTGTGAGCGAAGCGTCACCGCGCACCACAATGGGCCTGAGCGTAAGCAGGTGCGGACAGATGGGCGTAACCACCATTGCATCCACGTCCGGCGTCAGGATGGGACCGTTGGCCGCCAGCGTGTAAGCCGTGGAACCGGTCGGGGTGGAAACGATCACGCCGTCGGCGCGGAAGCGGGCCACACTCTTGCCGTCCAGCTCCACCGCGAAGTCTCCCATGCGGGCAATGTCGCCCTTGGAGACCACCACTTCGTTCAGCGCCTCATAGCTGGAGCACAACGCGCCGTCACGCCACAGTTCGGCATGAAGCATCGCCCGCTCATCCAGGCCGTGGCAATCCGTGCGCCAGCCCTCCAGCGTCGAATAGAGGTCGGCCAAGCGAATCTCGGTCAAGAATCCGAGGAGTCCAAGATTCACGCTGAGAATGGGCGTGCCCGTTGCGGCAAATATGCGTGCGACCGACAGCAGCGTCCCGTCCCCGCCCAGAACGATCACCAGCTCAGGCGCCCACGCGGGCATCTCCGTCCGGTCCACCGCCGGAGCAGCCGTGGTGTACTGGCCGCCCTCCAGGTCCAGCAGCGGCTCATAGCCGCGCTGGCGCAGCCATCCGATCAGCTCCGGCAGTAGCCGGGTCAGCTCTTCCTTCTGCGGCTTGCAAACAATGGCAACGCGAACCATGCGGTCTCAGTGTACCGGATCAGGCTGAATTCTCAGTTGAGGCACTGCCCTATTGTGCAGCGTGAGTAGCTTAAATCCGCTCTGTATTCTCCTGAATTGTTCCTCGTCAATGGCAAGTTCTACCTTCGTTGTTTGCAGCCCTATGGTGTAGATGATTCCAGAGCGCGAAGCAATGATCTGCTCTTCAACCACCGTGCCTTTGGGGGACGAGTATTCGATCCTGAACAGGATCGCCGTGAGGCCTGCCAGTTTCGTAAACTCGCGCTCTACGACGTGAGATGCGCCTCTCTCATCGTCCATGAGGTGAACCCGCTCGGAGGCAACGCGGGACAATGTCTGATACTCCGAAGTGTTGTAGGACGCATCCACCCAGACCAATCGCTCCTCGTTTGTCGATGCAGGCTGTTCCCGTCCCACATCTGGCAAAGAGACAAAAAATCGTGGTTTGGGGCCGGACTATGTGTTCCGTGGCCAATAGTTCCTGCGTCGAGCAGGACGTAAAACCCGTAATCTTCATTGGAGTAACGGGTTCTCCAAAGCGTTTCCGACTCTGTTTCCGTCCAATACTGCGGCGTAGAACGATGTGGCTGTGAGAATAAAGTCGGATCTATCAGGAGGAGTCCTGAAACCAGCAGCAGTCCAAGCAGTACCCGTTTCATATCGAACAATGTACTACATAAAGGTTCATGGAAACCTGCTAACTCCCCGCCGCGCATACAGCAGAAACTCCCGGTTTCCCTCCGCCCCGGTAATCGGCGATGGAATCATCTCCACCACCTCCCAGCCCAGCGTCCGGACACAATCGGCCACTCTGTCGATCGCCAGTTGGTGCGCCTCCGGATCGCGCACGATTCCTCCCTTGCCCACGTGCCCGCGCCCCGCCTCAAACTGCGGCTTCACCAGGATCACCGCCTCAGATAGATTAGGCGCCGCGGCCACAACCGGCCCCAGCAACAGCGTCGCCGAAATGAACGACACGTCCATCGCCAGCAGCGTGAGTGCCGGCGCGTCCCGTCCCTCTTCCAGCGCTCCCGGCGCAAGATAACGGGCGTTGTTGCGCTCCAGCAGCCGCACGCGCGGGTCGTTGCGCAGCTTCATGGCAATCTGCCCAAAACCGGTATCGACGGCAGTCACGTGCGCGGCGCCGTGCTGCAGCAGGCAATCGGTAAATCCCCCGGTCGAGGCGCCCACGTCCAGGCAGCCCCGGCCGGCCACCGCGATCGGCCAGTGCTCCAGCGCCCCCGCCAGCTTGAGCCCGCCGCGGCTCACATAGGGCGGATCCTCGCCCAGCAGCCTGATCGGGGAATCCTCGGCAACCATCGTGCCCGGCTTATCCACCTTCTGTTCCCGCACCAGAACCCGCCCGGCAAGAATCAGCGCCCGCGCCCGCTCCCGGCTGGGAACAAGACCCCGCTCCATCAGCAGAACATCCACGCGCATCTTCCCGCTGCCAGTCATCTTTTCCATCGATTCACGCGACAAACGAAACCGCCCCGCTTTCTTCGAATCGGATGCGGAAACAGCCAAAGGAACTCTCCCTTGCGGGAAGAATTCCTTTGGCTGTTTCTATCCCCACCTGTTCAAAATCTGCTACGGCAACGCCTGGCAGGCTTGCAACAGCGTCTGTGTGCCCGTAGGTGCGGGTGTCGGGTTGGACGGCGTGGGCGGAACATTGCAGGGCTCTCCGTACCCGGGTACGCGGCTGACGGCATTGCGGTTGCCGCTCGTCCCGGTCTGAGTGGTCACCCGCACATCCACGATGTTGCCCTCCACCAGAATCGTGGTGTCCACAATATCAAGATCCGTGCGGAGGATGGTGAGGTAAGGGCTGTTCGGCGAAGCCACGTAGACCTTGCCAAAACTCGAGTTTTGCGTGGAAACCACGGTGCGCGGGTTGCCGGTGACGGGCAATGTCTTTTCCACCGTGTGACTGCTCAGATTCACGATCGTTACCGTACCGTTACCGCTTTGCGCTCCGTCTCCCTGATTGGCGGTATAGGCGCGGCTACCGTCGGCCAGTACGGTTACGCTGGCCGGATAAGGGGTGAGAGTTTGGCCCACCGGGATCGTAAACGTGGTGCCGAAGGTCGGGCTGTCGTTGCCGAACTCATCCAGGCTTACGTCGATGACGCTGATCGTTCCACCGTCATAGTCGGCCACCACCAACTGGCTGGTGGCGGCGCTGTACTCGGCATAGACCGGACCGGCGGTCAAGGTCATGCCGGCGGTTCCGTTGGGAGGGTTGCCGGAACCGGGGGTTATAGCGTTCAAAGCGTTTACAGCGGTGAGCGAAAGCGGCAGAGTGGGATGGCAAGTCACCGTCTGGCCGTTCTGGTTCTTGAACGGGGTGCAGCTGTCCAACGTGTTGAGTTGACTGTTGATTACCGTAATGGTGTCGCTTCCCCTGTTCAATACAAAGAATCGCCGGTTATCTGCGCTCTGCACGGCGTAGACGGGACACTTGCCTACCGCGATCGGCGTGTCAGCCGTATAGCTGGACACCTCGATGGGTGTCGCAAACCCTGTGGGCTCCGTCGTAGGCGAGGTGTTGCACTCCACGCCAGTGGGAGTGGCAAGGTTCTGGCTGATCGCGTAATTGCGCTGGCCGATAGAGCCCGGGCCCACGATAGTCACTGGCGTGGGCGCCACTGGAATGGCCAGCTTGAATGCCGCAGTACTCCCGGTAAAAACGTCCGCGACGTTCCCATTGAGGTCGGCGGCCCATAGTCCGACCGCTGGCGAGAACAAGTTCACAGGCTCAGCCGTACTCGCCAGCGTCGTGTACGTAACCTGCTTTGCCTGCAGAGCGGGGGAAACAGGGAAATTGCTCAAGGTGCCGTCGCTGTTGACGGTGTAGCCATCGTCGCCGAGTGCGTCCACGGTAAAGGTAGTCGGGCCGGGACCGATGGGAGCAATGGCCAACACCGAATCGCCGGAGTAGTCGATGATCGTGGCAATGCCGGGCGTTGTGGTCGAAGGGGCCGAAACCACCGCCGCATACGACGTCGGCTGCGCGGCTGGCCCGCTGGAGTTGATCGGCGTCACCACCGACCGATATCGGTCGCCGCAACCGGCAATCAGGGCGACAGCCGCAAGGAGCGAGCCCGCTTGAACCAACCGCGCGCGCGCCTGGCATGAATTCATGGGAAAAAGCCTCATTCAGTTCTTTCCTGCTTACTCCGCGATTATAAATCAGGCAACCGGAGAATTAGACGCGGCCAGAGCATGAAAGGGTATTGGCGCGAGCAAGCCCGTGGCCGCTCCGGCCATTCGTCTTCGAGACCGTTTGCAAGATGCGATGGTCGGTAATCAGTGCCCGGCGGCCTCCCCGACGACCTCAACGGCCGCGCCGTCCGGCCCGCTCCACGCCGGCTCGCCCTCGTGGCTCAGTTGCCGTTTGGCTTCGTCCCAGTGCAGCCGCGTTACGAATCCCGCGCCTTTCTCGTAGGCATAGGTCTTGCCGTCGTCCGAGAAGAGCGTAAAGTTCGCATCCGCGCCGGGGTACACGCGGACCTTGGCAATGGCCTGCGTCTGATGCGTGCTCTCCACCGGCGCTCCCAGCGGAACGATCGAACCTGCCCGCACGAACAGCGGAATGGTGTCGATGGACGCCTGAACCGTGATCGTCTGCCCGCCCTTCACCCGCTCTTCGGTCCAATAGTTGTACCAATCGGCCCCGGCCGGCAGATAAACCTGACGGCTGGTCGCGCCCTGTTCCGTCACCGGCGCCACCAGGAAGGCCGGACCGAACATGTACTCATCGCGCAGATCGGCCACCTTCGGGTCATCCGGAAAATCCAGCGGCAAGGCGCGCAGAAACGGCGCTCCGGTGAGCCATGTCCGGTAGCCGAGCGAATAGATGTAGGGCATCAGTTGATAGCGCAACCTCAGGTATTTCTCCAGAATCGGCTCGGCCTGGCTGCCGTAGGACCACACCTCGTTCGCAGGCCGGCTGCCGTGCGAGCGGAAGATGGGCAGGAACACGGCGTACTGGAACCAGCGGGTATACAGCTCCGGATAGTCGTCGTAGCCGCCCACGTTTTCCCGAGCATCTGTCGGGTCCAGCAGCGGCGGGTGGGCCGGATGGTGCTCCGCCGGCAGATACTGCCAGCCGCCGGTATCGTTGGACCAGTACGTCAGCCCCGAAGCCGCGAAATCCAGGCCGGTGGGAATCTGCCGCTTGAGCGTGTCCCAGGTTGGATAGATGTCCGAAGACCAGAAGATCGCCCCGTTCCGCTGCGCGCCCAGATAGGCGTCGCGAGAAAGAATCAGCGCCCGCCGCTCCGGCTCGTCTTTGCGGAACCCGTCGTAGAGCGCCGCGGTGTGGAAGAGCGGGTACACATTGAAGAACTGCGTGCCGGGACCGATATGGAAGTACGCGCCGTTGGGAGGCAGGTCGGGCTCGGTCTCATCAGCCCAAAGCGAATCAAATCCCAGGCTCAAAATGTTGTCGTGGATGGTCTTCCAGTACCACTTGGCCGCTTCCGGGTTCGTGGTGTCGATGTCCGACCCGGCACGGTCATAAGGCAGCCCGTCGATAGGTGTGCCATCGGCCAGGTGGATCAGCCAGCCCTTCTCCAGCAGCTCGGCATAGTAGCGGTCCTCGGGCACAAACCGCGGCCATACGCTGATCATGGTCTCAAACCCCATCGCGTGGAGTTGCTTGTTCATAGCCGCCGGATCGGGCCAGAACTTCGGATCCAGGTCGAATTGGCCCATTTTGGTGAAATAAAACCAGTCCACCACCATCACGTCCGCCGGCAGATGCCGGTCGCGGTAGCCCTGCGCAACGTCCAGCACTTCCTTCTGGTTCGCATAGCGCTGCTTGCACTGGATGTACCCGTAGGCGGCCTTGGGCAGCAGCGGCGTGGGTCCGGTCAGTAGCCGGTAACCGGCATAAATCTCGTCCGCCGTAGCGCCGGCGATCACAAAGAACGAAACCCGGTCGCCTACCTCGGAGACCCAGCGGGTTTGCTCGTTGAACCCCGGTTCGATGGTGGTCTTCGAAGGGTTGTCCCACACCAGCCCATAGCCCTTGTTGGTCACCAGAAACGGCACGCAGACGCTAGGGCCGGCCGTAGCCAGATAATCCTGCCAGCAGCGCACGGCGTGCCCGCGATGGTCCAGAAATCCCTCGTGATTCTGGCCCAGTCCGTAGTAGTGCTCGTCGTCGGGCGAGGCAAACGTCGCGCCGACGGTATAGAACTCGGGGTCGGTGGGACGGCGGTCGTGCAGCACATGGGCCGTGCCGTCCTTCTGATTGGGCTTGGCCTGCGACCAGCCAGTCATTTCCAGCAGCTTTTTGCCCTCGGGCGTCCGCAGCGTGATGTGCGCCCCCGGAGTCGACCCGTTGAAGTATTTCCCGATGTCCACCTGCGTCTGAATCGGAGGCTTCGTGCTCGGCTGGTACCGGTCCACGGTGGCTATGATCCGCGCCGACTGGTAGAGATCGGCCTGCGGAGTCTGGCTTGCGCTCCAGCCGGAGGCCTCGGGCACGGCCACAACGCCGTAACCCGGTCCGGCCTCCGCCGGTTCCCGCCGCAGGCTGAGCGTCACGCGCAGAATATTCGGCGCATACGGCTCCAACACAACGGTCGCGCCCCCGCGATCGAGTTCGAGCCGCTGGCTGGAGGATTGCGCCGGCGCTGGCGATTGGGCTGCGGCAGAAGTGGCCGTGAAAACGATTCCGGCAAAAAACGCAAGGACGGCAGAAAGCCTTTTCATCAAGAACTCCGTTGAGTGCCGCGAGCGCGCGAGAAAGCGCCGCGCAAATGAGTGTAAACCGATTCACTCGCTCTTTCCCAATCGAATATCCTGCGCGCCTTCTCCACCCTGCTGCCAGACGATACGATGAAGCGTGGCTCAAATGAAGCTGACGTGGCAATCGAAGCTGGTGCTGCTGGCCGTGCTGCCCTTTGCGGCCGTCGGCGTGGCGCTCCAAACCCCCTGGTGGGCCGCGCAATCGGCCTCGGTAGCCGTGTGGACGGTGGGACTCAGCCTACTGCTGGGCCTCGTGGTCCTCAAGCTGAGGGCCGCCACGCCGGCAGGGGCCGCAACCGGCGCCGTCATCACCGCCAGCCTCATGTTTTCCACAGTGACGTTTCCCTATCGGCCCTGGCACACGGCCCTTGTCCCGGTGCTGGCGGTCTCACTGCTCGCCTACATCGCCACCCGGCTGGGCCGAGCACAAAAAGAGCGCCTCGGCACGGCCGAAAAACGTCAAGGCCGGACCGCGTCCCAGGTGGCCGCCAACCTGGGTGTTGCCGTGCTCGTCTCCGGGGAATCGGTGCAGTCCTGGTTAATCCATACCCACTGGTTCATGCGCGCTACTCTCGCGCCCATGCTCCTCTTTGCCGTCGGGCTGGCGGCGCTGTCTGAAGCCGCTGCGGACACGGTTTCCTCCGAAGTAGGCCAGGTCATGGGCGGTCGGCCGCGCATGATCACCACCCTGCGCGCCGTCGGGCCCGGTACAGACGGCGCCATCAGCCTGGTCGGCACCCTGGCCGGCGTGGCAGCTGCGGGAATCGTCGCCCTTGCCGGAACCCTGGCCCTGCGCGGCGACTTTGACCTGTTCTGGATCGGTTGCGCCGGAGGCGTCTTCGGCCTCCTCTTCGACAGCCTGCTGGGTGCAACCCTGGAGCAGCGTGGCTGGCTGAACAACGACGCGGTCAACTTCCTCTCCACCGCCAGCGCGGCAGCCTTCGCGCTGGGTGTGTTGGCGATTCTTCCGCATTCCTAAGCGGCATCACTGGCCAGCCGGTACGCTATTCTGCGATCCGCTGACTTGCTGACTCGCTAACTCGCGGCCTTCTTTAGTGCAGATGCATCCGCCACGCCGTATAGCTGAGTATCTCGTGCTCGATCCGCTCGGCCTCCTGCGAGCCGCCCTCGACAGCCACGCGCGGCCGCGGCGAGGTCAGCACATCCAGCCCGTCGGCGGCGCAGATCTCGTGAATCCTGAAAAGATGGGTTCCGTCGCTGACAATCACCAGCCGCCGCAACCCGTTGGCGCGGGCAATTACGGCGATGCGGCGGGCCGATTCCTCGGTGTTGCGGCTCTCGGTCTCGGCAATGATGGCTTCTTCGGGGACGCCCATGCCCATCAGGTACTCGCGGCCCACGGCGCCCTCGGAGTACTCGTCTCCGCCTGCTCCACCCAGGGTGATGATCAGCGGCGCGATCCCGCGGCCATAGAGCGCGAGGGCGTGGTCCAGCCTGGCGCGGTACACCGGAGACGGCCGGCCGTCGTACTCAGCCGCGCCAAACACCCCGATGGCGTCCGACGGCGCGGCCTGATCCTGACCGGCATAAGTCTCAATCTGCACATAGACCCAGCGGCACCAGCCCCCCCCAGCCCCCACCGCCAGCGCAAGCAGCAGCAAAAGCACCATGCGGAGAGCAACGTTGCGACGTTTCGGCTTGGTCCGACGCTTCATAGGAACCTTCTGGTGCAGTGGTCAGTAGCCAGTGATCGCTGGTCAGTTTATCTGCGGTCAACGATCTGTGTGCCGATGGATGAAAGGTCCGTTCCTGTTCCCTATTCCCTGTTCCCTGATCTCTGACCCCTGATCTCTGTTACCGCTGCAAGACCATAACAATCTCGTGCGTCGGAATGGCGCCCTCGCGCAGAACCTCCCAGCGGCCGTGGCCCAGCGAAAGATCGACGATGGTGGTAGGCTGCGCGCGGCCCGTGGGACCACCGTCGATAATCAGCGGAATGCGGTCGCCTATCTGATCGCGGACGCAGCCTGCGTTCGTGCACTCCGCCGCTCCCTGCAAGTTGGCCGAGGTAGCCGTGATGGGCAGCCCGAAGCGCTCCACAACCGCCCGCGGAATCGCCGCGTCCGGCACGCGCAGCGCCACGTTGCCGGTATTGGCCGTCGAGCGCAGCGGCAGCTTGCCGCCGGCGCGAACGATAATCGTGAGCGGGCCCGGCCAGAAGCGATCCGCCAGCTTGTCCAGCAACGGGTCGGTATCGCGCGCCAGCTCGTAGGCCTGGGCCAAAGAGGAGATCAGCAGCGAGAGAGGCTTATGCTTCTGGCGGCTCTTCAACTGGTAGATCTGTTCCACGGCATGCAGATTGACCGGGTCCACCGCCAGTCCATAGAAGGTGTCGGTGGGCAAGGCAATCACGTCGCCCTTGCGCAGGCAGGAGACAATGTAGTCGATCCGGTCTGGTTGGGGTTCATCGGGATGGACGCGCAAGATCTCCGCGGACAAGAATGTCTACCTCAGTTCCCGAAATGCAGACGCTATAAAGTCGGAAGCTATCACAGCCCGCCGCGGCGGGCAAGTTGGCTTCCGGCCTCCGCCTGCTCGCCGCCCGTCAAAACGGCTTAGAATCGGCTAAGCGAATGAACGGTTCGCACTTATGCCTGTCCGCATTGTACAGAGTAAGCAGAATGGCCGCCTCAAAGAGCTCCGGCGAGCGCTGGCCCACCCCGGCCCCCACCCCGGTTCCAGGCCCGGCCGTGACCAGCGTGGCCTGGCCGGAATCGAGGGCCTGAACCTGCTCGAAGAGGCGCTCCGCGCCGGCCTCCGCATCGCCTGCGTCTTCGCGGCCCAGGGCTTTGAGAGCCTGCTGGAATCCCTGCCTCTGCCGCCCGAAACTGAA